>Ga0187776_10001968_pt1 | contig 10410 bp, 10 predicted proteins | sample 0216_BV02_MP12_2_FD_132426 | JGI IMG/M metagenome (GOLD analysis project Ga0187776, IMG submission 132426) | Tropical peat soil microbial communities from peatlands in Department of Meta, Colombia - 0216_BV02_MP12_20_MG | ecosystem: Environmental > Terrestrial > Soil > Wetlands > Peat | place...
CGCCCGAGAGCGTGGTCGCGGATTGCCCGAGGCGCAGGTAGCCGAGCCCGACGTCGATCAGGGTCTGCAGCTTGCGCGCGATCACCGGCACGGCGGAAAACAGCGCGGCCGCCTCGCTCACCGTCATCTCGAGCACGTCGTGGATGTTGCGGCCCTTGTAGCGGATCTCGAGCGTCTCGCGGTTGTAGCGCCGGCCGTGGCAGACATCGCAGGGCACGTAGATGTCGGGCAGGAAGTGCATCTCCACCTTGATCAGCCCGTCGCCCTGGCAGGCTTCGCAGCGCCCGCCCTTGATGTTGAAGGAGAAGCGCCCCGGGTCGTAGCCGCGCGTGCGCGCTTCGGGAACCCCTGCGAACAGCTCGCGGATCGGCGTGAAGAGGCCCGTGTAGGTGGCGGGATTGGAGCGCGGCGTGCGGCCGATCGGGCTCTGGTCGACGCTGATCACCTTGTCGAGCTGCTCGATGCCGGAGAGCGAATCGTAGGGCGCGGGCTCCACGCCGCTGCCGTAGAGCTGCCGCGCGACGGCCGCGTACAGCGTGTCGTTGATGAGGGTCGACTTGCCCGAGCCCGAAACGCCGGTGACGCACACGAGCAGGCCGAGCGGCAGATCGAGGTCGAGGTCCTTCAGGTTGTTGCCGCGCGCGCCGCGCAGCGCGAGGCGCCTTCGGCCTGGGCGGTTGCGCCGGCGCGGCACCTCGATCTGCAGCGCCCCGCCGAGGTAGCGGCCGGTCAGCGAGCGCTCGTCGGCGAGGATCTCGGCCGGCGTGCCGGCGGAGATCACCTGGCCGCCTGCCTCGCCCGCGCCCGGCCCCATGTCGAGCACGTAGTCGGCGGCACGGATCGCTTCCTCGTCGTGCTCGACCACGATCACCGAATTGCCCAGATCGCGCAGGCGCTTGAGCGTATCGATGAGGCGCGAGTTGTCGCGCTGGTGCAGGCCGATCGACGGCTCGTCCAGCACGTACATGACACCCGTTAGACCGGAGCCGATCTGGCTCGCGAGGCGGATACGCTGCGCTTCGCCCCCCGACAGCGTGTCGGCGGAGCGCTCGAGCGACAGGTAGTCCAGCCCGACGTTGACCAGGAACTCCAGGCGGCTGGCGATTTCGCGCACGATGCGCTCGGCCACCTGTCCGCGCGCTCCCGGCAGGCTGAGCTGCCGGAACAGCGCCAGGGTCTCGCGCAGGGGCAGGCGCGAGACCTCGTAGATGGCACGGCCGTCGAGCAGCACGTGGCGCGCCTCGCGCCGCAGGCGGGTGCCGCCGCAGTCCGCGCAAGCCTTGCGGTTCAGGTATTTGGCCAGCTCCTCGCGCACGACAGCCGAATCCGTCTCGCGGTGGCGGCGCGCGAGATTGGGGATGATTCCCTCGAATTCGTGCTCCTTGACGGTCGTGCGGCCGCGCTCGCCCGGGTAGCGAAAGGGGATCTTTTCCCTGCCCGAGCCGTACAGCAGCAGCTGCTGTACGCGGTCCTCGAGCATCTCCCAAGGCTGCTCGATGTCGAAGCGGTAGTGCTGCGCGAGCGATTGCAGCATGGAATAGTAGAAATGGTTGCGCCGGTCCCAGCCCTTGATCGCCCCGCTGGCGAGGCTGAGGTTCGGGTGAGCGACGACGCGTTTCGGGTCGAAGTATTCGACCGTGCCGAGACCGTCGCACGCCGGGCAGGCGCCCATCGGATTGTTGAACGAGAAAAGCCGCGGCTCGAGCTCGGCGAGCGCGTAGCTGCACGCGGGGCAGGCGAAGCGCGAGGAGAACAGGTGCTCCCTGCCGCTGTCCGTCTCGACCGCCACCGCGCGCCCTTCAGCGTGACGCAGCGCGGTCTCGAACGACTCGGCCAGACGCTGCTTCACCTCGGGCCGCAGCTTGACGCGATCGATCACCACGTCCACCGAATGCTTGACGTTCTTGGCGAGGCGGGGCGCCGCATCGAGCTCGAATACCTTGCCGTCGACGCGCACGCGCGTGAATCCCTGCGCGCGCAGCTCGTCGAGCAGCTCGCCCTGCTCGCCCTTCCTGCCCGCGACCACCGGGGCGAGCACCATCAGCCTCGTGTCCTCCGGCAGCGCGAGCACGTGGTCAACCATCTGCGCGACCGACTGAGCCTCGAGCGGCAAGGCGTGCTCCGGGCAGAAGGGCGTGCCGACCCGCGCGTACAGCAGTCGCAGGTAATCGTGGATCTCGGTGACGGTGCCGACGGTCGAGCGTGGATTGTGGCTCGCCGCCTTCTGCTCGATCGAGATCGCCGGCGACAGTCCTTCGATCAGGTCCACGTCGGGCTTTTCCATCAGCTGCAGGAACTGGCGCGCGTAGGCCGACAGCGACTCGACGTAGCGCCGCTGCCCCTCGGCGTACAAGGTGTCGAATGCGAGCGAGCTCTTGCCCGAGCCTGACAGGCCGGTGATCACGACGAGCCTATTGCGCGGCAGCTCGAGGTTGAGATTCTTGAGGTTGTGGGTGCGCGCCCCGCGTATGCGGATGGAGTCCATATGCCGCCGCCGCGCGGCGAGCGAAAAAGGAAACCTGCTACTATAACGAGTTCTCGGCAGGTCGTTCCACCCTTCCACTACTCCGGCATTGTCAGACGAGCGCCCATGGATTCCTCGCGCATGAGCCCAGAAGAGCGGCGCGCCGGCGCGTCGCTCGCCTCGCTCTTCGGCCTGAGAATGCTAGGGCTGTTCTTCATCCTGCCGCTGCTCTCGGTCGAGGCGCACAAGCTGGCCGGCGGTGAGAACTTGACGCTGGTCGGTCTGGCGCTCGGCGCCTACGGTCTGACCCAGGCGATCATGCAGATCCCGTTCGGCATGGCTTCCGACCGCTTGGGGCGCAAGCCCGTGATCGTGGCCGGGCTCCTGCTTTTCGCGGCGGGTGGCGTGCTGGCGGGCTCGGCGCACAGCATCTATATGGTGATCGCCGGCCGCGTCGTGCAGGGCGCCGGAGCGATCTCCTCGGTCGTCGTGGCGCTCGCCGCCGACCTGACGCGCGAGCAGCAGCGCACCAAGGCGATGGCGATGATCGGCAGCACGATCGGCCTCGCGTTCGCGCTGTCGCTGGTCATCGCCCCCGTGCTGGACAAGTGGATCGGGCTGAGCGGAGTGTTCTACGTCACCGGAGTGCTCTCGCTGGTCGCCATCTGGGTCCTGTTCGCGCTGGTTCCCCCGGCACCGCCGCCCGTGCATGCCGAGCCGCCGGTGCGCGGCCGCGATCTGCCGGCGCTGCTTGCGCAGCCTGAACTCCTGCGCCTGAATGTCGGCATCTTCGCGCTGCACGTGTCGCAGATGGCGATGTTCGTGGTGGTGCCGCCGATGCTCGTGGACGCGGGGCTTGCGCTGCCGGCGCACTGGAAGTTCTACCTGCCGGTGGTCCTCGCGTCATTCGTGATCATGGCGCCCGCCGTGCTGTACGCCGACCGGCGCAACCATCACAAGACCGTGCTGGTCGGCACGGTGCTGCTGCTCGCGCTGGTCGAGCTGGGGCTCGCCGCTGCGCCCGATCGGATCATGCCGCTCGCCGGGCTGATGCTCGCCTTCTTCGTCGCCTTTAACGTACTCGAGGCGCTGCTGCCCTCGCTCGTGTCGCGAATCGCGCCGGCGCGTGCGCGCGGCACCGCGATCGCCGTGTACAACACGACGCAGACGCTCGGCCTGTTCGCCGGCGGCGTGCTCGGCGGATGGCTCGCGCACGCGTACGGCCCCGCCACGGTGTTCAGCGCCTGTGCCGGCCTGGCGGCGATCTGGCTGCTTGCGGCGGTAGGCATGCGTCCGCTCGCGCCCGGGCATGTCAACGGATTGGCGCAGTCCGACGTTTCCCGCTCTGGGGGAGCTTAAGCCCGCAGGCCCGGTGGCCGCGGGAGGACTCGCGATGGGGAGGAATACATGGCTTCGGTAAACAAGGTGATTCTGGTCGGCAATCTGGGACGCGATCCCGAGACGCGCTACATGCCGGACGGCGCGGCGATCACGAACGTTTCGGTGGCCACTTCGTACCAGTGGACCGACAAGGCGAGCGGCGAGAAGAAGGAGGAAACCGAGTGGCACCGGGTGGTGTTCCGGGGGCGACTCGCGGAGATCGCCGGCGAATACCTGAAGAAGGGCTCGCAGATCTACGTCGAGGGGCGGCTGCGCACGCGCAAGTGGCAGGACAAGGAAGGGCAGGACCGCTACACGACCGAGATCATGGGCGACACGATGCAGATGCTGGGCGCGCGCGGCGGCTCCGGCGAGCCGCGTGCGGAGCCGCGCACCGAGGCGCCTGCGGCGCCCGCGGCGCAAAAGGGCGAAGCCAAGACCGCGGCGAAGAAGCCGGCGGGCAAGTTCGACGACATGGAAGACGACATTCCGTTCTAGGACCTAGGGCCGCCATGCCGATCTACGAGTACCGCTGCGCCGAGTGCGGCTTCGAGGAGGAGTACCTGCAGAAGATCTCCGAGCCGCCGCTGACTGTTTGCCCGAAGTGCGGTAAGCCTTCGTTCCGCAAGAAGTTGACTGCGGCGGGCTTCCAGCTGAAGGGCAGCGGGTGGTACGCCACCGACTTCCGCGGCGGCAGCAAGCCCGAGGCGAAGACCGACGCGAAGCCGGAGGGCAAGGCAGAGGCCAGGTCTGAGGCCAAGAGTGAATCCAAGCCTGCGGTGAAGAAGCCGGACACACCCGCGAGCGGCGGGACGACCACGTCCTAGCCAACGTGAGAAAATATTTTATAACCGGTCTTCTGATCTGGATCCCGCTCGTCATCACGATCTGGGTGCTCAAGATCGTGGTCGACACGCTCGACCAGAGCATGGGGCTCGTCCCAGCGGGCTGGCGTCCCGAGCATTGGCTGGGCGTACACGTGCCGGGCTTCGGTGTGGCGCTCACGCTGATCATCGTGTTCCTCACCGGCGTGCTGACCGCGAACTTCATCGGCGAGCGCCTGGTGCGAATCTGGAACGAGCTGCTGCAACGCATCCCATTCGTCTCGTCGATCTACTCGAGCGTTAAGCAGGTGTCGGACACGCTGTTCTCTTCGTCCGGCCAGGCGTTCCGCAAGGCGCTGCTGGTGCAGTGGCCGCACCAGGGCATGTGGACCATCGCTTTCCAGACCGGCCTTCCCGGTGGCGACGTCGTGAACTACCTGCGCGGAGAATTCGTCAGCGTGTACGTGCCGACTACGCCGAATCCGACCGGCGGTTATTTCGTCATGTTGCGGCGTGCCGATGTCATCGAGCTCGACATGAGCGTCGACGAGGCACTCAAGTACATCATCTCCATGGGGGTCGTCGCGCCGCCGGCCAGGCAAGAACGGGCGGGGGCCGAAGGCTGAGCCCGCTAGCGACATGCAGGATACGCGAACGCACTATTGCGGCGACCTGAACGCCGCGCTCATCGGCCAAACCGTCACGCTTTGCGGCTGGGCGCACCGTCGGCGCGACCACGGCGGCGTGATCTTCATCGACCTGCGCGACCGTGAAGGCCTCGCGCAGGTCGTGTTCGACCCGGATCGCGCCGAGGCCTTCACCATCGCCGACCGCTCGCGCAACGAATACGTGCTCAAGGTGAGCGGCAACGTGCGCCGCCGTCCGCCGGGCACCGTGAATCCGAACCTGCGCTCGGGTGAGGTCGAGGTGCTCGCGCAAGAGGTCGAAGTGCTCAACCCGTCGGCGACGCCGCCATTCCAGCTCGACGACGAGAACCTGTCGGAGAACACCCGGCTCACCTACCGCGTGCTCGACCTGCGGCGCGAGCCGATGCAGCGAAATCTGCGCCTGCGCTACCGCGTCGCGATGACGGTGCGCCGCTACCTCGACGCGCACGGCTTCATCGACATCGAGACGCCGATGCTGACGCGCTCGACGCCCGAGGGCGCGCGCGACTATCTGGTGCCCTCGCGCGTTCACCCGGGGGAGTTCTTCGCACTGCCGCAGTCTCCGCAGCTGTTCAAGCAGCTCCTGATGGTCGCGGGCTTCGACCGCTACTACCAGATCGTGAGGTGCTTCCGCGACGAGGACCTGCGTGCCGACCGGCAGCCCGAGTTCACGCAGATCGATATCGAGACCTCGTTCCTGGACGAGCGCGCCATCCAGGACATAAACGAAGGGCTGGTGCGCACGGTGTTCAAGGAGGTGCTCGGCGTCGAGCTTCCCGCCGCGTTCCCGCGCATGACCTATGCGGAGGCGATGTCGCGCTACGGCTCCGACAAGCCGGACCTGCGTGTCGCGCTCGAGCTCACCGAGCTGACCGACCTGATGAAGACGGTCGAGTTCAAGGTGTTCCGCGGCGCCGCCGACATGCCCGGCGGGCGGGTCGCCGCGCTCAAGGTGCCGCAGGCGGACCTCACGCGCAAGGAGATCGACGACTACACGGCCTTCGTCGCCATCTACGGCGCCAAGGGCCTGGCCTACATCAAGGTCAACGATCGCGCGCGGCTGCCCGACGGGCTGCAGTCGCCGATCGTGAAGTTCCTGCCGCCCGAGGCGCTGGCGCGCATTCTCGAGCGCACCGGCGCCGAGAACGGCGACCTCATCTTCTTCGGGGCGGATCGCGCCAAGGTGGTGAACGACGCGCTCGGCGCGCTGCGCGTGAAGCTCGGGCACGACAAGGGCTACGCCGCCGAGGGCTGGCGCCCGCTATGGGTCGTCGACTTTCCGATGTTCGAGTGGGACGAAGAGCAGAAGCGCTGGGCGGCGATGCACCATCCCTTCACTTCGCCCAAAGACGGCCACGAGGACCTGCTCGCGAGCGATCCGGGCAGAGCGCTTTCCAAGGGCTACGACATTGTCCTGAACGGCTCAGAAATCGGCGGCGGGTCGGTGCGCATTCACCGCGCCGACGTTCAGGCGAAGGTATTCCAGGCGCTCGGCATCTCGACCGAGGAGGCGCAGGCCAAGTTCGGCTTCCTGCTCGAGAATCTCCAATTCGGTGCGCCGCCGCACGGCGGCATCGCTTTCGGCCTGGACCGCCTGGTCGCGATGATGGCGGGCACGGAGTCGATCCGCGACGTGATCGCGTTTCCGAAGACGCAGCGGGCGCAGTGCCTTCTGACCAGGGCTCCGAGCCCGGTCGACGACAAGCAGCTGCGCGAGCTCGGCCTGCGGCTGCGGGAGCAGCCCAAGGCGTGATGCGCCTGCTGGCGGCGCTCGTTGCGCTTGTCGTAGCGACGGGCGCCGCGGCGATCCGGCCGCCCCCGGGGATCGGTCTTGGGGAGCTGCCGCCGGAGGCACGCCACACCGTGGCGCTGATCCGCAGCGGGGGGCCGTTTCCCTATGAACAAGACGGGGCGGTGTTCGGCAATCGCGAGGCACGGCTGCCCGCGCAGCCGCGCGGCTACTATCACGAGTACACGGTGCGCACGCCCGGCGCGCGCGACCGCGGCGCGCGGCGCATCGTCGCCGGCCGCGACGGCGAGCTGTACTACAGCGGCAACCACTACCGCAGCTTCAGGCGCATCCGCGAGTGACATGAGCAAGCTGCTGGCCCGCCTGCAGGATGCGTCACGCTCCGGCGTCTACCGCGCGCCGCGCTCGGACGCCGTGCTCGACGCGCTGCGCGGCTCGGATTTCGACGTGGCGCGCATCGACCTGTCGGGCGTCTCGGACAAGGCGGCGCTGCTCGCGCGGCTGGCCGAGGCGCTTGCCTTCCCGCGCTGGTTCGGCGGCAATTGGGACGCGCTCGAAGATTGCCTGACCGATCTCGGCTGGCGCGCGCACGCGCGTCACGTACTGCTCATCGAGAACTTCGAGGCGCTGCGCGCTAGGCAGCCGGACGACTTTGGTGTGCTGCTCGACGTGCTGGCGAGCAGCGCGGAGTACTGGCACGAGCGCGAGCGGCCGTTTTTCACCGTGCTGGTCGATCCGGTGCGCACGCTCGCGCTGCCGGACCTGTACCGGTCCCGCGCCCCGTGAACTGGAAAATCCCCGTCTCGGTGCTGGTCGTGATCCATACGCCGGCGCTCGAGGTGCTGCTGCTGCAGCGCGCCGCGCGGCCGGATTTCTGGCAGTCGGTGACCGGATCGCTCGACCGTCCCGACGAGGCTCTTGAGGACGCCGCCGAGCGCGAAGTGCGCGAGGAAACGGGCATCGAAGCGCCGCGCGAGCGCCTGCTGCGCTGGAACCTGATCAACACCTTCCGCATCTGGGAGCAATGGCGCCACCGTTTCCCTCCCGGCACGACGCACAACACCGAGCACGTATTCAGCCTGCAGGTGCCCGGGCGCGTGCCGGTGCGCGTGGACGCGAACGAGCACCTCGCGTTCCTCTGGCTGCCGTGGCGAGAAGCGGCGGACAGGTGCGCTTCGTGGTCCAACCGCGAGGCGATCGCCATGCTACCGCAGCGCGTCCGGGTGCGCGCGGCGTAAAATCCCGCTCGTATGCAGGGACGCCCCAAGGCAGCGCCCCCGGGCGCGCAGCGCGTGCGCCGCGCGAGGGCGGATGCGCCGGCCGCGCTCGAGCTGCGTGTCGCGACGCTGAACATCCACAAGGGCCTGTCGCAGTTCAACCGCCGCATGGTGATCCACGAGCTGCGCGAGGGCCTGCGCACGCTCGCGCCGGATCTCGTGTTCCTGCAAGAGGTGCTTGGCCTGAACGAGCGCCATGCGCTGCGCTTCGCGAGCTGGCCGCACATGCCGCAATACGAGTTCCTCGCCGAGGAGGGCTGGCAGCATGCCTACGGACGCAACGCGGTCTACGACCACGGCCACCACGGCAACGCCATCCTTTCGCGCTTTCCGATCCTGTCGACCGCCAACGAGGACGTTTCCGATCACCGCTTCGAGCGCCGCGGCCTGCTGCACTGCGTGGTTTCGGTTCCGGGCTGGCGCAAGAATGTGCACTGCGTATGCGTGCATTTGTCGCTGCACGAGCGCGGTCGGCGCAAGCAACTCGACGCCATCGCCGAGCGACTTGAAGAGATCGCCGCGCGCGGCATGCCGATCATCGTCGCCGGCGACTTCAACGACTGGCGCCAGCGCGCCTCGTCGCTCCTCGAGTCGCGCCTGGGCATGACCGAGGTGTCGACTACGCACTCGGGTCGCGCGGCGCGCACTTTTCCGAGCCTGCTGCCGCTGTTGAAGCTCGACCGCATCTACGTGCGCGGATTCGACGTCGTCTCCTCGCGGGCCCACCGCGGCGTGCCCTGGTCGCTGCTCTCCGATCATCTCGCCCTGAGCGCGGATCTGCGGCGCGCGCCCGCGCCGGCGGCAAAGCGACGCTAGCGCAATGCAGTACGTCGGCGGCAACCGGCTGACGCTGCTGTGCAACGGAGTGGAGTACTTTCCCGCGCTCGTAGAGGCGATCGACGCGGCGCGCAGCGAGCTGTATCTTGAGACCTACATCTTCGCGGACGACGAGACAGGCAGCCTGATCGCGGACGCGCTCGCGCGCGCCGCCGCGCGCGGCGTCGCAGTGCGCTTGCTGCTCGACGGCTTCGGCGCGCGCGACTTCGCGCCGCGCTTCCGCGCGGCGCTGAGGAGCGCCGGAGCGGAGGTGCTCGTATTCCGGCCCGAGCGCAGCCCGTGGCGGCTGCGCCGGGGGCGTCTGCGGCGCATGCACCGCAAGCTCGCCTGCATCGACGGACGCGTCGGCTTCGTCGGCGGAATCAACGTGATCGACGACTACGAGGGGTCGGGGCAGACGCCGCCGCGCTACGACTACGCGGTGCGCATCGAGGGGCCGCTCACCGGACAGCTGCGCGCGGTCGCGGCCAGGCAGTGGGCGCAGGTTTCCTGGGCGACGTTCCGTCGCCGCTGGCCGGGTCTGCGCAGGCGCGCCGCCCGAGCCGTTCCTCCGGACCGGGGGTCGATCGCCGGCGGCCAGCGCGCGGCGCTGGTGGTTCGCGACAGCCTGCGCCACCGGCGCGACATCGAGGATGGCTACCTTGCCTTGATCGCGGGCGCGCGGGAGGAAGTCTTCATCGCCTGCGCCTACTTCTTCCCGGGGCGCCGGTTCCGGCGCGCGCTCGCGGAAGCGGCGGCGCGCGGGGTAAGAGTCGTGCTGCTGCTGCAGGGGCGCGTCGAGTACGCGTTGCTGCACTACGCCTCGCGCGCGCTGTACGGCACGCTGCTCGAGGCGGGTATCCAGATCCACGAGTACCACCTCAGCTTCCTGCACGCGAAGGTGGCGGTGTTCGACGGCCGCGTGGCGAGCGTGGGCTCGTCCAACATCGACCCATTCAGCCTGATGCTGGCGCGCGAGGCGAACGTGTTCGTCGACGACGCGGGCTTCGCGCAGGAGCTGCGTGCGAGCCTGGCGCACGCGCAGCAAGACGGCGCGCGCGCACTGCCGCCGCAGCAATGGAAGCGACAGCGGCTCTGGCTGCGCGTGCGGATCTGGCTCGCCTACGGCATCGCCCGACTGCTGATAAGCCTGGCGGGCTACGAGGGCTATCACTGAGAGCGCGGCGCGCGCGCTCGGCGATTTCAGCGCGGGCGGCGCCCGAACATGCCC
>Ga0187776_10001969_pt1 | contig 10405 bp, 10 predicted proteins | sample 0216_BV02_MP12_2_FD_132426 | JGI IMG/M metagenome (GOLD analysis project Ga0187776, IMG submission 132426) | Tropical peat soil microbial communities from peatlands in Department of Meta, Colombia - 0216_BV02_MP12_20_MG | ecosystem: Environmental > Terrestrial > Soil > Wetlands > Peat | place...
ATCAGCTCGTCGAGCTGCCCGCGCAGGGCTCCGTTTATCGGTGGGGTCGCATAGATCACGCCCCTATTTTAGACGATTAAACGTCTAATCATCTAGACGCAATATCGGCTAGCAGCCCATTCCGCCTGGTGCGCAGCTCGTCCTCCGCAGCCCTTGGATCACCTCTATTCGGCTGATCTCCGAACACGAGGGACGGTCATCGAGGCTTGCGAGGTACTCGGCGGCAGGGGCCGAGGCGCGCAGGTGATCGACGAGGACGCTGGTGTCGAGGACGACGCTCAGCGCTTGAGCCGCGACAGCTGCTCGGCGTCCTCACGTCGAATGTCCTCGACGAAGTCGGATCCCTCCGCGAGATAGGGGGCGACACCGGCCGTGCTCTCGATCGCGCTCCTCCACTGCGCCTGCCATGCCATGGCGTCCTGCTCATCCCTGGAGAGATACGCGTCCACCGCACGGCGTATCAGCATGGAGCGCGAGGTGCCCGCCGCTGCGGCGCGCCTGTCGAGGCGAGCAGTCTGGTCGTCGTCGAGGTAAATCTGGATGCGCTTCATGCTGTTAAGCATGCATCGTCAATGCAGGGGGATCCGAGCTCGGCCCCACCGGCCTCTAGGCTGAAGCGATGAGTCGAGATTCGGCGTGAAACGGAATGGCCGCGAGACCGACGGAGGCGAATGATGCAGAGCTGGAACCTGAAGACGGCTGAAGCGGCGCCGCACCAGCCGCAGATCCTCGCCTCGGCTGAGGATGCGCGGACGATCCTGTTGCATCTCCCGGCCGGGGAGGAGCTGCAGGAGCACGAGGTGCATGAGCGCGCACGGGTTGTCGTGGTCGACGGCGAGGTCGACGTCAGCGCACCCGGTGAGGAGGCGGTCGCGGCAAGCGCCGGCCACCTCTTCGAGTTCGACCCCGGCGAGCGCCACACGATCGCCGCGCGGTCCGATGCCCGCCTCCTGCTGATCCTCACCCCGTGGCCCGGCGACGGCCATCCGGGCGCGATGACGCTCGAGCAAAAGGCCGAAGCGCGCCAGCGCGCCCACCGCCATCAGGCTTGACCGCGCGCCCGGCCGAGCGCGCGGGCCAGTGAGCGGAGGGTCGTCCTCCTCGCCCGTGCAAAGCAGCCGCAGCGCTAGCCAGCCGGCCGTGTCTCAGCCGGGCGGGGGCCTCGGGCTGGGCTGGAGACTTCCCGCCTGACCTCTCGCATCCCCCAGCCGAGGGCCGTCAGCCCGATGCCGTTGAGGATGAAGCCGATGCCGACCAGGATCGCCAGGGTGGCGTAGCCGATGTTCGGGTTGGCGACGATCACGATGCCGGCGATCAGCTCCAGGACGCCTGCCAGGGCGTGCCAAACACGGTGCTCGTACTCTTCGAACGCGGTGACGAAGCGGATCACGCCGATCGCGATCAGCCAGAGCCCGATCAGCAGCGCAACAGCGGTTACCCCACCGATCGGGTGGCGAATCAACAGCACCCCGACGATGGCCGTGATCACCCCAAGCAGAGCGACCATTCCACGGTTGGCAGTGCTGCGCATGAACGAGCTGGCAAGCTCGGCGATACCGTCGACGAGCAGGAAGATGCCGGCGATCACGGCCAGGGTCGCGAGGCTGCCGCCGGGCTTGAACAGGAAGATCACGCCCACCACGACGCTGAGCAGGCCCACGAGGAGCAGCAGCCACCAACCCCAAGTGGCCTCTCCCACCTCCGCTTGGTACGGGTTCTCGTTCATCGTCTCCTCCGTTGTAAAGGGATCGATCAAAACGTAGGGCAGGGGCACGGAGACCGAATCCGGGAAAGTCCACATTCCGCGATCGGGACTTTCTCCTCTGCGAGGCGATCGGTCTAGCTTCCGGCCCGCTCGGCCATGCGACGGCGCAGCGACTCGCCCGGGCGCCAATGGAGTACCACGCCGGCGACCAGGGTCACGAGGACGATCTGGCCGGCCATCATCTCCATGCCGGCGAGCATGCGTCCGGGCTGGCCGCCCGGCACCAGATTGCCGAATCCGGTCGTGGTCAGGGTGGCGTAGCTGAAGAAGAGGAAGTCGCTGCCGTTGGGGCGTGTCACCTCGGTGAAGAACGGGCCGCCCCGGATCAGGTCGACCGCCACGTATGTGTAGGCGAAGAGGATCCCGAGCAGGACATAGACGCTGATCGCACCGAAGATGGCCCGGGAGCCGATCTCGGTCGAGGTGACGACCCGATACAGGACCGCCACCAGCGCGCCGGTCAGGAGGACGACCTGGACGAGGGCGCAGGCGCTGAGCCAGAAGCGATCGCCCGACACGGCGGCCATGACCGCCAGGACGATGGTGACCAGGCCAAGGCAAAGCGCCGAGCGGATCAGGACCTGGCGCGCATGAGAGCCGGCCATCGCGAAGATCGAGGCCGTGCTGACCGCGACGCTGATGACTATCGCCGCCCAGACCTGGTTCGGGAGCAAGGCCCCAAGCACGAGGCTGGCGATGACCAGGGCCAGGACAAAGCCGAACGCGTCGTTGAGATGCCGGGCCCGTCGCAACATCTGCCCGCCGACGCGATCGGCTCGCGCGGAGCTCATACCGAGGTGTTCGGGCGGTGGGGCTCGCTTCCTCCTCGCTGTCCCCTGTGGCGAGACCTGGTCGAAGCGACGGATTTATACGGTTGCCGACCGCCTCTCCCGACCGGAGGATCTGCAGGAGTGACCCTGGCGAAGATCATCCCGCTGGCGTTCGTGATGATCGCCGGGCCGTAGATCCTGAGTGCGATCTTCCTCGCGACCAGCGAGAGCTGGCGCCGCGATTCGGCGGCCTTCGTCGCGGGCGCCGCGATCTCGGTCACATCGGTCGTGACGCTCGCGTTCCTGCTGGGCACGGGCGCGTCCGACCAAGGGACGTCAGGCAACACGCTGGACGTCGTCATCATGGTGCTCCTCCTCGCCGCAGGAATACACACCTTCCGCACACGCAAGACGTCCAAACCGCCGAAATGGATGGGGAAACTGGAGACGGCGGAACCGAAGCTCGCCTTCCGGCTCGGCTTCCTGCTCCTTGGCGTCTTCCCGACCGACATCCTCACCTCGTTCGCCGTCGGCGGCGCGGTCGCGCGGAATGGCGATCCCTGGTGGGATCTGCTGCCTTTCGTCGCGGTGGTGTTGCTCTTCGTCGCTGCGCCGGCACTGCTGCTGGTCTTCCTCGGCCAACGTGGTCAGAGGCTCCTGCCAAAGATCAGGGACTGGATGAACGACAACTCCTGGATCGTCAGCGAGATCGTCATCGGCCTCTTCGTCGTTCTCACCGCGAACAGCCTGGCCGGCTAGGAGCCTGGCCCTGAGAGGTCGGGCATGAGCAGCTTCTTCGCTCTCTCGCTCCCGGCCGCGGCCAGCCCGACGCTCTGCGCCGCGGTGGGCCTGATGCTGCTCTCCAAGAACGCGAAGCGGCTGATGCTGGGGTACCTGCTCGGCGCCTACACGACGAGCATCGGGCTGGGCCTCGTGATCGTCTTCGCGATCCCGGGGTCGGAGGCCACCACGACAACGAGGACGACTGTCAGCCCGGCCCTGAGCGTGGCTCTCGGCCTGATCGCGCTGGCGATCGCTCTCGCCCTGCGTCGAGGGCCCTCCAAGCGCCTCGAGGGGCGGCGGAAGAGGCACAAGGAGGCGGAGGCGCAGAAGGGGCCGCCGCGCTGGCAGCAGGCGCTCGACAGGGGCTCGGCCTCGGCGGCATATGCGGTCGGAGCGGTGCTGACCCTGCCCGGCGCGTCCTACCTGGTCGCTCTCGACATCCTCCACAAACAGGCCCTGAGCGACGCGCAGACGGTCCTGGCCGTGGTCGCCTTTTCCGTGATCATGCTGGCGCTGATCGAGCTGCCCGTCCTTGCCTTCGCGGTCGCACCCGACTGGACGCCCCGAACCGTCGAGCGCTTCCAGGCCTGGATCCGCCGCGACGGTCGCAGAATCGCGTTTTGGGCGGCCCTCTTGGTGGGTGTCTTGCTCGTCGTCCGCGGGGCAATCGAGGCTTTGACTTGATGTCCGACGTCCACCGCGGACGTTTGGGAGATGTCTTACTCGGGCGCTGGACGTCGGCCTCGGTGATCGGGGCGCGGAAGTAGACCTCCCAGGCGTTGAGCACGAGGCCTATCGCCCAGAGCCCGGTGACCCAGGCCGGCCAGGGGTAGCCGGCGCCGGTCGCTGCCCAGAGGACCCAGAGGGCGGTGTTGACGACGACGTAGGCGACCAGATGCCCCTGGAAGTCCCGCTTCTTTTTCAGGCGCTCCAGCGCCTGCTCGCGTTGGCTGCCCGGCTGCTCGGACTCGCTCTCGCTCATGTCTGCGGAGACGCTCTCATCCGGAGGAGCGGGCGGCATCGGTATATGCCCGCAGAAGCACGCCCCGCTGTGGTCCGTTCGCATACGGTCCGGCCCGCCCCTTCCCACCCGAGGCCCAACTGAACAGCGACGGCGACAACTCACGCGCGAAGGTGCGCACCCCCGCGCAGGCGGCGCTCGTCGTCGGGGCGCTCGGCGTCGTCTTCGGCGACATCGGCACCAGCCCGCTCTACACGATCCAGACCGTCTTCGACCCGGGCGATCCGCACCCGGTCAGCACCGGCGTCGAGAACGTCTTCGGCGTCATCTCGCTGATCTTCTGGTCGGTGACGATCATCGTCACGCTCAAGTACGTGGCGCTGGTGATGCGCGCCGACAACGAGGGGGAGGGCGGGATCATGGCGTTGATCACGCTGATCCGGCGGGCCGGGATGCCCGGTGGCGGGCGGACCAAGGTCGTGCTCGCCGCCCTCGGCATCTTCGGCGCCTCGCTCTTCTTCGGCGACAGCATGATCACGCCGGCGATCTCGGTGCTCTCGTCGGTCGAAGGGCTCAAGGTCGTCGAGCCGTCGCTGGAGCACCTGATCGTGCCGATCACGGCCGCGGTCATCGTCGTCCTCTTCGCCACCCAGCGGTTGGGCAGCGGAACGGTGGGGAGGATGTTCGGCCCCGTGATGGTCGTCTGGTTCCTGGTCATCGGCGCCTGCGGCATCGCGGCGATCACGACGCACCCGGCGATCCTCGAAGCGCTATCGCCGAGCTACGCGCTCGGCTTTCTCACCGGCCACTTCTCGACCGCCTTCTTCTCGCTCGCCGCGGTCGTCCTCGCGATCACCGGCGCCGAGGCGCTCTACGCCGACATGGGCCACTTCGGCCGCGCGCCGATCACCCGCGCCTGGCTGCTGCTCGTCTTCCCCGCCTGCATCCTCAGCTACATGGGCCAGGGCGCGCTGCTGCTGAGCGACCCGCACGCCGGCGCCAACGGCATCTTCTTCCTCGCCGTGCCGGAATGGGGGAGGCTGCCGATGGTCTTCCTCGCCACCGCGGCGACCGTCATCGCCTCCCAGGCGGTGATCACCGGCGCCTTCTCGGTCGCCCACCAGGCGATGCAGCTCGGCTACCTGCCGCGCCTGCGCATCGCCCACACCTCGCGCGAGACCGTCGGGCAGATCTACGTCCCCTGGATCAACTGGCTGCTGATGTTCTCGGTGCTGACCCTCGTCTTCGCTTTCGAGACCTCGGCTGCGCTGGCCTTCGCCTTCGGCATGGCGGTGACGGGGACGATCACGATCACCACCCTGCTCTTCTTCTACATCGTCCGCCACCAGTGGGGGAAGCCGCTCTGGCTGGTCGTCGCCGGCGCCGGCGCCTTCCTCACGGTCGACGTCCTCTTCCTCACCGCCAACATGACGAAGGTCACCCACGGCGCCTGGCTGCCGCTGCTGATCGCCCTCGCCGTCTTCACCGTGCTCACTACCTGGCAGCGGGGTCGCGAGCTGGTCACCGAGAGGCGCGAGCGGCAGGAGGGCTCGCTGCGCGACTTCGTCGATCGGCTTCACCGGCGAGAGCTGCCGCTGCACAGGACGCCCGGCACCGCCGTCTTCCTCAACCGCAACCAGGCGACGACGCCGCTGGCGATGCGGGCCAACGTCGAGCACAACCAGACCCTCCACGAGCACGTCGTCATCCTCTCGATCGAGACGCTGCCGGTGCCCCACGTGGCGCCCGCCGATCGCCTCGTCGTCGACGACCTCGGCTTTCGCGACGACGGCATCTCCCACGTCAGCGCCCGCTTCGGCTACATGGACCGGCCCGACGTGCCGGACACCCTGCGCCTGGCGGCGCAGGGCGGGCTCGAGTGCCCGCTCGAGGTCGACGAGGCTTCGTTCTTCCTCTCCACTATCGAGATGCGAATCGGCGAGGCGCCCGGCATGGCGCGCTGGCGGAAGCGCCTATTCGTCGCCACCTCCCACATCGCCGCCGACGCCGCCGAATACTTCCGCCTGCCCCGCGACCGCACCGTGATCGTGGGCTCGCTGATCGAGGTGTAGGCCGCCGGCCCGCCGGACTGTGGGGAGGGGACCGTCCATCGCGATCCCCTCCATGATGCCTTCAGTTGCCGCTGGGCGGGACCTCGGACTCGGCCGCGGGCCCGTCCTCGAGCTCGTTGGCGTCGTGCAGCGCCCATCCGACCCGCTCGACCAGTTGGTGCGAGAAGTGATCGGACTCGAGGTCGCTGAGGTTGACCCTCTCCCGATAGACCACCGTGCCGGCGTCCTCTCCGTGGCGGTCGGTCGCGATCATGAGCTGGGGCATGGTGTCTCCTTTCCGCTCTTGGGTGGCAGAGATCAGGTTTGCGCCAGTGTCTCGAGCTCGCGTGAACGTGCCGTAAAAGTCGCCTAAAAGGTTGGGTCCGTCACCGTCGACGACCGCAAGGCGCACGGCTCGCACGCAGGGCGTCGCCGCGACGGCGACCGTGCTGCCGATGAGGATCGCCGCGGCGGCGATCAGCCCCGGCGTCGCGCCCACGGTCGTCTCGATGAGGCCGCCGAGCAGGAAGCCGACCGGGAGCAGGGCGAAGGAGCCGAGCAGGTCGTAGGAGCTGAGGCGCGAGCGCAGCCCGGCCGGGACTCGCGTCTGCAGGACCGTCTGCCAGAGCGCTGCGAAGACCGCCAGGGAGCCGCCGGCCGCGGCCGCGCCGGAGGCGATAAGCCCGATTGGCGCCGCGCTCGCGAGCAGCAGCAGCGGCGCGATCCAGAGCACCATCGCCATCGTGCCGGCCAGCAGCGGCTGGGCCGGCCGCCAGTAGAAGGCGAGCAGCCCGCCCGCGAGCTCGCCGAGCCCCATCGCCGTGAGGATCGCCGCCCAGGCCGCCGAGCCGCCCAACGAGCTGGCGGCCACGGTCGGGCCGAGGACGAAGAAGGGGGCGAAGACCAGCGTGTTGAGCACGCCGACCTCGAGCACGACCACCCAGGCCCAGGTTCGGCGCCGGAACTCGGCCCAGCCGTCGATCAGGTCGGAGAGCATCGAAGCGGTTCGTAGCGGCGCCGCCGCGGGCAGTCGCAGCCCGAACAGCAGGGCGGCGCTGACGAGGAAGCTGAGGGAGTCGACGGCAAACGCCCAGCCCGGCTCGGTCGCGGCGAGGACGACGGCGGCGAGGGCCGGTCCGACCACGCCGCCGGCCGAGGCGACCACGCCGCGCAGGGCGTTGGCCTCCCAGAGCGATCGCGACGGCACCACTTCCGGCAGCAGCGCCGTCATCGCCGGCATGAAGAAGGCGGAGCCGGCGCCGACCGCGACCTCGGCTGCGATCAGCTGCCAGAGGGTGGCCTCTCCCGCCAGCAGCAGCACGGCGATGGCGGCCTGCGCGGCGCAGCGCACGAGGTCGGCACCGACGAGGGTCGCGCGGCGCGGCAGGCGGTCGCCCACCGCCCCGCCGAGGAGCAGAACGAGGCCGAAGGCCACCGCCTGGCAGCCGAAGGCGAGGCCGGCCTGGGCGGGGGTGCCGCCGATCGAGAGCACGGCGAAGGGGAGGGCGGCGAGGACCATGAAGTTGCCCGCCATGGAGGCGAGCTCCGCCGCCAGGAGCCGCTTGAGCTGGCTGTCGATAAACATCTCAATCACTTAAAATAATTAGAGTAATACTTCGGAGCGCCCGGGTCGAATAGTCTTTGCGTCCATGGAAGGCCTCCGGCCGGGCGCCTCTGCCGTCGAGCTGGCCGCCGCGCTGCGCGCGCGCGAGCTGTCCGCGCTCGAGCTGCTGGAGGCCTGCCTCGACGCGGTGGACGCCCGCAACCCGGAGCTGAACGCGGTCGTCTGGCGTGACGACGAGGCGGCGCGGGCGGCCGCGCAGGAGGCGGACGCGAGTCTCGCGGCGGGCGAGGAAGCGCCCTTCCTCGGCGTGCCGATCCCGATCAAGGACCTGACAGAGGTCGCCGGCTGGCCAATCGCATACGGCTCCAACGCGGCGCCGGACGGGCCGAGCGAGCGCAGCGAGCCGGTGGTCGAGTCGCTCGTGCGGGCCGGCTTCGTCCTCTGCGGGCGCACCAACACGCCCGAGTTCGGCCCGCTCACGGTCGCCGAGAACACGCGCTACGGGCTCACCCGCAACCCCTGGGACACGAGCCGCTCGGCGGGGGGCTCCTCGGGCGGCGCCTCCGCCGCCGTGGCCGGTGGCATGTTCCCGATTGCGCACGGCAACGACGGTGGCGGCTCGATCCGCATCCCGGCCGCCTACTGCGGCCTCGTCGGCCTGAAGCCGAGTCGCGGCCGGGTGCCGCGCCTGGCGCAGAGCTGGATGGGCGCGGTCGTCGAGGGCGCTGTCACCAGCACGGTCGCCGACGCGGCAGCCGTTCTCGACGCGATCTCCGGCTTCGATCCGCTCGCCTGGTACAACGCGCCAGCGCCGGCGCGGCCCTTCGCCGAGGAGGCGGACATGCTCGCCGAGCCGTTGCGCGTCGGCCTGATGGAGAGAGCGCCGCTCGGCATTCCGACCGACCCGGCCTGCGTCGAGGCGGCCCGCGTCGGCGCGTCACTGCTGGCCGAGCTCGGTCATGAGGTCTACGAGGTCGAGGTTCCGACCGTCTCGGAGGAGCTGAGCGGGCCGTTCGTCGTCATGGCGAGCGCCGGGCTCGCCGACTACGACGGGGTCGACTGGTCCAGGGCCGAGCCCCACAACCGCGATGCGTACGAGGCGGCGACCAAACGCCGCAGCGCCTACGAATACGTCGCCGCGGCGCGGCAATTGGAGATCGTCTCGCGTCGCGAAGTCGCTCGCTGGGGCCGCGACTTCGACGTCCTGCTGACGCCGACCTCGCCGATCCTGCCGCCGCCCGCCGGCCAGGTGCTCGCCGCCCAGCACGCGACGCCCGACCAGCCGGTGGCCGAGACGGTGATGTCGGTCTCCCTCACGGCCTTCGCCAACGTCACCGGCCTGCCCGCCGTCTCCCTGCCACTGCACTGGAACGAGGAGGGCCTGCCGGTCGGCGCGATGCTCACCGGCGGCCCCTTCGACGAGGCGACGCTGCTGCGCCTCGGCGCCCAGCTGGAAGCGGCGCGCCCCTGGCGGGGGCGGTCCGCCGCCGCCGTCGGCTAGGTGGCGGCGACCAGCGCCGGCATCCTGCTCTTCCGCGGGGGCGGCGACGCGATCGAGGTGCTGTTGGCTCATCCGGGCGGGCCGTACTGGTCCAGGAAGGACCTCGGAGCCTGGTCGATCCCCAAGGGCGAGGTCGAGGCGGGGGAGGAGCCGCGCGCCTGCGCCCTGCGCGAGCTGGGGGAGGAGTTGGGCTCGGACCTCGGTCTCGCGCCGAGCGACCTGATCGAGCTCGGCTCGGTCCGCCAGAAGGGCGGCAAGCTCGTCCACTGCTGGGCGGCGGAAGCCGATCTCGACCCGGCCGAGCTGCGCAGCGACACTTTCACGCTCGAGTGGCCGCCGCGCTCGGGCGTCGAGCGCGAGTTCCCCGAGGTCGACCGCGTCGGCTGGTTCGACCCGGAGGAGGCGCGGCGCCGGATCAACCCGGCCCAGGTCGAGCTGCTCGACCGCCTGACCGCCTCGACCTAGCCGGTCGCAACGCTTTTTCAACGCGTTACATGGAAAAAGCGTTACGACCCTCGAAAAGGCGACCTATACTCGCGGCGATGGCTGACGAATCGGCTCCGCTCTCGGTGCGCCTGCTCGGCGCCGGCGTTCGCGGCGCCCGCACGGTGACCAAAGCCGCCGGGATCGATCGCGCCCTGGAGGCCGCCGCCGAGGAGGCGATGGTCGCCGCGGTCGAGAGCGAGGCGGTCGAACGGGCGATCGCCCGCGTCCTCAAAGGGCCGGTGGTCGAGGAGGCGATGAACAGCGCCCTGGAGAGCGACGCCGTCAAGCAGGCCCTGATCGAGGCGCTCGACAGCGAGTTGGTCGACGAGGTCTGGCGGCGGCTGCTGGCGAGCGACGAGACGCAGCGGCTGGTCGAGCGCATCGCCGAGGCGCCCGAGATCCGCGCCGCGATCAGCGCCCAGAGCGTGGGGATGATCGAGGACGTCGGCCACACGATCGGCAACGGGACGCGACGCGCCGACGGCGGCGTCGAGCGGGTCGCGCGGCGGATCTTCTTCCGGCGG
>Ga0187776_10001970_pt1 | contig 10404 bp, 12 predicted proteins | sample 0216_BV02_MP12_2_FD_132426 | JGI IMG/M metagenome (GOLD analysis project Ga0187776, IMG submission 132426) | Tropical peat soil microbial communities from peatlands in Department of Meta, Colombia - 0216_BV02_MP12_20_MG | ecosystem: Environmental > Terrestrial > Soil > Wetlands > Peat | place...
ACATGATCTATCTGCCTCAGCAGAAGCGTTTCGCCGCGATCGTCAACCGTTTCGATTGGGAGCGGGCGGAAAAAGCAAGCGGCGGCAAGGACTATCGGCGTCGACGAACGGCGCTCAGATTCGACCGCGTGTTCGGTGCAAAATTGAAGAACGTGAAGCCCTCGGGCAGCCGCGTCTTGTCGCTACTGGCCGTTAGCTTCGAGCCGGGCGACCCTCCGGGCGGGCGCGTGACGCTCACCTTCTCCGGCGATGCCTCTATCCAGCTCGAGGTCGAATGCATCGAGGCTGAGCTCAAGGATCTCGGGCTTGTCTGGCGCACGCACTCGCGACCTGAGCACCCCGGCGATGAACCCGATGTGGGCAGCAAGCCGGCCGGCGGCGGCTCTTAAGCGCCGTGCCATGACCCTCAGGCTCAAGACTACCGACCCCGATTTCGAGGACCGCTTCAAGGCACTGCTGGCGGTGAAGCGCGAGACGGCATCCGACGTCAACGACGCGGTCGCCGCCATTATCGCCAAGGTCCGCGCCGAGGGCGATTCCGCACTGATCGAGCTCACGCGGCGCTTCGACGGGCTCGACCTGGAGGTTGCCGGCATCAGGGTGGCGGCCGCGGAGATCGAGGAGGCACGTGCCAAGATCGACGCGAAGACGCTTGCCGCGCTCGAGCTCGCCCATGAGCGAATCCTCGATCACCACAAACGCCAGCTGCCGAGCGACGATCGTTATACCGATGACACCGGGGTTGAGCTCGGCAATCGCTGGACGCCGGTTTCCTCCGCTGGGCTCTATGTTCCCGGCGGCACGGCGAGCTATCCGAGCTCGGTCTTGATGAACGCCGTTCCTGCCAAGGTCGCGCGCGTGAAGCGCGTCGTCATGGTGGTGCCGGCGCAAAAGGGCGCGCTCAATCCGCTCGTGCTTGTTGCGGCGTCCTTAGCGGGTGTCGATGAGATTTATCGCGTGGGTGGCGCGCAGGCAATTGCCGCGCTTGCTTACGGCACGGAAAGCATCGCACCGGTCACCAAGATCGTCGGTCCGGGCAACGCCTATGTGGCGGCCGCCAAGCGCCAAGTCTTTGGCCAGGTCGGCATCGACATGGTGGCAGGCCCGTCGGAGATTGTGGTGATCGCCGATGGAGAGAACGATCCGGCCTGGATCGCCGCCGACCTGCTTGCCCAAGCCGAGCACGACGAGGCGGCGCAGTCGATCCTGGTTACCGCCGACGCTTCTTTCGCCGAAGACGTGGTCGCCGCGGTCGAGACTGAGCTTTCCACCTTGCCCCGCGAGGCGACGGCGCGCGCGAGCTGGCGCGACTATGGCGCGGTAATCCTGGTCAGGAGCCTCGATGAGGCGCCGGCCCTTGCCGATCGTCTCGCCCCAGAGCACCTTGAGATCGCGACGTCCGACCCGGAAAAGCTTGCCGCGCGGATCAATGATGCCGGCGCGATCTTCGTCGGACGCTACACGCCGGAGGTAATTGGCGATTACGTCGCGGGCACCAACCACGTGCTCCCCACGGCGCGGAGCGCCAGATTCGCTTCGGGCTTATCGGTTCTCGATTTCATGAAACGCACCTCGATCCTGAAACTCGACGCCGAAAGCCTCGCCGCGCTCGGCCCTGCCGCCATGATATTGGCCGAGGCCGAAGGCCTGGAGGCGCATCGCCGCTCGGTCGCCGTCAGGCTCAACCCGAGGGACTAGCATGACGGACCAGGCCGGGTCGTCGGTGGAGGATCGGTCGCGGCTGGTCGAGGTCACTCTCGACCAAGCTTCGATCGGCCGCAACAACGCCGAGGTCGAGCATGAGCGCGACGTCGCAATCTTCGATCTCTTGGAGAAGAACTCCTTCGCGCTCGAAGGTCACGACGGAGGTCCCTATACGCTGCATCTCTCGCTCGCCGACAATCGCCTCGTGTTCACCGTAGGCGACACCGTTCGCGCGCCGATCCAACATGTGATGCTCTCGCTTTCACCCTTCCGCCGCCTGGTGAAGGACTATTTCCTCATCTGCGAGAGCTATTACCAGGCAATCAAGACCCAGCCGGCATCGAGGATCGAGGCGATCGACATGGGCCGACGCGGACTCCACGACGAGGGCAGCCAGCTTCTCCTGGAGCGGCTCAAGGGCAAGATCACCGTCGATCTCGCGACCGCACGACGCTTGTTCACGCTGCTCTGCGCGCTCCACTGGAAGGGCTGACGCCTTGGCGCTCGCGGGCGATCTGCCGGGCGCGGTCCTCTTCGCCTGCAATCGCAACGCCGTGCGGTCGCCGATGGCGGCCGCGATCCTGCGTCATCTCGCCGGTAATCGAGTCTTTGTCGGCTCTGCCGGCGTGCGCGCCGGCGAAACGACCGACCCCTTCGCTGTCGCCGTGATGGAGGAACTCGGCATCGATATGTCTAAGCACAAGCCGGTATCGCTTGCCGGCGTGCACGACACCTCTTTCGATTTGATCGTCACGCTCGCGCCGGAAGCCCATCACAAGGCGCTCGAAATCGTAAGCGGCTTCGCCGTCGATGTCGAATATTGGCCGACGCAGGACCCGAGCCTTGCCAGCGGCAATCGCGAGCAGATTCTCGATGCCTATCGCGTCGTGCGCGACAGCCTGTTCGCCAAGATCAAGACGCGGTTCGGGCTCGGCGGCGGCCTAAGCGTGTGAAAGAGAAGGCGAAGCGCTCCTACGACTCGATCAGGAAATTGTCCGCCGATGCCAGACCCGCCTTGGGGAGCGCCTCGGCCTCGTCCTTGAGATTGACGCCGGAGTGTCCCCGCTTACGCGCTTCGGTCATCAGATAGCGGAGCTTGTAGGCCGCCTGCTCGTAGCTGAGACCCTGGGGGCGGATGTTGGAGATGCAATTCCTCGATTCGTCGGTCAGGCCGACACGCGGGTTGAGCGTCATGTAGATGCCCATGCTGTCGGGCGAGCTGAGGCCGGGCCGCTCGCCGATGAGCACGACCACCAACTTGGCGCCCAGTATCTCGCCGACCTCATCGCCGACCGCGACGCGTGCCTCCTTCACGATGCAAAGCGGAGCGATCCGCCAATCCTCTTTCAGCGTCGGCAGGACCGCATCGAGAAACGAAGCGGCGTTCTCCTCGATAGCGAGGGCCGAGAGCCCATCGCCGATTACGAAGACTGCATCGTAAGGGTCTGCCGGACGTGACAGCGCCTCGAGGCTGGCGCGCGATTGGGCATCGAGCCGCCGCCCTTTGTCGGGCCGCTGCAGATACATCGAACGGCTCTCGGCAGCGCTGTGCAGGAGCGCCGTCTCGAATCCGCGTGAGCGGAGGGTTTCCGCAAAGGCAGGAATGTCTAGTTCGTGATGCACGGCATCGCGTGCCCGCGCATGCGCAAGCTGAAACTCCAAATGCGGCTTGGTCGGGAGGCTGGTCCCTGAGCGGCCAAGAGCGATGCGCGCGTCGGTGTATTGGCGCAGTTTGGTCCACGGATCGGTGACGACGATGTCTCGCGTTTCGCGTGCCATGGCGCGCCTAATGAAGATGGGCGAGGGCGCGTTGGAAGGGCTTGGGCAGGCTGTCCGAGAGCCGCACCTCTCTTTTGTCCTGCTCGTAAATGCCCATCGTCTTCAGCCAGTCCTCGAATTCCGGCGCGGGCTTGAGACCAAGCACCTTGCGTACGTAGAGCGCATCATGGAACGAGGTCGTCTGATAGTTGAGCATGATGTCGTCGGAACCGGGAATGCCCATGATGTAGTTGACGCCGGCGACCGCGAGCAGCGTCATCAGCACGTCCATGTCGTTTTGGTCAGCCTCGGCGTGATTGGTGTAGCAGATATCCACACCCATCGGCACGCCGAGCAGCTTGCCGCAGAAATGGTCTTCTAGCCCGGCGCGAGTGATCTGCCGCCCGTCATAGAGATATTCAGGACCGATGAAGCCGACCACGGTGTTGAGCAAGAGCGGCTCGAACTTGCGAGCCACGGCGTAAGCACGCGCCTCGAGCGTCTGCTGATCGACACCGTGATGGGCGTCGGCCGAGAGCGCGCTCCCCTGGCCGGTCTCGAAATACATGACGTTGTCCCCGACGGTGCCGCGCTCAAGCCCGAGTGCTGCCTCGCGGCCCTCCTGGAGAATGCCGAGATTGATGCCGAAGCTTTTATTGGCGGCCTCGGTGCCGGCGATCGACTGGAACACGAGATCGATCGGCGCGCCACGGTTGATCGCCTCGATGCTGGTGGTGACATGAGTGAGGACGCAGGACTGGGTCGGTATCTCATAGCGGCGGATGATCTCGTCCAGCATCTCGATCAGCGTCGTCACCTGGGCGATGCTGTCGGTTGCTGGGTTGATGCCGATCACCGCGTCGCCATTGCCGTACATCAAACCGTCGACAATGCTGGCGGCGATTCCGGTCGGATCGTCGGTCGGGTGGTTCGGCTGGAGGCGGGTCGCCATCCGCTTCTTCAATCCGATCGTGTTGCGGAACTTGGTGACGACGCGGCATTTCTGTCCGATGAGAATCAGATCCTGGACGCGGCTGATCTTGGACACCGCGGCGACGATCTCAGGCGTGAGACCAGGCGCGAGTGCCGTAAGCGCGCTCTCGCTCGCCTCATCCGACAAGAGCCAATCCCTGAAGCCTCCTACCGTCAGATGCGCGACAGGCTTGAAGGCGCGCGCATCGTGCTCGTCGATGATGAGACGTGTCACCTCGTCGCTCTCGTAGGGCACGACGGCGTCGGTCAGGAACACGGTGAGGGGAATGTCGGCGAGCGCCATCTGCGCCGCAACGCGCTCCTCGTCGTCGCCGGCGGCGATCCCTGCGAGGTAGTCGCCCGATCGCGCCGGGGTTGCCTTGGCAAGCAGTTCTTTGAGCGAAGAGAAACTGTACGTAATGCCGCCGACGGTGTGGGAATAGCCCATGATGCCGTTTCCTCGCGCCTTTGCGGACGGCCGAGTCCGCCGCCCGGAAACGATTATGCCACGGAATTATTCCACTTCCACTCGGGTGTCGCGATGCGCGCTTCGCCGCTCACTTCCTCGCCTGGGCGCCCTCCCAATCCTTCTCCGCCTGCACCAGCATCTTGTCGAAGCTGTCGTCGGTCGTGAGCTGCGTGATGCCTTGTCCGAACTTGTCGGCCAAGGACTTGCAGGGCGATTTCTTGGAGAAGGCGACGAACATCTCGTTGCTGACGACCGCCTGATTGAGCGCCACGATCTGGTCCTTGAGACCCGCTTTGGCCGCCTCGGCAAGGCCGGGGTAGTAGCTGGCGATCACATAATCGAACTTTCCGTCGAGGAGGTCCTTGAAGGCGGCGTCGATGCCGGCAGTGCGAGTGACATCGAGCTTGTCCTTGATGAACGCGTCGAACTCCATGCCCCAGCTCTCCCCCTGATTGGTGGCGCCCTTCTTGCCGATCAGGTCGTTCTCCCCGGTGAAGGGGAACTCCTTGCCCTTGACCACGAAGATCGCCACGTCGTCGAAGGTAAAGGCTGGCTGCACGTAGTCGAGATACTTGGCCCGCTCGTCGGTGTAGTAGATGCCAAAGATCATGTCGGCCTTGCCGTCGAACGCGGCTTGTTGCGCCTCCTCCCAAGTCCCCATGTATTTCGACTCGAGCGGCACATTGATTTGCTTGGCGATGGTTTCGACCAGCGTCGGCGCAGCACCAACGATATTGTCGCCATCCTTGTAGGCGATCACCGGGTATTGCGGGTGTCCCGTCGCCGTGATCTTGGTGCACTCATCTGCGGCGAAGGCGGCGTTGCCCGTGAGGGAGAGAGCCACGAACACGCCCAAGCAGAGAAATCTTTTCATGATCAAGGATTCCTTGTTCCTCATCGGAGTGGGTAGAGGCTGAGAAGCGTCCGGCGCTGATAGCGCCCGGGTCATTTGCCGCCTCTCATCTGTGCCTTGATGCGATCGACGTCGGCCTGCGAGACCTTTCCGGCTTGGACCAACGCCTGCACGCAGGCTGGCGACAAGCTCGGCCCCGCCTTCTTCATGCAAAGGTTCAGAGCGCTGGTCTGCAGCCCATAATCGCCGCAGAACTTCCTGTAGTCGTTAGCGCAGTTGTCCTGCATGCCTTTGGTGATAGTGCCGGCCTGCGCAAAGGCCGCTGACGGTGCCGCGTACACGCTAAGGATCACAACAAGGGTGATGGGCAGTCTTGACTGATGACGTGTCATCCACTGATCCCTCTTTTTTTGCAGGCCGGTTCTACCACGCTTGGCACGTCCCGCCATGCAAAAGCAACGCATTTCGAGGCAAGTGACCTTTATTTGCCACCCTGCCCGGAGACTCCGCAATCCGGCTTGATTTTGCGTGACTTCCCGACCATTCTCCCGCGACTTGCGATGCGGAAGGAGCCTTATGGCGAAAGAAGAGATGCTCGAATTTCCGGGAGTGGTGACCGAGCTCCTCCCGAACGCCACTTTCCGGGTGAAACTCGAGAACGAACACGAGATCATCGCCCATACGGCGGGACGAATGCGCAAGAACCGCATCAGGGTGCTTGCCGGCGACAAAGTTCTGGTCGAGATGACTCCCTATGATCTCACTAAAGGTCGGATCACTTACCGATTTAAGTAGCAGGTTCAGGTTCAAGCGAGCCGTGCCTGTGAAGAAGGAGAAGGCGGTCGCCCCGCAGCGGCCTGCGCGGACGCGCGCGGCACCGAGCCGGTTCCGGCCGAAGCTCGTGCTCGCCTCCGCCTCGCCGCGCCGGCTGCAGCTGCTTGAGCAGGCGGGCATCACGCCAGACGCGCTCCGCCCTGCCTCGATCGACGAAAGCGTGACCAAGGGCGAGGTGCCCCGCCACATCGTGCGCAGGCTAGCCCGCGCCAAGGCCGAGGCCGCTCGCAGGCTGATACGCAACGAGCCGGATCTCGCCAAGGCTTTCGTGCTCGCCGCCGATACCGTGGTCGCGGTTGGCCGCCGCGTGCTCGGCAAGGCCGAGCTCGAGCATGAGGCTGGCGATGCGCTCCGTCTGCTGCGCGGCCGCGCTCACCGCGTGCATACCGCGATCTGCTTGCTCACTCCGGACGATCACGTGCGAGAGCGCGTAGTCGAGACGCGCGTTCGCTTCCGCAATCTCTCCAATGAGGAGATCGGCAATTATCTCGCGAGCGGCGAGTGGAAGGGCAAGGCCGGCGGCTATGCCATCCAGGGTATCGCCGGCGCCTTCGTGGTGAAGATGGTCGGCTCCTACACCAATGTCGTCGGCCTGCCGCTGACCGAGGTGGTCAATCTGCTGCAAGGCGAGGGCTTTCCAGTCAGTCATCTCTGGCTCTCCAAGGCCGAGGAGGTCGAGACCGAGTGAGCGCGCGAAGACGCGGGGAAACGGGGGCACCATCGCCGGGCAAGGCAAGAGCGGCGGTACGCAGGGCGCCGCGCTGTCCGATCTGCGGCCAGCCGACCAACGCTGAGTTTCGCCCCTTCTGCTCGCGACGCTGCACCGATATCGACCTTGGACGCTGGCTCGGAGGGCGTTACGCCGTGCCGGGCGAGCCGATCGGCCGCGCTAGCCGTGACGAGCCGCTCTCGCCCGAGGACGAAGACGCTGGCTGTTAGCGCCGGTCTCGACAGGCGTAAGACGATTTCCTATAAGCCAAGACCTTGCGCGCGGCACCGAGTTTCCTCATTTCCGGGGAGACTTACGCCGCATTCGAGCACCGCAAGGGCCCAGGTAGCTCAGTTGGTAGAGCAGCGGACTGAAAATCCGCGTGTCGGTGGTTCAAATCCGCCCCTGGGCACCATTCCCCTCGATGGCTCCGCTGATGCCCAGGGTGGCGTCGTGCCGGCTGCTTAGCCGCGCGGGGTGGAAATTGTTGGGAAAACAGGCCTTAAGCTCCGGCCGGACGCCAGTTGATCGCGTTATGGGCACGATTCCTGTCGATACGGTATATAGTTAGGGTGTCGTACACGAGACGGCGCTGTTTGGAAGTCAACCTGAGAGGGCATTATGGGCGACACCCCTTCCTTCGAGATTCCGCCACAGCTGCGCGAGATGGCCGAGAAGAACGTCGAGCAAGCGCGCGCGGCCTATGGCCAATTCATGGACTTCCTCAGTCAGGCCATGAACACGTGGTCGAAGGGCCCAGCGACCGGCGGCGTGGCGGGGTTCAAGGCCGTGCAAGACCGTGCCGTGGGCTTCGCCAAGGAGAACGCCGAACGCTCCTTCAATCTCGCGAGCGAAATCGCACGCGCCAAGGACGTGCAAGAAGTGCTGACGTTGCAGAGCCGTTACGCGCAAACCCAGATGCAGCTCTTCGCGGTTCAAGCCCAGCAGCTGTCCTGGCTCATGGCCGATGCCATGCGCGAAATGCAGCAGCCTAAGGGGTGAGCGCGGCGCTAACGTTCCGCTAGTCGATCTGCTGTCCGAGATAGGTGGCCACGTCGTCATGCATCTTGAAGACGGCCTCTTTCACGTCGCCTTCTGACGCCTTGTTGTTGATGGCGTTGACGACGCCGATCCACAGATTTTCCGGCAAACCGATTTCGCTCATGCGCGATTGAATCACGCTGCCGATCCCCTGATCTTCGCCCGGCTGATAAAGGAGAATGAGCAGGTTCGACTTGACCGAGACTTCGAACAAAGTGCCGGCAGGGTTGCCGAACTTCTCGGCGATCTGGCGACCGAGGTCGGCGCCGTCTCCTTGAATGAGGTAGTGGATCACGTCGGCGTAGGTCTGCGAGGAGTCGGCCGCGCGGGGCGGGAAGGGCTTGATCTCGAGCTGCATCGCCTCGGCAACTGGCTTGATGTTTGACATCAGCTGCTCGACCTTATCGTCCTGGCCGCCTTGCGCATAAAGAAGACCCGCAAGGCTGAGCTGGTCGCCCAACCGCCAGGCCGCGGCCTTGGCGAGATTTTCGACAGCGGCTTGGCTTTCGCCGACGAAGAACAGGAGAAGAAGCGCTCCCGCCATGGCAAGGGTCAGAAGACCCCTACGGCTCGAGGCCCTGGACCGAGCCTGCAACGAAGCGACGCACAAAGCCGACCTCCTGCCGGTTAGGCCGAGCTTGAGTGCGCGGCCACGAGGCAAAATACCCCGTGAATTGATCCCAGTCGCCTACAATGTCGGGTAGACGTGAACTGTCATCAGCCGCTCTTCCGCCCGCATCTGTTCTTATCGGCCCTCCACTCGCAACTGTCCGCCTTTGCCGTGCAGGCCGCCTGATCGAGATTCTTGCAAGGATTTGACCCGTTGCTTGCGGGCGTCGACGTATCTGTGGGGGTCGCCGTCGTGGCCGCCGCATTCGTTCCCGCGTCAGCAGCGGGCGCGGGCGTCTTTGCCGGCTTCTTGATCGGCGCTCCTTTCAACACCGACCAGGAATCGGGAGTGTCGCAGGTCACTAAGGTCAGTTCGTCCTTGTTGTCTCCGCCGAGACCAAGGCACTTTCCCTGCGCCACAGATTTCAATTTGTAGCTCGCGTCGGCCTCCAGCACGTTCTGAAGGGCATTTTCGAGCGTCGCGACTTTACCGCCCAGGGCCACGATGGTCTCCTCAAGATGCGAGATGTGCTGCTGCAGGCAGGCCATGCGGGCCCGATCGTCCTTGATGTCGTCGCAAAATTGCATGCCGATCGCGTGCGCCGGCATCGCAGTTCCGATCAAGCATAATGCGGCAACGAGGCTTGCGAAGACGCGCATGCGAGTCCTCCCTTGGTCCTTCATTAATCCATTGAATCTTTGCGGGGAGCTCACTCCCTGGCAAGCGGTATCATGGCTCGATCGCGGCACTTGCGCGCGCGCTCGGCGTCACCCGCCAGACAATATTGCCGACATCGTCTGCGACGAGGAGCGCCCCGGTCTTGTCGACGGCGACGCCGACGGGGCGCCCGAGCGCATCGCCGTCAGTGCTGCGAAAGCCGGTCAACACGTCTTCCGGGGGTCCCGAGGGGTGACCTCCGGAGAACGGCACGAAGATCACTTTGTAGCCGCTCGGCGGGTCGCGGTTCCACGACCCATGCTGACCGACGAAGGCGCCGCCGCGATAACCCTCCGGCAGCAGCGTGGCGTCGTAGAAGGCGAGCCCGAGCGAGGCGGTGTGCGGGCCGAGCGCATAATCGGGCACGATTGCCTTGGCGACGAGGTCAGGGTGCTGTGGCGTAACGCGCGGATCGAGATGGTCCCCGTAATAGCTGTAAGGCCAACCATAGAAGCCGCCTTCCTTGACGGCTGTCATATAGTCGGGGACGAGGTCGCTGCCGAGCTCGTCGCGCTCGTTGACTGCGACCCAAAGCGCGCCGCTCTCTGGCTCGAAGGCGAGCCCAACCGGATTGCGCAGGCCCGTGGCGAAGAGATGAGATTGACCCGTTGCAAGGTCGATCTCGACGATGGCGGCGCGACCCGTTTCGGTGTCCATCCCATTCTCGCCGGCATTGCTGTTCGATCCTACCCCGACGAACAGCTTGGAGCCGTCGCGGCTCGCAACAAGGCTCTTGG
>Ga0187776_10001971_pt1 | contig 10403 bp, 11 predicted proteins | sample 0216_BV02_MP12_2_FD_132426 | JGI IMG/M metagenome (GOLD analysis project Ga0187776, IMG submission 132426) | Tropical peat soil microbial communities from peatlands in Department of Meta, Colombia - 0216_BV02_MP12_20_MG | ecosystem: Environmental > Terrestrial > Soil > Wetlands > Peat | place...
ACGGCGGGCCGCATTCATGGGGTTCCACTTCGCCGCCGGCATTATCACCGTGTTCCTCATCCTTGCCGCCCTTGCCAGTTTCGCCGGGTACGGCTGGGGAGAGCTCTTTCAGCAGCAGGCATTTATCCTCGGCATGATCGTCGTGCTCTTTGCCATGGCCATGAGCCTCTTCGACCTCTTCCACCTCCCCGTCCCCCAGTTTGCCGTGAAAGCGGATGCCGCTGCAGCAGGGCAGGGATATGTGGGGTGCTTCTCCCGGGGAATGCTTGCCACCTTCCTCGCCACCCCGTGCAGCGGCCCGCTCCTGGGTGGGGCTATGGCCTGGACTCTCCGGCAATCACCACCACTGATCTTCGTCATCTTCGCCTTCATGGGTCTCGGCATGGCCGCTCCATACATCGTCCTGGCCATCTCCCCGGCTGCCCTCAGGTGGCTTCCTCGACCCGGCCCATGGCTCATTCACTTCGAACGCCTCACGGGGTTCGCCCTCCTCGCCACCGTGGTTTATCTGCTCACGATTCTCCCGGGCGACATGCGGGTGTGGGTGGTTCTCTTCTGCCTCTTCCTCGGTCTCGGCCTCTACATCTGGGGGCAGATGACGACCCTGCGCGACTCCACCCGTCGTCGGGTCATGGTGCGGCTCGTGGCCCTCGTGGTGATCGTTGCCGGCTGGTGGTTGAGCCTTCGCGTCTTTCCCCCGCCGGCGCAACCCGAATCGCCGACCCCGCGAGATGATCTCTTGTGGGAGCCATACACACCGGAGAAACTCCTCGCTGCAGCCCGGGCGCACCGCTGGGTCGTGGTGGATTTCACCGCCGATTGGTGCCCCAACTGCGTCTTCGTGGAGCGAGCGACCCTGCAAGATCAGCGGGTGCGTCAGGCTTTCCGGGACCGCAACGCTCTCCTCCTCAAGGCCGATCTCACCCGCGACAATCCTCCGGCAAAGCTCCTCCTCGAGCGCATGGGAAGTCGGAGCATCCCTTTTCTCGCCATCTTCCCACCGGGAGAGCGATTCTGGCATCCTTTCTTCCTCCGGGATATCTACCGCGCCGATGACTTGCTTTTCGTCTTCGCCCACGAGGACGAAGGGTAAGCGCCGGAAGAGCACGGCCAGGCCCTCGAGACTCAGAGGCAGGCCCATGTGGTAGCCGCGGCCTGCTCAGAGGAGTAGGCCGTGATCGACTAGCCCGCATTATGCGCGAGCCACCTGCTCCGACCGGAGTGACCTAGGCAGGGAGATCTATCCGGCAAAGACACATAGTCGCGGCATTGATAGTATCGAGTAAGGCTTGGCGTTGTAGCGAAGGGGCGTACAAAATCCGGGAAGCCTGCCTCTCAGCAACGGAAGGTAGTGGCTCCGAATGCGCTTTGCCTCATAGACCCCCCTGCCTCTGGCGCCGCCCGGTTTACACAGTCGGACGGCGGGCCTCCTCGGGTCTGGCTTGTCCCGAGGTTGTCGCGGGGAACCTTCCGCGTCCGAGCCCCGCGCTGCTGCGGGATGGTTGCCCGGTGGGACGACCATCTCCACGATCTCGCTACGGCGTCTCGTGCATAATGCGGGCTAGAGCAGACCCTTGCCTCTGAGCGCCGCCATGGCGCGGCTGCTCACCGTAGTGACCCGACTGAGGAGCACGCTCAGTTCTTCCCGCGCCGCCGGCATCTGCACCAGACGGACGAACCCCTCCACCAGCTCGATCCTGGCATCTAGACCACGAAGCTCTTCACTGCTCACGACCCGCGCTGCGAGTCTGAGGTCACCCGCCACTGCTGCTATGACGGTGCGGAAAAGAGCTAGGGCGCCCTGCCGTTCGGCCCCTTGGAGACTGGCGATCGCATCCAGTAGCTGACCCACGGCAAGGAGCTCACCTTTGAGTCGTTCCCCATAGCTAAAGGCGAGGATCTCTCTCTTCTCTTCTTCTCTCGGCACGGCCCTTCTCCTAGCGCGTTGAAGTCAAGAGTTATCCGTTGTGCCCACAACTGGCGCCCGGCAATCCCTGAAGACTGAGTGATCTTTACTGGTGGGCGCTTGAGCAAGCCGGGCCGCGGTTGTTTTCAAGAAGCGGCCACGGTAATATGAGCTACTCCCTCGAAGGGGGAGGAGGCACACCCCATGGGGCCGGGATCGTCCCTCGGACTCCCGGCGGCGGCCGAACCATGAAGCCCGATCGCGATTACTACAAGATACTTGGTGTCGCCAAGAGCGCGACACTCGATGAGATCAAGAGCCGATTTCGTCAACTGGCTCTCCGCTACCACCCTGACCGCAACCCTGGCAATTCCCGCGCCGAGGAGCGGTTCAAGCTGGTAGCCGAGGCTTACCACGTGCTGAGCGACCGCCATCGGCGCCGTGTTTACAACGAACGCGGCCACCAGGGCCTCCGGGACGCGGGTTTCCAGGGCTTCCGCTACAGCGACGAGGTGTTCTCAACACTGGGTGCGGAGCTGTTCGCCTTTCTGGGAATCTCAGGCAAGCAGCCGCACCGGGGGCCGCTTCCCGGCGCCGATCTCCGCTTCACCCTGACTCTCTCCCCCGTCGAGGCGGCACAGGGGGTTCAGAAGTCCCTCGAGATCGCCCGGATGGAAGGCTGCAAGCACTGCGAGGGCACCGGCGCCCGGCCCAGCTCCGACACGCACCCGTGCCCCACCTGCGGGGGCAGCGGTGCCTTTAGCGGCTCTTTCGGGATCTTCGCCGCCGCTGACGCCTGCCCCAGGTGCAGCGGCGACGGCCGCGTCGCCCAAGTCTCCTGCAACGTCTGTGAGGGTCGCGGCCGCTACGAAACTCGCCATGTTATGACCGTCGCCGTTCCTGGAGGAGCCAGGGACGGGATGCGTCTGAAGTTTCCACGGGAAGGGGACGGCGGCGATTACGGTGCTCGCCGGGGCGATCTCTACCTGGAGCTGCGAATTCGGCCGGAACCCTAAAAAAACCATGAGGAGCGCAAACAGAACGGGGCCTCGTCTCGGAGGGCTCTCACTCGGAGGTGGTCATGGCGAAGCTCAGTCATTTCGATGACGCCGGGCAGGCCCGGATGGTGGACGTGGGAACCAAGGCCGCAACCAAACGTCGCGCTGTGGCCATCGGGCGGATTTACATGCAACTCGAGACTCTGGAGCTTATCACCTCCGAAGGAGTGGCAAAAGGGGACGTTCTTGGAGTTGCCCGCACGGGTGGGATTATGGCTGCCAAACGCACCAGCGACCTGATACCCCTCTGCCACCCGATTCGGGTCACCAGCCTCGCCCTAGAGTTCACCCCCGATCCCGCGAGCTCGGCCATCTCCATTCGGGCGACAGTGAAGGCGAACGATCGCACCGGAGTTGAAATGGAGGCCCTCGTTGCGGTCTCGGTGGCAGCCTTGACCATCTACGACATGTGCAAGTCGTACGACCGGGCCATGCGTATCGACGCCATCCAGTTGGTCGAGAAGAGCGGCGGCCGGAGCGGCCACTACCGTGCCCCGGGACTCCAGGTCTGATGGCGTTTTGCCCTTTACTTATGGGTTGTCCTATGTTAGAAGGATTTCTTCTATAAAAACAAGCGGGAGAACGAGCCCATGGACAAGGAGAGACTCGAGTACTTCCGGCAGATCCTCACCGAAAGGCTCCGTCAGCTCCTGAGCGAGGCGGAAAAGACCGTTACCGGTATGACCGCGACCGGGGAGAATTTCCCTGACCCAACTGATCGAGCCTCGCTGGAGTCGGACCGGAACTTCATGCTCCGCATCCGCGACCGGGAACGGAAGCTGATCTCCAAGATCCGAAGCGCTCTCGATCGGGTTGATGCGGGCGACTTCGGTATTTGTGAGATGTGCGGTGACGACATCGGCGAGGAAAGGTTATTGGCTAGACCGGTCACGACCCTCTGCATCAACTGCAAGAAGCGGCAGGAGGCCACGGAAAAGGGGCGCGGGACTTAGCCATGCCCGGCCGAAAGGTAGATCCCCTTCAGGCAAGCCGTCTTCCGCACTGGGGACTCGCTTCGCCTAACATCCCCCACTCCCACCACCAACCAGTCTGAGGTGCTCCACATCTCCGGCGTGTACCACCGTCCGAGAGCCATTTCTCCGTTCAACGACTAATGCGCCCTCGTTGGTTACATCGAGGGCCGTTCCTTCCACCGTCGTCTGTCCAAGAAAGACCAGGACCCTTCGCCCCAAGGTGGCAGCGTGTCGGCGCCATTCGTACAAGATGCCGGAAGGGTCCCCCCCTCTCAGCCGCTCATACCAGATCTCGATCTCAACGAAGAGCTGTGCTGCCAGGGCGGACCGCTCCACCAAGCGCCCGACCTCCAACCTGAGGGAGGTGGCCAGAGCCTCCAGGGGTCGCCCTAGCTCTGCCGCCGTGTGATTCACGTTAATGCCCACCCCGACCACTACGTGGGCGATCCGCTCCCCAGCGGCCTCCGCCTCGGTGAGAATCCCTGCCACCTTTTTTTCCCCAACGAGGATGTCGTTAGGCCACTTGATCTTGGGCGATAGGAGCGTCTGCGCGGAAATCGCTCGTGCGACCGCAACGGCGACGGCCAGCGTCAAGAGCTGGACCTGATGAGGAGGAAGGGCGGGGCGCAGAATCAAGGAGGAGTAAAGGCCCACCGCCGCAGGTGAGTGCCACGTGCGGCCCTGCCGGCCCCGACCGCAGAGCTGCCGCTCGGCCAGGACAGCGGTCCCCTCGGCTGCGCCTTGGCGCGCAAGCTCCTGGGCCGCCCGGTTGGTCGAATCCAGGTCCTGATAGTAGTGGATGTGCCTACCCAGCCATCGACTGGTCAATCTCCTCAATATCTCCTCCTTGAGCGGCTCCATGACCCTACCTCCACCTCACGCCGGACCCCATCGCTGTGATGGCCTCAAAGACCGCCCTCGGCAAAACCCCAAATACCGAATCCCTACTGCGCAGGACCAGATACGAAATAAACGGAGGAACAATTCAGGGATTGAAAGACAAAGGAATCGAGAAATTGAGGAAGTTAAGAATTCGCTGATCGCCACAACCCATTAAGTGTTCTTTTGGGCGATTTCTGGCTTCCGGAATTTCGAAATCCGTGATTGCCGCCAAGGTTCCGCGTGTCCCAAAGGGCGTTCCGGAGTTCCCCCTCCGCCTTACCCGCCATCTCCGCAAGATGCTCTTCACCGAGCACACCAACGCTGAACTGGAGATCGGACCAACGGGTGGAAGTCGAAGGGGCTGAAGGGTTGTTCCACGTGAAACATCCTGCGCACCCGCACCGCGAGACGGGCGGGCGCGAGAGCGGAGGAGCCACCAATCCCCCCCGGCTCCTATCTCAACGAAAACCTCCCGAAAAGACGGAGCGCCCGATGGAGTGAACACCGTGGAGATTCCGACTTCTATCGGCTAGCTTTTTCCTTCCATGCCCTCCACAAGGGGTCGAAGCCGCTTGTCGACCAAATGCTCCACCAGGTGGGGCAGAGGCTCGGGTACAACGCCCACCACTTCCACGGCCTCCTGCGTGAGAGGCAGAAGGAACTTCCGGGCCGGGCTGCTTGCTACCGCCGCGGCCATGGCGGGGGTCATCTCGCCCATCATGGCATCGGCAAGCACAACGGCAATCGGACCGATGATGAAATCCACCTTGCGCGCCATGACCACAATAGCGTTCTCCCCAGTCGCCCCCTTGTTTGCGCCGGCCTTCATCATCTGCGCGGTGGCGATGGCATTCGTGCCCAAGGCGATGATCTCCACCCGTTCCTGAAAGGCGTCCCTCATCCTCTTGACGAGAACGCTGCCGATACCACCACCCTGCCCGTCGATTACTGCGATCTTCATGCGAGGAAACCGCTCATTCCAACCCATGGGAAGGGACGGCACCTCTAGTCTCTCTTCCCCGTGTATGAAACGTTACGCTCCGAAGCAGCTGGCACCATACTACAACCGCGTTCGCAGAACAAGGCCCGCACCACGCCAAGGCGTGGCTCTGTCCGGCAAAATCGCCCTGTGGTGCGCGATCCTCGGCATATGGCACGCAGAAGCCCGCCACTTCAAAAACTCCTTGCCTTTCGCCAACTCACCCCAGTAAGCTGTTGGCGCATCCAACGTGGGAGACATCCATGGCCTGGCCTGCTCTTGTGCCTTTGGCCGCCCTCGGCTACCTCGTCGGTTCGATGCCGTCTGGCTATTGGATTGGCCGCTTACTTGCCGGCCGGGACGTGCGAGCTTCCGGAAGCGGTAACATCGGCGCTGCCAATGTGGCCCGCCTGCTCGGCCTTCGCTATGGTCTCGCGGTCCTTGCCCTCGACATGGCCAAGGGCGCCCTCCCTGTCGCCCTTGTGTTCTTCCTCCGGCCGGCGACCTCCCCCCTGGACACCCAGGCAGTCTCGCTCGTTGCTCTCAGCACGCTGCTGGGAAGCTGTTACTCTCTGTTTCTGCGCTTCCAGGGCGGCAAAGGTGTGGCTACCGCCTCCGGAATCTCGCTCGCTCTCTGGCCCAAAGCCGCGCTCTGCGCCTCGTTTCTTTTTGCCGCCGTTGCCTGGCGTTGGCGCTACGTCTCCCTCGCCTCCCTCATCGCGGCCGTCAGTTTACCCCTTTGGCTCACCCTCTTTGACTACCCCGGACTCTACGTGGGGCTCGGCTGCTTTTTTGCTCTCTTCATTTCCTTCCGCCACCGGTCCAATATCCGTGCCTTGGTGGGGGGCAGGGAGCACAAGTGGAAGGCAGATTGAAGCCACCTGACCTCACTGGGAGAGCGGTAGGTCCGGCAGGGGGTTGGAAAACCCTTCGCGTCTTCAGGTGAGAGGACCCTATAGAAGGCGGTGTGCTCCGCCCCGAAGGGCTTGGGGGCAGGAGCTTGAGGCGCATGCCCCCGCTTCGCTTACAGCGAGAAAGGCAAGCGGTTCGACAAATCCTTGTCCTTTGTCGCTCGACCTCCTTTGCCGCCGGTCTTGACCCAGCCTGCGCCTGCCCCTTCCTGCGACCATGGAGATTCTCCGACTTGTCCCGAAGACTCTCCCAAGGCGGGATGCCCCTGTCGCCCACCGCCACCCGACAGACCCTGTGCAGATCAGGCACGCCTGATGGCCTTCCCAGCAGCCCATAGGCGAGCCCCTCTCATGGCGAGGCCTTTGAACTTTCTCCCTCAGCCCGTGCCGTGGCCCGCCACAGGAGTACCGGCTTTACGCTCCGCCTAACGATTTTCTCGGCAACGCTTCCCAAAGCCCATCGCCCCAGGCCGCTCCTCCCATGGGTAGACATCGCAATGAGATCGACGTCGTTGCGGGCACTGTGAGTCAAGATCTCCTCGGCCACGGCACCATACCTCACGTGGGCCTCCACCCCGAATCCCTTCGCCGCCAATCGATCTCGGATATCCGCCACGTACTCTTCGGCCCGCCTGACCACCTCGATTTCCGCCTTCGTAGGATCCTTCCCCGGAAAGACGTGGGCTCGACTTACCCTGAGGAGGATAATGCGCGCTCCCACGCAGCGGGCCAATTTCTCTATCTCCGGAAGGATGGCCTCCGCCAGGGCCGAACCGTCAAGGGGCACCAGAATAGATTTGTACATTCCTCCCGCTCTCCTCTCTCCTCGAAGTCTTTCATCCCCGGGCTCAGACATAATCTTATCTCCGGTCCATTCGTGACGCACGCGCCCCCGCCGTCACTATCAACCCGGATCATTTCTAGCCCTCGCTAGGCGCGAGCGACCGTCGCGAGATGCTAGATGGCCGTTCCAGCGGCCAACCATCCCGCGGTACCGCGGGACTCAAACGCGGAAGGTTCGAGACCCGAGGGACGCCCGGCTTCCGGCCACGCAAAGCGGGGCGGCGCCACAGGCAGGGTCAGCTACGAAACAAAGCGCATCGGAGCCACTACGTTCTCCTCGAGCTAAAGCAAACCTCCCGAGCTTTGTACGGAACCCCGCTACAAGGCAGGGCTTCACCGCTATATTATCAATGACGCGACTATGCGCCTTTGTGGAGCAGATCACCCTGCCTCCCGCCATCCGATCGCAAGACGGGCCGGCGCCGAAGGCAGGGTCATCTGCGAAACCAAGCGCATCCGGAGCCACTACGTTCTCCTCGATGTAAGGCAGGCCTCCCGGACTTTGTGCGCCCCCCGCTACAAGGCAGGGCCTCACCTTCTACTATCAATGACGCGACTATGCGCCTTTGTGGAGCAGATCACCCTGCCTCGCATTATCCAACCACGGCTCGAAGTCGCTCCCACGGCGTTCCTTCTCACCGAGCCGACTGCTCGGAGAGAAAGACGGCCTTATCCGCGGTCGCAGCAGACGGTTCGCGCATCGTGTGGGCTAGACTTTCCGCAGGCGCTGCCGTTTTCTTCGCTCCCCTTTGGAGAGCCGCTTACTCGGGCCCTTCTTTCGAGTGTCTTGACCGCCCTGCCGCCCCTCGTTCTCCTCGTCCACCTCCGCCCCTTTGGTGTCGAGGTAGAGAACCATCTCGAGTTTGCCCTCGAACTCTTCCGCGTCAATAACCACGGCGCCGCATGAGGCAGCATGTCTGCCCAGATCTCTGTCCGAGGTCACGACCGTGAGCTTCCCGCGCTCCTTTTCGCTCATGCGCTTGATGACGGTATCGGCCGTCTCGTTCCAGCCGGAGAAGATAACACGGATCCCCTTCTCCTGACCGTGCCCCGGCGGAGTTCCACTCTTGCTCGCCCCGTCAAAAACCACCGTGATCCGGTGCGACCGAATTCTCTTGTATCTGCGAAGACGCTCCAGCAGTGATCCTCGCGCCAGTTCCAGCGCCACCTCCTCCTCTCGTCGGAGCACGGGAGACCGACCGATAAGGTTGTACCCGTCAATGATGAGGTGGACTGCCATCGCTGCCTGCCTGAGATCCCTCGACTCTGCCCCCTTCTTCCAACTCAGGGGAGGCATCCTCCCGCCACGTTCCGTTCCCGCCGGCCCCGCCCTTAACCCGCGTTATGCACGAGACGCCGTACCGAGATCGGGGAGATGGTCGTCCCCCAGGCAGCCATCCCGCGGGACTCGGACTCGCAAGGTAACCCTGTCCTGGGCCTGTCGAAGAAACACCCGAAGACCCACGGCTTCCGGCTGTGCAAAACGGGCCGGCGCCGGAGGCAGGGTCATCTGCGAAACAAAGCGCATCCGGAGCCGCTACCTTCTCCTCGATACAAGGCAGGCCTCCCGGACTTTGTACGCCACCCCGATACAAGGCACGGCCTCACTGGCATACTATCAATGCCGCGACTATGCGCCTTTGTGGAGCAGATCGCCCTGCCTCGCATTATCCAACCACCGCTCGAAGTCGCTCCCCCGGCGCTCCTCCTCACCGAGCCGACGGCTCGGAGAGAAGGGCGGCCATATCCCCGGTCGCAGCAGGTGATTCGTGCACAAAGCCGGTTATACGGGGCGACCTCAAAGGTGAAGAGCCGGAGGGAAAAATCACCTCCGGCTATCTCGGTCTTCGCCCGTGGCGAGATCATCGGACCTCCGGGCTTTACTGCCTTCTTTCCTCGGCTTTTCCGCCTCAGCCGACAGTGGGCACCCAGTGCTCCGCCCAGTTGGGCCGGGCTAAACCCTTACGTGCGCGAGAGCCACTATCGGGTCCACCACTCTCGACGCCGGTGGGAAGGTGAGTCAACGGTCATCGACTCAGCAACGGCGAGCTTTGAATCAAGATGTCCAGAATGCGGTGGAGATCTTCCTCGGAAAAGAATTCGATCTCGATCTTTCCCCTCCTGCCGCGACGGGTGACCTTCACTCGAGTGCCGAAATAACGGATAAGCTGGTCGAGAATGGGACGGAGGCCCCCATCTTCCGGGGCCGGCGCCTTTCGCCGTTTTCCCTTCTTCAGCAGTCCCTGTATGAGCCTTTCCGTCTCCCGAACCGAAAGACCCTTCTTAACGATGACGTCGCGGGCGTGAAGCTGGAGACTCGATTCCGGGAGACCGAGAAGGGCGCGGGCATGGCCCATGGCCAATGTCCCTTCCTGGAGGTCCGTGCGAATCCGCTCAGGCACCTTGAGCAGACGCATCATGTTGGCTACCGTTGAGCGGTCCCGCCCAATCTTCCGAGCGATCTCCTCCTGACTCAGGTGAAACTCCTGATGAAGACGCGAGTAAGCCTCCGCTTCTTCGATGGGGTTGAGATCCTTGCGCTGGATGTTCTCTACCAGAGCCAACTCGAAGGCCTCCGGCTCGGTGCTTTCCTTGATGATGACCGGAACTCGCTGCAATCCGGCCATTTGTGCCGCCCGCCACCGCCGCTCGCCAGCAATCAACTGGTAGCCTTGCTCGCGTCTCCTGACCAAGAGTGGCTGGAGTACCCCTTTCTCACGCACCGACTCCACGAGCTCATCCAACGCCCGGTCCCGGACGTGATGTCGTGGCTGGTAGGGGTTAGGGGTGATCTCTTCAATCTCGCAGAAAAAGAACTGCTCACCGGTTCGCGACACGAGGTCGGCATCA
>Ga0187776_10001972_pt1 | contig 10403 bp, 14 predicted proteins | sample 0216_BV02_MP12_2_FD_132426 | JGI IMG/M metagenome (GOLD analysis project Ga0187776, IMG submission 132426) | Tropical peat soil microbial communities from peatlands in Department of Meta, Colombia - 0216_BV02_MP12_20_MG | ecosystem: Environmental > Terrestrial > Soil > Wetlands > Peat | place...
GCACCCATACGAGGATCAATCGCTCCCATCTCGTCGATCTGTACGAGAAGGTGTCTTGGGAAAGTCCGGAAAAGAAATTCGCCGCGAAAGTAGTGAACCTCTTATACGCAGAAGCGGATTCGCCGTTGCAATATAAGATCAATCGACTCGGCGGCCGCAGCAAGCAGGAGAAATGGATTCTCCAATCGGAAGTCTTTAACGAGTTACTCAAAGTCGTCAACGCCCATAGGCGATGGATGGAGTCGCATTTGGGGATGAGGGCGGATCGTTGCTACGCGCTGGTGCGTGACTACCTGAAGGGTGTGAAAGACGTGATGGAAGAGGTGTGGGGAAACAATGAACGATACATGTTTACTCGCGACGTCACATTGAAAGCCTTAATCCGTGTGTTGGATGATCTGGTCATCGATCGCAAGTTGATGAGCGACTGGGATGAACAACGGTCACACCAGCCGTTCGCAGAACTTCTGAAACCCTGGGCGTCACTCGTCAAGGAATTTCGAGCCGAGGGCTTTTATGAACGGTTCCCCGCCAAGGGTCAGCTGGAACGCGTCCGACGAGTTCATCAGCGGTTACTCGATGCGATTGTGGGATAGACGTGTTGTTTGGCTCATGCCATGTGCGGTCGCCTGCCTTCTGTGGTCGCTCTCCCTCGCCCTGAGCACGACAACTCCGGTGTTCGCCGACAATCTTTCCGAATCTGACAGCTTAACCGTAAATGTCGAGTCCGGGGGCGGTATCCGAGCTGTGGCGCAGGTGTTCTTTCCCGCCAGGCCGGAGATTATCCAGGCTATTCTGACCGATTATGGTCATTGGCCTGAGCTTTTCGATGTTCGGATGAAAATTGCCAGCCTCGCGATTGAGCACGGGGTCGCCACGATGGATCTTCGAATCCAGCATGCCCTGTTGCCGGGAGAGCGTCGACTTGTCAGTGAGTCGAAGGCGTTGCCGGGCGGGGGACTGATGACCGACCTGAAGGCCGGCGATTTTAAACGGTACCACCGAGTGTGGAAGTTGGGCCCGGGGGGTGACGGGAGTCGAACGAAAGCCGAATTCGAGCTGGTCGTCGAGATCGACTCCCTCGTTCCAGATTGGCTGGTGGCGATGGCGATGCGGCGGGAGCTGGAGGCGCATTTCAGGATCGTGAAAGAAAAGGCCCTCGCGCGGGCTACCGAGGGTAGGTGAAATCGGACAACTCGGCCCTGTCGAGTCCTTGCTTGACGAGCGCCCCGATGTCGAACATCCGTTCGATCTTGCGGATGTCGTCGATGCGGGTTTTCGTACTGGGGTGCGGGGGGGTAAAGAGTGAACAACAATCCTGATCCGGCTCGATGGAAATCGAGAATGTACCGATCCGTTGGGCCTGGTCTGTGATTTCGGCCTTGTCCATACCGATCAGGGGCCGCAAGATTGGCAGTTCCGCCGCCTCCTGAACGACCGAGAGGTTTTCCGGCGTTTGCGAGGCGACTTGGCCGAGGCTGTCGCCGGTCACTAATCCCCAGCACTGTTCTCGTCGCGCAAGCTCCTCGGCAATCCGGAGCATCAGGCGGCGGTACAGCACCACGCGGAACGGCGCGGGCGCCTGAGCCACTATCTCGCGTTGAATTTCCCCGAAAGGAACCACGTAGAGTCGAGACTGGTATTGATGGGCTGTTAATGCCTGCACGAGCTCGTGGACCTTTTCTTCTGAAGCCCGGCTGACCAACGGGCGGCCTGAGAAATGAACGAACAATGCACGGCATCCGCGCTTCATCATCCGATAGGCGGCAACCGGTGAATCGATACCTCCCGAAATCAAACAGGCTACCTTACCGCTGACACCCACCGGCATCCCGCCAGGCCCAACCACTTTGTCGACCGAGTAGTAGACATCCTTCGAGAGCAGTTCGACATACACGGTGAGATCCGGGTTCGTCAAACTCACTTTTTTCCCAGTGATGGTGCACAGGTGCTTGCCGACAGCTCGCTCTACATCCATCGAGGTGAGAGGAAGCCGTTTATCGGCACGCTTGGCTGTGACGCGGAAGGTTGTGAAGCTTCGTTGGTGAAGGTCCTGGCCAATCGCATTGTTTAGCTCGCCTAGGTCTGGGTGAGCCAAATCAAGCGGCACCATACAGGCCATTAAGAAGTTGGCGATCCCAAACACCCGAACGAGCCGGTCTTTGACGATGTCATCTGAAACGCCGTTAGGGAGGATGACGCGGATCCGACTCCGCAGATTTTCGACGCGTTTCACGCCGAGGCCCTTGAGGGCCCACCGGATATTCCGTACGAGACGCTGCTCGAAATGTTCGCGGTTGCGGCCCTTGAGAGCAAGCTCGTGATAATGGATGATCACGCAACGCATTCTTAGCTTTCAGCCATCAGCTCTCAGCACCGGCTGACACTTCCGGATGATGGCTGAGAGCTGGCAGCGCTTCAATGTTGGCCTTCTCCTTCCAGAAACCGTTCCGCGTCGATGGCTGCCATGCAACCAGTACCGGCGGCGGTTACAGCCTGGCGATATTTCGAGTCCTGTACGTCACCGGCGGCGAACACGCCCGGAATGTTGGTTGCTGTTCCTGCATGTGTTTTGATGTACCCCTTCTCATCCATGTCGAGTTGTCCGGCGAACAATGTCGTGTTCGGCCAATGGCCGATCGCGACAAACACGCCGGCGCAGGCGAGATCAGCCGTCTTGCCCGTGACGAGGTTCTTGAGACGGACACCTGTGACCACATCGGTCCCGAGAATATCCTCCACGACCGAGTTCCAGATAAACGTAATTTTCTCGTTCTTCATGGCGCGGTCTTGCATGATTTTGGATGCGCGAAGCTTGTCGCGCCGGTGGACGACGGAAACTCTGCTGGCGAATTTGGTGAGAAAGATCGCTTCTTCCATCGCACTGTCGCCGCCCCCGACGACGATGAGTTCTTTGCCTCGAAAAAAGAATCCATCACATGTCGCACATGTCGAAACGCCGTGCCCAGTTAAGCGCGATTCATTTTTGAGCCCGATCTGAAGGGCTGACGCACCAGTCGCGATAATCAGTGTTTGGGCTTGAACAGTCCGTTCGCCGTCGACGGTCACGATGAAGGGACGTGTTTGTATATCAACGGCGGTGATGTCGCCGGTCATATACTCGGTTCCGAATCGTTCGGCCTGAGCTCTCATCTCTTTCATCAGTTCAGGGCCCAGGATTCCCTTTGCGAAGCCGGGGTAGTTCTCCACTTCGGTGGTCGTTGTCAGTTGACCGCCCGATTGCCAGCCCTCAATCAGCAAAGGGGACAAGTTCGCTCGTGCGCTATAGACTGCTGCGGTGAGACCTGCTGGCCCAGAGCCGATGATGACGACTTGGCGCATGTCTGCAATCTAGCACAGGCTGAGAGGGGAATGTATAGGGAATGAACGGCTAGGCGAGAGTCTGAAGGGTTCTATAGAGTTGTCGGACGTTCCGTTGCAGCACGCTCCTCGAGAGGGCACCATTGAGCACAAAGTCAGCTTTCTGGACCTTATTGGAAAGAGGCATCTGGCTTCGAATTCGTTGAAGCGCCAACGTGCGGGTCAAGCCGTTCCGTGCCTTCAGGCGGGCAACCTGCTTGTTGCGATCCGCGACGACGACAATGATCTTGTCGAATCGTCTGTCGATGCCAACTTCAAATAGGAGCGGAACATCATAGATAATGACCGCATCGGGGGCTTTTCTAGCGGCCTGCTTCGTCAGGTGTGCCTGAAGCTGGGCGACGCGGGGATGGATGATTCGTTCCAGCAGTCGAAGCTTGGTCCGATTTCTGAATACGATGTGGCCGAGTACATGACGGTTGATCGTCTGATCCGGATTCAGCACGTTCCCGCCGAATGTTTTGACGATCGCGCGCCACGCCGGCTTTCCGGGTCGGACTACTTCTCGTGCGAGCACATCCGCGTCGATCACGACTGCGCCGCATCGCTTGAACATGTTCGCGACCGTGGTTTTGCCGGTGGCGATCCCCCCCGTCAGTCCCACGAGAATCATGACAGCGGAGCATAGCACGCGACTTCCTCTGTCACAACAAACCTGGATTGACTTCCGAAGGGGCACGCCTGTATGAGTTTTTGCATGAAACGGATGGTAGTCCTCGGTCTCATGGCGTTGTGCGGGTTCTGGGGGGCGGGAGGCGTACGTGTCGATGGAGGAGTGTCGCTCAGTCCACGGACGATCGTTGTGGCGCTCGATGGAAGCGGGGATTTCACATCAATCCAGGAAGCGGTTGATGTGGCCAAGAAGGGTGATATCGTCTTTATCAAGCCCGGCCAATATCCTCAGGACGTGACGATTCATAGTAAGGAAAAGGTCAAGCTTGTGGGAGCTGGACGGGACCAGGTCACGCTGTTGGGGCGTGAAGAAATTGTTGGCGCACTTCATGTTGGAAAGTGGCCCTATGGGGCGACGGATATCGAAATCAGCGAAATGACGATCAATGATCATGGCGGACATGCCGTCGGTCTCTTCAATGGACAGGGGATAATTCTTCGGCATCTCAAAGTGAACGGCATGCTCTTTAGCCAACAGGTGCAGAATGTGCGCATTGAAGACTGCACCATCGGGGGAAGCGAAACGACCGGCGTGCAGTTTGCTGATTCCCAGGCTGTATTGATCGGCAACTTCATCCATGACAACGATCACGGCGTCAATGTTGCTGGAAAATCTGAAGTCCGGCTGGAGCGCAATGTGATTACGCGCAGTCTGTTCGAAGCGGTGGTCGTCAACGATCGGGCTAAAGCCGTCTTAATAAGCAATACTCTCGTGAAAAATGGCGGCGGTGTCGCTTTTCTTGGAACCTCACAAAGCGAAGTGTCTGGAAATGTCGTCGGACTGAACAAGGTTGGGTTTCTCTTTTCGTCATCGAGCCACGCCACGACGTCGTTTAATGCACTCTATAACAGCGATGGCGATTATGTTCGCAGTGGTTCCCCTCACCGGTTGGCGCCTGAGCTCAAAAGCACATCCGACATCACAGGCGATCCCGGGTTTGTCGATGCGGGCCACGACGATTTTCGTCTCCGTGCAGATACGCCGCTCATCAAGATCGGCGAATTTCCTTACCTCGGAGCGCTTGCCCCTGCTTCGAACTTACCTCAGTAGACGGCAGAATAGTTAAAATAATCAATGAGATACGGATCGTTACCCAGGAGGGTGAACTCCGTATGCTATGCTAACAGTACGTACCGAACGCGATGACTTAGCGAGCCTGGCGAAGTGAAGTATGGAATCGAAAGCTAGGCATGAAAGGCACCCGTGGCAAGCTACCGACAAGACCGCGAGAAGCGATTCAGCAACGGCATTCCGTCGCTTGATGACGTGGAACCGGGCAAAATTGTCGGGGCTGTCCTGCCGATGTCTGAACAGGCCCAGACGCAAATGCGCGAAAGCATCGAAGTAATCGATTATCTTCTAAATCAAGAACGCGTCGTCTGGAGCTAGCCTCCGAATTCTCGTCCAATTCCTCTCCGCTACGTACCCTCCTCTTGACAGAGTGCTAGCACCTTCGTACGCTGCTGCCCATTAGTTTATTTTCTGGAGGTAAGACAATGGCGTGGTGGATTTCCTGCATGGACTGGCTGGGCAATTCCAGCCGGGCATTCATATTCGTTTCTGCAACGGTCTCTCTGCTGATCCCAGCGGAGGTCTTGGCCGATGAACTTCCCAAGGAATCCGTGCTCCCGCTCAATCTGGCGGGAAGAGCGGTTCAAGCGTCGCTAGATGCCTGCAAGAAGGATGGATATCGGGTGAGTGTGTCTGTTGTCGATCGGGCAGGTGTTCTTCGTGCCATGGCTCGTGCTGATGGAGCAGGTCCACATACAGTCGATAGTAGCCGGAAAAAAGCCTACACCGCCGCCAGCCTCCGTCGTCCGACCACAGAGTTGGCCGAACTCATGAATAAGATGCCGACGCTTCAAGCTCTGCGAGACATGAACAACGACATCCTGATGCTGGGAGGCGGATTGCCGATCGAAATCGGCGGCGATGTTGTCGGTGGGATTGGAGTCGGAGGAGCACCCGGTGCACACCTCGATGATGCCTGTGCGCAAGCAGGGCTCGATGCGATCAGTGCCGCGCCAAAAGTACCGGCCAAGTGAAACGGCCTCACGGAACGAAAGGTACTCTGTACCTTCTTCTCTCCCTGTGTGCCTGTAATAGTGATGTGCCCGTGTCGGCCTCAGTTGATCTATCGGCGCTCCAGATGCGTCTGACGATCACGCGAGTGGCGACTCACCCGTTTCTTTCCAGATACAACCTCCGATTGACAGTGAGAGGTCCTGGGGATTGCTCGGCCGAGGCCACACTCTTTCCGGACACGGGATACGTGAGCTGGCGGAACGTCTATATGACTCCTGCAGGATTGGTCTATGTCGTGGGTCAGTTCGATGCTCGTGTGGTCGATGGTACGCGATGCGCGATTACGCTGGCCGAGTTTCGCCATCTTGAACGAGACGTCGTGTTTCTCGGCAGTTTCGATGAACAGGAACAAGGCCGGTGGGCATTCCTGCCAGCGGCCCGCCGGCGGGAGTTACCATTTGAAAAGCTCTGAGTGCCTCAGTCGGCACCGAAGGGGTGATCAATCGCGAGGAGCCAGTCACCGGTCGGTTGTTGGCGTGCGACCTCCACACTCTGGCCAACCATTCTGACAGGGTTTCCGTCCGGGCCGGTTCCCGTGAGTGTCCACTGTCCCCTGAGCAGTGCCACGCCGGCGCCGTGGATCACGAACACGGTTCGAACGTGCATCGTTCCTTTCAGCGCCAGGAATTGTGCGAGGGCATGGCGGATAGCGGTATGCCCTCGTGTGACTTGACCGGGCTGCGGGATCAGCGCGCCTTCCGGCTCATAGAGTGCGATGATCGCATCCACGTTTCCGTCGTTGAAGGCTGATGAAAAGAGATGATGGATATCTTCCGGCCTCTGTATACCCATCGGAGGCTCCTCTCGTTACATGATCGGTGGCACTGATGGTCCGCCGCAGCCCATGAGGTCCGTACAGATACCTGCCGAAACTGAGCACAGCAGAAGGCATGTGGCGATGAGCTTTCTTCTGCGCCCGATGGACGATACCATGCTCCTGGCCGATGGGAAGAGTCAATCAACGGTGTGTAATGGTTCGTCGCCACGATAAAGGACAATCTCAAAAGCACCTTGTAGTGCGAGATCTGATCTAACCCGGATGGTCACAAGCGGTCAGCAGTGGTCAGCCTGGATGATATGAAACGGACGTGAAACAGGCGATTATCGGGTTTCGCCAAGATGAGCAAGGCGATTGGGTAGCCGACCTGGCCTGTGGCCATGGGCAGCACGTGCGTCACCAGCCGCCTCTCACCAGCCGTCCATGGGTACTTACCGAAGCGGGCAGGAGAGGCCATCTTGGCCAACAGCTCAACTGCTTGAAGTGTGAAGAGAATTCATGAGTACAGATGAAACAGAACAGAGAGAGTCGGCGTTCACGCTCGTGGGAATGATGATTGTCGTGGCGATCCTCGGAATGTTGGCCGCCGTCGCTATGCTTTCATACGCCCATTTCACCAAAAAGTCTCAGAGCGTTGAAGCGGATATCGCAGTGGCTGAAGTGGCTCGTCCGGAGGAGGTATCCTTTTCTTCGACAGGCACGTATTCATCCGATCTTGATGCCATCAGATTCAAACCAAACGCCACGACAGTACGAGCGAGTCTCAGTCCAAGCAGGTAACAGTCTGGATGGGTCAATGTGTGAAGTCGCTGCTGATCCTCTCTCAGGCGTTGGTTCTGGTCAATCACCATCACTTACCAGCTATGCGAGCAATCAAGCGGATGGGAATAAGTCTGGTGGCGGCGGAGTTCATGCGGGACAGGGCAAGATATCCACCGTCACATCGGTCGGAAATACCGGCAGCGGTCAATCAGTCGGTGGAGGGGTACAAGATGAACTCAGTGAACAAATGGGGCGAACTTTCGGTCAATCCTTTTCGGTTGGTCTGACCGTTGATTCTGGAAAACCAAACAGCCTGGGTACAGTGAACAAGTAGATCTGTCAATCGTTGTGCCGGGGTTCACCAGATGATGCCGAGCCCTTGTCCAGAGAAGGCTTGCAATCGCGCTGAAGCTCAGTCGAGAAGGAGAGCCGATTTCATTCGCATCTCATCATGCGGTGAGTTGGAGTGGAACTCATGCCGAGACCCGAAGCCTGCCACGGCACGAGTTGAGGTCCGCGGTACTGATAACCTCCTTCGACAGGATCTCTTGCCAAGAGCAATGGCGTGTCCAGGTCGAGTATCTCAAAGCCTCCCAAACCCAGGACCAGGCTGAACGAGCATCCCATGGCTATCCTCGATTCGACCATTCCGCCGATCATGAGTTTAAGCCCCGCCTGTTTCGTGAACGACACGATCTCTTTGGCCTGCGCGACACCGGTCTTCATGGTCTTGATATTGATATAGTCGGCGGCCTTTCTGGCGACTACCTCCTGAGCATCGATCAGCGAACGCACCGATTCATCCGCAGCGACGGGAATCCCTGTCTCCCTCCGAATGGCGGCCATGCTGTCGAGATCGTCTCGTAGGACCGGCTGCTCAAGCAGGATCATCGTCCCTCCAAACTTTTTAATGCCGTTCACAAAGCGGAGACAGCCCTCGCGTGAAAACCCTTGATTACCGTCACCGATGAGGGTGACGCCAGGGCATGTTTTGTGAACAGCTTCTAACCGTCGAATATCCTCCCCCACATCGTTCCCGACTTTCATTTTGAAAAGCCGAAAACCGTTCGCATACCACTTCTGAGCCAACCTCAGGGTTGTGTCGATGTCACAGATGGGAATGGTAATGTCAGTTTCGTATTCACGGACATCGGCACTTCCCCAGAGTTGCCACATCGGTATATTGGAAGCCCAACAATAGGCATCGATACAGGCTGTCTCCAGCCCGCAACGTGCGGCGGGATGGGTCGGTGCCTGTTCAGATAGCACACGTCCGATGGCTTCATAGTCGAAGGCCGACCGACCCAGAATGGTCTTGCTGAGCTGCTGGAGCACTGCAAGGCAACTCTCGCGAGTCTCTCCACCTACCTCCGGAAATGGCGCCGCTTCACCATACCCTTGTGCGCCGCCCGAAAGCGTGATCCGAACGAAAACATTCTCTGCGATCAGGCGTGCACCGGTAGCCACAACAAACGGGTCCGTGATGGGGATGTCGACGGGCCAGTATTCCACTCTGGAGATTTCGAGTAAGGTGGGCGGCATTGCCGTATTGCGTGAAGGAGTGATAGATAAGAAAATAGTTCGTCCCTATGCGTAGCGATCATTGTTCCACGGCAGGGCCGTGTTGGAATAGCCACGGACTTCCCAGAATCCTTTCTCATCCTTGTCCGCAAACGTGATCTCCTTGACCCACTTTGCTCCTTTCCACGCGTAGCGTTTTGGGACAATCACACGCACCGGCCCGCCGTGTTCTTTCGTCAGTGGTTTGCCGTTCCATTGATGGGCGAGTAGCACGTCGCTGTCGTCGCAGGCTTCGAGCGGAAGATTCGTCGTATAGTCATCGTATGACTTGAAGAGTACAAACTTCGCCAGAGAGAGAGGCTTTACGACGGAGAGAATGTGTTTGAAACTGACGCCCTCCCATGCATTGTCGTATCGGCTCCAACTCGTGACGCAGTGAAAGTCTGAGATATCCGTGAATTGCGGTTGAGCGAGGAATTGGTCCCATGTCCATGTGAGAGGATGAGCCACGAATCCTCCGATGGTCAATTTCCATTCTGAAAGGGGAATGTCCGGCTTGAACCCAAGGTCCAGGACAGGCCACGTTTCGACCAGGTGTTGCCCCGGCGGTAGCCGGTCGTCGCCTTCAGAGAAGACTTCGCGTTCTTCGCCGCCACGTCGTGCCTTCGCCCACCGCTCTTTCGTCTTAATCAGGCGCTCGTTTTGATCCATCGATATAGTCTCCTGTGAGAGGAGAGTAGGGCAAACGGGGGCAACCTTACAAGCTAGACGAGGGACCATGGCGTTTTGAGTCGGATCATGGAGAAGCAAGAAGAACCAGACATTCTCCTGTTGGTCAAGAAGATGCTCTTGATCGAATCAGTTTGTAAATCAATGTCTTACGATGCCTCCATTACCCCTCCCACCTGATACACTTACTGGAGATTCTTGAAGTGGAGAGGAAATGCGCGCACATCGTGGTGGATTCATCCTGTTGAGCGTATGCCTGTCAGCGATTAGCTGTGAGATCCTGCTCGTGAATGCGCCAGCAGGAACTCGGCAGCAGAACGATCAGGCTCCTACAGAATCATCGGGTCAACTGAAGAAACCCCTACCATCCACCATTCTCAAAAAGCCGGCGAAGCAAAAGATAGGGCAGGCTTCTCCCGGTACCAGGGCTCAAGAACACCTGTCTAACACGCTCCAGCATCCGGAAAAGGAAGA
>Ga0187776_10001974_pt1 | contig 10399 bp, 9 predicted proteins | sample 0216_BV02_MP12_2_FD_132426 | JGI IMG/M metagenome (GOLD analysis project Ga0187776, IMG submission 132426) | Tropical peat soil microbial communities from peatlands in Department of Meta, Colombia - 0216_BV02_MP12_20_MG | ecosystem: Environmental > Terrestrial > Soil > Wetlands > Peat | place...
CGGTTGGCGCCGTGTACCCCGGTGCAGGCGACCTCGCCCGCGGCGTAGAGCCCGGGGAGACTGGTACGCCCATGCAAGTCGGTGCGCACGCCACCCATAGCGTAATGCGCCGCGGGGCGCACCGGGATCAAGTCGGTGCCAATGTCGATGTTGTGTTGCAGGCAGGTTGAGTGGATGCGCGGGAAGCGGGATGCTACGTGGCTGGGGTCAAGATGCGTCAAGTCGAGGTACACCACAGGGTCAGCCAGGCGGCAGACCTCCATTTCGTGGGCGATGGCGCGCGCCACCACGTCGCGCGGCGCCAGCTCCGCCATCTCGTGATACTTGGGCATGAAGCGCTGCATCTCCAGGTTGCGCAGGTAGGCGCCCTCGCCGCGCAACGCTTCCGAGAGTAGGAACCGTGGTGCCTTCTTCACGTAGAGCGCGGTGGGATGGAACTGCACGAACTCCATGTCCTGCAGCTCGGCGCCTGCGCGGAAGGCCATGGCGACCCCGTCGCCGGTGGCCACGCCGGGGTTGGTCGTCTCGCGATACACCTGTCCCAGGCCGCCGGTGGCCAGCAGAACGGCGCGCGCGTGCACCTCGCGCGTCTCGCCCTGGTTGTTCATCACCCGGATGCCGGCCACGCGCCCGTCAAGCAAGCACAGGTCGGCGCTGAACTCCCACTCCCAGAAGGAGATGTGTTTGAGCGTGGTTGCCTTGGCGTAGAGCGCGCGCCCGATTTCGCGCCCCGTGGAGTCGCCGTGGGCATGCAGGACGCGGGAGCGGCTATGGGCGGCTTCGCGGGTGAAGGTTAGCTTGGTACCATGGCGGTCGAACTCGGTGCCCCAGTCGATCAGTTCTTGGATGCGCGGCGGGCCTTCCTCTACCAGGATCCGTGCCGCCTCGGGGTTGGAGAGCCCGTCACCGGCGTCGAGGGTGTCCTGCAGGTGCAGGCTGATCTCGTCCTCGTCGCTGAGCGCAACTGCCACTCCACCTTGCGCGTACTGCGTGGCCGACTCGGTGAGTTCGTTCTTGGCCAGCACCAGCACGCGGCCGGCAGGGGCGAGTTCGATGGCGGCTCGAATCCCCGCCACCCCCGCGCCCACCACGATGTAGTCAGTCTCGGCAGGCACCGCCTTCATAAACAAGTCATGGTACCACTAGGCAAGCCGGGGCCCCCAACGCGCCGTCTCCGATTCCCGCACCGGTGGGCTATCATGGACACTCCCGTGAAGACCGTCACCATCGCCGTAGAGCCCGTTTACGAGGCGCGTATTGAGAGCGGCATCCTGCGCGCGGTTGGACCGCAGCTCGCCGAGTTGCGTGCCGATGGCAGCCCCTCCGTGTTTGTGATCACCAACGCCGCGGTACGCAAACACTGGGGAAGAGTGCTGAAAGAGTCGCTGAAGCGGGCGAAGCTCCACTTTGAAATTCTGGAGATGGGAGACGGCGAGTGCTACAAGACCATGGCCACGATCGAGAAGCTGGCCACGCGCCTAATCCAGCGCGGAGCAGACCGCCGCTCCCTGCTGGTCGCGTTCGGCGGCGGTGTGGTGGGCGATGTGACCGGATTTCTGGCCTCCATCTACATGCGGGGTGTGAACTTCGTCCAAGTGCCGACCACCTTCTTGGCGCAGGTGGACGCGGCCATCGGCGGCAAGACCGGTGTCGACCTCCGTGCCGGCAAGAATTTGCTGGGAAGCTTCCACCAGCCGCGGCTGGTGTTGATCGATCCTGCGGTGCTGGTGACTCTGCCCGAACGCGAGTATCGCGCTGGCCTCTACGAAGCGCTTAAGTGCGGCGTCATTCGAAATCCGCAGATCTTCGATTTCATGGAGAAGGAGCGCGAGGCCATTCTGCGCCGCGATCCAACGGCGCTGGAGTGGCTGGTCGCCGAGTGCGTCGCGGTAAAGGCGGCATTAGTGGCGGCCGACGAGCGCGAGAGCGGCCTGCGCCGCATCCTGAATTTCGGCCACACTATCGGCCACGCCCTCGAGGCAGAGGCGTCCTACAAACGGTTTCTGCACGGCGAGGCCGTTGCGTGGGGAATGGTGGCCGCCTCCATGATCGGGGCAGGATTGCAGAAGACCGACGCCGAGACAGCGCGGCGCATCATCTCCGTGGTGCTCGCTTACGCGCGCCTGCCGCGGGTGACGGCGCGCAGCAGGAACGTTGCCCGGCGTCTGCGCGCCGACAAAAAGACCGTCGCCGGCGCCGTCCACTTCGTGCTTCCCGTCCAGATCGGGCGGGTGGAGATCGTGCGCGACGTCCCCGAACGCACGGTGCTCAGCGCCATCGACGAATTGCGCACCCTCTCGCAGGCGTGACCTTGGCCGCACCGGACAAATCCCCAGCCAGTGGCGCCGCACCCGCCGGCGCCCATGACCGGCAGGCCGCCGCACGCGCGGTGCGCGAGATGTTCACCGCCATCGCGCCCCGCTACGACCTGCTCAACCACTTGCTCTCGATGAACGTTGACCGCCTGTGGTGGCGCCGCGCCGCGCGTACCTTCGGGCACATCCTGGCGCGTCCTGACGCTTCTGTGCTCGACCTGTGCTGCGGCACTGCTGACATGGCGCTAGCTTTGCGGCGACAGGGCGCGGCCTCCGTTTTTGGGGCAGATTTTTCCCACGCCATGCTGACGCTCGCCGGACGCAAGGCGCACGGGCACGTAAAGCTGATCGAAGCGGACGCACTCTGCCTGCCCGCCCCGGATGCGTGCTTCGACCTGGTCGTCTCCGCCTTCGGCTTCCGCAATCTTGCCGACTATGACTCGGGGCTGCGCGAGATCCTCCGCGTACTGCGTCCCGGAGGGGAAGTGGGCATCCTCGATTTCGGCGAGCCCAGGGGAGTTTTGGGAAAGATTTACCGGGTGTACTTCCGGCGCGTGTTGCCGGTCATCGGGACAGTCATCTCCGGCGTGCGGGGTCCCTATGCCTACCTGCCAGCATCCGTCGAACGTTTTCCCGATCCTGCGCGGATGCTGGATCGCATGCGCGCCGCCGGCTTTCACGACGTCTCCTGGGCGCCCTACACGTTCGGGATTGCGGGCTTGTATAGTGGAAAGAAATAAGGCCTCAGGAAAGCACTGCCTTGCCCGCACCGGGCGCCCAAATCTAAGAAAATGCAGCCGCTACCATCCCGCCTTCAACGAGGCGTGGCGTAGCGCTCACCTTCGAGCGATGCGCCCAGATTGCCGGCACCAAGGTGACCCGCCTGCCAGCCAAGACCGGCTGCCGTATCGCGCTCAGTAGGTGCTACATACCCCCATCGACTTGGTACGCGCCTGCGCCTGATCGGCTTCGCGCTTGTGGACGAACTTCTTATCACGCCGCCGTTGCGGTTCACCACCGAGACGGAGTCCATTGCGGACATCCTTTACTTGCTTTGCGGTGGGGCCGGAGGGGACGGCTTGGAAGCCTCGGGCGTGACCGGCGGTGCCCCCAGCTGCGTAGAAGGTGCGGGTACCGCCGGAGCCGCCGTCAGTGTTTGCGGTGATGGCGCCGCAGGCGGAGCAGGCGCTCCGCTGGTTGTCGGCGCCGCCCCACTCTCGAAATACGCATCGTTGAAGATCGGCTTCAGTGAAGTGCGCAGCTTCTCCATGCTTTCCCGGAAGCGCTCCCGCCCCAGCGTGGCTTTGATCTCGTCGTGCACCTTGTCCAACGGAACATGTTCCTTGCTGACTACCTTGTAGATGTAAAACCCGGAAGCCTCTTCCAGAGGGGGCGAGACCTCACCTGCCTTCAACCCGAACACAGCATCCTCTTGTTTGGGTGGCAGGGTTGCCCGGCGGCGTTCCCCCATGTCCGCTGAGGGCGGCGTGCCCTTGTTCTTGGCAGCGGTGAAGGCTTCCTTCTGCAACTTGTCGAAGTCCTCACCGCCGGCGGCACGCTGCTGGAGTTTTTCCGCCAGGGCCTTTGTCGCCGCCGTATCAGGTGCCTTGCCATCCTCCGCCGGAACCATGGGAACGTAGATCCGCAGCAGCTTGGCCTCCTCGTACCTGGCCGAGTTCTCCTTGTAGTACTTTTCGATGTCGGCTTGCGGAACTTCTGCTTCCTTCCGCTGCATCTCGCGGCCGTAGGAGCTGGCCAAGATTTGCAGCTTGGACAGCCGGAGCTGCTCCTGGACTTTGGGGTCTTTCTCAACGCCGGCTTTGGTGGCGGCATTGGCCATCACCAACAGTTCAGCGTACTGCTGTGCCAGCATTCGCCGTTGCCCGGGCGGCAGGTTCGGGCGGACGGTGTCGATCAGCAGTTCCAGTTGCTTCCTGGTGACCACCGTTTCGCAGGTAGCGGGCTTGGGAACCGCCGAGCCGCCAGCTGGCTTGCTGCCGGCAGCCTTGGGCGCGGCAGGGCAAAGGCCCTTGATGGTGATGACCGCCGCGTCCGGCCCTACTTCCTTGGATTCCGCGGTCTTCGGTTTGGCCGAGGGCGGCTTTGCGGTCTGACTCACGGGTTTCTCCGCCTGAGCGTCGCCGGTTGGGGCCTGAGGCGAACCTGCTTGTCCCATGGCAAGAAGCGAGCAGAGTGACATCAGCGGTATCAAGATGAATGAACGCATTCGGCGCTTCACTCCTTAGGATCTCCGGTCATGCTAGCACAAGCGTCTGTCGCTGGCGGGAAGCGCCGGTCCCGATTATGCGCTCGGCACCATAAGCGTAAAATGCAGAGAGATGGCGGCATCCAACATTGACGCCAGCGAGATGCGGGTGGAAAAGCGCGGGGTCGCGCTCAACTCCGTGCTGGCGGCCACGGCCATCACCGCACTGAAGCTCGCAGTCGGCGTCTCTACCGGCAGCCTCGGCATTCTCTCCGAGGCAGCGCACTCGGGGCTAGACCTGATCGCGGCCGCTATCACCCTGTTCTCAGTGCGGGTCTCTGACAAGCCCGCCGACGCCGACCACCAATACGGCCACGGCAAAGTGGAGAACTTCTCCGCCTTCCTCGAGACCGGCCTGCTGCTGCTGACCTGCGTGTGGATCGTGTACGAGGCCGTGCGGCGGCTGTTTTTCCACCATGTCGAGATCGAGCCCAGCCTGACAGCATTCTTGGTGATGTTCGCCTCGATGGCTGCGGACGCGTGGCGGTCGCGCGCGCTGAAGCGAGTGGCGATCAAGTACGACAGCCAGGCCCTGCAGGCCGACGCCCTCCATTTCTCCACCGATATCTGGTCGAGCGGGGTGGTCGTGCTGGGTCTCTTGCTGGTGGCACTCGGACGCCGACTCGAGATCGGCTGGTTGCGCAACGCCGACCCCCTCGCCGCCCTGTTCGTCGCCGGGGTCGTGGTGTACGTCAGCTGGCGCCTGGCGCGGCAGACCATCGATGCCCTGCTTGATGCGGCTCCCGCCGGGGCGCGCGCCCGGATTCTCGATGAGGTGGGGCGCGTGGAGAGCGTGATGGAGGTGGATCGCGTTCGTATCCGTCGCGCCGGCAACCGCTACTTCGCCGACCTGTCGGTGGCGCTGCGCCGCAACGTCACCTTCGAGAGATCCGGACAGGTAGCGGAGGATGTGGCCGCCGCCGTTCACCGTGTTCTACCCGATGCCGACGTGGTGGTGCACTCCATCCCGCGCGCTTCCAGGGAAGAGAACCTATTCGACCGCATACGCGGCGTGGCCGCCCGCAGCAACCTCAGCGTGCACGACGTCAGCGTGCAGGATTTCGGAGGCTTCCTGCACGTGGAGCAGCATCTGGAACTCGACGAGGGCATGCCCCTGAAGGACGCCCACGACTTGGTGACCCGCCTAGAGAGTGACATCCGTGCGGAGGTACCAGAGATCTCGTCGATCCTGACCCACATCGAGAGCGAGCCGGCGCACGTCGAGGCCACCGACGAAATCCGCGATCCCGCGCTGGAGGGCCGGCTGCGCAGCATCGCGCGCCAATTCCCGGAGATCCTCGACATGCACGAGATCATCCTGAAAAGAGCGGGCAGCCGCATCAATGTCTCCTGCCACTGCACCCTTCCGGACACGTTGGAGCTATGCCGGGTGCACGACATCTCCACTGAGTTGGAGATTCGCTTCAAACAGGAAGCTCCCGAGCTTTTCAAGGTCCTCATCCATACGGAGCCGCAGACGGACAACCAGAGATGATTGGCTTATTAGGTCATTGAGCCATTGCAATAGCTCAATGACTTAATCAACAAAAAAATTCACCCACAGCCCGCACTGGTTCGTCAGATGGGCTTATGAGCGAGATCGCAAAGTTTATCCTTCTGTTCAGCCAGCCGGGCTGACCGCCATGCTCCACGGCGCGAGCCTACCTCTCGGCGAGAGGTATTCCGTTCGAAGAACGCGATGTGAGCCGCGATTTCGAAGCCGTCCGCGAACTGGTCGAGACCTATCACAGCCGTGCGACCCCGACCGTAGTCATTGGCGACGAGGTGGTCATCGGATTTGATCCTAAACGCATCGACGAACTCCTCGGGTCCTAGCCATCCGCTCCGCGGATACCTCTCGATAGCTGCTGCCGCTCTGTGCTGGGGCGCTGCCGCTACTTTGGGGAAGGCTGTGTTCAGCGGGCGGCTGCTCACCGGATCGCAGGCATTGCGGCCGATCGATACGCTCATCCTGACGCAGACGCGAGTCAGCTTTGCGCTCCTGATCCTTGCACCGCTGGCACTCTGGCGCCGCGGCCGGGCCACGCTGGCGCTGCCTGCCCGCGATGTGCTCCGCTGCGCGATCCTAGCGGTTGTCGGGGTTGCCGGTTCCAACTTTTTCTATTTTTACGCCATCGCGAGGACCACGGTAGCCACGGCTATCATCCTGCAGTACACGGCACCGGTGTGGGTGCTGCTATACCTAGTGACACGACGGCGGGAGCGGGCGACCGCGCAGCGCGTGACCGCCGTGGCTGGGGCCGTCGCCGGGTGCGCGCTCGTGGTCGGCGGAAATCTGCGGGCCAACCCCGCCGGCGTGGCCGCCGGATTTGGCGCTGCCTTCTCATTCGCCTTCTACAACCTCTATGGCCACGGCCTGCTGGCGCGCTGCGACCGCTGGCGCGTGCTGGTGTACACATTGCTTAGCGCGACCATCTTCTGGCTGCTCGTCAACCCGCCCTGGAAGCTTATAGCGGTCAACTACTCGGCGCGACAATGGGGTTTCTTGCTGGTGTTCTCGGTGCTGTCCGTGCTCTTGCCGTTCTCCTTTTACTTCGCTGGACTGCAGTATCTGGACGCGACGCGCGCAATCGTCACCAGTTGTCTGGAACCAGTGTTCGCCATCGTGCTGGCAGCGGCGTTCGTGAGCGAATCCCTGCGGACGGTCCAGGTGGTGGGGATCGCTGCCGTACTGATTGCCACCGTGCTGGTACAGCTACCGGGGCACGGCGGAGAAGGCCCCCCCGACGTTCGTCTATCTATAGCGGAGTGATATGCGAGAAGGTGGCAGCATGATCCGAGAGGTGCGCGAGACCCGGGCCGTACCGGTTCGCCGACATGCCGTCCGCGGATATCTCTCCATCGCGGCTGCCGCGTTCTGCTGGGGCGGTGCCGCCAGCCTGGGCCGGGCGGCCTTTACCGGGCGCCTGTTCTCTGACTCGCACCCGATCGGGCCGGTGATTATCACGCAAACCCGCATCAGCTTCTCGTTCTTCATCCTAACGCCCATCGTGCTCTGGCTGGGCGGCCGCTCTGCCCTGGTCTTATCGAAGAAAGAAGTGCTGCGCTGCTTCATTCTGGGCGTTCTCGGCATGTCGATGGCAAATTTTCTGTACTACCTCGCCATCGCCAAGACGACGGTCGCTACCGCCATCATTTTGTTCTACACCGCGCCGGTCTGGGTGTTGTTGTACCTTCTGGCGCAGGGCAAGCAAAAGGCTACCGTGCTCCGGGTCAGTGCGGTGGCGGCCGCGGTGGTAGGCTGCGGCCTTGCCATCGGTATCGGCGGACCAGCGCATCTGCGCCTGAATGGCCTGGGACTGATCGCAGGCCTACTGGGCGCTGTCGCTTTCGCCTTCTATAACGTGTACGGCCACGGGGTGCTGGCGCAAAATGAGCGCTGGCGCGTGCTAGTGTATGCCTTCTTCGGCGCCACCGTCTTCTGGATGTTCGTGAACCCGCCGTGGGCCATTGCTGCGGCCCACTACTCCGGCAGCCAGTGGAGCTTCATGGTGATGTTCTCGGTAGTCTCGGTACTGCTGCCGTTCTCGTTCTACTTTGTGGGCCTGCAGTACCTGGACGCCACGCGCGCCGTGGTTACCAGTTGCCTGCAGCCGGTGTTTGCCATCCTGTTTGCATCGGCGTTCGTCGCGGAGTCTCTGCACTGGTTGCAAGCGGTGGGGATCACGATCGTGCTGGCCGCCAGCGTGGCCATCCAGATCCCGGAGAAGCGGCCCGAAGGGGCTAGAGATGTGCGCTTGTCGCTGGCGAAGTGAGTACGAGCGTGACCGAATTTATCCCTTCTCTGCGCGCCGAGCACGCCCTCTTTGATGGCTTCGGACTGGTCGATTGCCATGAAGTCCTGCTTGAAGGTTGTGGTGCTTATCCTGCCACACACTGGCCTTGAGCCCAAAGATGACACCACGGCCAACAGCTAACCGCCGACTCTGGGCGCCTGATGGAAATAATGCCGCGCCCGCCGCACGTCGTGCGCAATCTGTGTGCGCAGGGCCTCCACGGAAGGGAACTTGATCTCCCCGCGCAGCCGGTAAAGGAAGAAAAGTTCCACTTCAGTTTGGGCGGTCAGCTCGATCGGATGGAAGTTGAGCAGGTGGGTTTCGACCGCGAACGACTCTTGGGCGAAGGTCGGGCGATAGCCGACGTTGCTGACTGAGTCGAAGCACTCGCCATTGATGCGCGCGCGGGTCACGTAAACGCCGTCCCCCGGCACCAGCTCGTCGTATTGGCTCAGGTTGATGGTGGGCACAGTGTACTTGTGCCCGAAGCCGCGCCCTCGCCCGGGTGTGGAGACCAGGCTGAAGACGCGTCCCAGCAGTTGCCGCGCGCGCGCGACCCGGCCCTGCTCCAGCAGCTCACGCACGCGGCTGCTCGAGACCCTGTCGCCTCGGACCTTCATTTCGGGATAGATCTCCACCTTGAAGCCGGCTTCGCGGCCGTATTCTGTCAGCCGCCGCACGTCACCGTGCGCCTTATGTCCGAAGTGGAAGTTCGCTCCCTCGTGGACCTCGAGCGCCCGCAGGCGCCGCCCTAGGACTTCTTCCGCAAACCGGCGCGGCGGCGTGAGCGAGAGGTCGCGCGAGAAGGGAATCACGAGCGTGGCGTCGAGGCCGCGGGCCGCCAGCAGCTCGAGTTTGCGCGGCAGGGGCGTGATCAGTTTTGGCCCCACGTCCGGGCGCAAGATGCGGATGGGATGCGGCTCAAAGGTCACTGCCAGCGACCGGACGCCGCGCTCCTTCGCGCGCAGCACGACTTCCGCCAACACCGCCTGGTGGGCGCGGTGAACGCCGTCGAAATTTCCCACGCTGAGGATGGCAGGGCCGAAGTCAGCAGGCACTTCTTCGAGATGGTGGAAAACCTTCATTTCCGGGCGCTAGATCTCGAACTCCAGCTTCAGTCCATCGTGCGCCAGGCGCACATGCTCGGGCAGCGAGCGATTGATTTCTTCATGACCCAGGTCATGGGAGATGTGGGTAAAGAACGCGCGTCGCGGCCGCAAGCGCTCCACGAGGCGCACTGAGTTCTCAAGCGTCGAGTGCGTAGGATGCGGCCGCCGGCGGAGGGCGTCCAGGAACAGGATGTCCAGCCCCGCCAGTTGCGCCATGGATTCCTCCGGAATCTCGCTGAAGTCGGTCAGGTAGGCCGCCGATCCGAAACGGTAGCCATGGATCTCGTCCGGCCCGTGCATCAGCTTTACCGGCAGAAAGCAGGCGCCGAAGAGCTCCACAGGTCCGCTGATCTCGTGCAAGTGCACCTGAGCTTTGCCACCGTAACTGTAGTCTCCCTCGAAGATGTAGCTGAAGATGTGCCGCAGGCGATGGAGGACGGGCGTGTGGGCGTACAGCGGAATTTTGCCTTCGCGCCAGAAGGTGAGCGGCCGCAGGTCGTCGAGTCCCAGGATATGGTCAGCGTGGGCGTGGGTGAAGAGCACCGCGTCCAGATAGCGGATGCCTTCGCGGATGGCCTGCTGGCGGAAATCGGGCGTCGTATCGATCAGTACGGCGTGTTCTTCGTACTCGACAAGTATCGAGGGACGCGTGCGGCGGTCGTGCGGGTCCGGTGAGCTGCACACGGCGCAGGCGCAGCCGATGGTCGGCACTCCCATGGAGGTGCCGCTGCCCAGCACGGTCAGGACTGCTTTCATTCTCGCTTGCCGCCGGGAGCCGACAGATCGGAGGGGGCCTGCCGCGCCAGCGCATTGGTCAGCTCCACAAAGCCCATGCGCAGCTCGTACAGGCAGTTCTGCAACAGGTGCTGCTCCTGATCGGTGAGATTGCCCTTGGTTTTTTCCTGCAGCAGC
>Ga0187776_10001975_pt1 | contig 10398 bp, 8 predicted proteins | sample 0216_BV02_MP12_2_FD_132426 | JGI IMG/M metagenome (GOLD analysis project Ga0187776, IMG submission 132426) | Tropical peat soil microbial communities from peatlands in Department of Meta, Colombia - 0216_BV02_MP12_20_MG | ecosystem: Environmental > Terrestrial > Soil > Wetlands > Peat | place...
CCGGTGCCCGTCGGTGGCCACCATCGTCAGCGAGCCGGGCTTGAGCACCATCAGCGCGCCGTTCAGCGTGTAGCGGGATTCCTCGAGCGAAATCGCGAAGGTGGTCTTGGCGATCGCGTCGGCCAGCAGCTTCACCGGAATTTTCACCAGCCCGTGCGGAAACAACGGCAGCGCCGGAAAGTTGTCCTTCGACATGCCCACCAGCTTGTAATTCTTCCGGTCGCAGGTGATGTGCACCCAGTGATTTTCGAGCAACTTGAAGCGGATCTCTTCCTCCGGCAGCAGCCGCACCAACTCCAGCAGTTTCTTCGCCGGGATCGTGCCCGCGCCTTCCTTCTTCACTTTCGCGTCGCAGGATGTGCGGATGCTCAGCTCCAGGTCGGTGGCCGTGATGGTCAGGCGGTTCCCCTTGGCCTCGCACAGGATGTTCGAGAGGATGGGGATGGTGGTCTTGCGCTCCACCACGCCCTGCGTGAGCTCGAGCTCTTCGAGCAAATCGAACTTCTTTACGCTGAATTCCATCGGGCCAGTTCCTTTTTCTTCCTGTGTGGCACGGGCTGATGCGGTTGCTTCGGTCATGCTCTTAGTCCCCTTACCCTCAGTGCGGCTACTGTACTGCTTTTTCTATTCTGAATAAATATAAGAAAACCGCCGTCGCCGCCGCAACTGTGGAACCTGCGGATATCGCGATAAATCCCAGCGGCGGCGGCGCTTACTGCGCAGGTGCGCTTGTGGAAAGCCCCGCGCCCGCGCGGAAAAACTCCGGCCGGGCCTGAACGCCGGGACGCTTGCACAGCGCATCCACAGCTGGAAGGGAGGCCCGGCCGGGTCCCTGACTCCTAAACCTAGCCGAAGGAGTCGAGTAGCCTGTTGATGGTCTTGTTCAAATCCTTGTCCACCTGCCGCAGTGTTTCGATCTTGTTGATCGAGTGGAGCACTGTGGTGTGGTGCTTGCCGCCGAACTGACGCCCGATTTCCGGCAGCGACGCCGAAGTCAGCTGCTTCACCAGGAACATGGCCACCTGGCGCGGAAACGCGATGACTTTCGAATTACTGCGCACCTTCAAGTCCTGCGCGCGCAATCCGTAGTGTTCGCCCACGCGCTTCTGAATCTGCTCGATGGTCACTTTCTTTTCCGCCGTCTCGATGATGTTCTTCAGCACCTGCTGCGCCGTGGCCAGGTTCACTTCCGCGCCGGTGAGCGAGGCGAAGGCAATCAGCCGGATCAGCGCGCCTTCCAGCTCGCGGATGTTCGACTTGATGGAGCGCGCGATGTATTCGGCCACGTCGTCCGGCAGTTGCACGCGCTCGTTATCCGCCTTTTTTTGCAGGATGGCGATTTTCGTTTCCAGGTCCGGCATCTGAATGTCCGCAATCAATCCCCACTCGAACCGCGACCGCAGCCGTTCTTCGATGGAGGATATCTCCTTGGGCGGGCAGTCCGAAGAAATCACGATCTGCTTCTGCTGGTCGTAGAGCGCATTGAAGGTGTGAAAGAACTCTTCCTGCGTCCGCTCGGCGCGGGCGATGAACTGGATGTCGTCCACCATCAGCACGTCCATGTTGCGGAAACGCTCGCGGAACTGCGCCTGGCGCTCGAAGCGGATGGCGGCAATCACTTCGTTCGTGAATTTCTCCGCGCTGATGTAGGTCAGCCGCAGCGCAGGATTGCGCCGCTTGAGCGCGTGCCCGATGGCCTGCATCAGGTGCGTCTTGCCCAGCCCCACTCCACCGTAGAGGAACAGCGGGTTGTAGGATTTCGAAGGCTGCTCGGCCACGGCCACCGCCGCCGCGTGCGCAAACTGGTTCGACGCGCCCACGATGAACGTGTCAAATGTGTAGCGCGGGTTGAGCTGGTTGCCCGCCGACTCGAAATCGAGCTTCGACTGCGCCACAGCTGCCGCGCTTGCTGCCGCGGGAAGTTCCGGTTCGGCACACACGTATTCGAGTTGGAGCTGCGGCTTGCCCACCTCCACCAGCACCGCCTTCAAAAGCTCCCCGTAAGTCTCTTTCAGCCGCTTGCTGAACAGGCGCGTGGGCACGCGCACCACCAGCCGGTCGTCCTCGCTGCGCTCCTGGCGCGTGGGACGGAACCAGGTGGCAAAACTGTGGGGATTCACCCGCCGCTCAGTATGTTGAAGGATCTTGTCCCATAGATTCATTGCAAAAAAAGCCCCCCGCGCAATTTCCACCGATGTGGAAATGCTGTGGAAATTCCTGTCCTAGCTGGGACTGCTTTAGGTCTGGCCTTTCAGGCACGCAGCCGCAGGCACGCGCCCCGCGCCGGCGACGTCAAATGAGTGCTCTTTGTACGGCTGAGCTTCAAACGCGAGGCGGGATTCTGCCTAAATGCGATGTGAACAGCAAGAGAAAATTATACGAATGCAAGTTCCGCTTTCCTCACGCGATTCACAGTTTTTCCACAGGCCAAAATCGTCGCACGCGCGTGCCGAATGCGAGCACACTCGCCGCGGCAACGGCTGCCCTCCGTTCTCCGCGGAGAATTTGCATCGAAAAGAAACGCCGCTTCCGCGCGCCATCCCGCACTTCTCTGTGGGGTCACGCGTCTCCGCCGCCGAAGGCGTGCGCGGCAATCGAAGTCCCGCCGTCGCGCTGCCGCTTCCCGAAAATCAACATAAACGCCGTCCACAATCCCTGTGGAAATCCTGCTGAAATCTTCGCCCCCCGGCCGAATTTACACGGGCTGACTATGAATCAAGGTTGCTGTTTGAACCGATCCGGGGACAATAGTACACACGGGAGCTCGATCGGATGACTTTGGAGGATCTGGTAATCGACGTCGCTGATTCACTCGTTCATATCGATTCATCCAGAGAACGGCACCGAGCGTTTCAGCCAGGTGTCGGTCCATTCGGCGAGCCGCAGTTGGTCAAGCTGGTCGCCACGCATCTGAATCAGATAGGCAAATATCATGGCAGCGTTCACACTAAGCGGACCCCGGACCTCCTTGTTCCGAACGAGTGGGCAGTTGAGATCAAGATCGCTAGACCGTTCGGTGATAACGGCAAGGAAGCAGAAAACTGGTCCGTGAACCTCCTACACCCGTATGCAGGAAACGTGAGTGTCCTCGGGGATTGCCTAAAATTGATGGATTACTCTGGACCTGAGCGCCGAGCTGTCCTTGTCATCGGGTATGAGCATGTACCGCCGAGAATTGACCTGACTCCGCTAGTAGAGTCCTTTGAAGCAATCGCAAAATATGTGCTCCACATCCCACTCTCGGGCCGCGTCCAAGAACGTCGTGCCCCACTTATTCATCCTGTCCATCAGTCTGTTAGTGTGATCGGATGGGAAGTCATGCGCGGCAAACGGAATTCTTGAAAGGCTAAGCGAGATCGACTCCGAGGTCGAAGTCGGTTTAGTTTCAGCAGACAACCTGAGCGTGATACCACAGGCGGCCATTCGCTGCCCTAACAAAGCGGTTTGACGCCGCTTTGTTAGGGCGAGGCTTGACTCGCCTGCGAGCGCCGCGCGCGAGGAGGTTTGTGCGCGATTGACGGGCCATGACCGCGTCGCGTTCGCAAACACAGACTCCGCACATATTCAGTACCGGAGTTCTATTGACTAACAGCTAAACACGCGCTACCTTGGCTCATTTCCCTATGACGAGCCACAGTTCACCATCGAAGCGCGGGACGGACCCCACCCGGCGCGGATTACCGCCCATCCCGCAATTTCTAACCGGTACACCAACGCAAACCGGAATCCCGCTAACCCATTCAAAACAAAGGACGGTAGTACTTTCTAATAGGTACAGAAATGCGCCCCCGCCGGAGCCCAACGTGAACGCGGCTAGCAGGGAATCAATCGAGGCGGAAGTTCAGGCGTTCAATGGCTCGGGCGCGGCCACTGGCTTCATCCACGTCGATCAGCACGGTATTCATCTGGATGTTGCCTTCGGCGACGGAGAAGCGCGCGGGCATGCCGTCGAGGAAGCGCTGGAGGATGCCGCTCTTCTCCATGCCGATGACGGAGTCGTGCGGGCCGGTCATGCCCACGTCGGTGATGACGGCGGTGCCGCCGGGCAGAACGCGTTCGTCGGCGGTGGCCACGTGGGTGTGCGTGCCGATGACCGCGGAAACTTTTCCGTCGAGATACCAGCCCATGGCTTGTTTCTCAGAAGTAGCTTCGGCGTGCATGTCCACGACGATCACTCGCACGTCGGCGGGGAGTTTGGCGAGCTCGGCATTCGCCGTGCGGAACGGATCATCGAGCGGGGTCATGAAGGTGCGGCCCTGCAAATTCAGGACCGCGTACGGGACGTCATTCTTCGCACGGCCGACGAACAGGCCCTTTCCCGGTGCGCCATTCGGAAAATTCGCGGGGCGCAACAGACGCGGCTCGTGCGGAAAGTAATCGAGAATTTCCTTGCGGTCCCAGATGTGGTTGCCGCCGGTGAGCACCTCGATGCCGGAGGCGAGCAGCTCTTCGGCGAGCCGCGGTGTGATGCCGAAGCCGGAGGCGGCATTTTCGCCGTTGGCGATGCAGAGATCAACTTGTCGCTGCGAGAGGATGTCCGCGAGGCGATCGTGAACGATCTTGCGTCCGGGAGAGCCGACGATGTCGCCGATGAATAGAATTCGCAAATCACAGCCTTTCAGGAGAAAGGAGAATCAAGCGAACCGCGCGCCGCAGACGTGGTCCCTCGGCTGCGCTCCCCTCGCCGCACTCGGGGCAAGCGGGACTCACGAGCCTTGTCGGGCACGTGGTCCCTCAGCTTCGTTCGGGACTCACGACCCTCATCGGGTCGTGAGACGCTGTCCGCTTCGCCGTGCGCTGCTAGGCCCTGAACCCCACGAATAGGTGGGTGCCCCGCGCCTGCTTTAAGGCTGCTTCGGCGAGGCCGAAGCGGCACAAGGGCGGGACGACGAGGGCTCCCGGGGATCCAGTGTTGGTTCAAATAGGCTTTCGCAACGAGCACCTGCGTCGCAGGCCGCGTCCGATTTCATTGTAGCAGGATTCGCCAGTACAAAAATTGATGCGACGAGTCGGCCGGCGATTCAGTGCAGCGACTTGAGGTAGGTGACGAGCTGCCAGCGGCGCTCGATGGGAAGCCCGGACCACGACGGCATGCCGCGCCACAGATTCCCGTTGCGCAGGAACCAGACGAGTTCGCCGGGAGTGGCGTTCTGCACTCCGGGCGAGCGGAGATTCGCGGCGCGGCCACGGCCGCGAGCGTCGTCGCCATGACATTCGGCGCAGTGCTGGAGAAAGAGCTTTTTTCCAGCGGCGATCGCGTTGGGCTGGCCTTCGTAGGGATTCTGCCACTCGCGGGTTTCCGGCGGGGCCGCGGCGATAGCGCGAAGGACGCCGCGGTCGTCGCCGCTGGATTTTTGCGAGCCGGTGCCCGCCGCGGCAAAGGCGGCCGAGGCGAGCAGCAGAAGGAGAGGAATGAAATGTCGCTTCATCGGAACAGGTTCCTGAGCTTGTGTCCGAAGCCGGAAATTTCGTACGCCAGACCCCATCGGAGGATGAAGCGGTGGCTGTTGTCGTTCAGTCCGAAGCCGGGCGAAAGCGTCCAGCGCAATGCGTTGGGCATTTGCCAGGAGACGAGAGGAGCAAAATAGTGGGAGGTCCCGGAAAGCGTCAGGCTCGAAGCCGTGCCCAGGCCGCCGTACATCTCCGCCCCCACCGCGAAATTTTCCCAGCAGAAATTGCACGGTTGCGGCGTGGCCGCCAGCCGCAGCGGCCGGCTCACTCCCACCGCGTAGCCGAATTCCCACGGTTCGTGGCCAAGATTTTTTTCGGCGATGAAATTTTCGGAAATGTTCCAGCCTTTGAAGTCGCTCGAAAGAATCAGTTTCGTTTCGATCTCATGGTCGTGTTCATGCCGCGTATCGGAATTCGGCTCGGCGTGGTCGAATTGATTGTCGAATCCCACCACTTCCTTCATGGTCTTGTCCGCGCCGTTGGTGTTTTCGAATTCCACATACAGGACGGGATTGATCCAGTGATCCTTCATCAGCGGGCGGAAGCGGTTCTCCCAGCGGGTGCCGGTGAAGAGAGTGCTTTGGTTGAAGGTCGTCTGGCTGTCGACGTAAAACTCCGTCGTCCACCAGGCTGTGGCGCCGTACTCGAACTCCACCCACGGCGCGATGAAGTCGTGGCCTGCCTTTTGCGTGGCGTAATTCGAAAAATATTCGATCTCCAGGCTCTCCGGCTCCTCCATGTGGTGCGAATAGGCGACAACGTAAGGGGTGTCCTGCGCCGCAGCGGGCGCGGCGATCGCTGCGAAAAGCACGAGCACTGCGGGAACGGGAATCCGCAATTTGTAATTTCCTCAGGGGCAGCGGGCTGCCGGAACAGTCAGTTGAAACTAACTTTCAACTGACACAGGGTAATCTACCTGAAATTAAGTTGCAACTGGAAATTGTCCAGTGGCAGATTTCAACCAGCGAACGGCTGCTGCCGCGAGCCGAGAGGGTGCTTTGTGGGGTTAACGAATCCGCCCCGCGAAACCGGCAAATCAGTTCCGCGGGGCGAAGGGAGGTGGCGAGGGATTTAGAAGTGGAAGCCGATCTGGCCGGTGATCGACCGGGGTGTCACGTAGTGCGTGCCGCTAAAGGTGGACAGGAAGTTGTACAGCGCGTAATTGTTCGTCACGTTGATGACGGTCAACTGCGCGCTCCACTTGAAGCGGTCGCCGTTGAAGATGTTGTCGTGGCCGATGGCGAAATCGAACAGGTGCCGCGAGGCAATGCGCGGCGGGTTGTGATCGTCGTCCTCGGTGCCTGGAGCTGGTACCTGAATGAGCGTGGAACCGTACAGCGCCGCCGGGCACAGCCCTGTCGGACTGATGGGCGTCCCCAGGCGGTTCGTGGCGCTCGGCGGGGTGGCACGCACGGCTCCGCAAAACAGGCCTGCCTGGAACTGCTGGTCGGGACTCAGGCCGGAAACGTCCACCATGGTGGGGTCGGCCTGCGAACCAGAGCAGTTGCCGCCGATGCAGGGCACGGCGCCGGCCACCAGGCCGCTGTCGTATCGCCAGTTGAAGCCGAACCACGGGGCGCGTTTCCAGGGTTGGTATTGCAAATGCGCCGTCGAATTGAATTTTTCGTCGTGGTCAATGCGAAACACTCCCCCGCCTCCCGACGGGGTCGCTCCGACGCCGCCCAACTGAGGCTCGAAGAAACGCGCCGCGACGCTGGACATGACCACGAGCGCCGTGAGGCCGTGAAAATTCGGCACGCTGGCGCGAATGGCATAGCCGGGAATCTTCGAGTTGTGCCAAGCGATCGGGAAAGTGATCGGCGTGGCTGCCAGGACGCTGAAGTCATAAGCGTTGTGGGTGTACTTCCAGATGTACTCGCCGTCCACGACGAGATACTTGCCGAAGGCCTGCTGAAGCCCGGCGTGGAATTCGTTGCGGAAGCCCGGATCAAGAGGAGTCGAGCTGCCGTTGAAAATTCCGGCCGGGGTCGCGCATCCTTCGCCGGAGACGAAGAAGAGAGCGCCGACGACGGAGTTGCCGCAGCCCACGCTGGAAAGCACCAGGTTTTCGTTGAAGGGCGTTTCCAGGGTTCGCGCGTAGGAAACACGGAGAACCGTGTTGGTTCGCTTCACATTGTAGGCGACGCCCAGGCGGGGCTCCGGCTGCGTCTCGCTGGAGAAACCGTTGTAGATGTCTCCCCGAATGCCCAGGTTGAAGGCCCAGCTTCCGGCCGTGATCGTGTCCTGCAAATACAGCGCGACTTGTTTTACATCCGCGCGCCCATGAAATGTGAACGGGCTGCCATGCTGCGTCAAATCGATGGGAAGCAGCGTGGCACACTGAGGAATCAAGGGATCCGGGCAGCCGAGGCCCGGCAGGAATGTGGGATCGACGATGCCGAACGCGTCGTTTTCTCTCAGGAAGGTATGTTCAAACACGGCTCCCGCTTTCACGTTGTGAATGCCCTTCACCCAGGACAAATTAGCCCGCACGCCTGCGTTCGTCAGCGTCCGGTCCTGACCCACCGTTTCCTGCTGCAAATTCACCGGGCCCAAATCGGCGAAAGGATTGCCGCTCGGGTAATAGTTGAATGCGTCGCGGCGCACGAAAAAGCCGAGATTGAACACGGTGGTAGAACTGATCAAGCGGTTCCAGCTCGGCGCGATATTGAAGGTATTGATCTTCGACCGCTGGTCGGTCAGTCCCACCACGTTGCCGTTGGGATCAAGCCCGTCGCAGGTGGTGCAGACCAGCCCGTTCCACGGCGAGGCGAATTGCGCGTCGAACGAATTGGGCGTCTGGAACCAGGAACGCGTGTACCCCAGGTTCACCTGCAGGGTATCTGCCGGCGACAGTTGGTAGTCCACGCGGTCAAATACGTTTTCCTGGTTGCCTTTGTCGTGCATCACCGCGAATTCCGGCGGATCAAGAAACCGGCCGCTGTTCAGGCCGCTCACGGCGATGAAATTCCCCCACTTCTGACCGCCGTACCCCAGATCGAATCCTGCGTCCGAAGTCCCGAACGAACCATAGGAAGCCCAGACGCTGCCGTGAGGCGTGGTGACGCCCAGGCCGGAGCGCGTGGTCACGTTAATCACCAGGCTGGTCTTGTCGCCGTACTCCGCGGGCGGCGCGCCGGAGATCACCTCGAGGGACTGGATGGAATCCAGCGGTATCTGGTTCGAGAACACTTTGCTCTGCTGGTCGGTGATCGGCTGGCCGTCCACAGAGAAGGAATTTTGCGCGTGGTCTCCGAGGCCGTGGAAGAGCCCGTTCGAATCGGCAGCAACGCCGGGCGTGGCGAGCGTGACGAGCGAGCTTACCGACGACGATTGGCTTTCCAGCGGAAGCTTGTCGAACAGCGCGCGATCCACATCGGTATGAAAAGTGGGATCGTTCTCGAGCAGATCCGCGCCGCTTTCCACCATGACCGTGCTGGTGGTCCCGGCGACGCTCAGATTCAACTTCACACTGAGCGGAACCGAAGAGCGCACATCAATATCCTGCGCGTAGGGCGCAAAGCCCTGCGCCGCCACCGTCAGGTGATACGGATTGAACGGAACGTTGGCAAACGTAAAGTTGCCAGAGCTGTCTGTCTGCGTGCTCCGTTCGTAGCCGCTGACGGGGTTGTGAATTTCGACCGTCGCGTTGGCCACCACGGCCTGCGACGGATCCTGCACCGTGCCGGAAACGGACCCCGATGTCCCGGAGGCCTGCGCGAACGCCGCCCCGGACCCAAGCAAAGCGCTCCCTGCAAATATGAAAAGTGCCGCACAAAAATTACGAACTCGCATTCTTCCTCCTCGCGCGATGGGTGGAAAAAAATGAATGCCGGCGCAGGCGGGTCGGAAGACCTCTGCGCAATGATGGACGGGAGCCCTGACGCGGGACTAAGCGGGAGGAGCGCGGGAAGAGAACGGGTAAGAAATTGGCTCGAGGGTTGGGTCAACCGACGGAGCCGTGACCAAACGGGAAACCGCAACGAGCGGAGCCGGCGTTCCGGCCTGGGCGGCCGCAATAGCGACCGAATGAGCGAAATGGCAGATGCGGCAGTGCTGGTCCTCGTACGAATGATTGTGCCAGTGACCGGCGGCCTGAACGGCGAAGCACACCACCACCGCGGCCAGCAAGATGGCCACAAAGGTGCGCAGATGGGGACGCAGCACTTTCATCTATCGGTGCCCACTTGGGGCATTCTACTTAGACGCAATTGGGGGCGCAAATGTCTCCCATTTTTTCCGAACGGACTGGTAACGCCCTCACACCTGCAGGACGTCGCCGTCTCTGGCCACCATCTCGTAGAGAACCGGGTTGACGAAGAAGCCGAGGAAGAGGCGCGAGATGAGGCCGGCGACGATCACGATGGCGAATGGCTTCTGCGTGTCGGACCCGATGCCGGTGGAAAGCGCGGCGGGCAAGAGGCCGAGGCAGGCCACCAGCGCGGTCATCATGATGGGGCGCAGTCGAAGCAACGAAGCTTCGCGAGTGGCGGAGCGGATGTCTTTGCCCTCGAGCCGCAGCTTGTTGATGTACGAGACCAAAATTACGGCCGTCTCCACCGAAACGCCCATCAGCGCCAGCAGTCCGAGCACGGAGGAGACGCTGAAATGGGTGCCGGTGAGTTTCAGCGCGATCAGCGCGCCCACGGGTTCGGTGATCAGCACGCCGAGCGCGATGGTCACGGGGAATTTGAAGTTGCCGTAAAGCGCGAAGAGGATCAGAAAAATGATCAGGATGGCGATGGGGCCGATGAAAGCCATCTGCTGCCGCGCTTCGATGTATTCGCTGTACTCGCCGCCCCAGGTGAGCCGGTAGCCGATAGGCAGCGACCGCTCGATGTCGGCGATGGCGCGCTGGCCGTCGGCGACAGCGCTGGCCAGGTCGCGTCCTTCGATGCTGAATTGCACGCCGATGTAGCGGGAATTGTTCTCGCGGTAGATGAACGA
>Ga0187776_10001976_pt1 | contig 10396 bp, 12 predicted proteins | sample 0216_BV02_MP12_2_FD_132426 | JGI IMG/M metagenome (GOLD analysis project Ga0187776, IMG submission 132426) | Tropical peat soil microbial communities from peatlands in Department of Meta, Colombia - 0216_BV02_MP12_20_MG | ecosystem: Environmental > Terrestrial > Soil > Wetlands > Peat | place...
CAGGATCGAGTACTCGCGGAGGTAGGCCTCCTTCTCCGCCTGGTTCATCCGGCCGCCCCCCCCGTCATACCGGCGCCCGCTCGAGATCCTCGACGACGGGGTCCTCGGGATCCGGCCTGAGCCACGGCGGCGCGGTGGTCCCGAGCTTCGTGACGAGGAAGATGTGGGCGCCGATCAGGGCGATGATCGCGGCGGGAAGCAGCAGCATGTGGATCGAGTAGAAGCGCGCCAGGGTGGTCGAGTTGAAGTCCGCGCCGCCGCGTATGAAGTCCGAGAGGAACGGGCCGATGAACGGTCCGCTGCCGTTGATGTTGATGCCCACGACGGAGGCCCAGTAGGAGCGCTGGTCGAACGGCAGCAGATAGCCGGTGAAGGCCATGATGAGCGTGAGGATCAGCAGCACCACGCCGATCACCCAGGTCAGCTCGCGCGGGTACTTGTAGGCGCCGAAGAAGAACACCCGCCCCATGTGCAGGAAGATCAGGATGACCATCACCGACGCGCCCCACTTGTGCATCGCGTGCACGAGCTGGCCGGCGAACACGTTGTCGTTGATGTTGCGGATCGACTCGTACGCGCCGCCGGCCGCGTCCGGCCGGTAGTACATCGCGAGGAACACGCCGGTCACCGCCTGGTTTAGGAACGCGAACAGCGTCGCCGAGCCGAGCGTGTAGTACCAGTTGGTCCCGCGGGGGACCTTGCGAAACAGAACCCACCGCGTGACGCCCGATACCGAGGTGCGCTCGTCGATCCAGTCGACGGCGGTGATCCCGCCCTCGGCGAGTCCCTCGACCGGTGTGAGCGGCGCCCGGCCGTTGCCGTTCTGACCCGGCTTGGCGGGCTTCGGCCGGAGGACCTTGGGGGCGGAAAGGCGTGGCATCAGCTACCAGGGAGGGGAGCGGTCGACCAGCGCGCGGGGTAGAGGTACTGGCCGATGCCGTCGAGTGGCTCGGCCGGGTCGCGCGGCGAGAACCGCCGGAACTCGGAGTTGACCGAGTAACGGGGACCGAGCTCGACGAGACCGGTGGCGGTGTTCAGCCGGGTGTAGAAGCGGTCGAGCGGCCGCACCGGCGGCCCGCCGGCGACCTGGCCGCGGATGTTGTAGACGCCCCCGTGGCAGGGGCAGATGAACCGCGCCGCGGCGTCGACCCAGCGGACCGGGCAGCCGAGATGCATGCAGCGCGACGACAGCGCGATCCATCGGTTGTACTGGTCTGCGGGCTCGGTGTCGATCGCGGGGTCCCGCGTGCGCACGTACGCGATCGACTTCCCGGCCTCGCCGAGGCCCGGTACGAGCGTGATCACCTTGACCACGTAGTTGTCCTTGGGGAAGTCGCTCGGTGGCCCGATCGGTTGCCACGTAGCCTCTGGCGTCTTGAACACGGGCGCCAGCGCGAACCCGAGAGCAGGCAGCGTGAACGCCACCGCCGCCACGGCGCCGGCCCCGTTTGCGGCGCCGACCATGAACCGCCGGCGGGTGACGGTCTCGCCCTCGAAGGCTCCTGGAATGTTCCGGTCGGCGGTGTACTTGGGCTTGGCTTGGCGTCGGTCAGGCACGTACTTCAGGCTCCAGCAGGGCCGAAATTGAACAGCGCGCCACAGGCTACCGTCAAGATCGAGACGACCGTCACGAGCCGTTTGTGACAGCGCCGTCGGGGCCCCAGCCGACCGCCCGGGCGCCCTCCTCCCAGATCTCCCCGGCGCGCGCCGGCTGGCCCTCGGCGTTGGCCTGCGCGATCCGCGAGATCACGTCCGCGAGCACGTCGACCGCCTCCAGATCCCCGAGCGCGGCGAGCCGGGCGAGCCCCAGCGCGTACAGCTCGTCGCCGAGCAGCAGCGCCAGGTCCGGGTCGTCGGTGTGAATCACCCGCGGGGAGCCGTAGTGCAGCAGCGAGCCCTCCAGGATCATCTCCAGCAGCAGCTCGTACTCCGCCTCGCGGCCGGCGGCCCGGGGCCCCGCGGCGGCTGTCTGCGGCGGCCCCGGGCGGTCCCCGTCGACCGGTGGCCGCGCACACTCTGCGAGCATGCCGCCGCGCGCCCGGAGCTCGTCGAACAGCACGCGGCTCACGGCGCGATCTCCTCGAAGGCGATACGCGCGGCCTCGAGCGTCCGGTCGATGTCACGGTCGGTGTGCGCCAGCGACGGAAACCACGCCTCGAACTGCGAGGCCGGCGGGTACACGCCCGAGGCGAGCAGGATGCGGCACCACGCGGCGTAGCCCTCGAGATCGCACGACGCTGCGTCGTCGTAGTCGCGCACCAGCCCGGCCCGGAAGAAAGGCGTGACCAGGCCCGGGACCTGCTGCACGGTGAGCGGGACGGCGGTGTCGCCCGCGGCCTGCTGGAGTCCGCGGGCGAGCCGGTCGGTGATGTGGCTGAGCCGGGCGTAGGCCCGCTCGTCGAGCAGCTCGAACGTCGCGAGCGCCGCGGCAACCGCGAGCGGGTTCCCCGACAGCGTCCCGGCCTGGTACACGTCGCCCGCGGGAGCGATCCGCTCCATCAGCACCGCGGCACCGCCGTACCCGGCCGCCGGCAGCCCCCCGCCGATGATCTTTCCCAGGATCGTGAGGTCGGGTAGCACCCCGTAGCGCTCCTGCGCGCCGCCGCGCGCGACCCGGAATCCCGTGATCACCTCGTCGAATACCAGCAGCGCGCCGGTGCGGTCGGCGCGCTTGCGTAGCAGCTCGAGGAAGCCGTCGGCGGGCGGGATCACGCCCATGTTCGCGGCCACGGGCTCGGCCAGGATCGCGGCGAGCTCGAAGCGCTCGGTCGCCTCGACCAGCGCCTCGGGGTCGTTCCAGGGGACGATCACGGTGGCGGCCGCCGCGGCGGGCAGGACCCCGGGGCTGGCCGGGATCCCCTGCGTGGCGAGCCCCGATCCGGCTTGGGCCAGCAGCCCGTCCACGTGCCCGTGGTACGCGCCCGCGAACTTGAGCACGTGCTCGCGGCCGGTGACCGCACGCGCCAGCCGGATCGCGCTCATCGTCGCCTCGGTCCCGGAGGAGGTCAGCCGCAGCATCTCGACCGACGGAATGCGAGACGCCACTTCAGCCGCGAGCGTCACCTCTTTCTTTGTAGGAGCTCCAAACGTCGTTCCATCGGAGGTCGTCGATGCGACGGCGTCAACCACCGCCGGATGCGCGTGCCCGGCGATCAGGGGGCCCCACGAGCAGACCCAGTCGACGTACTCGTTGCCGTCGACGTCGACGATCGTCGAGCCCTCGCCGCGCGCGATGAAGATCGGGTCGCGGCCGATCGCGCGCATCGCCCGAACCGGCGAGTTGACGCCGCCCGGGATCAGCTCACGGGCGCGGTGGTAGAGCTCCGTCGACTGGGTGGTCTCGAAGGGAAGCGTCTCCAAGACCGCGTCCTCGCCCTGCCGGTCGGCGTCGGGCGTCACTCAGACCCCGGCGTGCCGCCGTTCCCAGGCCCGGAACTCCTCCGTGAAGTACAACAGCCGGATCTTCTTGAACTCGGTCGAGGAGTAGAGCGTGGCGCGCTCGGTGATCCCGGTCTGGGCCGCGATCGAGTCGAGGATCGCGTCGCATTCCTGCTTGGAGCGTCCGTGCGCCATCGTGAAGATCGAGTAGGGCCAGTCCTCGTAGGTGGGGCGCTGATAGCAGTGCGAGATCCCGCGGAACGCGGCCATCCGCGGCCCCAGCTCCATGATCCGCTCGTCGGGCACCTTCCAGACGCCCATCCCGTTGGCGCTGAATCCGGCGCGGCGGTGAAACAGGATCGCTGCGACACGACGTAGTAGCTTACGCTCTTGCATCCCTCGGAGGTGCTCGAGCAGGCGCTCCTGGGGTACGCCGAGCTGCTGCGCGGCGCGCGCGTAGGGCTCCTGCGTGACCGGCATGTCCCCCTGCGTGGCACGGATCACGGCGACGTCGAAATCATCGTAGGGCTGGCGCTCGGTCTCGGCCGGCGGCGCCGCCTCGACGGCCTTCGCCAGGGCCTCGGTGTCGCCTTCCATCTCCAGGTCCATCCGGATCTTGAACAGCTTCAGGGTCGGGAGCTGGCGGATCGACTCGGCGCCCGCGTCGCGGCCCAGTACCTCGAGCGTGCCCTCGAGCCCGAGCGGCGAGTCGGGCTCGGTCGCGATCGTGAACCAGATGTTGAACTCGTGGTTTCTCAGGTAGTTGTGCGAGACGCCGGGGTGCTCGTTGATCACGTTGGCGGCGCGCCACGGGTTCTCCGGATCCACCTTCGCGGCGACGAGCATCGACGAGTAGCCCAGCGCCCGCGTGTCGAAGATCGGAGTGACCTGGCGGATGATCCGCTCGTCGATCAGCTCCTGCACGCGGTTCATGGCCGCCTGTTCGGAGATGCCCGCCTCGGTCGCGACGTGCTGGTAGGGGCGCCGGGCGAGCGGAAACGAGCCCTGCATCAGGTTCAGCAGCCGCTTGTCGAGCTCGGTCAGCGGAATCGCGGCGCCGTGCTTGCGGGAGCGGAGCTTCGGCCCGTGCTGGCTGCGGGCGGGCTCTACTGCAGCCATCGGGCGGCGTCCTTGGCGTGGTAGGTGATCACGATGTCGGCGCCGGCCCGGCGGATCCCGGTCAGGATCTCGAGCACGGCGGCGCGCTCGTCAAGCCGGCCGTTGGCTGCCGCGGCCTTGACCATCGCGTACTCGCCGCTGACGTTGTAGGCGGCCAGCGGCATCTGGGTGTCGTCCTTGATCGTGCGGATCAGGTCGAGATACGGCAGCGCCGGCTTGACCATCACGATGTCGGCTCCCTCGTCGACGTCGAGGCGGGCCTCCCGCAGCGCCTCGCTCCCGTTCGCCGGGTCCATCTGGTAGCTGCGCCGGTCGCCGAACGCCGGGGCCGAGTCGGCGGCCTCGCGGAAGGGGCCGTAGAAGGCGGAGGCGAACTTGGCGCTGTAGGCGAGGATCGGAGTCTCGGTGTGCCCGTCCTCGTCGAGCGCGCTTCTGATGAAGCCGACACGGCCGTCCATCATGTCGCTCGGGGCGATCACGTCGGCGCCGGCCCGGGCCTGCGAGGTGGCCGTCCGCGCGAGCAGCTCGAGCGTCGCGTCGTTGTCGACGGTGCCGTCCTCGCGGACCACGCCGCAGTGACCATGGCCGGTGTACTCGCAGAGGCACAGGTCCGTGATCACGATCAGATCGGGATGAGCCTCCTTGATCGCGCGCGTGGCCAGCTGGACGATCCCTTCGTCGTCCCAGGCGCCGGAGCCCTCCTCGTCCTTGCCGGCGGGTAGGCCGAACAGCAGTACCGCGGGGACCCCGAGCGCCTGCGCCTCGCCGGCCTCATCGACCGCGTGCGCGATCGACAGGTGGTCGATGCCGGGCATCGCGGCGATCGGCTCGCGCCGGTCGATCCCGTGCGCCACGAACATCGGATAGACGAGGTCCGCGGCGTCGAGGCGAGTCTCCCGAACCAGGCCCCGGAGCGCGTGCGTGGCGCGGAGCCGGCGCAGGCGGGTTTGCGGGAATGCCATCGGACTGATGGTACCGGCGGGTATTGGCGCCCAGGCGGGACGCCGACAGGGGCTCGCGGTGGGCGCGGGGATGACGAAGGCCTCAGCGACCGACCGCCCCTACACCAGCAGCCAGGGCTCGATCCGCCAGCTCGTGACGAGCCCGGCCTGGACATACGGGTCCGTCCGCACGAACGCCTCGATCTCCTCGAGCTCGACGTCGCTGAACGCGATCGCGGCGCCGGTCGGCGGGTTGCCGAGCGCCCCCGCCATCTCGATGCGCCCGGCTTCGCGTTCGTAGCGGATCCGCGCCAGGTGAGCATCGCGGTACGGGCCTCGGCGCTCGGCCATGTCCTTCACGTATTCATAGAGAAGAAGATGGTGCACGCGCGATACGCTGACAGACATGGCAAACCTTCAGAAGCGCGGCACGTACACGCCGCGCCGCGCCCGCGAGCAGCGTGCTTACCGCCTGGTCGTGGCCGGCGGCGTCGCCGGCGTGGTCGGCGTGGTCAGCCTGGTGCTCGCAATAGCCGGGGTGATCGGCGCGACGCTTCCGATCATCGCGTTGATAGTCGCCGCGCTGTGCGCGTGGGGCTTCGCGCGCACGGTCGGCACGCGCTGAGACCCGCCCCCTCGGCCGTTACGCGAACCGCCTGATCGCCACCCGCGCCAGCACCGCGAACAGGACGGTGAGCGCGACCAGGTGCAAGACCGGCCCGAGCATCCCCGGCGAGGCGCCGGTGAATGCGTTGCTCGCGGCTGCGAGCGCCGCCTTGAAGGGGAACACGAACGCCACCACGTCGAGCAGCGTCTTGACGCCGCTCGAGACGGCGTCCGAGGGGACCAACGCGACGAACGCCACCGGCAGCGAGACGAGCAGCGCCATCAGCGAGGCCGCGCTCACCTCTCTGGCGAGGGCGCCGATCGCCACGCCCAGCGCCCCGAACGCGAGCCCGGCGAAAGCCAGCGCCACGATCCACAGCTCGAACCGGGTCCAGTCGAGGTGAACGAACGTCGACACGAGCGCCGTCATCACGAGGGCGACGATCCCTGCGCATCCCGCCGCCAGCGCGATCTTCTCCGACAGCAACCCCCCGGGGGTGACCAACCCGCGCACCAACCGCGAGTACGTGTGCTCCGAGCGTTCGAGCGCGAGCATCCCCGCCGAAAGCAGCAGCGTCACCAGCATCAGCGACACGATCACCGCGATCGTCACGGCGTAGGAGTCGGTCGGGGTGGTCCTGCCCGCGAGCTGGGTCTGCTGGACCGTCAGCGGCGTGCCGATCGACTGGAGCACGGGGCTGGCGAAACCGAGTCCGGCGATCGCCAGCCTGGCGAACGAGGCGACCTGCCGGAGCGCCGGTCGGAGCGGCGAGCCCGGCGGAAGCGCGGCGGCCCCGCCCTCGACGATCGAGCGTGAGACGCGCAGCCCGAGCAGGTGGACGTTCTGGCCGGCGACGTTGATGGTGCCGCCGTTCAGCACCCGCTGGAGGTCGCTGATCGCGATCCGCAGGACCTGCTTCGAGACGACTTGCTCGACCTGATTGATCCGCACGCTGATCGCCTGCTGGACGTACTGGCGCTCGAGCGGATTGCTCGAGTTGAGGATCAGCTCGACGGTCGGGCTGCCGACCCCGGTCGTCACCAGGCTCTGGACCTGCGATGCGATGTCCTGGGGGATGATCAGCGCGGCCAGCGCCTGCCCGCTCCGAACCTTCGCGATCGCCTCCGCGCGGGAGTTGACCTTGATCGGCTCGATCGACTGGTAGAGCACGCGCGCGTAGCTCGAGATGTCGATCCGCTGGTTGCCGAGGCTGATCCGTCCGCGCCCCGGGCTGACCTCGTCGTAGACGGCCACCTTCGGCTTGCCCGGCGGGCTCGAGAGCGCGAATCCTACCATCAGCGCAAGCGCGACGGGGTACACGACGAGCAGCGCGACGAGCAGCGGCGAGCGCCTAAGGATCTGGAGGTCCTTGACGAACAGCCAGTGCATCGCGGCGGGCGGTCAGTGGCCGCGGTCGTGCAGAAACCGCACGAATGCCGCCTCGAGGTCGCGGGGGTCGCCGCCCACAGCTTGCTCGAGCTGACCCGGGGTGCCGCTGAACAGCAGCTCGCCGTCGACCAGGACCAGCACCCGGGTCGCGTAGCGCTCGGCCTCGGCGACGTTGTGCGTCGAGAACGCGACCGCGGTCCCGCGCGCGGCGAGGTCCCCGATGAACTCCCACAGCCGCTCGCGCTGGCGCGGGTCAAGCGACGCCGAGGGCTCGTCGAGGAGCAGGACGGGTGGCTCGACAAGCAGCCCGATCGCGATGTTCACGCGCTGCCGGTTGCCTGCGGACAGCCTCCCCACCTCGTCGTCGGCGCGCCCTCCCAATCCTGTCTCGTCGAGCATCCGCGCGACGGCCGCGTCGGGGTCGGGAAGGTTCTCGAGCCGCGCGAACAGCTCCAGGTTCTGAGCGACCGACAGCTTTGAGTAGAGCGCCGGCTGCTGCGGCACCCAGCCCACTTCGCGCGGCGAGCGGGTGAGCTCGCCTTCGGTCGGCGGGAGGATGCCCGCCAGGATCGACAGCAGCGTGGTCTTGCCGGCGCCGTTCGGCCCGATGACGGCCACGATCTCCTGCGCCCGCAGCTCGAAGCTGACGCCGCGCAGCGCGGTCCTCGAGCCGAAGCGCTTGGTGAGCGAGCGGGCCGCGAGGGTGGCCAGCGAGTCCCCGGTTGGCGCCGTGGTTGACACGGCGCGAGAGGCTAGTCGGAACTAGTGGGTCAGGTGAAGAGGCTCGGCCGGAAGACCGCGGCTCACGCGAACAGCCTGTGCCGTGCCGCCCAGCGGGCGACGCCGCCCGACAGGAGCAGGGCGATCGCGAGGAAGCGCAGCGCGGGGCGGATCATCCGCCGCCCCTGACGCTCGAGCTCCCGGCCATGAACTGCGTTCGGAGGGCTCACGCACGCGGGTCTACCCGCCTTGGACCCGGGTATGCAGTCTCCAGATCGCGCGCTGACTCGGGCTCCCCCTCGGTCTCGGCCTCGGGTTCACCGCCGGCCGGGCGCGGGCCGGCGGGCTGAGCGAGGCCGGCCCCCGGGCCCGCCGTCGTCCACGGCTCGAGCACGAGGTGACGGCGCAGGTACAGGATCGTCTCGCGGATGACGGCTGCGACCGGCAGCGCGAGCAAGGCTCCGCCGATCCCATACAGCTGGAACCCGATCAGCAGCGCCAGGATGATCAGGATCGGGTTGATGCGCAGCGAGATCCTGAACACCTGGGGCGCGACGAAGTGCCCCTCCAGCTGCTGCAGCGCCACGAACAGCAACGTGACCCAGACGGCGCTGATCGGGTCGTTGAACAGCGCGACGAGGACGGGCGGCAGCGCGCCGACGATCGGCCCGACGTACGGGATCAGCTCCATTAGCCCATAGAACGCGCCGAAGAACACGGCGTAGTGCGCGCCGGCCGGGAAGATCCCGAGCAAGCCGAAGATCCACAGGCAAAATCCGGCGCTCACGCCCATGATCAGGCTGAACAGCAGCTGGCCGCGGACGTAGCCGAACACCGCTCGCTGGACGAGCAGTGGGTAGTCATCCGACGGCGTGCCGTCGCCCGGCGGCATGACCCGCCTGACGAGCTCCCCGATGTGCTTGCCGTAGACGAGCAGGTAGACGGACAGCACCAACGCGAGGATCACGTCGAATCCGATCGAGACCACCTTCGACAGCAGGTCGCGCGAGAACGAGACGACGTTCCCCGAGCCCTTGATCACGTTCTTCTCGAGCGTCTGCAGCGCGGTCTGGCCCTGCTGCTGGATCTGGACCTTGATCCCGTGATGGTTGAGCCAGGTCTGAACGTTCGCCAGGCCGTGGTTGGCGCGCTTGATGAACCTCGGGACGTCCTTGGCGAAGTGGTCGATCTGGGTGCTGACCGGGTCGGCGAGCAGGATCCCCAGACCGCTCACAGCCGCGAAGAAGCCGACGTACACGACGAGGATCGCGAGGCCCCTCGGGAGGCGCCAGCGCTCGAGCATCTTCACGAGCGGGTTGAGGATCAGCGCCGCGGTGCCGGCGGCGATCAGGATCAGCAGCACCGGGCCTGCGGCCCGCGCGAGCGCCCACAGCCCGAGTAGCGCCAGCGGCAGCAGGACGAGCTGGATCCAGCGGGGAACCACCACCGGCGCGGGCGGCAGCGCCGGCCGGTCGAAGCGCGGCGGCTCGGCGGGGCGCCGGGTCACGCGTGGCTCGTCAGCCGTGGGTTCGGCCGGCCCCGGGTCAGCACGCCGCGGAACGTCCGTCGACGGCTCGTCCAGTGGCTCTCCGGGCGCGTCGGCCGGTTTCGACCGGCGCATGGCCGCGAAGTACGTGGAAACCCTCGATCGCATGCAGATGGAAGTATGCGCGCAGAGGAAGCGTGAACAAACCGACCACGATCCTGTTTGCGGGGGACATCGTCGGCGGCCCGGGGCGCCGCGCGCTGCTGGGCCTGCTGCCGGCGATGCGGGAGCGCTACGCGCCCGACTTCGTGGTTGCCAACGGCGAGAACGCCGCGGGCGGCCTCGGGATCACGCCGAAGGTCGCGACCGAGCTGTTCGGTGCGGGGATCGATGTGATCACGCTCGGCAACCACACCTACCGCCACCGGGAGGTGTACCCGTACCTCGACGAGGAGGAGCGAATCGTCCGTCCGGCCAACTTCCTGCGAAGCCAACCGGGACACGGGTGGTGCGTGGTCGAGCGCGGCGGCGTCAGGCTCGGCGTCGTGTCGCTCTCGGGCAACCTGTTCATGGACGCCGCGCGTCCGGCGTTCACCGAGGCGGACGCGGCGCTGTATGCGCTGGAGGGCAAGGCCGACCACGTGCTCGTGGACATCCACGCGGAGGCGACGAGCGAGAAGGTCGGGCTCGGCTGGTACCTCGACGGCCGCGCCACGGCCGTCGTCGGCACGCACACACACGTCCCCACGGCGGACG
>Ga0187776_10001977_pt1 | contig 10396 bp, 10 predicted proteins | sample 0216_BV02_MP12_2_FD_132426 | JGI IMG/M metagenome (GOLD analysis project Ga0187776, IMG submission 132426) | Tropical peat soil microbial communities from peatlands in Department of Meta, Colombia - 0216_BV02_MP12_20_MG | ecosystem: Environmental > Terrestrial > Soil > Wetlands > Peat | place...
GAGGTCGTAGCAGAGGGGCCCCGGGGATGAGCCGGCGCTTCGTGGGCCGACCTGCAGCGCGCCGCCAGCATCCCGCCAGACGATCGAGCCGCCGCCGGCGCCGACCTCGGCGAGGTCGATGGCCGGCACACGCAGGAGATAGCCGCTTCCGGTGAGCAGCCGAGAGCCGTGCATGATGCCGCCGCCGACCTGGTACTCGGTGGCCCGGCTCACCCCGCCGTCCTCGACGATCGAGGCCTTGGCGGTGGTGCCGCCCATGTCGAAAGTGATCAGCTTGTCGAGCCCGATCCGCCGCGCCAGCGCCTGGGCCCCGACGACGCCGGCGGCCGGCCCGGACTCGATGATGTGCATCGGCATCGAGGCGGCCGCCGCATCGGTCATCAACCCGCCGTTGGACTGCATGATCAGCAGCGGCCCGTGGACGGAGACCCCATCGAGGCCCGCGCGCAGGGTGGCCAGGTAGCGGCGCACGATCGGCAGAACGTACGTGTTGATCACCGTGGTGGATGTCCGCTCGTACTCCTTGATTTCCGGTAGCACCTCGCTGCTGAGACACACGAGCAGGCCGGGAGCTCGCCGCTCGACGATCGCCTTGATGCGCTGCTCGTGCGCGGGGTTGGCCCAGGCGTTGAGCAGGCACACCGAGAGCGCCTCGATGCCGTGAGCGAGCAGCCGCTCGAGCGCACGCTCGACGTCGGCCTCGTCGAGCGGCTCTCGCACCGCGCCGCGCGCGTCGATCCGCTCGCCCACCTCCATGCGCAGGCGGCGCTCGACCAGGGTCGGAGGCTTTTCCCAGGTGAGATCGTACAGGCGCGGCATGCGAAGGCGCCGGATCTCGAGGACATCGCGAAAGCCGCGCGTGGTGATGAGCCCGGTCTTCGCGCCACGCAGCTCGAGCAGCGCGTTGGAGGCCACGGTGGTGCCGTGCAGCACCTCGACCACGTCGCGACCGCCGAGACCGGTCTCGTCGAACACTTCGCGCAGCCCGTCGACGATGGCGCGGGCGTAGTCGTCCACGCTGGACGACACCTTCTTGATCTGCAGGCGGCCGTCGGCGTCGAGGAAGACGATGTCGGTGAAGGTGCCGCCGATGTCGACCGCGACGCGAAAACGGCTCACGCCTTCTTTTCCATCTCCAGGACGGCGGCGAACGTCTCCACCAGGCCCTCGAGCTCGGCGTCGCCCATCGGCGTCGAGAGACATCCGAGCCCGGTGATCGACATCAGCACGCCGTGCTCCATGAGGCGGCGCACCAGCCGGACGAGGCGCTCGGCCTCGGCCGGTGTGGCCCGCGTGCTGCGATAGTCGCTGAGCTCGCGGTCTACCGGGTGAAGCCGGAACAGCGAGCCGAGGCCGGTAACACGGCCGGGAACACCGGCCTGCTTGAAGCAGTCGTCGAGGCTCGCGCGCAGCTTGGCGCCGAGGTCGTCGAGCCGGGCGTAGGCCTCCGGCGTCAGAAGTCGCATCGCGGCCAGGCCCGCGGCCATCGTCACCGGATTGGCATTGAACGTCCCGCCGTGGGGCGCGGCCGGCGGCCCACCCCGTGTGGGATCGAACACCGACATCACGTCGGCGCGGCCTGCCACGGCGCCTACCGGGAACCCGCCGCCGATGATCTTGCCGAGCGTGGTCATGTCCGGCATCACGCCGAGCGCGCCCTGTGCACCGCGGTAGCCGACGCGAAACGAGATGACCTCGTCGAAGATCAGCACGATGCCGTGCGCTCGCGTCACGTCGCGGAGGGCCTGCAAGAAGTCGGTCCGCGCGGGGACGAGGCCGACGCGATTGGGCACGGGATCCACCAGCACCGCCGCCAGGTGCGCGGCCTCGCGCTCGATACGCGCAACGGCCTGCTCCGCGTGATTGAACGGCAGCACCACGACGTCTTCGAGCACCGCCGGCGGCGTCCCTTTCGAGTACGCGGTGCTCGCTGGCGCCGCCAGACTCCCCCAGCTCTCCGGCGTCGACGCCAGGCTCACCTCGGCGTAGTCGTACGAGCCGTGGTACGCGCCCTCGAACTTCGCGATCTTCGGGCGGCCGGTGAAGGCGCGAGCGCCCTTGATCGCGATCATCACGGCCTCGCTGCCCGAGTTGGTGAATCGCAACCGCTCGGCCGACGGCAGCCGCTCGCACAGGAGCGCCGCCAGGTCGATCTCCTCGGGCGTCGGCATCGGGAACGACGCGCCCTGCGCGAGCCGCCGGGTCGCCGCCTCGACGATCGCCGGGTGGGCGTGGCCGTGGATCAGCGCCGTGTAGTTGTTCAGGCAGTCCAGCCGGCGGTCGCCCTCCACGTCGGTGATCCAGCAGCCGTCCCCGACCGCGGCGTACGGCGGGTACGGCGCCATGTAGACCGTCGTGCGCGAGTTGCCGCCGGGGAGCACGCCTTGAGCGCGCGCGAAGAGCACGGCCGATCTGGAGCCCGGCTCGGCCCATCGCGCCGTCCGCGCCAGGGGGCGAGGAGTTTTCACCTTCGAGATGGTCGCCATCGCCGCGCCTCCTTCGTGGATATGGGGGCCTGCCGTCGCGGGTGCCACGATGATACTCTCGTCTCGGAGTCTTGGGCCTGCCCCGCGGGACTGACCCGATGAGCGAGACCGGCACCCCGCCGAGCGGCGCGCCATCATCGACCTCGCGAACCCTTCGCTCGTCGTCGGCGTCGACCCGTCCGAAACGCCGGGCCGGACGACGATCCCCGCCAGTTTCCAGCCGGAGTCGTCGCGGTCGTCCGATCCGTTGCCGCCGCTGATCGGCGCGTCGTTCAAGGCGCCGACGTCGGGCGGGAGCACCGGTCGGCCCAAGCTCATCGTCGCCACCCAGTCCGCCACGTGGGAGTCGCTCGAGGGCTTCGCGGACTTGTTGAAGATCCCGGCGGACGGCGTGCACCTGGTGACCGGGCCGCTCTACCACAACGGACCGTTCATCACCTCCCTGCTCGCGCTGCTCCGGGGCAATCACCTCGCGATCATGGACCGCTTCGACGCGACCGAGGCGCTCGCGCTGATCGAACGGCATCGCGTCGACTGGATGTACGCGGTGCCCACGATGTTGCACCGCATCTGGCGCCTGCCCGAATACCTCCGGCAGCGGTTCGACGTCTCGTCGCTCCGGGTCGTGTCCCACATGGCCGCGCCGTGTCCGCCGTGGCTCAAGCAGGCGTGGATCGACTGGCTCGGTGGCGCGCGCATCCTCGAGCTCTACGGCGGGACCGAGGCGCAGGCCATCACGTTCATCACCGGCGACGAGTGGCTCGCGCACCGCGGCTCGGTCGGCCGCGTGATCCTGGGCGAGATGGTCGTGCTGGACGCGAGCGGCAACGAGCGGCCTCCCGGCGAGGTCGGTGACATCTGGATGCGCCGCGGCCTCGACGAGCCGCCCTCCTACCGGTGCATCGGCGCCAGCCCGAAGTCGCGGCCCGGCAACTGGGAGTCGCTCGGTGACATGGGCCGGAAGGACGCGGACGGCTACGTGTACCTCCGCGACCGCGACACGGACATGATCCTCGTTGGCGGCGCGAACGTGTATCCGGCCGAGGTCGAATCCGCCCTCGACGAGCACCCAGCCGTCACATCGTCGTGCGTGATCGGCCTGCCCGACGACGAGTATGGCAATGTCGTCCACGCCATCGTCCAGGCGTCCGGGCCGTTGACCCCTGCCGAGCTCGAGGCGTTCCTGCGCTCGACGCTCACGAAATACAAGCGCCCGCGCACGTACGAGTTCGTGAACGAGCCGCTGCGAGGCGACGACGGCAAGGTTCGGCGCTCCGCGCGCAGCGGCTCGGCTATCCCGGTCGGGACATGCCTCGGCCGTCGCGAAGGATCCGGCGCACCCTACGCCTTCAGCCGCGGGATCAGCCGCAGCGCGTTGTCGCGGTCGATTGCCTGCAGGTCGCTCGCGCCGAAGCCGTAGCCGGCGAGGCCCTTCACGTGGTCGATCGCGGTGCGGTACGGGAAATCGGTCCCGAACACGATCTGCGAGGTCGGGACCAACTTCGTGAGCGACGCCAGCGCGTAGGGATGCGCGGCCTGCGCCGTGTCGTAGTAGAAGCGCTTGAGCTCGGCCTCGACGCCGTTCGGCACGCGCGCCGCCAGGTTCTTGTTGATCAGCGGCAGGCGCACGAAGCGCTCGGTCAGGAACGGCAGGGTGCCGCCGCCGTGAGAAAAGATCAGCTGCACGTCGCGGAACCGCGCGGCGGCGCCGCTGAACACCAGGCTGGCGATCGTACGCGTGGTATCGGTCCCCCACTCGATGATCGACTCGGGGACGTCGGGAATCAGGTTGCCGCAGCAGTTGGCCGTCGTGGGGTGCGTGTACACGATCGCCCGCCGGCGATCGAGCTCCTCGAGAATCGGCGTGAAGGCCGGGTCGCCTAGCCACCTGTCGCCGTAGCTCGTGAGCAGCGCGATCCCGTCGGCCTTCAGCGAGTCGAGCGCGTAGCCGATCTCCTGCAAGGTGGCCTCGACGTACGGCATCGGCATGACCGCGAACATGCCGAACCGACCCTTCGAGTCCGCCACCAGCCTGGCGGAGTAGTCGTTACACTCGCGCGCCAGCTTCCGCGCCCCCGCGTCGTCCAGGAAGCGCAGCGCCGGCGTCGTGATGGACGTGATCGACGTCGCCACCCCGGCCCGGTCCATGTCGGCGATCGACTTCTCGGGCGTCCAGTCGCGCACCGGGCCCGGGATGTTCCGAGCCGTGATAGCCGCGACGTACGGCGGCGGCGTGTGGTGGTGGTGCACGTCGATCCGGTGAGGTTTGGCTGTCGCCACTTGCGCCTCCGCTGCGTGACGGGCCACGATCGCGTTCGCCCCGAGGGCGGCGAGACCTGTCAGAAACTCACGTCGTGCGACCGACCCGGCTCGGTTTTCCACTGCCCGCTCCTGCCCCGCCGCGCCTAGCGCGTGCGCCGGTACTCGTAGTCCTCGCGTTCGCCGCTCCCGAGCCGGAGCTCCGGCACGAGCGGCGGGCGCGTGCTGTTCAGCTTCGCGTGGGCGTCCAGGGCGGCCTGATCGACCCAGCGTTCGAGCAGGGTCAGGCGATCGGGGTTCACCGCGCTCTGGAAGATCTCGAACTGCTCGCAGCCCGGCTCCTTCATCACCTCGGCGCAGCGGCCCTTATAGGCCTGCGCGAGCTGGGCTCCCTTGCCGGGCTGCGCGGTGATCGTCACGACGAGCCGGATGGCCATCACGCACTCTCCTCGGAGCCGCGGTCCTGGTCTCCGCCGCCGCCCCCGGGTTCGACCCGACCGGGACTGTGCGGCTGGCCTTGGCCCGCTGTCAAGCCGGGAGCGGGAGCATGACCTCGGCGCCCAGCCGCGCCGAGCGCTCGGCGGCTTCCACCACCTCGAGGGCGCGCACCCCGGCCGCGACCGGAACCGGATTGGCCGCGCGCCCGGCGCACGCGTCGAGAAATGCCTGGAGCTCGAGCCGGAGCGGCTCGACACGACCGGTCGGAAGCTCTTCCTTCCCCGTCTCCACCGCTTCCCACGCCCCGTCGTGCCTTCGGTGCTCGCCGAGCCGCAGCGTCACGGTCGACGCGGCGTAGTCGGCCACGAGGGCGCCGCGCTCGCCGACGATCACGCACTCGCGCCAGGTGCCGGGCGTGAAGTAGCTCGCCTCGACGACCGCCGGGACGTCGCCGTAATGAACCACCGTCACCGACAGGTCGTCGAGGCCACGGCCGAGGAAGTCGCGCTGCAGGGCGCTCACACGGGTCGGCGCCCGGCCGAGCAAGTGCGCGAAGAGATCGAAGAAATGGATCGCGTCCGTCTGCGTGATGCCGACGTCCGTGCGCGGGCGCTTGAAGCCCGCGAAGCGACCGGTGACATAGCGCACGGCGCCGATGCGCCCGGCGTCGAGGGTTTCGCGTAGCGACGCCGTGACCGGGTGGAAGCGAAAGATGTGCCCGACCTGCACCACGCGACCGGCCGCGGTCGCCGCCGCCTCGAGCAGCCGCGCCTCGGCAACCGTCCGGGCCAGCGGCTTCTCGACGAAGCAATGCCGGCCGCCGGCCAGGCACGCGCGCGCAACGTTCCAGTGATTGTCGGCTGCCGTCACGATGTCGACCGCGTCGACCGCGTCGAGCGCCGCGCGATAGTCCGCGACGGCGCGGCCCGGCGCGACACCGTGGCGGACCGCCCACCCCAGCCGTTCAGGCGAGACGTCGGCGGCCCAGAGCGTGACGCCGAGGTCGCCGAGCACCCGCAGATGGTTCTCGCCCCAACGGCCGAGGCCGACCAGCAGGACGTTCACGCGCGCGGCTCAGTCTCGGACGAGATCTCCGCCCACGTCCTCGACGATCTCGTAGCGCAGGAGGCGGGCGTTCATCCAGCGGATCACCAGGAGATCGACGAAGGCGATGAATGCGCGGTTCAGAATCCCGTACTTCGAGTGGCCGAAGCGGCGGGGCCGGTGGCGCACCGGCACCTCGAGCACCCGGAAGCCACGCATCTTGAGGAGCGTCGGGATGAAGCGATGGAAGCCGCGGTAGAGCACGAGCTCGCGCAGGCACTCGCGCCGGAACGCGCGGAAGGTGCACCCGCTGTCCTGGATCGTCTCGTCGGACACCCAGTTGCGGACGCGATTCGCGATCCGCGAGGAGGCGCGCCGCACGAGATGGTCGCCGGCGGCGCGATTGACTCGCCAGCCGGTCACGGCATCCCACTGGTCGAGGTGTCCCAGGAGCATCGGGATGTCCCGGGGGTCGTTTTGTAGATCCGCGTCCATGACGACCACCCGCGCGCCGCGAGCCGCCTTGAAGCCGGCGTCGGTCGCCGCCGTCTCGCCGCCGTTGGTCTTGAGCCTCACCAGGCGCACGCGCTGATCGGTCTCGCGAAACGAGCGGATGATCTCGTTGCTGCGGTCACGGCTGCCGTCGTCGACGAACACGACCTCGAACGCGAGCCCGAGCCCCTCGAGGACCCCGCGCAGCTCGGACCAGAGCGGCGGGAGACTGGCTTCCTCGTTGTAGACGGGGATGACGACCGAGAGGTCAGTCACCCGGCTCCCCCGCCGAGACGCGCCGGGCCGTGCCCTGCCACTCGGCGACGAGCGTCTGCGGGAGATTGAGCCGGTCGAGCACGCGCGCGATCGTGTGATTGACGATGTCGTCGAGATCCTTGGGGCGATTGTAGAAGGCGGGCATCGGCGGCAGCAGCACCGCGCCCATCTCGGCGAGCGCCACCATGCACTTGAGGTGGCCGAGGTGGAGCGGCGTCTCCCGCAGGAGCATGATGAGCAGCCGGCCTTCCTTCAAGGTCACATCGGCGGCACGCGAGATCAGCGAATCGGTGTGGCACGAGGCGATGGCGCCCGCCGTCTTGATCGAGCACGGCGCGATCACCATGCCGGCCGTCCGGAACGAACCCGAGGCGATGGACGCGCCGATGTCCCGGATGTCGTAGTGATGCGCGGCCAGCGCCTCGACGTCTCGAACCGTGTAGGCGGTCTCCTCGACGATCGTCCGCTTGCCCGGCGCCGAGATGACCAGGTGGGTCTGGACGTCGGCGTGCCCGCGTAGGATCTCGAGCAGGCGGATCCCGTAGATCGAGCCGGTCGCGCCCGTGATCCCGACGACGAGTCGCTTCAAAGACGGAACCTCTTGCGAAACACTTCCTCGCGGGTCTTCTCGTAGAGCACTTCCCACTCCCGGCTGCCCTCGGGCATCGGTCGCGAGTAGGAGCCGAGGATCTTCCGCACCTCGCCGTCGATCGACTCGGCGAGCTTGGCCTCCTCGGTGAGCGCGCGAAGCACCTCGGTCCGGACCTCGTCGGGCGCCTTGAAGCTCACGCCCTGGGTCGTGCCGAGCTGCTTCAGAATCAGGTCCGTCAGGTGGAACAGACGCTCTCGGCTCATCCGCATCATCAGAGGACGAACCCCCGCTCGCGCGCGAGCTTCTCCCTCACCTTGCCCAGGAGCTGCCGGTAGTCGGCGGCCGAGTCCTTGATTTGCTTGGCGTGATCGAGCAGGAGCTTGCGCGCCTCGGCATCGAGCTGCTCTTCGGCCGCCAGGTTGTCGAGCACCACCTGACGAATGGCAGCGCGCGCGGTGTTCTCGTCCTTGATCTCAGCGATCTTCCGAACCGTCAGACGCTTGACCACCGCGCTCGCCATGCGTTCGGCAACCGCTGCGTGGCGAGGCATAACCCGCTCAGCGTACACGCCCGCGACGCGGAGTGTCAAGGAACGCACCATCACGATCGCGACGCCGCCGGGAGAACGACCGTCACTCGTGTACCCATCGAGGGCGCGCTCTCGACTCGCACGGTGCCGCCGTGAGCTTCGACCAGCGCCTTCACAACGGCCAGACCGATGCCCGTGCCGCGCGCCGCGCCGGCGGCATCCGGCACGCGATAGTACGGCTCGAAGACCCGACCAAGCGCCTCGGCCGGAATGCCGCGCCCCGCGTCGGCGACCTCGATCGCCACGCCCCCGGCGGTCGACCGCGCGTTCACGCGAACCGCGCTGCCGCTCGGCGAGTACTTGATCGCGTTCGACACCAGATTGGTTAGCACGCGCTCCAGCGCATCGGGATCGGCGTCGACGACGGGCAGCGCCGGCTCGCACTCGGTCGTGATCCGATGGGACGTCGACGCCTCGCGAAAGAGTTCGATTGTCGCCTCGATGCTGGACTCGACGCGCACGGGAATCCGGCAGAGGGCCGGCTCGAGCCCGCGCTCGATCCGCGAGAGGTCGAGCAAATCGCTCACGATCCGGCCGAGCCGCCTGGCCTCACGGCGCATGACCTCTCCGAGCCGCGTGACTTCGTCGGGCGGCAGCCGGCGGACCGCCAGGATCTCGCTGAAGCCCTGCAGCGCCGTCAGCGGCGTGCGCAGCTCGTGCGAGGCGATCGCGACGAACGCCGACTTCACGCGATCGAGCTCCTCGAGCTCTCGCCGCACCGCCGCGACCCGCGCTTCGAGCTCGACCGCAAAGCGCCGCTGCCGGGACACCAGCCGGGCGTTCTCGAGCGCCAGCCCCAGGTGCGCGCCGATCGATTCCAGCGCCGCTCGCTCGCCGGCCGGGAAGTCGCCCGACCGCTCGGCCGTCAAGACGCCGACGACCCGTCCGCCCGACAGCAACGGCGTCGCGAAGGCTCGCCGCGGCCAGCCACGCTCGCCGGTATCGGTCACGCACATGGGGGTTCCGGCTGCGAGCACTCGCGCGGCGAGCGAATCGTCGGTGACTCGCTCGCCTCCGGCGATCACGAGCCGGTCGTCGTCGCGGACGATCAGGCCTATCTGGTCGACGGCCAGGCGGCCGGCGAGCGTGCCGCGGAGCCGGGCGAGCGCCACGTCGAGCGTACCCTCGTCGGCAAGCGTTCGCTGGATCGTGAGCAGTAGCTCGTACCGCCGGCGGTGTCGCCCGGCCCGAGCCCACAGAGCCCCTCCGAGGACGCCGACCAGACCCAGGATCGCGAACGTGACGATTCCCTCGACCGCCTCGCTCGTGAGGCCCGAACGTTCGATCTCCGGAAGCACAAGCGGCGCGCTCAACAGGATCGCGGCCCCGGCGGTCAGCCCTCCGCCGACCGCGCCGAATCGCAGCGCCGCCGCCAGCACCGGAACCAGATAGGCGTGGCGCCAGAGCGACGCCGCGCCGCCTTCTTCCAGGGCGATCAGTGCCGTGACTGCCGCCAGGGTCACCGCGATGAGCGTCATCGAGGACCGAGCGTGCGGTACGCCGCAAAGAACAGCGTGGCGCTCACGAGGCCCGGCACCAGGGTCCGCGACCACACGAGCAGCCAGCAGTTGATCACGCCGAGCAGCGCCAGATAGAACACCGCGCCGGCGACCAGCTCGGCGCTCTTGGGCAAGAGCGGATCGATGAGGTAGCGCAGCAGGTACGCCCCCGTCGAGATGCCGGCGGCGGCCGGGAGCGGCCAGCGCCGGGCGGCGCGCGTGAAGAGCACCCCGCGAAAGAAGCATTCCGCGGCGAGCACGTTGGCGCCGACATCGTAGGCGATCGCGGCGAGCGTGGCGCCGACGTGGTCGGCCCGCACCTGCACGCTCAACGTCCGCGTCGCCGAGAGCAGCAAGTGAAACGAGAGTCCGGCTCCGGCCGCGGCGCCCGCCGCAACGGCCCGAGCGGGCACCGGGCCGCCGAGGCTCAGCCCCTCGAGCCGGCCGCGGTTCGCGAGCCAGAAGATCCACAGCGCGGGAGCGAGATATGCCGCGGCGCCGAGGGTGCCGCTCAGGGACGCGCTGGCGGCGAGCGCCAGCAGCGCGATCGCGACGATTCGCGACGCGACGCCAGCGTGAGCCCAGGCCAGAGCGGTCGCGAGCAGCGCGCCGTGTCCGGCGGTGACGCCGACGACGCGGAGCGTGGACGCCGGAAGCACGGCGAGGTCGACATGATCGGACAGGCAGGCCTCCTGCACGATATCGGCAAGATCGGCATCCC
>Ga0187776_10001978_pt1 | contig 10394 bp, 10 predicted proteins | sample 0216_BV02_MP12_2_FD_132426 | JGI IMG/M metagenome (GOLD analysis project Ga0187776, IMG submission 132426) | Tropical peat soil microbial communities from peatlands in Department of Meta, Colombia - 0216_BV02_MP12_20_MG | ecosystem: Environmental > Terrestrial > Soil > Wetlands > Peat | place...
TATTTATGCTCTGCCGCTGCCATGTCCTTCTTTTCTGCTGTCAGCGCATCTACCGCTGTCCCGATTAGCCACCCTGCCAAAGATGATGCTGTTATGAAGATAATCCCCGATACCATCACTCCAACTACCATCGAGGCCGCAACTATCAGTCTCGCCACTACCCCCGATGTCACAGGCACCCCCAGAAGCACTCCGGCGATATTAAGACCCATTACCCCTCCCAGGAATGAACCTGGAAGTAAACCGAATATCGCAAACAGAACGATTCCGCATCCTGCTCCCATGTACATCAGTTTTCTTGAGTATCTTGTGTCTTTCATCTTCCTGTCCTCCTTTTCTTTTCTCGTTCATATATGAGCATTAACCATGCCAGGATTATCTCACCGTTTTTAAAGGATACTATCTTTTGCTCCCCCTGCATTCTTACAAATCCTTTCGCAAAATTGCAAAAAAGGCTCTCAGTCAGCCTATTTTTTTTATAAATTTCAGAGATAGCGACCGAAAATAAGGCGGGCTATGGTATTCGAGCGGTTTCTTTTGCCGATATTCCTGCAGTATGTTTTCTTGCAATACTGAGGCAAAAGCCTCGGAGCGAAGCGAGAATGAGCAAGAATACTATGGCCCGCCTTTCTTCTGAGATAGTTATGAGTGATGTGGGTTAGTTAGCTTGCAATATTCGTAAGCCGAGTGGAGTTGCCCAGAAATAAATAGATATTAGAATTTCGGCAAGGGCTGAGTATGAGGGAGGGCTCGTCCCTCAGTTGAGGATCTTATATCCCAGCTTTGCTACGCTGTCCTTTGCGATCTGTGTTATCTCATCTTCACGTGCGACCGACGAATCGAATTCTATTGATATCTTTCCTTCTTCGACCTCAACGGATTCCACGCCTTTCATCGAACCTATGAACTTTCTCAAAGCCAGAACGCAGTCATAGCAAAAGATCGTGCCGACAGCAAATGAAATTTTCATTGTCCCCGCTTCCCTTAAGGCACCTTTATGTCATAAGCCTTTATCTTGCGGTGGAGGTTGCTTCTTTCTATATCAAGAAGCTCCGCAGTTCTTGATATGTTCCACCCGTTTTCTTCAAGCTTTCTCGTGATGAAATCTTTTTCGAACAGGTCCCTGGCCTCCCTGAGAGAATTGAAGGCAAAATAGTCTGGTCCCGTAGAATCCGGTACGAACAGGTCAGCGGGGGTTATTGTTCTTGACGGAGTCATGATAACAAGCCTCTCCAGGACATTTTTTAGCTCCCGGATATTGCCGGGCCACGTGTGCTTTTGAAGAATCCTGATAGCTTCAGGCACAATTTTCTTCGGCTGTTGTCCGTACTCTGCAGCAAATGAGTCCAGGAAATGTTCGACGAGGGAGGGAATGTCTTCCAGTCTCTCCCTGAGGGACGGAACCTTGATCGGGATGACATTCAATCTGAAATAGAGGTCCTCCCTGAAACTTTCTTTTTTCACTTCTTCACCGAGATCTTTGTTCGTTGCGGAAATTATCCTTACATCAACCTTGATATTCTTGTTGCCCCCTACCCTCTGAAATTCCTGTGTTTCGATCACCCTCAAGACCTTTGCCTGTGTCTGGAGAGACATATCACCTATTTCATCGAGGAAGAGCGTACCATGATCCGCCTGTTCGAATTTGCCTTTTTTTGTTTCGAATGCGCCGGTGAAAGAACCTTTTTCGTGACCGAACAGTTCACTCTCGATAAGTTCCTGCGGTATAGCAGCGCAATTCACTTCGATAAAAGGTTCCCCAGCCCTGAGGCTGTTCTCGTGAAGGAGATGTGCAACGAGTTCCTTCCCGGAGCCGCTGTCGCCGAGTATCAGGACTCTGGTGTTACTGGCGGCTGCCATCTTTATCTGTTCCCTGAGTTGAGCCATCTTCGGGGAATCTCCGACCAGCTGACATTTCTTAAGCAGGTTTGCGCGAAGCGACTTATTCTCGATCTCGAGATTCCTTTTCTCAAGGGCCCTGAAAACGGTCAGAAGAACTTTCTCCATAGATAACGGTTTTTCGAGGATATCGTAAGCACCTATTTTCGTTGCCTTTACCGCAAGCTCGACATTTGCGTGGCCCGAAATAATAATTACCGGAAGGTCCGGGCTGCATTGCCTGAGTTCCTGCATCGTCTGGATGCCGTCCATGCCCGAAAGCCATATGTCCAGAAGGGCGATGTCAGGATTTGATTCCTTTGCCACCCGCACCGCTTCTTCGCCGGAAGCGGCAGTAACAGTCTCATAACCTTCATCTTCAAATATCCCGGAGAGCGTCGTCCTTATGCCCTCTTCATCGTCTACTATCATTACCGCAGCCTTCGACATTCAGCTTTCCTTTATGGGCAGTTCGATCGTGAAGATCGTGCCCGTCGGTTCGTTGTCTCTTATTCTTATGTAGCCCCTATGTTCCGTGATGACCCTGCTTGCAATCGCAAGGCCGAGTCCTGTGCCGTCCCTTCTTGTAGAAAAGTATGGCAGGAATAATTTTTCCTTATCCTCTTCCCGTATACCCGGCCCGTTATCAGCGATATCCACATACGCTCTGTTTGAAGCGGCATGGTGACCGATAGCGATGCTGATTCCGCCTTTGCTCTGCATCGCCTGTATTGCATTGTCCACAATGTTCACGATGACTCGCTTGAACTGCTCTGCATCGAGATCGACAAGGGGTTCATCATCCTGCCTCGATATCTTTATCTCGATTCCCTTATAGTCCTTGTACAGATTGACGACTCCCTCTATTATAGTCGAAATCAAGGTCGGGGTCTTATTTATCTCAGGCATCTTGCCGAATCGTGAGAATTCGTTGACAAGTCTTTTCAGGCTCTCAACTTCCTTCATGATAGTTCGTGTCGAACGTTCAAATACCTGTCCGAAATCTTCATCGCTGTTCTGCCATTTCTTTATCATGTGGTCGGTCGAAAGTTTTATTGGCGTCAGGGGGTTCTTGATCTCATGAGCGATCCTCCGCGCCACCTCTTGCCAGGCCAGCGCCTTCTGGGCCCTCACGATCTCCGTTAGATCGTCGAAGACGGCAAGCGTCCCGAGGAAGTGCTCCGAATCTCCGAGGGTAGTTATGAAGACCCTGAGCAGTTTCCTTCTGTCACCGGCGGTCACCCTGAGTTCCCTTTCCACCCCTCTGAAATCGCGAACCCTGATATTTTTCACCATCTCTTTCAGTTCTTCGGATTTCAACATCGAAAGCAGGACAGAATAGTTATTGTGAATAATTTTATCGGGAGAAATGCCCAGTATCCCGCATGCAGCGCCGTTTACCGTGAGAATGTTCCCTGCTGTGTCGAGAAATATAACACCCGAATTTATGTTTTCGAGAATATTTTCTATGATAAGCCGCCGTCTGTCTGATTCGGTCCATGCGCGCTGAAGGGATTCCCTTCCGTCTTTCAATTCTTTCACCATATTATTAAATGAACTGACCAGCAAACCTATCTCATCCCCCCTCTGGAGAGTTATATGCGTTTCGAGGTTGCCTCGCGCAACCTGATCCGTTGCCTGAGCCAGGATCTGTATCGGGTCTGTTACGCCGCGTGATATCCTGAGGGCGGCCCACAGCGCCATGAATATTGTCATCATGGTGAAGAAACCCAGTATCAAAAGATAGTTCGTCTTTATGGGCGTCTTCCATGATTTAAGCGTCATGTAATTCTTATACGCTTCTTTGATCGCCTCCGCATTCCTGCTTAAATCCTTGCCCATAGAAGATTCAACGACCGTCACCCCTGACTGTCGCTGCCCCTCATACTCGGGTACGACAGCCCGTATCGTGTCTCCCTTTTCTCCCGATATAACTTCGACGTCGGCCTTCCCCTCGAACCCCGCTCTGACCGTATCCGAGGCATTTACCGGGAGGCTGGTAAGATGCAGTACGGTATAATGCTCCGGTGCCCCGCGGCCTGAAGCAACCGCCTTTGCGTAGGAAAGCGTCTGCTGCTTCTGCATCTCGTAAGCCGATCTTGCGATCTCGATAGAGAGATTTAAGGGCTCTTTTATCTGCGGATCGAACCATCTGTCGAGGTAGTTGGTGACAACTCCACTCGACACGATAAAGAGGAACACCGAAGGGATCATCGTAAGAACGACAAGCACCACAACAAATTTTGTTTTGAACTTGTATCCGAGAACACGATGTTTTCTCTCGAAATAGACCTTCAGAAGGCTTTTGCCTACAAAAAACATGAGGATGAGCAAGGCCGTCAAATTCAGGTTGAAGAGGATGAAGACTATGAATTTTGAGAAAAAGGGCACATTCCCGAGTCTCATATAGTGCAGCTCTATCTTGAAGACAGAAATTATGAAAACAATGGCTGATAGAATGACAGCAAACCGCAGTTTCTTCACTTATTTCCCTCAAGAGTAAAAAAGGCAGAATCTTTTTTGATCTTGAATTCGTTTTCAGGCAAGAAGATAAGGAAGTACCCGATGACCGGCGGCAGCTTTCTGATCTTCGACTCCACGGTGATTCTCACGAAGTATTGACCGGACTCGAGTTCCCGCATGTTCGTAAGCTTAAGATCTTTGACAGAGAACGTCCAGGCGAGCATGGAGTCAAAGGAGCGGAACCTCCTCCGAATTAAGGTGCTTCCATCGAAGGAGGTCGCAACATATTCCTCCTTTATCGGATCTGATTTCAGTGCTCTTGTGAAGAATTTCCCCAGGACGAATTCGTCAGGCCATATTTTCCAGACCTTGAATAAGTCGATATAATATTTCAATTCTTTATCGATCCCTTCTTTTATCTCCTCGATGTTCTTTGCATCAAGTTTGAGGGCGAACGTCACGTAGATATCACCGCCGTTGAGCTTTACCTCCGGCCCTGAAATTTCTTGGCCTTCCGTTAAGGCGGGGAAGAGAAACAGAAGAAGAAGAGACGACATTAAAAAAAGTCGCACCATGTAAGACTTGATATCTCCAAAAAAAAATTTATTTCCATTATAGCATATCACTGTGTATAGTATTGGTACTGAATCCGCGGCAAGTTGTTTGCAAACGTTCACGGAGAAAAGATGGAAATAAAGACGGTAAAGATCGGGATACCTGCTGACTGCAATGTCATACTCGGACAGACCCATTTCATAAAAACGGCGGAAGACCTTTATGAAATTCTTGCGACGACCGTGCCGCAGGCCCGGTTCGGTGTAGCATTCACGGAAGCCTCGGGGCCCTGTCTTATAAGAACCGAAGGGAACGATCGAGAACTGACAGATGCCTGCATACAAAACCTTCAAGATCTGGATGCGGGGCACGTGTTCTGCATCATCTTGAAGGGTGCTTTTCCAATTAACGTCCTGACACAGATAAAAAACTGTCCTGAAGTATGCACGATTTTTTGCGCTACCGCCAATCCGGTAGAGGTCGTTGTTGCCGAAACCTCCCTCGGGAAAGGGGTTATGGGCGTTATCGACGGCGCCTCTCCAAAGGGTGTCGAGACTCCTGAGGACAAGGCGCGCAGAAAAGAATTCCTGAGAAAAATCGGTTATAAGCTTTAGGAGATTCAGCCTACATGAAAATGCCGGAGCTGAAATACGATACGAACGGTCTTATCCCTGCCATCATACAGGATGTCCGGACGAATGAAGTTCTCATGATGGCTTATATGAACAGGGATGCGCTCGAAAAAACCATAATGTCAGGATACACCCATTTCTGGTCCCGCTCGAGGTTTAAAATGTGGAAAAAAGGCGAGACGTCAGGACATGTCCAGGAAGTCAAGACAGTACTATACGACTGCGATAGAGACACCCTTCTCATAAAGGTTATCCAGAAAGGGCCTGGTGCATGCCATACAGGCCACAGGTCATGTTTCTTTACCGATATCGAGGGAAGAGAAATAGAGGAAAAGGTATTTTCTGAAGAGGACGTTTACGGGAAGAAGTGATACTCGATGATCTTTACAGAGTGATCCTCGAAAGGAAAAAAAAACCCTCCGCGGATTCCTATGTCTCGACGCTCATCTCAAAGGGAAAAGACGAGATACTGAAGAAGATCGGAGAAGAGTCGATAGAGGTTATTATCGCTTCGAAGGCAGAAGAAAGGGAGCAGATAATCGGTGAACTCGCTGACCTTTGGTTTCATTGTCTGGTTCTCATGGCAGAGGAAGGCATAAGCTATTCGGATATTTTTCAGGAACTTGAAAAGAGGTCTGGCAAGAGGGGGAGATAGGCATGTCCGATTGCGTATTTTGCAAGATAGCGGAAAGAAAGGTTCCTGCAAAAATCGTTTACGAAGACGAAAGCTCGGTAGCCTTCGAAGACAGCAATCCGCAGGCCCCTTTACATGTTCTTGTAATCCCGCGCAAACATATCCCTACTGCTCTCGATATCGACAGAGCAGACAACCCGGTTGTCGGGCATCTGTTTCAGGTCGCCAGTCAGATAGCTATCAAAAGAGGCATCGCAAACCGGGGCTTTCGTCTGGTGATGAACACCAACCCCGAGGCGGGCCAGAGCGTTTATCACATGCACCTCCACCTGTTGGGAGGAAGGCATATGCACTGGCCTCCCGGTTAACTCGCGTATTCGTAGCGAATTAAGTCCCTTTTTTCTGGATTCCCACTAAATAACGACGGGAAAGACAGAACCAACAAGTTTCAAAAAATCACTACGTCCTGCTTGTAGCTGAGACGATGGTCCTGAGGCATGATCGTAGTAACTTTGTATCTTCGAAATTTTTTGATATGATGTAACAGGAGGTGTTGATGGCCTATCCAAAAATTCTTGCATTTGTCCTTGCCGGAGGCAAGGGAGAAAGACTTTTCCCCCTCACATCATTCCGCTCGAAGCCTTCGGTCCCATTCGGCGGCAGATCCAGAATAGTAGATTTCGTTCTGAACAACCTCGTAAACTCTCAGATATACTCGATCTATCTCCTCGTCCAGTACAAGTCTCAATCCCTCATCGAACATGTAAGGCAGAACTGGGTATTGTCATCCGTTATTAAGAACCACTTCGTAACAGTTGTACCTCCCCAGATGCGCATGGGGCCGGAATGGTTTCAGGGAACAGCCGACGCCGTCTTCCAGAACATCGATCTTGTACGCCAGCACAGCCCCGCACTGATAGCCGTTTTCGGAGCAGACCACATTTACAGGATGGACATCAGACAGATGATAGACTTCCATATTGCGAAGGGGGCACTTGTCACTGTCGCAGCACGGCCGGTTCCCATTGAACAAGCCTCGTCTTTCGGCGTTATCGTGACCGACAACGAAAGAAGAATCACCGGATTCCAGGAAAAGCCTAAGAAGGCGATACCGATGCCAGATGATCCTGGGCGTGTGTACGTCTCGATGGGAAATTATATATTCAATCGTGACACTCTGATTGAAGCGCTTGCGACAGCTCAGAAGAAGAAACAGCATGATTTCGGTGCCCACGTTATCCCGGCATTAGTTGGAACAGAAAGGGTGTTTGCCTATGATTTCGGAGAAAATACAATCCAGGGTACGATGCCATACGAAGAAAAAGGTTACTGGAGAGATGTGGGGACGATATCCGCTTACTTTTCGGCACATATGGACATGCTGGGCGAGTCCCCTCCGTTTGAAGTTAACAATAAATCGTGGCCGATAAACCCTTCAGGGTTCATCGGGTTCTCCACAAAGATTTTGAAGGGAGATATAAGAAACAGTGTCATAGCCGACGGAAGTACCATACATAAGGCAAAAATACGGAATTCCGTTATCCGGAGCGACGTGATAATCGAGAGCGATGTAAATCTGGAAAACTGCATCATCATGGACCATGTCGTCATCAAGAAAGGATGTTCCCTGAAAAGAGTGATTGTAGATAAATTGAACGTCATAGGCGAAGGCGAACAGATCGGCTTTGATCCTGACAAAGACCGCTTCCGGTGTCACATAGATAAATCCGGGATAGCGATAATTCCGAGGGGCGGAAGATTTATTAGAGCCGATAAGGCATAGCAAACCTTTCTTTACCTGAACCGGGGGTTTTTAACCCTATAGACCGCAGGGTATGAAGGAACTGAGATGATATCACAGGGAGCAGAAATGAACGTCCGACCTTCTCCGGACCGGGAGATGGTCGATATTGCTGATTATATCCTTAGTTATACGAGTTACAGCGATATCGCCGCTGATACCGCGCGGTATGCCTTGATGGATAGTATCGGATGTTCATTCCTCGCTCTTCGTTACCCGACCTGTGTCAAACTTCTCGGCCCTGTTGTCCCCGAAACGACTGTCCCTTTCGGCTCACGGGTGCCTGGCACTCGGTTCGTCCTCGACCCCGTAAAGGCGGCCTTCGATATCGGCGTCCTCATCCGCTGGCTCGATTACAACGATACGTGGCTTGCCGCTGAGTGGGGACACCCTTCGGACAACTTAGGCGGGATTCTTGCTTCAGCGGACTTCATAAGCCGGAAGCGCAAGGCCGAAGGGAAGGATCCGCTCACGATGCGTCAAGTCCTGACGTCGATGATTAAGGCATATGAGATCCAGGGTGTGATCGCTCTCGAAAATAGTTTCAACAAAGTCGGCCTCGATCACGTAGTACTTGTGAAACTATCCACTGCGGCGGTAGTGACTCACCTTTTGGGTGGCGGGAAAGAGCATATTATAAACGCTGTTTCCCAGGTATGGATCGATGGCCAGAGTCTGAGAACCTACCGTCACGCACCCAACGCCGGTCCCAGAAAGTCCTGGGCTGCAGGAGACGCCACAAGCCGGGGGGTTCGACTCGCTCTTCTCACTATGCTGGGAGAACCGGGATATCCCAGCGCCCTGACAGCAAAAAAATGGGGCTTCTATGATGTCTCATTCAAAGGTGAAAGGTTGCGGTTCCAAAAACCTTATGAATCATACGTCATAGAGAACATCCTGTTCAAAATCTCCTTTCCCGCCGAGTTCCATGCCCAAACCGCTGCTGAGTGCGCTTTATCTCTTCACGCAGCCGTAAGAGGAAGGCTCGATGAAGTCAAACGAATCATAATCACTACTCAGGAGTCAGCAATCCGGATCATCAGCAAGGCCGGTCCCCTCTATAACCCGGCAGACCGGGATCACAGTATTCAGTATATTGTGGCTGTGGGATTAATCTTCGGCGAGATCACCGCTGATCATTACGAGGACAGGGTCGCAGAAGACCCTCGTATCGACATCCTTCGAGAGAAGATGGAAGTGGTCGAAGATAAGCGGTACAGCAGGGATTATCTTGATCCTGACAAGCGTTCTATCACCAACGCCGTGCAAGTCTTTTTCAGAGACGGAAGTTCCACAGAAAGGGTGGAGGTAGAATATCCGATCGGACACCGCAGAAGGAGAGCAGAAGGCATCCCCCTACTGATTGAGAAATGCAGGGATAATCTTGCCACTGTGCTGAACGCTGACAGGGTTGGTAATATTATCGAACTTTTTCTTGACCGGCAGCGCCTTGAAAAAATGCCTGTTGACGATTTCATGGATATGTTTGTCATCTGAATATGCTGTGACGCTGGAAATTATACGCGGCGTCATAAATTTTGCGCATGCTTTGTCATTCCTGCTTGTCGGGAATCTTTCTTTCAAGAAGGATGCCGGACGAGCCGGCATGACAGACTTTTCGTGGAAGATTTCATAGTATGCGTAATTATATAAGTCGTCATGCGTAAATCACGAAATCCTTTGAATTCAAACGGCCGGACAAGAAATTGCTTCATTATCTTGGTTGAGCTGAGCGATGACCGTTAAAAATGGTGCCGAAGGCGGGACTCGAACCCGCATGGATTTCTCCACACGCCCCTCAAACGTGCGTGTCTACCAGTTCCACCACTTCGGCACAGAAGAATATTACTATAACAATGACTATGTTTTCAATACGGCGCGTTGTCAAAACTCCGACGGTTATTCACGGCATGCTCTCTTTTTACTGTTGATTTTCCCGACCTTTTTCTGCAAACTATGTCCAGTACAGGTGCTGTGAAGCTTAATAGGGAATCCTGTTGAAGTCAGGAGCGGTCCCGCCGCTGTAATCCCGATTCTGACCTGTCGGAATAAGAGCCTTTGCCGGTAATCTGCCACTGTTCATATCTGAATGGGAAGGCTGGTAAAGGTCGGGAGAGCCAGAAGACCTGCCTGAAAGACAGTAAAAAAGTGGACAGTGAATAGTTAGAATGCAGCGTTCTCTTCTTCCTACTTTTCACTTCTCACTTTTCACGAATTAGCCTTTCCGCGGAGGAAGGTGAGGATGAAGTAAACCAGGGTGCAATCCTCAGAACTTCTTTTGGTTCTGAGGATTTTTTATTTTTCAGGAGATGACAAATTGAGTGATTTTCGCCTGGGAAGATTTACATGTGGTTTATTATCTTTTCTTTTCACTACGCACTGTTTACTATTCGCTGTTTCTTATGCGGAGGTTCCGGTGAGGATAGTTTCA
>Ga0187776_10001979_pt1 | contig 10389 bp, 5 predicted proteins | sample 0216_BV02_MP12_2_FD_132426 | JGI IMG/M metagenome (GOLD analysis project Ga0187776, IMG submission 132426) | Tropical peat soil microbial communities from peatlands in Department of Meta, Colombia - 0216_BV02_MP12_20_MG | ecosystem: Environmental > Terrestrial > Soil > Wetlands > Peat | place...
CCAACCAGATCGCGATCGGCACCTCGGCCTTCGACGAGGCCTCGCAGATCCCCATCACGCCCGAGAACGTCAAGCGGCTGGCCGACCCGTCGCTGACAACGGAGCAATTCCACGCGCTCTACCGGCAGTTGACCGGGGAGGATGTCAAGTTCCCAACTTATCTGGACAAACCCGGAACACGCTAGCGTCGCCGAGCACGCTCACGACATCCCGGCCGGTCAACACGCTCCAACTGCAAGGCCGCAGGCCCCGAAGAAACCGGAGCGTACGGCGGTGGCACGTGAGAATTCACGAGGAGCCGGGCTTGTGCCGAGAATCGGGCATTCCTCTCATCTTCGATTCGAGGTAAACGCCGCAGATGGACGTGTTCACCGGCCGGCTAGGGACGCTGCAGCTCAACCGGCTGCGTGACAAGATGCTTGGACGATAACGCGGGCTGGAGCCGGTAATGGGGCTCGAGGTCGTGGAGGGGAATTTCCACCTCGGCGGCGTCGAATTGAAAGTTCTGCGTGGCCGTGCCACCCGCCGTCACGGTGATGTGGCCGGCCCGGACCTTCATCAGGTGATGCCAGGCGATAATGTCGTACTCGCCCGGGGGCAGGTCGGAGATCGTGTAGCGGCCGTCGGCGTCGGTGACGGCAAAGTAGGGGTTGCCGACCGCGATCCCCCATGACTGCATGAAGTCATGGACCCCGCACTGGGTCCGGAAAATGTAATGCCCCTTGCGCAGTTGGATCTCCTTGACCGCGGTGCTTTCCGGCACCATCGGCTTGTTGAACATGGCAAAGGTGTACTGATCTTTTAGGGTGTACCCCTGAATATCGTGTGAGACGGGGTCCTGATTGACGATCGTCATCGGATGGCCGTTGCGTACGGGCATAACAAAGGGGCTGATCCGGCAGTTGTCGATTTCCAGCCTCGGCGTGTAATCAAACGGCTTGCCCTTCTCGACGCCCACCACGGCGATGATCACATCCCGAAGGCCGCCGGTGTCGGAGACCTGAACATCCTTCAACAGGCGGTTGCCCTTGCCGTCGGAGATCCGGCTGCAAAAATCGAAGTCGGGGGAAAAAACCAGATGAAAGATCCTGGTGGGGGGCGTCGGGCCGTTCAGGACCACCCGGCCCGTGACCGCGCCGCCGCCGGTGACGGTGATCTCTTCGTAGGCGAATCCCGTCACCGAGTGACACAACCACGCCATCAGCGCGCAGGCCGCCGATCCAATCAGGACATTCCGACGAAACAGCAGCGACGCACGATTCATGTCACTCCTCCGGCGTGCAATAGGGAGGTTTGCATCCTCCCTCCATCAGGTGCTCCTGCGGCATCGCCTCGGGGCCGATTCGGAACTTTTCCTGGCTTTCATAACTCGGTCTGACGACGGTTTTGGCGTCAAACGTGAAGTCCAGCGTGGCGGTCTCGCCCGGTTTGATGGTGATGGTCTTCTCGATCGGCTTGAAATGCGGATGCCACGCCACCACTTTATAGGTGCCCGGCGGCAGTTGATCGATCGTGAACACTCCGTCCCGCTTGGTCCTGGCGTAATAGGGATTGTCCACCATGAATCCCCAGCTTTGCATGAACTCGTGCATGCCGCAGATCATCTGGGCGATTCGCTTCCCGTGTTCGAAATTCAGGATGCCGCCCCGAGGCTCCGGCGACGGGGGCAGGGGAAAATTCAGGACGATATTGCCCCGTTCGCTTTGGAACACTTGTCCGTTATGAATGATGGGGTCCTTGTTGACGACCGTGATCGGCTGATGGTTTTGCAGCACGGCGACCGTCGGATGGGCGTGGACCAGCATTCCCTTCTCCGTGACCATGAACTGCTCGCTCTCGGGCACGTTGGCGGGATGGAACATGCAGTTCACCGCGATATAGTCGTTTTTGATCGGCGGAAAGGGCTTGCCTTCCTTCACCTCTTCCACGGCCACGACGGCATCCTGCAGGCCGTGATCGGGACCGACGGTGAATTCGTGCAACAGCACGTCGCCTTTGCCGTCTGAGATGCGCTTGCAAAATGTTCCGAACGGATAGAGGACCAGGGGGAAGACTCTCGGCTCCGGCACCGGCCCGTTCAGGATCACGCGGCCGGTCACCGCGCCGCCGTCGCGGACCGGTTTCTCTTCATATCCATAGACGGGGCCGCTCAACCAGCCGAGCATCAGCGACGGCAGGACCCACACCAGCGGATGCGTGACGAGACAATTGCGAAACCTGGTTTTCACGGGGCTTCTCCCAAGCCACGCTATTGTAACAACATCGGGGCAGGAGGTGCAAGAAGCCCCCTGCCCCGAATCACGTTGTCTCTTAGACGCGCGCTATTTCTGGAGCATCGACACCGGCACGGGTGCCGATCCGGTAGCTTCAGCCTTCGGCGTCCCGCCCTGATCGGGCGCGCCGGCCGTCTGCATGCCCGGACCGCCTTCCCGGTTCAGCGGCTGGATTCGGTGGTCGCCCACCGGCAGCACGCGGAAATAGCCCCACTCGCCAGCAGCGGCATAGGGCATCCGCGCATTCTGCCAGATGTAATCACCGGGCAGATGGAACGGCCCTCCCGCGCCCTCCTTGAGATAGACGTCCAAGAACTCCGAGCTGCCGAACTGAAGGCTGCTCAACATATCCGCCCCGACCATGTTCGGCTTGAGGGGCCATTCGTGCCCTTCGAGGCTGAAGATCTGGTTCTGCTCGTTGAACGCGCCGAAGACGCGGATCCTCACCTGATCACCGGCGTGCGCCAGAATGGTCGGCGTCACCGGCGTGCCGTCCTTCTCCGCGGTCACGCAGGCGGTGAACATCGTCCCGGCCTCGCAGCCGTGATCCTCACGATAGGCCCACGGCTCGCTACGGTAGTTGACCCCCGTCAACCCAGCCGCCTGCTGCAGATAGGGCATAAACGACGTGCCCAGAATGTTGTCCTCCTCCTGGAAGTAGAGGGCCGCATCCCGGTAGTCCGGCCGATAGGCGTTCTCGGGCACGGAACGGTCGACCATTACGTCCACCTGCCAGTCGTTCTTGAGCGTCACATCCTCGCCCGTGACCGTGTCCCTGTACTTCGAACCCTTCGGCCCCACGATGATCGCCCCGAACAGCCCGTCCCGGACGTTGTTGATGAAATTGCCCCAGTCCCAGACCAGCACGGCCGTCTCGCCATATTCCGGCGGCGCATAGTAGGTGTAGACCCGGCTCTGGCCCGGCGCCACGGTCTGATCCCCGGGGTTGTCGCCCACATTGACCCCCTGGGAATCCTTCGGGTCGAAGGCCAGCCCGTCGGCGCTGAACGAGGCCCGGCTGGTCTTCATCTCGTTCTTGAGTGTGACCTTGACGCAGTCGCCCACGTTCACGTGCAGGGTCAACGGCATCGGCGTCACGCCGGTCGCCACTTTCGTCTTGTCCCCTTCGAGCATGTAGATCTTGCCCTGCGGATTGGCCACCAGCAGCTTCCGGTCGAAGTCCACGTCGATCGTGTCCGGCGCGTTCGCGTTGAACTTCATCGCCCGGTCGACGGCGACGACGCTGAAGCTTTTGACCGGCGCGTCCGCGGGGCAGACCGACTTGGCCGAGGCGGGAACCACATCGTGCCCAGGCAGCTTCTGCAGGTCCTTGACCTCCTTGTCCAGCACCCGGATGATGCCCCAGCTGCCCTCCGAGAAGTGCGAGGGCCGGCCGTTGAACTGCAGGTAGTCGCCCGCCATCTGCTGGGCGCCGCCCGCCTTCGTCACCAGGTCATACCGCTCGGCGATCCCGATGTTGTGCGAGTTGCGCAGGTCGGAATCCTTGGCGTACCGCTCGGTGCGGAACTTGTGACCGGCCACGTGCCAGGTGTGCGTTTCGTTCATCATGGTGTGCAGGAGCCGGAAGACGATCGTGTCGCCCAGATAGGCCCGCAGCATCAAGGTGCTCGGATCCTGGTCGTGATGCTTCAGACTGGAGAAAATCCAGGCCGGATCCGGGTTGTCCTTCAATCGCCGCGTCACCGACTCGGCCCGGAAGTTCAGACCGCCGCCGGTTGTGTGAGTGCCCCCGTTGATCATGGGGATGGCCACCTTGTCCAAATTATAGGGCATGGTGAACGAGATCGTCTGCCCCGCGTCGATCGCGGCCTGGACCGTCTGCCCGGGCGGATTGCCCTGCGAGACGACCTGCGCCGTGTAGGGCACGGTGTCGTGCGGCATCACCACCATCTCACGGAAGCTGCCGTTCACGCCGTAGCCGATCGGCTCGGTCGTGTGGATGTCGGCGATCGGTCCGCTGCGGATCGGCGCGCCCGTCTTCGGATCGTGGTAGGTGGAGCCAACCGGCTCGACGATCAAGGCCCCGACGCCGCCGTGCGGCCAGGTCGTCGCCCCGAAGGCGTGGTCGTGCCAGAAAACCGTCCCGACATCGGCATCCGCCCACAGCCGGTAGCGGACGTATTCCACCGAGGCGATCTCGCCCTTCTTATGGTCGAACCGCAGCGGCTCGGTCAGGGTGACGGTATCGCCGTCAACCGCCTTGATCCACATCGCCTCGGAGGTTTTCACCTGCTGCATGCCGATCATCAGATCGGTGCCGGCGTGGAACTTTGTCGCCCCCTCGGCCATCATGATTTTGATCGTCGACGATCCCTTCTTCGCGTCCTCCACCAGGGTCGCGTTCATCGGCGCCGGGAGCCCCTTCGCCTTTTCTTTCTTCATCTCGATGAACGGTCGGACCGACTGTTCGTACGAGAAGCCGGTGATCACGCCGTCAGAGGCCTGGTTGTCGAACTGCAGGAAATGGGGGTGGATGTTGATCTTCGACATCTGGAAGTTCGTCGTGTCGTCGTCAAGCCATTCGCTCTTCAAAATGACGTCGACACAGTCATAGACGTTGGCCCGGTAAACGAGCGGGATCGCCTTATCGCTCCCCGGATTGGCCCGAATCTCGGCCTCATTCTCCTGCAGGACGTAGATCAAGCCATGCGGATCCACCACCGCATCCTGCTTGCCCAGCTTTTTGCTGAGCTGGATCGGCGTCTGAATAAAGTGGATCGTGTATTGCTTCCGGCCCGCGTTCTCGGGGCAGAGGCTCCACCGCCCCTGCTCGCCCGGTTTGGCCGGCTGATTGGTTTCCTCGCCAGGGGCGCCCTTGCTCCCAGGATCGGAGGCCAGCGCACCGTTGTCCTTATCCATATGAATCGGCTCGAGCCAGGGGGCGGGACCGTGATGGCGCGCGAACGGCACCCGCTTGCCCATGTGCGGCTTGAAGTGCGGCCATGCCAGCTTGCCCGTCACCGGCTCGAAGAGCAGCGCCGGCCGCTTGCCCGGTATCGGCGACTTGTACCTCGGCCATGGGAAGGCACCCGTCACTTCCGGTTCGCCCATCGCCTTGTTGCCGTCCCACGTCCAGTCCCAAACCGTCGCGTCGTACGCCTCAATCTGCCCCTTCTCGTCGGCCGTGTGGCCGGGCTGACCCGCCGGCGGCAGCATCATCTTGACCCAGTCCTTGATCGAGATGTCGGGAACGGGCTTGGACCAATCGCTCTTGTCTTTCGTAATATGCCATTTCTTGTCGAACCAGTTCATCGTCTTGCCGACGAGTTGGTCAGAGGTGACTGGCTTGGGAATGCGCCCCTTCCGGTCGGGCAATTCCTGCAACGGCGGCATGACGTCGGTACTGCCGTAAGGATAATTGCCGTCCTGGATCGTGTTATAGACACGCCAGTAGCCCCACATGCCGGCGACGTAGTGGTGCGCCACGTGGCAGTGGAAGAGGAAATCGCCCGCCAGCTGCTGGCACAATCCGGAGCCGCATTCCGTCTGCAGATCGTAGACTTCGGAAGGCCCGATCACCTGGACGTCGACCCGGTCGGACGTGGTGCGCACCTCCGGAAACTTCACCGGGCCGTTGGCGGCCGCGTTCATGAGAAAATCGGCTTTGCCGTCAGCCTTTGGCTGCCTGAGCCAGCGGATCGTGCCGCCGTGCGGATGGTGCGAGTGGAAGACCTCGCCGCCGCCGTGCACAAGCCGGAACTTGGCCGGATCGCCCATGTATGAGCGTGGAATCGTCGTCGGCACGTCGCCGAAGGTGTAGGCGCTGTAGGCCAGCGATTCGTCTTCAAAATGGAAATATTTCTCCTGCAGCGCCAGGTTGTTCACGCCGAACGGCTCGCTCCGGTAGTTGAGCGCGCGCGCCGACGGCCGGTAGGCGTCGGTGTTCGGGTCGCGCTGCGGAATCATTTCACCGTGGCGGTTCAATGGACGGAACGACTCGTCGCCGATTTCGTGATAAATGATCACAAACTCACGGAAATCCGGAGCATTGGGCTGGTCGATCATCACCTCCCAGCCGCTCTTGATCTCCTTGCCGTCAAAGGGGCTCAGGTACTTCGACCCCATCGGTTCCACAATAAAAGTGCCCATCATCCCGAGGCTCGCCTGTTCGCGGCCGACGTGGCTGTGGAAGGCATGGCCGCCCTCCTGTTCATCCGGCCGGATGTACCACTCGAAGACCTGCGATTTCCCCGGCTTCACCGTGGAGTCGGGGTTGGAGCTGGTGGCGGGCTGTCCCGTCGACTGCACGATCATGCTGGAGCCGTTAATGATCATATTGACGGGATCATCATCCAGCTTATTGCGCAGGGTGATGACGACGCAGTCGCCCTGGTTGCCCCGGATATTCAGCGGCTGGATCGTATCGCCCTGCAAGCCGTTGGAGACTGCGCCGGGTTCATAGCCTTCCTTAGCCCGTGCGTCCTGGTTGCGCTTTTCTTCTGCCCGCGCCTTGTCGATATTTTCGGTCAGCACATACATATAGCCCGGGTAGTAATCTTGCCACTGATTCAGCGTGATCTCCACGCTGATGGCCGAGATGTCGTATTCCTTGCGCGGCGCATTCTTGGGACAGTGTTCTCCTGGGGTCACATTCTCCGCGACGGGACCCAGATAGAAGCTCCGATCCATCTGCTGCATGGCGGACATGCCGCCGAAGCCGCCGTTCGATCCTCCCATGGGCATGGAGGACTTGTTCGAGCCTTGGGAAATTTCCTCCATGAGTTTCTGCATGGCGTTGTTGACTTGATCGGTGCGGCCTTCTCGCCCTTCCATGTTCTCCTCGCGGGTCAGCTGAGCTTTCAGCTGATCCTGCCAGCCAGGCGTCTCCGACGCCGGCATCGCCATGGATGCTGAGGAATCGCCTTGCGGGTGGGTCATCGCGGTGTCAGCCGCCCACAGATGGCCCGCACCCGTCAACATCAAGACACACGCCGTCACGGAAAAATATTTCGTCAAGTCGTTCATGCTTACGCCCCCTTTACCTGAGTGAATCAGCGCTGAGAAGAACTCCGAACCTGCTCTGGAAAGATGATCTTCATGAAAATATATTGAAATTATCGGGTTACTATTTTTTGATATAACTCTTTCGGGCTATATCTTTACGATTACAACCATCTAGCAAGGTGTATTCAGTAGCACAGGCGTCAAGAGGTGTCAAGCCTTTTTTCGCTCGAGTGAGATAAAGCAGCGCTCCACAGAGAAAGCAGTCGGCTGCTGTTGTCTTTATGGCACAGTCCATTGTCGGAGAATTTCGATCACCTCCTCATCAGTAACTTGTTCAAATGTCGAAAAAAATTGGCCCACGGCATAAAAAATTTCAGGTACTTCCAGGCAGACCACCTCATCGGCCAGTCCTTTGATCACCTCCAACGTCTGCGCCGGCGCCACAGCGGTGGCGGCAACCAGCTTGGCTGGCCGACGGGCTCGCACCGCCCGCAGGGCCGCCACCATGCTCGCGCCCGTGGCCAGACCGTCATCCACCACGATGGCGATGCGGCCGGCAGGATCAATTGGCGGATGCGCCTCGGTGTAGAGCGCGCGACGGCGGCGAAGCCGTTGGAGCTGGGCCTGCCGTTCCCGCTCCAGATAGGATTCGTTGACCCGCAACACGTCGGCTTCTTCATTCAAATAGAGCCGGCCCGTCTCATCAACCGCGCCAATGGCCAGCTCCGGATTGCCCGGCGCGCCGAGCTTATGAACCAGGACGACGTCCAATTCCCCGCCAAGCGCTCCGGCGATGGTCGCCCCCATGGGCACCGCCCCGCGTGGAATCGCCAGGACCAGCGGCCGCCGCTCCCGCGTGTCCGTCGGTCGGACGCGAAAGCGGTCAAGCGCCTCGGCCAGTCGCCGGGCGGCATCCTCCCTATTCTGAAACATCCGCCGTCCACCCCGTGTGCTGGTCGACCTGCCGGGCCAACTGGACCACGGCGTCCGCAATGCGCACCGGATAGGCCGGCGCGCCAACCAATTTACGCAGCGGCTCGGGCAGGCCGGTGAGTTGCGCCGCGGCATGCGCGCGGACCGATGACAGCGGCGGCGAGGGCGCGAGACGACGGCCGCGGCGCATCACCGGCTGCAGCAGCGGCTCTCCGTCCAGCCCATCCCCCTCCAGCGTCAACCAATCCTCAACGAGCCGGCCATCGCTTCCGCGCCGGCGGATGACCTGTTTCCGACCCGGCCATGTCGCCTTCCCTTCAGACCGTTTCCGTCGGGCGCGTCCGGCGTATTCCTGCAGCTTATAGGCGCAGTCCAGATAGGGTGCGTCGGAGGAGGTGACCAGGCTCGAACCGATCCCGAACCCGTCGATCGGCGCCCCCGAAGCGACCAGCCCGGAGACGAGCGTTTCATCAAGACTCCCGCTGGCAAATATCCTGATCGTGCTCAGGCCGGCCCCGTCAAAAATGCGCCTGACCCGGCGGGCGTGCTCGCCCAGATCGCCGCTGTCCAATCGCACCGCCTGGATCGCAATCCCGGATGTCCGCAACTGACCGGCCAGCGTCACGACCTTTCGCGCCGCCGCCTCGGTGTCATAAGTGTCGAGCAGCAACACGACCTGCCGCGGCTGCGCGCGGGCGAAATGGACAAACGCGTCCAGCTCGTCGTCATGGGCCTGGATGAACGAGTGGGCCATCGTTCCATAGGCCGGCACGCCGAACCGCTGCTCGGCCAGCACCGTCGCCGACCCGGCCATGCCGGCCAGATAGCAGGCCCGCGCCGCGAGCAGGCCGGCTTCCGCGCCGTGCGCGCGCCGCAAGCCGAAGTCGACGAGCAGCTTGCCCGGCGCCGCCAGCACCTGCCGCGCCGCCTTTGAGGCGACCAGCGTCTGGAAGTGAAGCAGGTTGATCAGGCGCGTTTCGACCAGCTGCGCCTGTGGAAGCGGGGCGGTGACGCGCAAAATCGGTTCATCGGGAAAAAAGACCGTGCCCTCCGGCATGGCGTGCACCTCGCCGGTGAAGCGCAACCGGCCGAGATAGTCGATCAGTCGGTCGCTGAATCCGCCCCTCCGGGCCAGCCAGTCAAGCTCTGCTGGCGTGAAGTGGAGCGTCTCAAGATAATCCAGCGCCTGTTCCAGGCCGGCCGCCATGAGGAACGCACGGCTGGAGGGAAGCTTGCGGACGAAAAACTCGAAGACCGCCGTCTCCTCCATCCCCTGCTCGACATACCCCTGCAGCATGGCGAGCTGGTACAGATCGGTCAGGAGAACGCTGGCGGCCTGTTCCATCGGTCGGAAATCGGAGCGCGTGCAAATGAGGCGGACACGGCAGACGCGTGGCGGTCACCGTCCGCCGGACCGTTCCTCCAACTCTCCGTCAGGCTCCTCCGGGCCCGGCGCAAGAAGCCGGCGCCCCCCGGGCTCCAGCGCACGCAGCTGCTCGTTCATGGCGCGCAGCCGCGCGAGCACCGCCGCGTTGACGGTGCCGTCGGGATAGGCTCCATCGGATTGCGGCTCGCCGGCGGGCACGCCGGTCAAGAGCTCCATTGCCTCGTCAACGGTCGAGACCGCATAGACGTGAAAGCGGCCCGCATCAACCGCCTCCACCACATCCTCCCTCAACATCAGGTGCTTGATGTTGTGACGAGGGATGACGACGCCCTGGTCCCCCGTCAAACCGACCGCCTTGCAGACGTCGTAAAATCCCTCGATTTTTTCATTGACGCCGCCGATCGCCTGCAGCTCCCCCCGCTGGTTGACCGAGCCGGTGACGGCCAGCCCCTGGCGCACAGGGATCGAGGACAGGCCGGAGAGCAGGGCGGCCAGTTCGGCGGTCGACGCGCTGTCACCCTCGACTTCACCGTAGCTTTGCTCAAAACAAAGTGTTGCGGAAAGGGACAGCGGCGTCCGCTCCGCGTAGCGTCCCCCCAGATAGCCGGACAGGATCATCACGCCCTTGCTGTGGGTCTTGCCGCTGAGCTTGGCCTCCCGCTCGATATCGACGATGCCCTCCTGCCCCAAATAAATCCGCGCCGTGATGCGGGACGGACGGCCGAAGGCAAAATCGCCAAGATCATGGACCGACAGGCCGTTGACCTGGCCGACAACCCCGCCGGCCACGTCCACCATCAGCGTGCCCTCCGCGATCAGCTCCCGGATGTA
>Ga0187776_10001980_pt1 | contig 10386 bp, 11 predicted proteins | sample 0216_BV02_MP12_2_FD_132426 | JGI IMG/M metagenome (GOLD analysis project Ga0187776, IMG submission 132426) | Tropical peat soil microbial communities from peatlands in Department of Meta, Colombia - 0216_BV02_MP12_20_MG | ecosystem: Environmental > Terrestrial > Soil > Wetlands > Peat | place...
ACCCGATGGAATAACTTCTTTGTGTTCCCCTGACGGAAGACACCTTGTCATCATGCCGCATCCCGAACGGACATTTCTCAAATGGCAATGGGGATGGATGCCGGAAGAGTGGCGGGTGGGGTCTAATGGCCGCTCGCCCCTGCAGGCTTCGCCGTGGCTTAAGATGTTCCAGAACGCGCGGGAGTGGTGCGAGAGGGGAGCATAAGGCTCTTTCACAAGAGAAGTCGTTAGATGGCCTTATTGTTGGATTTTCAGGGAAAACAGGATACCACTTGACATGCCCTATGATGGCATGTTATTAAATAGCGGCCTTTTTTGGTCTCCGATATTCCCAAGGAGGAAGTAGTAAAAATGACTCTCGCTACATTTAAAGGCGGGATACATCCGCCGGATAAAAAAACGCTGTCTGCTAACAGCTCTATAACAGAAACAAGACCCCCGAAAATTGTTGTTATTCCGCTCAGTCAGCATGCCGGAGCGCCGTGCAAGCCTGTGGTATCGATCGGGCAGGAAGTTAAAAAAGGGGAGATGATAGGCGAACCGGGGGGGTTTGTTTCCGCGCCTGTTCACGCTTCTGTTTCCGGAAAGGTCGTTGCGATAGGAGAATTCATGAACGCGATGGGCAGGATGGTTAATTCCGTTGTGATCGAGAATAATAAGAAAGAGGAGTGGACGACCCTGAAAGACAATCCGGATTATTTGAACCTCTCTGCCGATGAACTGAAGGAGAAGATAAAGGCGGCGGGGATCGTCGGTCTCGGAGGGGCCGCTTTCCCGGCTGCGGTAAAACTCTCCCCGCCGAAGGAAAAACCTATCGATGCCGTCGTTATAAACGGCGCGGAATGCGAACCGTATTTGACCGCAGATTACAGGCTCATGCTCGAAAAACCGAAGGAGATCGTCGAAGGCCTCAAGATATTGATGAAGGTCCTCGGAGTAAAAAAGGGATACGTCGGTATAGAAAACAACAAACCCGACGCGGTTTCGAAGATGAAGGAAGCGGCTCAAGGGGAGTCCAATATAGAAATCCTTGCCCTGGAGGTCAAGTACCCGCAGGGGGCCGAAAAGATGCTCATCAAGGCGATTCTCGGCAGAGCGGTGCCGGCGAGGGGGCTACCCATGGACGTAGGCGTCGTTGTCCAGAATGTCGGGACCGCGCTTGCGATGTATGAGGCTTCACGGTTCGGGAAACCTTTGATTGAGAGGGTCGTTACCGTTACCGGTGAAGGAATAAAGGAACCGAGAAACCTTATGGTAAGAATAGGCACTAAGGTTTCCGATCTGGTAGAGGAATGCGGTGGATTTAAAACAGAAGTCGCAAAGGTCATAGCCGGCGGTCCGATGATGGGATTTGCTCTTTCTTCCCTCGATGTCCCTGTGACAAAGGGGACTTCCGGCATTCTCGTGCTGCCTGAAGAAGGCGTAATGCATGCAGAGGATTATGGCCCCTGCATACGATGCGGCAGGTGCATCGATGTCTGCCCCATGGGTCTCATGCCGTCTATGCTGAGCGTGCTTTCAGAAAAGGGTCATTACGAAGAGACCAAGGAATATAACCTGTTTGACTGTTTTGAGTGCGGCTCCTGCGCATTTGTCTGTCCTTCGAAGAGACCGATTGTGCAGCTTGTGAGACTGGCGAAATCCATGGTAAAGCCTTAAGGAGAGTCGAGATGGAGGCAACGAAAAAAGAACATGAGTTGATAGTATCGGTCAGTCCTCACGTAAAGAGTGAGGAGACCACGAGCCGTATCATGTGGACGGTCAGTCTTGCCCTGCTGCCTGCGCTGCTTTCCGGCGTGTATTTCTTCGGTCTCAAGGCCCTGTTTATTACGGCGCTCTGTATCATAAGCTGCATTATTTCCGAGCAGCTTTATCTGAAAATTGTCGGGAAAGAGCCGGTAACCGGAGACGGCAGCGCCTTCCTGACAGGCCTTCTGCTGGGCATGAACATGCCTTCTTCGCTTTGGTCCTTTTCACCGTTCACGGCGCATGTCCCGGTGATAGCCTCTTTTGTAGCAATAGTAATCACCAAGCAGCTCTTCGGAGGTCTGGGCTTCAATGTCTTTAATCCCGCGCTGATTGGAAGGGCCTTTGCATTGATCTCATGGCCCAGGGCGATGACGATATGGCTCGAACCCACATCCCTCGCTTCCATGGACGCAAAGACTACCGCAACGCCCCTGGGCATACTGAAAGAGGCGGGCGCAGCAGAATTGATGAAGCACTATTCCAGCGCTGCTGACCTTTACCAGCACCTTCTCATGGGAAACAGGGCAGGTTCTATCGGAGAGGTTTCGGCGTTGGCAATCCTCATCGGCGGGCTCTTCCTGCTATATAAGAAATATATCACGTGGCATATCCCGATTTCCTTTCTTGGTACCGCCGCTGCCATCGCCTGGGTGTTCGGAGGGAAAGAGGGCATCATGACAGGCGACCCCGCAATCCATCTGATGAGCGGTGGCATAATGCTTGGGGCCTGGTTTATGGCGACCGATTATGTCACCTCTCCCTCGATGAGGCAGGCACAACTGATATTCGGTGCGGCCTGCGGTGCGCTTACGATGCTGATAAGACTTAAGGGCGGTTTCCCCGAGGGCGTAATGTTTGCGATCCTGATAATGAATTGCTTTGCTCCTCTTCTAGACAGGGGATTTCGGTCGCAGGTATTCGGGGCGGCGAAGCAGAGCAAGGCAAAGGAGATAAAGAAATGACCGGAAAGGACATCATTAAGATAACCTTGAATCTTGTGATCGTATATCTGATCGGCGGTTTTATCCTTTCATTCGTATATGCCAACGCCTCTCCGAGGATATTCAGGAACAATCAGGAGGCGGAAAAAAATGCGCTCAAAGAGCTCATGCCCGATGCCGATTCAATCGATAAGATGGGGGAGTGGTCACCCCACGAGAAACATGCAAAATATTTCATCGCCAAGAAGGGCGGCGAAACAACCGGTTACGTGGTTCAGTCTTTTGGTAAGGGATATTCGAGCTATATAAATACCTTTATCGCCGTCAACAAGGATTTCAAGGTCCAGAAGATCAAGATCCTTGCGCATGGTGAAACTCCCGGCCTGGGAGACGAGATCGAGAAGGACTGGTTCCAAAACCAGTTCAAGGACAAGAGCATCGACCACCTCAAGGTGATAAAGGGAGAAACCAAAGAAGACATACAGGCGATCTCCGGGGCCACCATATCGAGCCGGGCGGTCACCGAGGACGCGGTTAAAAACGGCGTAGCATTTTTGGTAAAGACAATCACGGAAGGAGGTAGCGCAGATGTCCAGCACCAGCACGACTAATCTAAAGGACCTGTTCCTAAACGGCGTTATCAAGGAAAACACTATCTTCAAACTCGCGCTCAGCCTCTGTCCCTCGATCGCGGTAACCAACAATCTTAAAAACGGTGTTTTTATGGGAGGCGCGGTCCTTTTCGTCCAGACGATGGTGAACATAACCATTTCTCTCATGAGGAACGTCATTCATCCTAAGGTGAGACTGCCGATCTTCATGCTCGTCATCTCCGGTTGGGTTACGGTCACCCAGATGCTCATGGCTGCCTTCGTCCCGGATGTATACGCGAAAGTCGGCCTGTATATCGCACTGATAGTTGCCTTTGCTTCTATCCTTGCACGGGCCGAGATGTTCGCCTCGAAGAACAGCTTTTTGCCGTCTATGGCCGACGGCCTGGGAATGGGAGTAGGCTTCCTTTTTGCGCTCACAACCATCAGTTTCTTCAGGGAGCTGGTCGGCAAGGGGTCTTTATGGGGATATCCGATTATCGATACGAAGCCGATCCTGCTGCTGATTCTGCCTGCGGGCGGGTTTTTTGCGGTCGGCATATTGATGGCCCTTTTCAACTGGATCAATGCGAGGGCCGCTGCAAAGGCCGCGCCTGCGGCGCACTAAGGAGGAGGACAGATGAGCCATGATTTTACAAGACTTTTCGAACTCATAGTATCGGCATCTCTGATAAATAATTTTGTGTTCACACGCTTCCTCGGACTATGCATCTTCTTCGGCGTCTCGAAGAAGATGGAGACGGCCGTGGGCATGAGCATCACATTCATCTCCGTTATGATGATAAGCGCTGCGATCAGCTGGGTAGTCTTCAACCTGGTGCTGGTACCGCTTGAGATAACCTTCCTGGAGATCATTGTTTTCATAGGCATAATCGCAGGACTTGTGCAGCTTTCCGATACCATCATGAGAAAGGTGTCGCCCGGGCTCTATTACAAGCTCGGCATCTACCTGGCCCTCATCTCGACCAACTGCATCATACTCGCGGTCCCGCTGATAAACTCAGGAGAGAAATACACATTTATTCAGAGTCTTGCCTTCGGTTTCGGATCCGGACTGGGCTTTGCGCTTGCGCTCATCATAATGGCGAGCATCCGCGAAAAGATTGAACTTGCCGATGTGCCGGCGCCCTTCAAGGGATTGCCGATGGCATTTGTGATAACAGGCCTGATAGCGCTTGCCTTCACCGGTTTTTCCGGGCTGATAACGCTTTAATTCGGTTTGGTTAATATAGTAGAATATATATAAATGTTTAATGCAGGGGTGAGATCATGTTTAGTTCGTCGATGATTAAGAAGACGGTCTTTATCACAGCGGCGTTGCTGTTCTGCTTCGCTTCCGTTCTTTACGCAGGTGTCGGCGGCGGGATAGAGGCCAAGGAAACGGTCGATTTGGTTTCTCTTGCTAAGTGGACGCTGGTTTTTCTGGCAGGAATGGGCACGATCTTCGGCATGGGCATCGCCTTTGCGGCCAAACGCTTCTCGGTCCAGATAGACCCCAGGGTCGAGAAGGTGAAGGACCATCTCGCCCACGCCCATTGCGGTGCATGCGGGTACGCAGGCTGCGAACAATACGCAGAGGCGGTAGTCAATAATCCGGATGTTGCCCCCAATCTCTGCATCCCTGCAGGCGCAAAGGGCGCAGAGGCTGTTGCGCGGATAACTGGTAAGAAGGCAGAGGCGAAGGAACCGATCTTTGCCCGTATCATGTGCCAGGGAGGATGCTCGAAATCGGTGAAAAGATTCAAGTACGAAGGGGTTCAGGATTGCCGTGCCGCCATACTGGCAGGAGGAGGCGACAAGGCATGCAGATACGGCTGTCTCGGTTACGGTACCTGTTCGAGGGTTTGTCCCTTCGGGGCCATAACGATGACCGACGACAACCTGCCCTACGTTGATATAACGAAATGTACCGGGTGCAGAAAGTGCGAGCAGGCATGTCCGACAAAGGTTATCGAGGTTCTACCGGCATCGAGACAAGTCCTCGTTACGTGTCATTCGAAAGATAAGGGCGCCGATACCCGTAAGAACTGCGAGGTTGGCTGTATCGCCTGCGGTATTTGCGTCAAGGTTTGTCCTTTCGATGCACCTTCCGTTTCGAACAACCTGTCGAGGATTAACATCGACAAATGCAGGGTATGTGGTCTCTGCGTCCCAAAATGCCCGACGAAGGCGATAACCGACTTTATCCCGCATAGGTCTAAGGCCCTTGTCATGGATAACTGCATCGGCTGCCAGATATGTGCGAAAGTTTGCCCTGTGAGCGCTGCTTCGGGGGAGTTGAAGAAACTGCATTTCATAGATAAGGACAGATGCATCGGATGCGGTATCTGTACCGCAAAATGTCCTGTGCAGGCGATCGACGGTACGTTCAATGCTGCAGAGGTATTTGCTGCTGCAGCGGCAAAAAAGTTAACAAAGGTCGAAGCAGCGTAAATTGGAACCATAAACATCGGACCTGTTTCCCTGAAAGGAGACCGAGGTTGTCAGGAATATAAAAAAGTAATGGCCCTTCTTGAGGGCCTTATTTTTACCACGCAAAGGAGGATGTATCAGTGCGCTTACGAAAGGTTTTTGCTTTACTCGTTAGTTCGCTCCTGGTCGCGGGGCTTGTTTATGCCGCAACTGAAACGGGGCAGGATTCCCTGAACAAACTACTCGACGGTAACAAGAGGTTTGTATCAGGAGAACTCGCAAAGAAAGATATCGGTGGGGGCAGAAGGCAGGATCTCACAAAGGGACAGCAGCCGTTTGCAACGATTATTTCCTGCTCGGATTCCAGGGTTCCGCCGGAAATCATTTTCGACCAGGCACTCGGAGATATCTTTGTCGTAAGGGTTGCAGGAAACGTTGTCGAGGCTACAACGTTAGGCAGCATCGAATATGGCGTTGAACACCTCCATACGCCATTGCTCATTATACTCGGACACGAACAGTGCGGAGCGGTGAAGGCTACTCTCGAAGCGCGGGGCGAGCCGGAAGGGAATATCGGGGCGATATTAAAAAAGATCATGCCATCGGTGGAAGCAGCAAAAAAACTCAAGAAGGACCCCAACGAAACACTGAATATCGCCATTCAGGAGAACATAAGAAATACGTATAAGGATATCATGAAGAGCAGGATAATCAGCGAGTTCGTTCATGAGGGAAAGCTAAAAGTCGTTGCCGCCGAATATTATCTCGGCCCAGGGAAGGTCGAGATGATCAACCTTGGCCCTTTACACGAAGGCGACGATCACCACAGTCACGGACATTAGAATGAATTCATGGCAACAGGGTGAGGCTGTAAATGCCTCACCCTGTTGTCGAGACGCCGATTCTGGATGTTATAACTCTTGACCTTCTCAATCTGTTTAAGGTATTTTGATAGATGGTTTTTGCTCCTAAATGGGTCATCGTGACAGGTATCGCCTTTTTGACTGTCGTCATTAACCTTCCCTTCGGATACTTCAGGCAGAAAACGAAGAAGTTTTCTTTTAAGTGGTTTCTGTGCATACATCTTCCCATACCTCTGATCTTTCTTGCGAGAGTCTCGTCGCATCTCAGTTATAAGTTTATCCCGGTATTTGTTGCAGCCGCTGTCACAGGACAGATCCTGGGCGGAAAGATAGAGATCTGAACTTGCTTTCAGCCGTCTTAACAAGGCCCGGCGAAATAGAAATACAGGAGGTTCCGATGCCCGAGCCCTCTGGCGGCGAAATTCTTGTAAGAATTAAGTCCTCGCTGACATGCGGAACGGACCTCAAGGCCTTTATCAGAGGCCATTCCCTTATTCCCATGCCCGGTCCCTTCGGTCATGAATTTTCGGGCATCGTGGCCGACAAAGGAAAGGGTGTCAAGAAGTTCAAAATTGGTGACCCTGTGATGGCTGTCCACAGTGCGCCGTGTCTTCGGTGTTCATACTGCAGGAAAGGCGTCTTCAACCTTTGCGACAACCTCATGTCAGAAAAGGTACTCGGGGCTTTCTCGGAGTATATTCTGCTTCCGGAACGTGTCGTAAAGCAGAATGTTTTTATGAAACCGGAAAGCCTGAGTTACAAGGAAGCAGCCTTCCTCGAGCCCCTTTCTTGCGTTGTACACGGAATGGAACCTCTCGGTCTGAACAAGAGAGATACCGTCTTTATTATCGGGGCGGGCCCGATTGGCCTTCTTCATCTTCTGCTCGCAAAATCCAGAGGCGCGAGGGTTATTATAACCGGTCTCGAGGAAGAAAGACTGAGGACCGCCAAGAAATTGGGCGCAGACCTTGCTTTTGACCCCTCCCAGACGATCAAGTCAGTTCGCGATTTTACGGGGGGCATCGGCGCGGATTATGTCTTTGAGTGCACGGGGCAACCCGCTATATGGGAGGCTTCTACGGATTATGTGAGAAAGGGTGGAACGGTGATACTCTTTGGAGGTTGCAGAGCAGGCACCGAGGTCAGATTCAGCGCCGAAAGGCTCCACTATGATGAAATAACTCTGAAAGGCGCTTTTCATTTCACGCCTCAGGACGTGAAAAAAGCGTTCCTTGTTCTCAGAAATAAGACGATAGATGTCAAGAAATTGATCTCGGGCACATGCCAGCTGAAGGATATCCAGACCGTATTCGCCAGACTGGTAAAAGGAGAGGGCGTAAAATATGCCTTTACCCCTTAATCCTTGCGCCTTCCCTTAATCATACCCAGTTAAATACCAGTCCATCGATTCTTCATCGTAATAGAGAACATACCGGTGAGAATCTCTCCCTTGCACCCTGAAGAACCTTTTCTTCCTGCGGGTCATCCGGTCTTCTTCGGTCCACATCCTGATCACCTCTATGACCTCTATGCTTCGGCCGTCGATCATGAGAAACCTCGGCATTTCCGCACCCTTATACCCGGCATAGGAAGTCACATTGATTCTTACACCTTCCACAGCTAAAGTATACCTCGTCTATCGGACCTTATTTAGAGTCTGTATGTAAACTCAAAGTTCGTCATCCTCGGGCTTGACCCGAAGATCCAGAAACCTTGAAAAGACTGGATTCCCGCCAACGACCTGCGGGAATGACGGATTTAAAAACAGACTTTATACACAGACCTTTTTTAGAGAATATGGCGGACAGAGTTTCTAATCATCTGCTTTTTCTTGCACGATTAATTCCTTCAACCTGCGGGCGTTTCTTACCGCAGAGGCTCCGTGGCAGTTGTTGAACATCGCATACGCTTTTTTCGCATTCCTGCCGACATCGAGGATCTGTTCGATAAACTCCTTGAGTTCATCGTCAGAGTATAGGTAATCATATCTGAAGGACGTCTCTATTTCTCTTCGGAGCCAGTTTTCTTTATTCCTGCCGTGAAATCTGAAGTAGGCGACATCTGAAGTGACTTCCGGTATGAAGGGAATGGTAGCAAGGCTGCCGTATTGAGGTTCATCAGCTCCGATGTAAGATATCCTGTGCTTCCTCAAGAAAGAAAAAATAGAGCCGGCCCTTTCATGAGTGAGCCAGCTTCCGTGTCTGAATTCGACTGCGATCGGCAGACCTTTCATCAGTTCTTTGCATTGAAGGATATAGTCCAGATTAGCGATCCTATACTGGAACCACGGGGGAAACTGAAAGACCAGGATGCCGAGCTTATTTTCCTTGACCAATGGTCTTAACGAGTCCCAGAATTTTTCGGCTATAATTTTCAATAAATCGGCTTCTTTAATGTAAACGTACTTTTTCTCTCTGTCTTTCTTGGGAAACAACGTCGCAATCTCGATAGGCAGGGTCTTAGGCTTTATCCCATGACCTGTCAAGGCACCATAAGCTTTTATGTGGAACACAAAATTCTTGGGGGTCCAGTCAGACCATAGTGCTGTAATACTTTTGTCAGGAATGGCGTAATAACTTGAGTCAACTTCGACCGTGCTAAAGTGTTCAGCATAGTACTTCAAGCGGGCCTCTGCTGTTCTTGCTTCTTTGGGGTAAAATTCTCCGCTTTGTATGAGGGTCTTTTCCGTCCACGAACATGTGCCGGTGTAAATCATAGTGTATTCTATCATTACGATGTTAGCGGTTAATGCCCTTAAGGAATCCATTCTTGCGTTTTGTCTCGCCAATAGACGAATAGACCCTTATCCAACCGTCTTTAGCTCATTGGTAACTCTTTCTAATAGTGAGTTTTACTGCTGTCATGATACTTCTCAAAAAATTATACAAAGATAGCTGGGATAGCTGAATAATTTTTCAGCGGGCAAACGATAATGCAAAAAAAATAGTTCTTGACACACATCTCAAATGGGCGTATAAGGTAATCAAGGAGTGGCTCACCAAGAGTGGTGGTCTTGCTCCTCTCAAATTCAGCATGAAGGTTAGGACGTAGGACGTAAAGCAAAGGCTTAAGACGTCTCAGGCAGTATGTCAGGATGTTCAAACCGCTGAGAAATGAGGGGAAGCAAGCACCACTTTTTTATTGGTGAAAGAGGTAAATTGAAGAATGTTATCCTTGACACTTCTGGGATGTCTGATAGCATTAAAATAAGCAGTCGCAGAGCTCAATACTTTATCGTAAACCCATTTTTCTTCAGGAGGTATTTGTAGCAGGGGAAAGAGCTGGGCGAACAGTCAGTTAAACTGGTTAAGATTTTGAAGTGGCAGAAGCTTGAAAAGGATACCATCAAACACGGGGAGACGACCCGATAATAAGGAGATAACTATGAAGACGAAACGACTACATATCACCCAAGGTCTCGGTATATTCTGCATCGGCGTGGCGCTGGTGACCGCACTGGGATTGGCGGAATGCGAGGCTACGGAACCAATCCTGGGGGGTTCGAAAACTCCTGCAACCGGGGCCGCCGGTGGTGCTACTTCTGAGGGCGCCAGCAGCCAGCTCGAGAGATGCGACGAATCACTCGGTACGATGGCCGTCGTGGAAGACCAGAGCGCACCGTGGTATGGAAATCTGGCGCAATACAAGCTGGGCTCCACTGTCCCCGTGCTACGAATGCTGATTCAACAATCGAACTGTTTTGTGGTGGTCGAACGCGGCCGGGCGATGAGCAATATGATGCAGGAGAGGGCACTGGAGCAGTCAGGCGAGATGCGACAAGGTAGCGGCTTTGGCAAAGGACAGATGGTC
>Ga0187776_10001981_pt1 | contig 10382 bp, 8 predicted proteins | sample 0216_BV02_MP12_2_FD_132426 | JGI IMG/M metagenome (GOLD analysis project Ga0187776, IMG submission 132426) | Tropical peat soil microbial communities from peatlands in Department of Meta, Colombia - 0216_BV02_MP12_20_MG | ecosystem: Environmental > Terrestrial > Soil > Wetlands > Peat | place...
GGCAACTGATCCACTTTCAGCGCATACACGGTAAAGATATAATGATGCGGCTTATTCCCGGCCGGCGGGCAGGGACCGCCGTAACCCGGCTGGCCGTAATCGGTCATGCTTTGTACGCTGCCCTGGGGCGCCAACCCGCTATCCGGCTTTCCGGCGTTGGCCGGAAGCTTGTTGACCGAAGGAGGAATGTTGAAGATCACCCAGTGCCACCAGCCGCTTCCGGTCGGGGCATCGGGATCATAAACCGTGACCGCAAAGCTTTTTGTATCCTTGGGTGCGTTCTGCCAATCGAGCTCCGGCGAAACATTCCCTCCGGTGCAACCAAAACCGTTGAAGACCTATTCGGTGGCGATCGTCGCTTTGTCTTTCAGAACCGGACTGCTTAAATGAAAACCCGCGGCAAAGCACGGAACGGCAATTAGGACAAACACCAAGGACAACCCGATTCGATTCATATTTTTCTCCTTTCGTTGAAAGTATGGTTTAGTGGATCTGCGCTATCTTGTCCGAACGATACCTGGCGCAAGGCGAATCTTGTTCCTTCGCGGTTTCTCATTCCTCCGCGCCGGCTTTCTTCAACTCATGGGCAATCTCGGCGTGACCGTTCCGCGTCGCGTGCATCAAGGCCGTCAGGCCGCTCTTATCCTTTATTTCGATGTCCGCTCCGTGACCCAGCAATATCGCCAGGGTATCCGCCTGTCCCTGGTCGGCCGCCAAGATTAAGGCGGTTTCGCCTTTGTCGTTTTTCGCGTTAATATCCGCGCCGGCGACCATCAGGTCCTTCATTGCCACCGACTGCCCATTGGCCGCGGCCTGCATCAAAGCCGTTGTGCCATTGTTGGATTTTGTATTCGGATCATCCCCCTGGGACAACAACAGCCGGACGGAATCTGGGTTGCCGTTCTGGGCCGAATAGATCAGGGCCGTGGCGCCCTGCTTGTTCCTTGCATGGATGTCCGCTCCGTGGTCAAGCAAAAGTTTCAAGATCTCGTCATGGCCTCCCCGGGCCGCATACATCAAGGCGGTCGCGCCGTTTTCGTCCTTCACCTCGACGGCCGCACCCTTGTCCAGGAGGCGTTTCACGGCTTCGGACTTTCCCTCTGCCGCCGCCCGCATCAAGGGAGTTGCACCCGTCGTTTCGGCGGCTCCATGGTCGTCGCTTTGGGCGGTCAACGGAACCCATAAGATGGAGAACAAGAAAATGAGGACAACCCTGAATGAAATCGAGCCGTCGAGTTTTTTTATATTATTTGAACGTTCTCCCTCGACAATACACCAATGAATCCCCCAAAAGCTTCTCATTCCTTTGCACCGGCCTGCTGAAGAAGATTCACGACGATCGTGTGGTCTCTTCGTGTCGCATGCACGAGGGCGGTCATGCCGGTACTGTCCTTGGCATGGACGTCCGCGCCGTGGGCCAGCAGGATTTTCACGGTAGCCGCCTGGCCCTGATCGGCGGCCAAGATCAAGGCGGTCGCCCCATGATCGGTTTTGGCCTGGACGTCTGCGCCCGAGGCCAACAAAAGCTTCAAAATGTCGGCCTGACCCTTGGCCGCGGCCAGCATCACGGCGGTCATGCCGTTGCTGGATTTGTCATTCGGGTCGGCGCCCCCGGTCAGCAAAACCTTCACGGTATCCGGATAATCGTTCTGGACCGTATACATCAAGGCCGTGGCGCCTTGCTTATTTTTCGCATGGACGTCCGCGCCGGCCGTCAGTAAGATCTTCACCACATCGGCGTGACCGTTGAGGGCCCCATACATCAAGGGGGTCGTTCCGAACGCATCCGTCGTCGCCACACCGGCCTTCCGGTCCAACAATACGCGAACGGTTTCGGCGTGGCCGTTTTCGGCCGCCCACATCAAAGCGGTCGTGCCGTTTTCGTCTTTCGCCTCGACGTCCGCACCCTTCTTCAGAAGGGTCTTCACGGTCTCGGTCTCCCCCGCTTCCGCCGCCAGCATCAGGGGGGTGGCACCCATCGTGTCGGCGGCGCCGTGCTCGTCGCTGCGGGCGACCCAGGGAACACTCAGGACAAGGGACAAGGCAATGATGAGCGAGCGTGCGATCATTTTTTCCTCGTTTTCCTCACAATTGATAAACGATGATAAAGCATGGCTCGACTCATTCTATCCAACGGAACCCGAGTCTGTCAAAGGATGGATGGAAAAAATCGGAGGATGCAATCTTCTTCATTTCGTTTTTGGCGCCCGGAGTTTTTCGATGGCGATCTCCCGCATCCGGAATTTCTGGAATTTGCCGGTCACGGTCATCGGAAACTCGTCCACAAACCAGATGAAATGCGGGATTTTATAATGGGCGATCTTGCCCTTGCAGAACTCTCGGATTTCATCCTCGGTGGCGGTTTGACCCGAATGGAGTTGAATCCAGACCGCCACCTGTTCGCCAAAATATTCGTCCGGGACGCCGAAAACGGCCACTTCGGCCACCTTGGGATGCGTGAAAAGGTAATCCTCGATCTCCCGCGGAAAGATCTTCTCCCCGCCGCGAATGATCATCTCTTTCAGCCGGCCGGTGATTCGCAGATACCCGTCCGCATCCATCGTCCCAAGGTCCCCGGAATGAAGCCAGCCTTGCCCGTCGATGGCCTTCCGGGTGGCTTCCTCATCTCCATAATAACCTTTCATGACATGATAACCGCGAAAGCAGACTTCCCCGACATGACCCAACGGCACCGTTTGTCCTGTGACAAGGTCGACGACCTTGACCTCCTGATGCGGCAAGTTCTTTCCCACGGTCTCGGTGCGACGTTCCAGCGTGTCGTCCCGGCTCGTGATATGGGTGATCGGAGAGGACTCCGTCTCCCCGTATGCGATCAGCATCTCGCGACAATGCATCTCCTCCTTCACCCGCTTCATGAGCGCCGACGGACAGGGGGCGCCGGCCATGATGCCCGTTCGAAGGGTCGACAGATCGAACTCCCGGAATCGAGGGTGTTCGAGTTCGGCGATGAACATGGTCGGCACGCCATGGATGGCGGTGCATCGTTCCCGCTCGACGGCCTGGAGCACCGGTTCCGCATCGAAATGCTCGCACGGAATGACGAGGCAGGCCCCGACCGACAGGCACATTAAGTTGGCCACGACCATGCCAAAACAATGATAAAACGGCACGGGAACAACCAGGCGGTCGGTTTCCTTGAATTGCATCGCGAGGGCGGTGAAGTAGGCGTTGTTGAGAATGTTGTGATGGGTGAGGACGACGGCTTTGGGAAAGCCGGTCGTGCCCGAGGTGTACTGGATATTAATGGGATCATCCCGATCCAATCCGTCCGTCATCGACTGGAGCTTGTCTTCCGCGACCGAATCCCCAGCCGCCAGCACATCCTGCCACGCGAGAAGCCCGGGGTGCGATCGTTCCGTTTGATCGGCGGCCGTCGGGTTATAGACAATAAGCTGGCGCAATGCAGGAAAGGCGTTGCTTTTCCATTGACCCGGCGCTCCGGATTTGAGTTCCGGGATAAGTTCAACGAGCATCGAGACGTAGTCGCTGGTGCGGAAGCTTGGAATTACAAACAGGCCCTGCACCTCGGAGCGCTGCAGAGCGTAGGCGACTTCCCGGGAGCGATAGGCCGGATTGATATTGACCAGGACGGCGCCGATGCGCGCCGTCGCCATCTGCAACAACAGCCACTCGATATTGTCGGTGGACCAGATTGCGACCCGGTCCCCTTTATTAAAACCGATCCCGACAAGCCCACGCGCCAGGAGATCGATCGCGCGGGCCAATTGTGCATAGGTCAATCGACGGTTCTGGTGGACCGAGACCACGGCTTCATGATCCGGAAATCGCTCCACGACATCGGCGAAATGATCCGGTATCGTTGCGCCGAGCAGCGGTTCGAGCCCGCCGCGATGAAAATAGCTGGTTTGGGTGGGTGTCATAATCCTCGCGACCGTGCATTTTCCCTATTTACGATTTACCATTCACTATTTACTAAATTTTCCGCCGGGACCGAAAATCGTAAATGGTAAATTGGGGAAATTTTCCTGGCGGAAAATTTCTGCCCCCGGGGTGATTTGAACACCCGGCCAACGGTTTAGGAAACCGCTGCTCTATCCAACTGAGCTACGGGGGCGGTTAATTCACCCTCTTAGGAAACTGTCGAACGGAAACCGGTCTGAATCATAATCCGATTACGAGTCGGAATCAAGACTTGCAATACAATTAAATTATTTCGGTGGGACGGGAGTCTTTGAGCTGGAGGCCGGCAAGTCTGGAGTCTCTTTGAGGGGGTCAATTCCAAATGTCGTCTTCATCCATAACCAGAAAGGGGGCAAGTCCTTTTCATTCAAGGAAGCGACGGTGAGACCCCTCGGTTCCAGCAGCGAGACGAGCTGCTTACGGGCCAGTTCCTGAGCGAGACGTTTCTCCCCCGACATACAGAGGGCGTAGATGCGAAGCCGAAAGGCGACTTGACTTAGACCTTGGGATGACTCCGCCTGATTCAGGTGTTCCACGGCCGCGGAATAATTTCGTTCCGAGATAAGCCGAATTCCAAGATGGAATTGCATGGCGGGTTGCGCCCGTTCCACAGGGTTTGCATCGGCCACGATCCGCTGGAGATCCGAATTGCTGCCCAAAATCCATAGAACCGGGGTCGTCAAAGCGGACCGGGTCAAAAGGTTATGGGCATCCTCGATGGCCTGGTGCGGACTTATTCTTTTGAATAAAAACGCGTTAATCGTGTCCTGAAAATCAAAGTAAGGAAGGGACTCCGTCAGCATTCGCTCCGGCCACAGACGTTTGATCCAAGGGCTGGAGCGAAATCCTTCTCTTGAGGTGTCCACATCGGTGAAGCTAAAAGGAAATCGATTGGCTTCCTCCAATGATTTAAAGGGGGCCTCGATCAGCTTCGGGTAATTGTCGACAAGGGATGGAGAGTCTACAACGAGATTTTTCAAATACCTGGCATCGCCAATGAAGAGCGCGCCGAGTTGCTCCGGCCTCTCGAAACCAAGGGCCTTCATCTCTTGAAACACGATCGTGTCATTCCACTGGCGGACGAACCTGTCCTCCGAAACCGGGCCCTGTGCATTCCGGGTGCCCACCATCATTAAGTCCCTGCCCATTCCGTTCCAGAGCGAACAATCCTCGAATACATCGCAAAAGGCGCCCAGGATGGCCTTGGCGCTCACCTCTGTAAGCTCGTGGAGCGGCAGCCAATAGGTCACAATTCCTCCTTCCGCGAGTCGGTCGTGAATCAGTTGAAAGTATTCGCGTGTATACAGATTGACCACGCCGGCATTGCGCGGAGGGGGCGGTTCCCCCGTGATCAGATCGAAGCGCTGATCCGTCGTCTGAAGGAAGTATCGTCCGTCTTCGACATGAACGCGAACGCGAGGATCATGAAGCGGACTGTCGGTTGTGTTCGGATAAACCACGGAGTTTGTCTCCAGGACATCGCGGGAGATGTCCACCACATCGATGGTCTCAATGCTCTTGGAGTCGGTCATGGCCTTGGCCGTGCTCCCGACCCCGTAGCAAATCAGAAGGGCATGTTTCAAATCCGGGTGAACGGCCATCGGCCAGTAGACAAAAAGCTTCATGTAACGGCGGGCTTGCCAGCGCGTTGCTGACATGGGGAAGGAGTTGGTGATCAATTGATGGAATTCTGTCTTTCCGAACGCCCTACGGTCGAGATAAATGATGGTTTCGGTTAACCCCTCGCGAACGGCCGCTATTCGGGCATTGTCATTCCGAAGTTCCGACTCCACCGGAAGACCAAAATACTCTTTTTTCATCGACCCGAACGGAAATAGCACTGCGCTCAGCACAAACAGGATGGTCCCGGCATAGGCAATTCCACGCGAGGGCGCGCTTTTCAGCGAAAGCAACCCTCCGATCCCTCCGTAGACCAGCGTCACGAGAAAAAACGACCTCTCCATTCCCAATATGGGAAGAAGTATAAAGCCTCCCATCAAAGACCCCAGGGCTGCACCCACGGTATTGGCCAGGGTGAGGGACCCGACGGTTTCGGTCTCTGTGGCGAGTTTGTTTCGCAGCGACGCACCGGCCAGCGTGAAGAAGGCTCCTGAGGAAAAAGAGACGGGAAACATGAGAGGCACGCCGACACGCAGGATTCCGAAAGTCTCAGAAATCAGGTAATCGGTGGCTGCGAAAGGCTTGATAACGATCGGAAACAGAACATAGGACAGTACCAACAAGACGCCCATGCCGAAGGCGATCACTCCCGCAAAGCGGTAGGCGTCGGATTGGACACGAAGCCATTGAGAAGCGGCCAGCCCCCCGAGTGCGATGCCTGCGAGAACGACGCCCAGCATCAGTGCGAAGGTTAGGGAATGAGCCGTTACAAACAGGAGCAGGAATCGAAACCAGACCACTTCTAAAGCCAGGAGACAGAAACCCGCCAAAAAGACCGCGATGAGCCATCCACCGCCTTCATTCCACCTGACCGCCGGGATTTTTACCCGGGGTAATGCCTCAGGTGCTTGAGGGAATCGGGCGGACAGCCCCGCCGCAACAACGGCCGCAACCAGGTTCATCGTGCCGGCGGTGGCGGCCGTTCCCTTAACGCCCAAAGTGCCGATGAGATAGGCCTCTGCCAGAATTACCCCGACGACCGCACCCAGGGTATTCCATCCGTAAAGCCGGCCGAGGACGGATCCGAAGTTAGAATCAAAAGCCACGAGCGCCTTGCTGAGCAGCGGCAGCGTCACCCCCATGGCTGTGGAGGGGATCAGAAGTAGGGCAAACGCGAGGAGCAGTCGAAGGGGATTCAACAGCCAAGGGTGTTCCAGCAACGGGTGAAACCAAGGGGCCAGTGCCACCCCAAACACAGGAAACAGATAGACAAGTCCCACTCCCGTCAGCGCGATGGCGACTTCCGCCAAGGCATAGAGGCGGATTGGGTTGGCAATACGGATTCCATATCGGGCCGCCAGCGCATTGCCCAGAGCCAGCCCCCCCATGAATCCGGACAGCACCAGGCTCGATGCCCAAACACTGTTGCCAAATCCCAGTCCGGCTTGGCGAAACCAGAGCGTTTCGAAGATAAGCGCGGAAGACCCTGAGATAAAAAAGACGGCACAGACAAGAGTGGTCATGAAATGCGTTCGAGTCTTCCGATTGAATTCATAAGAAGTAAACCGTTAAATGAAGCCTATTTGCACTCCCCTTTTTAATATACCACACTGGAGAGAATTATCGGTTCCTTCATTAGAGAATATACTCCGGAATCATAAAGGTCCCGAAACCGCTGCTCTATCCAACTGAGCTACGGGGGCGGTCAAAGTTTGTAGGGGCGGATTGCGAACCGCCCTCCTGTGTTAATCTGTGATTAATAAGGCGACAAAAATCAGACCTGGATAATACCCTGATCAATGCATGGAATCAAGAAGGGAAGTTGGCAGGGCGGGGACGATTTTGCAGGCTATCGATTGAACGGATCCGGATTGGAAGATAAAACCGGTTTCGGCATCTGGGATTCCCGGTATTCCCGAATCATGTCCTTGACCGCGACGATCACGGCTTTCTTGGTGCGATGAAACAGTTGCTGCTCGATCTCGGTCAGCAGATCGTGGTAATCGTCCTTCAGACAGATGCCGACCATCAGCGGCCTGAGCAGTTTCAAGATCATCGGCGAGGGGGGAACGAGTTCTACTTCCAACACCTTTCCGGTCGCCGCATCCACCTCCGTGATCACCTGAAGCACCTCGGCCTCGGTAAACTCCTTCGGCAGTCGGGCCATTCCCCCGAAAATCATTGTCGTCCCTTTGGATGCCATGGACCGATTATAGGATGAACCGATTGGGGAATCAAGAGGGGAAACGGATTATTGAATTTCCCCCTTATAAATTTTCATGATCGTCTGGAGAAATTTGAGCGCGGCCGGTTTGGGCCGCTGGAACGAGTTGCGTCCGATGATCGATCCGAACCCGCCCCCGTCGCGAATCGCGCGGGCCTCGTTGAATACCCGTTCATCGTCCTCCTTCGCGCCTCCGGAGAAGATCACGATCCGCCGTCCCTCGAAGGAGCTCTGAACGACGTGACGGACGCGGTCGGCCGGCGTCTTGATCGGGATGCCCTGGGCCTCGTAAACTTTCTTGGCCGCCGGCTGTTCGAGATGATCGGTCGGGAGTTTCACCTTAATAATGTTGGCGCCCAGCTGCGCCGCGATCTGGGCCGCGTAGGCCACGACATCGACCGCCGTCTCTCCTTCTTTTGAAAGGCTAGAGCCGCGCGGATACGACCAGACCACGACCGCCAGACCGCTCGCCTTGGCCTCCTCGGCGATGGCCCGGAGCTGTTCGTACATCGCCTGACAGCGGGCCGATCCGGGATAGATCGTGAAGCCGACCGCGCTGCAGCCCAGCCGAAGCGCGTCGCGGACGGAGGCCGTCTGCGAGGGAAGCGGATCTTTTTCGTCGTGAAGGGTGTCGTGGTTGTTGACTTTAAGGATCAGGGGGATCTCGCCGGCGAACCGCGCCGCGCCGGCCTCGATGAAACCCAGGGGCGCGGCGTAGGCATTGCAGCCGGCCTCGATCGCGAGTTCAAAATGATATGCCGGGTCGTAGGCCGATGGATTGGAGGCGAAGCTGCGAGCCGGGCCGTGTTCAAATCCCTGGTCCACCGGAAGGATCACCAGTTTGCCGGTGCCGCCGAGCGCGCCGTGTCGCAGAAGACGCGCCAGGTTGGCCCGCACGCCCGGGCTTTCGCTTTCGTACCAGCTCAAAATCTCACGAATACGGTCTTTCATGCCCCCCTCCGCTCCCGCCGGACTTATCGATGAACCTGCCCGTCTTTGTTTATAACAAACTCCCGAAGAACTGTCAATCGTGCTCGCGGGAATTCGAAGGCTGATGAACTGACACGCCCGAAGCCAGGGGGTGGAGAAGCGGGGGCGTGTGCGATTTCAATAAAATAATAGGGTTGACGCGATCTTGCCTTGACATCGCCGGCGGATTCGGGTTAGATACCCTAATGAAAAAACCCTCGAAGCGAAAACCGCCATCCAAACGCTCCCGGAAAACCTTCCGTATCCGGCCGGAAAGCCGCCGCGCCGAACTTCTGGCTCTGGCCAAATCGTACGGGATCAAGGGCCTGAATCGGATGACCAAACCCCAGTTGATCGTGGCGATCCAAACCCACCAGAAAAAATTCCGGATCGCCAAACCGGTATTGAAGCGCCCGCCTGCCGGACGGGCAGGAACCATTCCGCCCACCGCCGGCCGCCCGAAACAAAACTACGACGATCTCCCTTGGTCGTACGGGGAGACCGAACTGGTCCTGATGCCGGTTGATCCTTTCCAGATCTACGCCTATTGGGATTTCTCTCCGGAGGATTGGAACGCCGTTCGCGCACGGAGACAACCGGTGGTTCTCCGGGTTTACGATGTCACGATGATCCGGTTCAACGGCAAGAACGCCCATTCGTATTTCGACCTTCCCGTCGCGCTCGAAGCGCAGAACTGGTACGTCAATCTCTGGAGCGCCGAGAAGTCCCTCTGCGCCGAACTCGGCTGGGTCCTTCCCGACGGTTCGTTCCAGCCCGTCGTTCGTTCCAACGTGATCCAGACCCCGCGCGCGGGCGTCTCGATCTATGAGGATGCCCGTTGGGTCGAGATCCGGTGGACCCATCGAAGGCCGGTTCGGTTGATCCGACGGAAACGGCCCGGAGCGCATCTCCGGCCCGGGTTCTGGCCGCGACTCGAAGCCCAGGCGGCCGAAATGACAAGCGCGGCCTCCGAAACCCTCTCGTCCCGTTTAATCGGGATGAAAACCCCGCTAAAAAGGCCGGCCTGACCCGCGATGCCCATCGGTTACCTCAGTCTCGTTCTCCATGGCCATCTCCCGTATGTCCGGCATCCGGAACATGACTACTTTCTCGAAGAGAATTGGTTTTACGAGGCGCTGACGGACACCTACCTTCCGCTTCTCGAAACTTTCGAAGGGTTGGTGGAGGACGGAATCCCTTTTCGTCTGACCCTGTCCCTCTCACCGACACTCATGTCGATGATGGCCGACTCGCTTCTCCAGACCCGCTATCTGCGGCATCTGGAGCGCCTGATCGAACTGTCCGAAAAGGAACTTCACCGGACCCGTCATCAACCGGACTTTCACGCCGTCGCCCGAATGTATTACGAGCGGTTCAGCCGGAGCCGGGACCGGTTCCAGAACCGATACCGCCGTAACCTCCTGCCGGCCTTTCGCCGATTGGAGGAAGAGGGCGCACTCGAGATCATCACGGCCGCCGCAACCCACGGTTATCTCCCGCTCTTGAACGCGCGGCCCTTCGCCGTACGGACCCAGATCCGGGCCGCGGTCGATTATTTTCAACGGACAATGGGCCGGTTGCCGGACGGCCTCTGGCTTCCCGAATGCGGTTATTATCCCGGACTGGA
>Ga0187776_10001982_pt1 | contig 10381 bp, 8 predicted proteins | sample 0216_BV02_MP12_2_FD_132426 | JGI IMG/M metagenome (GOLD analysis project Ga0187776, IMG submission 132426) | Tropical peat soil microbial communities from peatlands in Department of Meta, Colombia - 0216_BV02_MP12_20_MG | ecosystem: Environmental > Terrestrial > Soil > Wetlands > Peat | place...
CTTGGGTGTCCAGCCGGAAGGGAAAGCTGCCGATCAGGTATTTTTTTGCCTGGTCCAGCTGATTCTGGGAGACCATCTCCGTCTTCATCCTCTCCATCTGCCCGACGGCAAGGGTGATCGCTTCCCTGGTTGAAGCATTCTTCGTCTGGCAGACGATCTCGAAAGACCCCGGATACTTTCCCGCCTCGAAAAAGCTCTCCACACTGTAGGCAAGGCCTCTCTTCACGCGGATCTCCTCCATGAGTCGAGACCCGAAGCCCCCTCCTCCAAGAATGTAGTTCATCACCGAAACAGCATAGTAATCAGGATTGTCCCGGCTGATCCCCCCGTGGCCGAGGATGATCGTTGTCTGGGTGCTCTTCCGCTCGATCGTTTCAGTCTTTGGCCCCTGAGCAAGGGTACTCCGGAACTGCTCGGGAGGCACGGTGCCCGCAGGCCACTGGGTGAGGCGAGGGATGAGCTGCGCCTCCACCGCCTCGAAGGTAATGTCCCCAACAACGGCGAGAGTCGCGATCGTCGGTCGGTAGTAGGTTCGGTAAAAGCGGCGCACATCCTCCGGGGCGATCCGGGGGAGGGATTCCCTGGTACCCTCCGGCGGGTGCCCATAGGGACTGCTCCCGAAAAGAGTTTGTTCGAAGGTGCTCCTGGCCAATTCTTCGGGCTGCTCTTCCTCGGCCTGGATGGCAGCCAGAGTCTTTCGTACTTCCCGGTTCAACTCCTTGTCGGGAAAGGTCGGTTGGGTGAGTGCCTCCAGGAAGAGGCTGAATCCCCGATCCAGATCTTTGCGCAAGACCTGGAGCGTCAGGGTACCGTAGTCCTTCTCCGCCGAGGCCTCCAGGGAAGCGCCCATGAAGTCGAGTTCTTCGTTCAATGCCGCCGCCGAGCGTTCGTTGCTGCCGAGCAAGAGCCCGTTGGCGGTGAGGTTGGCAAGGCCCTCCTTACCGGGAGGATCCCGTCGCGAGCCTGCATCCACGAGCAGCTCGACGGTGACCAGGGGCAGGGAGTGCTCCTCGCTCAGTAGGATCACGAGGCCATTGGGGAGCACCAATCTCTGGACCGGAGGCATGGCACGGCAGGTTCCCTCGCCCAGCCAAAGGCTGACTGCCAGAGAGGCACACACCGAAAAAACCGTCACCATCCTTTTGAGGGTCCGGGGGATCATGCAGGTCTCCTTACCGTACGATTCTGGATTTCAGGGAGAATCCCGGTTCAGGTGCTTCCTTGGTGGAAGGCATGGGAAGGAGAACCCCCACCGTACGGCGGTCGGGGACGAGGTACTGGTTTGCGACCCGGAGAATGTCCTCCGGGGAAACGTTGCGGATGGAGGGGAGGTAGTCGTCAATGGCCCGCCAGGCGGAGGCTATCTCATACTGGGCGAGGAGCATGGCCTGGAAGAACACCGAGTCCTGGCCGGAGATAAGCGAGGCCTCGAGGAGATTCTTTGCCTTCTCTAGCTCGCGGGCCCCCACCGGTTCTCGCCGGAGTCGCTCAATTTCCTCATTCAGAGCCTTTTCCACGGCCGCGACGTCTTTGCCCGGGAGAGGCTGGGCCGAAATGAGGAAGAGATCAGGGTCCCGAGAAAGAAGCGAATGTTCCGCTTCGGCGCCGAGGGCGATCTCCTTTTCCTGGACGAGGTCGCGAGAGAAGCGGCAGCTCTTTCCTCCGGCAAGAAGGGTCGCAATCACCTCGAGCACGTAGCTGTCCCGATCCCGGAGATTGGGCACACGGTAGCCCATGAGGAGGTAGGGAAGGCGAGCCTCCCGCCTGGCCACGATTCGGCGCTCACCGCTCTGGGGCGGATCGATACTTTCCTCCTGCCTTGGCGGGACACCTCGGGGGATGGAGCCAAAGGCCGCTTGTATCCTGGGGAGGAGATCTTCCTTCTTGAAGTCCCCGACGACGACGAGGAACGCGTTCACGGGATTGTAGTAGGTCCGGTAGTAGTCCTTGAGGTCCTCCAAGGTGAAGCGTCGGATGTCCTCCATCCAGCCGATCGTAGGCCAGTGGTAGGGCTGAAGTTGAAAGGCGGCGGCGTTCACCTCTTCCTGGAGGAAAGCCTGGGGATTATCGTCGGTGCGCATCCGCCTTTCCTCCATGACTACCATGCGCTCGGTCTGGAAATCCTCCTCCCGTAGGAGCAGGTTCTGCATGCGATCCGCTTCCAGGTCAAGGGCCACTCCGACGCGGTCGGCACTTAGGTTTTCAACGTAGGCGGTATAGTCGGTAGAGGTGAAGGCGTTCTCATCCCCGCCGCTCTCCTGGATGATGCGGGAGAATTCCTCGGGTCCGAAGCGCTTCGTCCCCTTGAACATCATGTGCTCGAGCATGTGGGAAAGTCCGGTCTTGCCCCACTGCTCGTTCCGGGACCCGACGCGGTACCACACCTGGAAAGTGAATACGGGGGCCTTGTGGTTTTCCAGAAGGAGCACCTTGAGGCCGTTCGGAAGGACTGTCTCCGACACCCGCTCGGCAAGCCCGGACCAAGCGGCTGTTGGGAAGACGATAACCGCAACACCCAGAAAGAGCGCCAGAAGGGTGCCTTCCATTGTCAGTTGCCTAGGCCATGGAGTTCTCATCCGGTCTCCCTTTCCTTTACTGAACACGATGCGCAACAGTCCTTACCCCTTCCCCTCGATGAAGAGGATGAGGATCCGTATCCCCACTAGCCCCAGAGCGAGGGCGAGGCTCCGGATGATCCACCCGCCTCGGAAGCGATTCGATAGATGCGCCCCCAGGGGCGCGCCTAAGACAACCCCGATGCCGAGTGAGAGCGTTCTAATCACGCCGTGGGAGAAACTTCCCGACAGGATGTGGACCGTTGTCCCGGTGAAGGCCATGATGGCGAGAATGAAATGAGAAGTGGCAGTGGCGATGTGCACGGGGAAATGGAGGAAGTAGACGAGCGCCGGAACGTGGATGATGCCACCGCCGATACCGAGGAAGCTGGAGACATAACCCACAAAGAAGCTCAGGACGACACCAACCAACGGGTTGAAGGAGTAGGTGTAGGCCTTGCCGTTCGCCTCCACGAGATGGTGGGTGATGTCGTGGGGATGGCGCCTCGCGTGATCCTTCCTGAGCTTTTGCTCCAGGTCGGGATGGAGAAAGAGGAAGACTGCGCCCGTGAGGATAAGAACGCCGAATATGATATTGAACAGGTGTCTCGGGACATAGGCGGTGTTCAGCGCCCCGAGGATGGCCCCGGGGATCGTGGCCGCGGCGAACATGAGCCCTGCTCTGTAGTCGATCCGTCCCATGATGGCATAGGACTCGGAGCCGGAAAGGGCGTTGAAGAAAACGACGGCGAGAGATATGCCCGTAAGGATTTCCGGGCTCTCCGTGGGATAGAAAAGAAGAAGCATCGGCATGAGCACGAAGCCCCCGCCCGCGCCGATAAGGGTGCCGTAGAGCCCGGTCCCGAAACCGAGGGCGATGAGGCCGAGGATGCGTTCAACCGTCGCTGCTGCCATCATCCCTTCTCGCGCACGCTCCGCCCCTTCCGTCCCTCATGGCGTGCCGGCAGGACCGGGACAAGGAGGAGCGGTCTCGTCGTCTTCGCCAGGACCCCGGCCGTCACGCTGTGGGCCCAGAAGGCCTCCGCTCCGGCCTTTCCGTGGGTGCCAAGGACGATGATGTCGGCGTCCACGCGGGCCGCCGTCTCCACGATGACCGAGGCCGGATCGCCACGGAGTACTGAGGCGGATACGGCGACCCCCCGGGCCTGGCCGCGGTCGGCCTGGTGTCCCAGGTAAGATTCGAGCTGTTCTTGGGCAACTTCGAGGACCACCCGCGTAGCGCCCGGCATGAACCGGCCGCTCGCCGCGTGGCTCCCGGCGAGCTTGTCCATGGTCGGAACAACAGCAAGGAGTTCCACCCGGGCGTTCGTGGCGCGAGCGAGATCAAAGGCCATTTCCAGGCCCCGCTCGTGGGTGGGCTTGCCGTCCGTGGGGGCAAGGAGCGTGCGACAAAGGAAGGGCTCCCGTGGGTTCGGCCTCTGCGGCCGCATGAGGAGCACCGGTGTATGGCCGGAGGCGACCACCTGCTGAGCGATCCTGCCGAAGAGGAGGTCCCGGAGACCGCTTCGGCCGTGGGTGCACATGAGGATCAGGTCCGGTGCAAGCTCAGCCTGGTGCTCCACAATGCCCCGGGCGATGTTCTCCATGGCCTCGGTGTGCACATGGCGCCTGACCGGAAGGTCGGGAGAAAAGGCCCGTCGAGCCGCCTCCTCCAGGTACCCTTCGGCCTCCTCCGCCCGGGTAAGGTGACGTTCGCCATGCACGGAGGCGGGGGCGCCTTGCTCGATGATGTGGACGAGGGTGACCTGGGCCCCCAGGACCCGAGCCAGGTAGCCCGCCGCCGGCAGCACCACCTCCGCCAGACGCGATCCATCAAGAGGTACCAAAATGTGCTTGAACATGGCCTCGCCTCACAAAAGGGTCTGGTACAACAAGTACACGTTGAGCAGGATGATTAAGGCTGCTACGGCAACGGCAACCGCGGTGGTCACTTGCTTGTTCACGAGTTCGCCCATAACGTCCCGCCGCCGGGAAAAGATGATAAGCGGAATTACAGCGAAGGGAAGACCGAAACTCAACACCACCTGACTGATCACCAGGGTGCGGGTGGGATCGATCCCCAGAAAGATGACAACCATGGCTGGCAGGATCGTGACCAGTCGGCGGAGCCAAATGGGAATGTGACACTCGATGAAGCCCTGCATTATCACTTGGCCTGCCATGGTGCCCACCGCGCTGGACGAAAGGCCGGAGGCGAGGAGGGAGACGGCGAACACCCACTTGGCAGCGGTCCCGAGGAGCGGCTCCAGGGTTAGATGGGCCTCCTCGATGGAGCCTATGTGGCTCAAACCGGCGCGGTGGAAGGTGGATGCGGCCATGATGAGCATGGCACCGTTCACGAACCCGGCGATTACCATGGCAATGGTCACATCCGTGAGCTCGAATCGGAAGAGGAGCCGCTTCTGCCGGGGATCCTTGACCATGATGCGCCCCTGGGTGAGAGAGGAATGGAGGAAGATCACGTGCGGCATGACGGTCGCGCCGAGGATGCCGCTCGCGAGGAGCACACTGTCAGGCCCGGAAAATTGGGGCGCCACGGCGTGGTAGAAGACGTTCCCCCAGTCCGGTTTCTCCAGCACGGTTTCAATGAGGTAGCAGAGGGCAATCACCCCGAGCATGGCGGTGATGACCGTTTCCAGAGGCCTGAACCCGCGGCTCTGGAGGCCGAGGAGGAGGAAGGTGACCAGCACGGTCATGAGCCCGGCAATCCAGAGGGGGATGCCGAAGAGGAGGTTGAAGCCGAGGGCCGCGCCGAGGAATTCGGCGAGGTCGGTGGCCATGGCCACGAACTCCATCAAAACCCACATGCCCCAAACGAGCGGTCGGGGGAAGTGGAGCCGGCAAAGCTCGGCGAGGTTATAGCCGCTCGCGATCCCGAGCTTGGCCGAGAGCGTCTGGATGAGCATGGCCATGAGGTTGCTCGCCACGATCACCCAGAGAAGGGTGTACCCGAACTTGGCGCCGCCTTGAATGTTGGTGGCGAAGTTCCCGGGGTCTACGTAGGCGATGCTCGCGATAAAGGCGGGGCCGAGGAAGGGCCAGAGTCGGGAAATCCCGCGCTTGGGGCTGGTTCCGGCGAGTACCTGCTCTGCGCTGGTCAGGGTTCCCGTGTCCGCACCTGGGACACGTCTTGCTGAGTTTTCCGAGCCAGTATCCATCGGTTCCATGCGATAAAATTCTATTTTTCTCTTATGACGAACACTGTAACTCGCCGAAGTCGTTTGTCTATGGGTGTCTCCCAAACATGAGCGACTCCCCATTCGCACCGTCTCTAGCCATGTCGAAAAATTGCGCTCCTCCGGGACCAGATCATCTCTTCCTGGTTCGGAGAATCTCCTGGAGCCCCATCAAGGCCGCGGCGAGGCAAAGCGGAAGGATGTAGTAGATGGCGCGGTATACGAGGAGCGGTCCGAGACTTTCCGTCGCAGGGAGGATCGGGGTGAGGAGCAGGACAGCGAGGGTCTCGAAGACGCCGAGTCCGCCGGGGACCTGACTCGCCATGCCGGCCCAGAGGGCGAGCAGGTAGATCCCCAGGAATCCGGGGAAAGAGAGATCCGGGTCTGCCGGGAGCAGGGCATAGAGGGCGCTCCCGCCGATGGCCCACTCGAGCGAGGCCAGCGTGACCTGGGCTACGAGGAGCCCGGGGGAGGGGAGATCGAATTCCCAGTTGCGGATTCTGAGCGGCCCTTTCTTCCTCCCAAGATTCCAAATGAGATAGGCGGCCACAAAGGCCAGGAAGATCACCCCGATGGGGCGTACCGAGGAGAAGGGGAGGTGGAGGGCGCGGGGGACCACCATGGGTTCGAGGAGGAACACCAGGCCCGCGAGGGCGAGGAACCCGAGCACCAGGGTGGCGCTGCAGAAAGCGACAAGCTTGGTGATTTCGAGCGCCGTAAGCCCCCAGGCCGAATAGAGGCGATAGCGCACCGACCCTCCTGCGACTGTGCCGAGCCCCATGTTGACGCTGAAGGCGAAGCTGATGAAGGAAGCCATGGCGATCCTGCGGTAGTGAACGCCGCGGCCGAGGTAGCGAACGGCGAGAAAATCATAGCCTGTCATCATGACGTAGTTCAGGCAGGTGAGGGCCAGACACAGGACGACCTGCCGGAAGGGGATCTCTTTGAGTGTTCGGACGATGTCTTGGAGGCTGTGGGCCCGGAGCTGTCGATGGAGAATCCAGAGGGCCGCCCCAAAGAGAAGGAGGCCGAAAAGAGAGCCCAGTACCCGGAACAGTTTTCTTTTCATCGCTTGAGTCGGTTCAGGATCTACCGATGGAACCTCACTGCATCAATGGTCTCAGCTTGACATCAGTCCCAGCACAAGCCAGAGGTGAGGGCCGAGCTATCTCCTTTGCCGAAGGAAATGGATACTCCAGGCCAGCAACCCGAGAAGGGCGATTGCAGCCAGGGCCTCCTCTTCATAGCGCTTTACGTCCCCCAGAAAAGCTACGAGGGCATTCCCGATCAGGTACCCACCGGAACCTACAGCGGCTGCCCAGAGGAGGGCGCCGGCCGCATTATACAGGAAAAACTCGGCCGCACGTATACGGCTCATGCCGATGGCGAAGGGAGTTATGGTCCGTATTCCGTAGACAAAGCGGAAACCGAGCATGAACGACCTTCTGAACCGCTCCAAGGAGCCGGTGACGCGGCCGATTCGGGACCGCCAGGCAGGCCGCTTGGCCAGCACGGCCTCGCCGTGCCTCCGACCCAGGTAGAAGAAGAGCTGGTCGCCGCAGAGGCTCCCCGCGAAAGCGGAGGCGATTACCCACGGGAGCGCCAGGTACCCCTGGTGAGCAGCGAAGCCTCCCAGTACCAGGATGGTCTCACCTTCGAAAAACGTGCCAACCAGTATGGCCAAATATCCGTAGGTGTCAACGGCAGACTGAAGTGTCACGCCTCCTCCCTCCCAAGGATTGAACCATACCCTTTCTCGAGAGATCTCTCAAGGCCGAGGGGTGGCAACGATGTGCCATTTCTTCGCCTAGGGACGATGAGGGTTGGGCAGTGCTCAGAAAAGGGCAAAGTGCTTGAGTTTCTGCACGGCCACCGGGGCGTGCCAGCGAGGATGAGAAAGGTCGTGGATTCCTTCAAGGAACGGAGTTACACTCCTCCTGGTGCCTTCCAGGAACCGACTACGCCTGGAGACGGTGCGAAAGCCTGTTTGTCGTGGCGAGGGTAGGCATCACGTGAAGACTGGTATCACTCACCTCAAGGGAAAGACTCTGACGCCGACCCTGGTCGAAGAATTCCGGAACCTCATCTATGGCCATTTTCGCCGCGGTCGACGAGAGATGCCCTGGCGGCAAACCCGTGACCCATATCGCATCCTTATCTCGGAGATCATGCTCCAGCAGACCCAGGTGCGGCGGGTGGAGGCGAAGTATCCCAAGTTCATCGCGGCATTCCCCGATTTTCCGTCACTGGCCAGGGCGCCCCTTCGGGAGATTCTCAACGTCTGGCAGGGTATGGGGTATAACCGCCGGGCCTTGGCCCTCCGGAACATCGCCCGAAGGGTCGTCACCGAATTTCACGGAAGGCTTCCAGATTCGGAACAAACACTCAGGACCTTTCCCGGCATCGGCCCGGCTACGGCGGGGGCACTGGTCGCCTTCGCCTTCGACAGGCCCTCGGTGTTCCTGGAGACGAACATTCGACGCGTCTTCCTCCACTTCTTTTTTGCCGGCAGAGATAACGTGAGCGACAAGGAGATCCTTCCCCTCGTGGAGAAAACCCTCGACCGGGAGAACCCGCGGCTCTGGTACTACGGCCTCATGGACTATGGCGCCCTGCTGAAAAAGGAGACCGAGAACGCGAACAGGCGAAGCGCCCACTACCAGCGGCAATCACCCTTCGATGGCTCGGACCGGCAAATCCGCGGTCTGATCCTGAAGGCCCTGCTGGCGAATCCTCGAATTCCTGTGTCCCAACTTCTGAACTCAGTGGGCAAGAGCCCGAAGCGGGTCGAGCGCATGATGGAGCAGCTTGCTGCCGAGGGCTTCTTGGTGCGGGACGGCGATCTCCTTTGGATCTCCACGGGTCAAGGAGACGACAGGGGTTATGCAGAAGACGCGTAGGGGCGGGCTCTATTCGCCAGAGGCGGATCGACGCCCGCCCGTATAATGCATAGGGCGAGTCTTTGGCTTCGTGAAAGTGTGAGTCGCGGGTGGGGAGAGCGATTCCCCTTACGCCCTACGCGGTTGGAACGACCAGATCGGTTTGAACAAGTCCTCCGGAGCTGGGCGATCAAAGGTGTTCTGTCGTTGCGGCCCGACTCGATTCTCCTGGAATTAACTTGCCGAGATCAATCTGCCGATCCGTGACCACCTGACTTTATCCCACACGTTTCCGGCGCGGTTATTCCATGAAAAGTAGAGGATAAAAGCCTTCCCCAGGACATCCTGCAGGGGGACGAACCCCCAGAAACGGCTGTCGTCGCTATTCTCACGGTTATCCCCCAGCACAAACAAGGAATCCTTGGGTACTACGACAGGGCCGAAATTCTCCATCATTTGGAGGTAGTCCGCCGGCCACTTATCGCTGAAGTGCCCCCATGGATCGTGGATCAACGCATCGTTGACATATATTCTATTCTGGATGATTTGTACTTTTTCCCCTTCTGTGCCAATGACCCTCTTAACGAAATCCTTCGACGGATTCACCGGATACATGAACACGATAACATCCCCTCGGCAGGGCTTTTCGTAAGGGAACAACCTGGCGTGCGTATAGGGAATAACTGGTCCGTAAATAAACTTATTGACCAGGATGTAGTCTCCTACCAGTAAAGTTGGTTCCATCGATCCGGATGGAATTCTAAAGGCTTGCGCAACAAAAGTCCTGATAAAAAGCGCGATCAAGACTGCGATCAGGATCGGCTGCAAATACTCTTTAATAATCTTCTTCTTCCCCATCGTTTTCTGAGCAGCTCCTCAGTTTCTTAGTAATAACTTAATGTTCGTATTTGTCTATTCTCGCACCTTAAACTTCAAACTCTGCGCATTCAAGGAGACTTGCATCATCAGATCCTGAATTTAGTGTCATTGGATTCGGAAATTCCAGCATTTTCAGTGAGGTCATCAACGGAATGTTTTGCACATTGCTTAGACCAAAGCCTCCCTCGCCGTGGCCCTCCGCCTTGAATCCCGGCGTACGCGACATGTCTCAAGGCACCACATGCTAGCAAGTGGCTGAAGCCCCCCTCTCTGATGGCGAAGGAGGCTCCCTCCATCACCTGCCAAGCGACGTGTCTCCGTCGGCGAGTTCATGGGGTTTTTCGACCCCCGGCTCGGGTAGAGGAGTTGGGTCCATCCGCCGTCCAGGCCAGAGTCTTGTCCGCCAGGAGCGAATTATACCTTTCTTGCCGAAAGGGAGTTCTCATTAATAATAACGTACTAACATCATCGGCCATGGGCAACGGCTAAGGTCGGGCGGGAAGTGGAATGCCGCAAGAATAACCGGGGTGAAATCCAAGAAGGCAGGGGGCCGCAGCGTTGCCCCATGGTGTCGGCCCGGGATCAGATCGAAGGTACCTCGGGATCGAGGCCCCGGGAGCAGGGAGGAGCAAATGGGAATGAGGTTATGGAGACCGACCGACGGCGATGAACCACGGAGGCGGAGAGTATGCTAAGAAAGATTCGCTACAAATTGTGCTTCCTCGCTGCGCTGGGCATTCTGGCCCTAGTCGTGTCGATACCGTCGCTTACCAAGAATTATCCTGACTGGCTGGGAAAGATTCTCCCCACCGATGGCATGCGTCTGGGACTGGATCTCCAGGGAGGTATGCAGCTCATCTTGAAAGTCAAC
>Ga0187776_10001983_pt1 | contig 10380 bp, 7 predicted proteins | sample 0216_BV02_MP12_2_FD_132426 | JGI IMG/M metagenome (GOLD analysis project Ga0187776, IMG submission 132426) | Tropical peat soil microbial communities from peatlands in Department of Meta, Colombia - 0216_BV02_MP12_20_MG | ecosystem: Environmental > Terrestrial > Soil > Wetlands > Peat | place...
AGTGAGTAGAACGCCGCCTTGATGGTCCCGAAGATGAGAGGAACTAGGGAGAGCTTCGGCTCGAAGACATCCGTTGCCGCCGAGGACTGCCAGGTGAAGGCAGGCTCCGGATGCCCCTCGTACCAAACCTTGCCGAAGAGCGTCCGGAAGGTTGTCTCCGGATGGGGCACGGAGAACTCCCAAAAATGAGCGCGGCCGCTCCCATCGAGAGCGAGGAGACCGTCGAAGCGCGGGGCAACGAGGATCTCCCGACTCCCACCCGAGACGGCTTCCTTGGGAAAGCTGAGGATGGTCTTCTGGCTCGTGCCGTGGAGGAGCCGGGTCGCCCCCGAGGCATCGACGACGGCGAAGCCTTTGCCCCTGAGGCTCGGCTCCACGCGTACCGCGGGTGCGCCGCTGGAGGAGAACTCCCGGGTTCGGACGAGCGCCTGTCCGTCCTGGGTCCCTGCCCCCGGTCGATCCAGAAGGAAAAAGATACCGAGCGAACCGTCGGAGCCGCCCAACACCAGGGAGCGAGTTCCAAGGAGCAAGCCTGCAGCGGTCAGCTCCACCCCGGGCGGCAGGGGACGAGCCGTTTCAGCAAGGATAGGCGCGTCGGGATGGCTGGTGTTGTAACGGTACACAGTCCCGCCGCGTTCCACGACATAGACCTCCTCGGCGTTGTCGTTGAGGAGCACCGACTGAACCTTGGTGCCTTCCGGAAGCGGTGGAAGTTGAACACCTCTGATCTCCGCCCGCTTCTCCCCGGTGAAAAGGTTCACCTTCGTCTCTGCGAGATTGAGGGTTACGCCCCCCTGATCATCAACGGCAACAAGCGCCCGGTTCTGCCGTTCCGCCTCGCCGCCCTTCCGGTAGTCCATGGCGACGATGAGCCTCGCCGACGGGGAAGCTGGGATGGGCTCGTCCAGCTCGAGCTCCACCGTCACCTTGCGGACCTGGTTACCGGGAGTCATCGAAAATACGGCGCGACCGTCAGTCTGGTCCCGCTCATCGAGCCGCCTCAGGCCGACGGGCACCTCCTGGGGCGAGAGAATTTCCGTCCGGAAGTGGATTCCCCCGAAACGCACGGTCCCGTCGTCGAAACCGAGGGCTATTCCACTCCCGTCGATGGTGCTCGCCGCAGCTCTGACCTGCCTCCCCTGGAGATCGAAGGAAGGCGCCTCCAGGGGTGTACCGGTCCGCGCGTGGAACATGGTCGTCCGACCGTCCTCCCCAAGCGCCAGGACCGCAGTCTTGTACTCGTCCATGCTCATGTCGAGAATACGACCAGACAAGCCGGCCACGGTATAGTCGCGAGCGGCGGTGACCTTGCCGCCCCGGAACAGGGGCACGACCTCTTCGACGAGAAAGACCAGGATGGCGAGGACGGCAACGATGACAATTATCCCCCCGACCGTAATGATGCGATCAGCGATCCGGTCCGCGATGATCACGGAGCGCCGCGCTCGTCTCTGTCGCCGTGCGGGGGTCGCCAAGGCCTTGCTCCTTGCGCCTTCAAGGATCGCCTCACCACTTCCCGCGCTGCGTTTCGTGGTGTACAGCTCTTTCATGGCCGACCTCGAGGGGCAAGACGGGTGGAGCCCCGGTTTCGGGATCCCGCCCGTTCGTCCTCTTGAAGATTCTTACTTGATCCCGAGGGCCGCAAAATCCTCGCCGACGACGATGCTCGAGATGGGGAAGAACCCGTCCTTGATGACGATCGTCTGGCCCTCCTTCGAGAGCACGTATTTGATGAACTCCCGGCTCAGGGGATCGAGAGCCTGCTTGGGGTTCTTGTTCAGGTAGATATAGAGAAAACGGGCCAGGGGATACTCGCCGCTGTAGGCATACTGCGCCGTGGCGTCATAATACCTGCCCTCGCTCTTGCCCAGCGGTACAGTCCTCACGTCAGCGGTCTTGTAGCCAACGCCCGAATAACCGATGCCGTACTTGTCGGAGGCGACCCCCTGGACAACGGCGGAGGACCCCGGCTGCTCTTTCACCGTGTCCCTATAGTCGCCGTTGAACAGGGCCACCTCCTTGAAGTAGCCGTAGGTGCCGGAGGCGGAGTTCCGACCGTAGAGGGAGATGGGCTTGCTGGCCCACTCGCCCGTCAACCCGAGGTCGCCCCAGGTGACGATGTCCTTGGGATAGCCTCCCTTCCGGTTCTTGGAAAAGATGGCGTCCACCTGCTGGAGGGTGAGGCCCTTGATGGGGTTATCCTTGTTGACGAAGACGGCAAGAGCGTCCACGGCCACGCTCACCCGGGTTGGCTTGTACCCGAACTTCTTCTCGAAGGCGTCAATCTCACCGGACTTCATCTCCCGGGACATGGGGCCGAACTGGGCGGTCCCCTCGATGAGAGCCGGCGGTGCGGTAGAGGAACCCTTCCCTTCGATCTCCAGTTTCACGCTGGGATAAGCGGAGCGAAATCCCTCAGACCACATGGTCATGAGGTTGTTCAGCGTGTCGGAGCCGATGGATTTTACATTCCCCGAAACGCCGCTCGCTTTGTTGTAGGGGGCGATCTTCGAGTCGACATCCATGGCGGCAAGGGGTACCGCCACCAGAAGGGCCAAAACGACTACGAGTAAGGGCATGAATTGCCTGATTCTCATGGCTTCTCCTCCGTGTAGGTTCAGAGCTCTTTTCATTTCCCATGCACGTAGGGCCCTCTTTGTGCATCACCTAAGAACTATAGGTCGCCAAATGTTACAGTTGTGTTACAGCAGGGTGAAAAGGCAATGACGGGTCAGGCAGGCTCTGCTCGCGCCCGATACAAGGCGGCGTCCACTGCCCCAAAGAAGTCTCTTTTCCGCAACGAATTATCCTCAACCCGCGGGCCGAGGGGGAGGGGGACGAGGATTGCTCAACTTTTGTCTTGATTTTGTCCGCCAGCCTGTAGTACATGAGATCTATACAGCCTGGGTATCCCCTCTGGGGAGAAAAGGGAATCCCGTGTGAATCGGGAGCGGTCCCGCCGCTGTAATCGGGGACGAAAGCCGCAGGAAGCCACTGCTCTGGTAGATCGGAATGGGAAGGCGCGGCAAGTAGGGTGATCCGAGAGTCAGAAGACCTGCCCAGGCCGGGATCTCGCTGCCACGGGGATCTGGCCGGACGGGATCGACAGTAAGGATCAAGTAAACTGGGTGCAATCCTTAAGCTGGCAACGGCTTAAGGATTTTTTTTGGCACCGCTCGCTCACCCTCTAACCTCTTCCCGGGGGGCCGTCGCGGGCTGGCGGCGGCTTCCCCCGGACCCGACCCATTGATCGATGCGTCACGCAGGGCGCCGAGGCAACAAGCAGAGATATAGGGACAACCTTCAGCGACAAGGGAGGAGGAAGAGGTGAAGAGAGGCCTGATCGTCTACCTGACTGACAGCGAGAGCCTGCCTGACTCGTTTTCCCCGGACGAGGCGCTGGCGACCATTCCCCTGAAGGGCGAGCGTTCGCTCCTTGCAGCCGCCGGTGAGGGGTTCTTCGACATCGACGAAGCGCTTTACCACCTCATCGTTCGCGGCATGCAGCATGTCTCCTGTGTGAAGGCTCGGCTTGACGGGAGCGGACGTCTGGAGCTCTTCGGCGAGCCCTTGCGGCTGTACGGGTAGCACAGGGGGAAGCTTCAGCCCTGGCTCCATGGCCTTTGGGGGTTTGGGAGAAGCGACGCGTTCCCCGCCGAAGCCGGAGTGAAACAACAGGATAACAAGAAAATCCGACGGGAGGTTGTATGAAGCGAGCAGTACTCTCTCTGCTTGTGCTCATCGTTGCGCCCCCCTTCTTGACCCTTGCGGCTGCGGAGGAGCAAAAGGAGAAAAAATTGGAACAGGTGGTGGTCACCGCCAGCCGTTATGAGGAACCGACGGAGAAGGTCCCCGCCTCGGTCGCGGTAATCACCTCGGAGGATATCCAGGCCACCACAGCCCAGACCGTTCCCGACGTTCTCAGAGACAAGGCAGGCATTGAGGTGCGAGATATTCTGGGTAACGGACGAACGGCCACCGTGGGTATCAACGGCTGGGGTGGGGAGACGGCCGGTTCCAATTCCTTGCTCCTTATCGACGGCAGGCGGGTCAACAAGATTGACCTGAGCGGAATCGACTGGACCCAGATTCCTCTCGAGCGGATCGAGCGGATCGAGGTCGTCCGCGGTGGCGGGGCGGCAGTGCTCTACGGTGATAACGCCGCCGGTGGCGTGGTGAACATTATCACCAAAAAGGGGGCTCCAGGCATCCACTTCACTGTAGGCGGTAGCTTCGGAAGCTACGAGACCCACCGGGAGGAAGCCGGCGTCAGCCTCGGCAACGATTGGGTCAACCTCGCCGGGAACGGCAGCTACAGCAACAGCGACGGCTACCGGCAGAACAATTCCTTCAGGAACAGCTTTGGAGGCGGGACCCTCTCTTTGAACCCCAGTGAGTGGGTGGGGGTGGATGTAAGCGGGGGCATCAAGTCTGACCGGTACGGTCTTCCCGGGTTTCTCCTGCAATCACAACTGGATAGCGGCGTCTCTCGGCGGGACAGCCTTTTTCCCGATGACGACGCCTCGACGAAGGAGTACTACCTGCAGCTCACGCCGGTCGTCGACTTCAAGGATCAGGGGAGCGTCAGGGTTGGTCTGCTCTACGACCACAGCAAGGTGCGTTCCAACTACCGTGGTTTCTTCTTCACCAACGACAACACAATCGACACCTACGGAGTCACTCCCCAGTATCTTCGCAAAGACCGCCTCTTCGGCCGCCAGAATACCCTCACCGCGGGGCTCGATTACTATTGGTACGACCTCTCCCAGGGTGCGGAGTCCTTCGCCGCCTCCTTCGAAAGCACCGATGACAACAGTTTCAGGAAGGAGAGCTTCGCTTACTACGCCGACGACACTCTCGAACTCTTCCCCGATCTCCTCTACCTGTCCCTCGGCTATCGCAGAGAGACGGTGGATTATCATTTCAATAGCCGGCACACTGACATCAGCTCGGGCACGGAAACCAGGCTAACTCAGGGCGAGGACAACGACCTTACCGCGTATAGAGTCGGATTGACGCTGACCTACCAACCCAACAGTAAGGTGTTTGTCTCCTATGCGAAGAGCTTCCGTACCGGCCTCGTGGACGAGTATTTTTCTGTGTTCACCGGGGTCAACACGGCCCTGCAGCCCCAGAGGAGTGAACATTACGAAATCGGGGTTCAGCACGCGTTTGCGCCGTGGCTCACGGCAAATGTCCTCCTCTTCAGGGTGGACACGAAAGACGAGATCTTCTACGATCCTCTCGCCTTCTCGAATACGAATTACCCCCGGACCCGGCGAGATGGGGTGGAAGTGGGCTTCAATGCCCCAGCGACGGAATGGCTCACCCTCTTCGGTTCTTACACTTACGTGAACCCGGAGTTGCGCCGGGGCCCCTTTGCGAGCGGGAACAAGATTCCCGGGGTGGCTACCAACATGGCGAGCGGCGGAATCAACCTGCGGTTCCTCGAGTACTGGCGGCTGGATGTGCGCGGCCGTTGGATGGGTGAGTACTATGCCATCAGCGACTGGAACAATCAGGGCGAGAAGGCGGACAGTTGGACCACCGTGGACACCAAGCTCACCTTCCAATGGAAGGAGTTCGAGGCCTTCGCCGGCGTGAACAACCTCTTCAACGAGAAGTACTCGGACTACGTAGTCTTCAGTAACTTCTCGCAGGAGCTGGCCTTCTACCCTTCCCCGGAGCGAAACTTCCTCGTCGGGTTGAGGTATGCTTATTAGATGAAGTACCCCCGAACATCGGCAGACGCAACCGTTGTCCTGATCGTCTCTGTCGCCCTTGTCACTTCCCTCGCCACGGCGGCAGCCGCCCGCGCCGTCACGCTGACGGACGACGCCGGGCGAGAGGTCCGGGTGCCGGATAGAAGTGAGCGCATCGTCTCCCTGGCGCCCAGTATCACTGAGATCCTCTTCGCCCTCGGTGCCGGTTCCCGGGTAGTGGGGGTCACCCAGTACAGCAATTACCCACCCGAGGCGACGCGGCTACCCAAGGTGGGCTCCTACGTCAACCTCAGCCTCGAGAAGATTCTCGCTCTCCGGCCGGACCTGGTGATCGGCATCCGGGACGGAAATCCCAAGGCTGTCATCGACCGGCTCGCCGAGCTGGGCGTGCCGTGCTATATCGTGGACCCCACAAGCCTGGATGGAGTGATCACGACGGTCCGGAACATCGGGCGTGCTGTGGGTCGTGAGCAGGCAGCGGAAAAAATAGCCGGACAGATGGCATCCCGCATCCGGGAGGTGGAGCGTCTCGTGGCCGGCCTCGCCAGACCCCGGGTCTTCTACCAGATCGGGGTCGAGCCCATCGTCTCGGCAGGCCAGGGAACCTTTCCCAACATCCTGATCGAGACTGCCGGGGGGAAAAACGTCGCCGCCGATATGGCGGCATACCCGCAGCTCAACGTGGAACAGGTTCTGGTCGCCCGGCCTGAGATCATCATTGTCACCTCCATGACCCGCGAGTATGACTTCGAGCGGGTGAGAGGGTTCTGGGGGCGGTGGCCCGACCTGCCTGCGGTGGCTGCAGAACGAATCTATGTCGTCGACTCTGATCTTATGGACCGCCCTTCCCCGCGCATTGTGGAGGGGCTGGAAATTCTGGCAAAGCTCTTTCATCCGGAGAGGTTCAAGTAGGAGACGATGCGCGTTACCCCCGCCCGCATTATGGCAACCTCCCTCCTCCTCATAGGAGTCCTTGCCGTGGTCTGCCTGCTCTCGCTTACGACCGGGCCGGCCAAGCTGCGGCCGGGAGCGGTGCTCGCCGAGCTGTTTGGCTCCCCAGGTGCGCTCGACGCCATGGAGCGAACCATCCTCATGAGAGTCAGGCTGCCGCGCGTCCTCCTCGGCGCTCTCGTCGGCGGCACCCTTGCAGTTGTCGTCGTGGTGTTCCAGGCCCTCCTGCGGAACCCCCTCGCCGAGCCCTTCGTCCTCGGGGTCATGGGAGGTTCCGCTTTTGGTGCCATCCTCGGAATCCTCGGCGGTTGGGCCTTCTTCCCCGGCGTGACCGGTGTCGCCTTTGCCGGCGGGATCCTCACCATCGCTCTCGTCATCGGGATAGCCGGCGGCCGCACGAGAATCCACACCAACACCTTGCTCCTCGCGGGGGTGATCGTGAACGCCTTCTTCTCCGCGGCGATCATGTTTCTTCTCTCAGTTACCCGGAACCAGGAAATCCATAACGTTCTTCGCTGGCTCATGGGCGATCTCAGCCTCTCCAGCTTCAGAGAACTGGCGATCCTCGCCCCCCTCGTCCTGATCGGCTTCACCCTGATCTTCGCCGCCTCCCGCTCCCTCAACCTGATCGTCATGGGTGAGGAGACGGCGATGCACCTCGGGGTTCAGGTGGAACGAGTGAAGAAGGGGCTTCTCGTCCTCGTCTCCCTGGTGGTCAGCGCCGCTGTTGCCCTGAGTGGGATCATCGGCTTCGTCGGGCTCATCATTCCCCATGTGCTCCGCCTCCTGGTGGGTTCGGATCACCGCCTTCTCCTCCCGGCCTCCTTCCTTTTCGGGGCCGGCTTTCTTGTTTTCTGCGACACTGTCGCCCGCGTGGCAACCACCCAGACAGAGCTCCCTGTCGGGGTGATTACCGCACTCGCCGGCGGGCCCTTTTTCATGTATCTCCTCCGGAGGAAACGGCGCTAGCATGCACCTGATGGAGGCCCGAGATCTCTCCTTTCGGTACGACAGGGAATGGGTGGTGAGGGATGTGACCTTCACCCTGGAACCCAGCGAGTTTCTCGGTCTTCTCGGCCCTAACGGCTCCGGGAAGTCTTCCCTCCTTAAGGTCCTGAACGGCATTCTCCGCCCGCAACAGGGCCAGATCTCCTTTGAGAACCGGGAGCTCTCCTCCTGGAGTCGAAGACGCCTCGCCCAGCGGATGGCCATGGTGGCTCAGGAGATTCAGGTCGAGTTCCCCTTCACCGTCCTGGAGCTCGTGCTCATGGGGCGGTATCCTCACCTCGGGGCGCTTGAGTTCGAGAGCGACCGTGACCTCGCCATCGCCCGGGAGTGCATGGAGCGCGTGGAGATCAATCACCTGGAGAATCGATTGGTAACGCAGCTAAGCGGCGGTGAGCGTCAGCGGGCCCTGGTGGCACGGGCCCTCTGCCAGCAGCCTCGGTGCCTTCTCATGGACGAACCCACCGCCTTTCTGGACTTGCGCCATCAACTGGATCTCTTCACCCTCACGCGCGAGCTAACCGTGCGGCACGGGGTGGGAGCGCTGGTGATCTCCCACGACATCAACCTGGCGGCCCAGTTCTGTGACCGGCTCCTGGTCATGGATAAAGGACGCCTTGCCGTCCAGGGGAGACCGGAGGAGGTCGTTCGGCCCGAGCACCTCGAGACGATCTACGGGTGTCGGTTGCAGGTGGATCGGAGCCCTGTCTCCGGTAAACCGAGAGTAACACCGGTACCACCGGCAGCGAAAGGAAACGTGCAGGGTGGGTAGCGCCCACCAAAGGGATAGCGCTTTTCCGGGGAGCGATACCCACCCGCAAGTTCCGTCTTAGAGCGATATGGGCAGATAGATCCCTCTCCCCCGGGGGGAAATGGTAAGGGTGAGAGGGTTTCCCCGCCCAGGATTGGCAGGTGTGACCTACCCAGTTATGCTCCGGCCGGGAGGATACGCGGAGATGAAGGTGAGATGGGATGTCGACGCCGAAAAAGTCCTGGGGCGGGTTCCCTTCTTCGTTCGGCACCGGGTGCGGAAAAAGGTGGAAGAGGACGTCGCAGCCGCGGGCCGCACCCGGGTAACCGTCGCTGACCTCGAGGAGAGCAAAAAGCGCCAATTCCAGCGGTTGAGTGAGGGAGTGAAGGGCTACACCCTGGAAACCTGTTTCGGCGGCAGTGGTTGTCAGAACGCCGTAGTTGCCTTTCCCGAGCTCGTCTCCCGCCTCGAAGAGCTCCTCGAGCAGGCCGATTTTCTCTCCTTTCTTCGTAACCACCTCGGAGAGAAGCTTAAGCTCCACCACCAGTTCAGGGTCACGCTAGCCGACTGTCCGAATTCCTGCTCCCAGCCGCAGATCAAGGATATCGGTATCATCGGTGAGGTTGAGGTGCAGCCCGAACCGGAGGCGTGCAGCGGCTGTGGTGAGTGTGCCGCTGTCTGTGAAGAATCAGCCGTCACCCTTGAGGATGATCGTCTCGTGGGAATCGACGGCGAGAGTTGCGTCCGGTGCGGCGCCTGCGCCCGGTTCTGCCCGACGGAGGCGCTCAAGACCGGCAGGGGAAGCTACCGGGTCGTGGTGGGTGGAAAGCTAGGCCGGCATCCCCAGCTCGCCCGGGAGCTCGCAAGGGGTCTCGATGCGGATCAGGTCGTAGCGTTGGTGTCACAAATCGTCGAGGTCTACAAGGCTGTTGCACGAAAGGGTGAGCGGCTCGGGGCCGTCCTCACCAGACTGGGGTGGCAAGAGTTCCAGGCGACGGTTCTGCGGAACTCATCGTCCTGATGGAATAGCCAGGAGGTCACATCTGATGCGGGGACTTGGGGAAACGGAGACACGGATCGCCGCGTCGCGCGATCTCCGTGTCACCGTGTCCGCTTTTTTCACCACATGGCCTCTCTCAGTGTCTGCTCCAGAGAGACCGGAGTCAGGCCGAAGATCTCGTAGAAAGGCTTCTCGTCGCAGGTGCTCCCCTCAAGGAGCATGGTGATCTGGTCGGTGGTGAGGGGATAGCCTGGGAAATACTCCAGCACACTCGTGGCCGCCTTGATTGGGAAAACCGGCATGTGGATCTTGACGATCGTCTTCCCCATCACTCGCGCCAGGGCGTCCATCATCTCGTTGAAGGTCACCATGTCGGGGCCGCCCACATCCAGGGTTCGTCCCTGGACCGTCCCGACTTCCAGGGCCCTCGCCAAGCCCTCGGCTACCGTCGTCACATTGACCGGCTGGAACCGGTAGTTGCCGTCGCCGATGACGGGCACCACAAAGGTCTTCACCATCCCCGCGAACATCTTTATCGCCTCACCTCCCCTGCCAAAGATGAGCGACGGCCGGAAAATCGTGTAACGGAGACCACTCTGGCGGACCAGCTCCTCGGCGGCAAACTTGGTGCGGAGGTAAGCCGTGGGACCGTTCTCCCTCGCCCCCAGCGCGCTCATGTGCACCATCTGGGAGACACCCGTCTCTTTGGCCGCGGCGATGACATTGGCGGCGGCCTCGGTATGAAGCCGCTCGAAGGTGACCCCCTTGCTCGGTAAGGCCCGAATAATCCCGACGAGGTGGATCGCGGCATCACACCCCTGCATCCCTTGCGCGAGATCGGCGGCGCTGCTGACCGTACCGTAGAATATTTCGACGGCCTCCGGTCGCTTGAGCTTGTACTCCGAACGCTGCCGGACCAGGGCTCGCACTTGGTGTCCCCTGTCAAGGAG
>Ga0187776_10001984_pt1 | contig 10379 bp, 9 predicted proteins | sample 0216_BV02_MP12_2_FD_132426 | JGI IMG/M metagenome (GOLD analysis project Ga0187776, IMG submission 132426) | Tropical peat soil microbial communities from peatlands in Department of Meta, Colombia - 0216_BV02_MP12_20_MG | ecosystem: Environmental > Terrestrial > Soil > Wetlands > Peat | place...
GATCAGGCCGCCGAGATTGCCAGTAAGACGGGTGGCGTGCAGAAAGTCGTGACGATGTTCGAGTACACTGACTGAGCGCTCTTGGTGGCGGCACGCGCGAGCGTCGACGACTCTGCGATAGAGCATAATAAAGTAGGTCTACGGGAGGGGCCGGATAGTCTGCCCATCAGCGCGCTGCGCGCCGCCTACGTCTCTTGAAGGTCTTATGTGCGCAGCTCTCGGCGAAACCTGACCAGGTTTCGCCAGGAACCGAATGGTGAGCTCGGGTTCGCATACGAATTTATCGGTGTCGCCATCGCGCGACCCGACTTTACCTGGAGTCGAGCCAGGTGCTGGACCTGGACGACGCGTTTCTTAGTTGGCGTGGGTCCGCAGGGCCGACCAAGGCATGAGCGTGAACCTACCGCTGTCCTCGGTCACGCGCGCGTGTAAGGAAAGATACTCGTCGATCGTGCGGTTGTGAGCATCGCTCGCGTTGTCTTTTGTGACGTCTCGGACAGACAAGTTGCCGTGCCGTGAGTCAGGGATCCTCTTTGACGTCCGATGCGCAGCGTCTGCGCATTCCGGATAGCCGCCTAGGGTTGGAACCTTTTCTGGTGCCGCCGCGCCAGCGCTGGCAATCGACGTCGCGAGCAAGAGACTGGCACCAAGGAGCACTTTCATCTTCATCATCGTGTCTGTCCCACTCTATCGAACGAGAATAGCCAGTCAACGCTGCACTGTCAAACTCCTGTTCATTCCGAGCACCGTGCGGCAAATCGCGTGCGACTACCACGACATTGGCGCGTTATCATTCGTCATCGATGCCCATCTCCTCGTCTCCCACACCAGGGTTTGAGCGAAAGATCTGCTCTCCCACGACCCTCCCGGAACGACTTCCGAGTTTGGCGCGGCCCCTCGTGTTCACCAATGGGTGCTTCGACATCCTGCATCGGGGCCATGTGACCTACCTCGCGCAGGCGCGTGCGCACGGCGCGAGCCTGCTAGTCGCTCTCAACACGGACGCCTCCGTGCGCCGCTTGGGTAAACCAGCTGACCGGCCCGTCAATCCTCTGGAGGACCGATTGGCGGTCGTGGCTGCGCTGCTGGCCGTGGACCTAGTCACTTGGTTCGATGAAGACACACCGCTTGAGTTAGTACGCCTTACGCGCCCCGACGTTCTAGTCAAGGGGGGGGACTGGCCGGCAGAGAAAATCGTCGGTGCGGCGGAGGTGCTGTCTTGGGGAGGCAAGGTCCTGTCCATTCCATTTCTGTTCGACCGCTCGACCAGCGCCACGCTGGCCCGCATCCGCAGCGCCTCAGGCTAGCAACATCATTCCGAGTCGTCGCGTCGAGTTATCAGATCAACGCCCTCAGCGGTGCTCATGGGTCCGCGCACGGGGCAAGCACCACTGGTGGTCGGTTTCTACATCCTGCTGCTCCCGAAACCTCTACGGTCCTAAAGGCATCGCTGACGCGCACCGTAATTTCGGTTTGGGTGGCGGATGACTCGCTTCCCAATCATCGTGCCAAGGGCAAGAACAGACGCCACCGCGGCCGCCGGCAAAACGGCGACCGAATCCCGGGAGTTTCAGTACTCCTCCAGGGACTTCCAGTGCGTTCGCCGCTTCATCCACGAACGCGCTGGCATCTCGTTATCGGAGGCCAAGCGCGAGATGGTCTACAGCCGACTTGCGCGGCGGTTGCGTGTACGCGGGCTACGGCGGTTCTCGGAATACTTGGAGCTTCTACGACTCGGTGATGAGGCAGAGTGGGAAGCCTTTACCAACGCGCTGACTACCAACCTCACCTCGTTCTTTCGTGAGGCGCATCATTTCCCACTGTTGGCCCAGCATGCCGCCCGGCACAAACTGGGGAGCAACTTCCAAGTCTGGTGTTGCGGCTGTTCCAGTGGCGAGGAGGCCTATTCTATCGCCATAACCCTGGCCGAAACCTTCGCGTCGCTGACGCCACCAGTTTCGATTCTTGCCACCGATCTTGACACGGTAGTCCTGCGCAAAGCACGGGAGGGCGTCTACCCTGTGGAACGCGTGGAACGACTCGACGCAGAACGCGTGAGGCGCTTCTTCCTGCGAGGAACTGGCGCCCAGATCGGGCAGGCAAAAGTGCGGCCCGAGTTGCGGGCGCTCGTGAGCTTTCGACAGCTCAACCTGCTCGCTTCTGACTGGCCAACATGCAAACCCTTTGATGCGATTTTTTGCCGCAACGTGATGATCTACTTCGACAGACGCACGCAAGCGGCAATGTTGCGTCGATTGGCGGCGCTGCTGCGGCCGGACGGTCTACTTTTTGTTGGGCATTCCGAGAGTTTGTTCCATGTGTCCGAGACCTTCCGCCCGCGCGGCAAGACGGTCTATGAGTTGGTCGGTAAACGCGATGCGAAGAGGTGAGAACAGGAGGCATACAGATGCCGTCGACCGTCGCTGCGTCCTCGACGCATGGCCAATTGGCCGCGCCTTCGTGCTGACCAAACAGCAGAAGGCGTAATCGCCCGGGTTCAGTTCGATGCGCCTTAGCGAACGATCTCTTTCCAGGAAACCTTCTTCACGTTGCGATTCCAAGACAGCGGCAGGCGATTGGACATGATGCCGCCATCGGCGCTGCGCACGAGAGAGTTGATCTGTCCGCTCGGCAGCACCACGATCACTGGTCGGGTCGATAGGCTCTGGGCCAGCGGTTTTCCAGTCCAAGGCACTTCGCCCGTGGCAAAGTTCGACTGCGCCACCTGACCGCCGGTATTGATGTCGACCGCGTAGAGAAAGCTTCCCGAAGCGCAGGCTACGGGGGAGGGCTGGTTGGAGGTAAAAATCAAGGTGCCGTACACCGCCGTTGGATCGCCGGTGATGCGCTCGCCCGCCGGCAGGTCGAAGTACCAACCGAAGCTGTTGATCCAGTCGATCGCATCAGAGTTGATATTGCGTAGGCCACCAGGCGCGACAGTCAGGTTCTTGCGCGTGAGCTTCGAACGCAGCGGACTGACCTGGATGCCGGTCCCGTCGTCGACGATCGCGTAGACCGATTGCACCGCGGTGCTCGCAATGTCGGTGTCGCCGAGAAGCCTGCCTGTCCCCACTAACACCACATGCTTGCCTTGGATGGTGACTAGCTCCGGCGCCGAGGTCACCGGCTGCGGGTTACCGGCGGCGTCTGCTAGCGCAGCGAGCTTGGTGACGTTCCAGCTCGCGGCGTTGGACGAGGAAACGTCGAATCGCCAAATATTGCCAAGGTTGTCTCCGCCGTAGATTTGCTCGACGGTCAGGTCCGTCTGTCCATTCAGCACGAACCCGGAGATCTGCCCCAGGTTGGCCTGGTTGGCGGTGGTGCCGCTGGCGGTCACCAGCTCCGTCAGGACGGCTCCATTGATCGGGTTGAGAAAAAATAGGTGACCCTTACCGTCCAACGTGGTAGTGCTGTTGTACCCGGAGGTCACGACGACTACCCATCCGAACGCACGCGTCTTGACGATAAGCGGCTTGCCAAAGCTGTAGCCGATGTTGGGGACATACTGCGGTAGCGTGGTGGGATTCGGAAACTCCCACAGCACCTTCCCGGCCGCAGCCCATTCGTCAGCGGCGTCGGGTACCGTTACGTCCAGCGCGTAGAAGCCCTGGCCACCCTGACGTAGCCCGCCTACCAGGATGGTGTGCCAGTTGGGGGTTCCGCTGGAGCCTCCGGTGTGGCTAAAGTCGACATCGCCCACTGCAGGCGTCCCATCCACATAGTATTTATGCTGATAGCTAGGGGAAGCCAGTTCGGACAAACCAGGGAAGACAAGATGCGGGATATAGGCCCAGGACTCCACACCCGTCGCGGCATCGAAAGCGTGCAGCATGCCGTCGTTGGCGCCCTGGTAGACCATGGCGTTGCGCGTGTCCAAGGAGTTGCGAAATACCGTGTACCCGGCGTCGGCGTATTCACCGCTCGCGCCGCGCACCGCGACCGGCTCGGCATCGACGACGTCGCCCATGATGTCGGCGCGGATGCGGTAGCCGTCCGCCTCCTGTGGATTGCGGGTGCCGCGCAGAAAGTCGAGCGTCTCCGAGCCGTTCGTCAAGCTAGGGGCGGAGGCGATCGCGGACAGCTGCGCGCGCTTGGCGATCGAGAGATTGGCCCAGCGAAACGGCAATCCCGCACCCGGTGCCGCGTTGGATGTCGCAATCACCCGCGAGTTGGGATCGCGCGTCTCTAAGAGATCGCGCGCCGACCACAATGGTGTGTTCGTAGCCACGGTACCTGTATTGACGTCGACCGAGAAGGCGAGCAGGTCGCCATACCAGCCGCCGGTGGAATAGGCCGAGGCATAGGCCGTGTTGTCGCCGGCACGGATGTTTACGTTCGATACCGCGACCGCGGCCGCTGATCCGGACTTGTTGAGCAGATCGGCGACCATCGCCTGGATCTTCGCGACCGTGCCAGTCACGTCGGTGGTCGTATACATCTGCCCGCGCCCGTTAATGGCAGCGTGCCAAAGGTCGTCCACAGAAGTGGGGCTGCGGTTCTGGTTGGGGTTGGGCCAGGTCGGCGGATACGTGAACGGAGTGTCGGTCTGCTGCTGATTGACACCGTAGATCGTGCCCTTGGATCCCAGCGTCAAACCATAAGTGTTCAGGTGCAGATCTGGATTGCGGTCCGCATCGGGGCGCGTGTTGCTCGGGTCGAACGGCACCAGACCGGATTGCATAGTCGGCTGAAGGTTGACCGTAAAGTAATAGAGCGCAATATCGGCCAGTGTGTTGTTGAAGATTTGTGTGAACGGCGCCCCGTTGCCCCACGTGTTTTTGTTGTAGGCCCCCACGGTCGGTCCGCTGGCGTTGGCGAATCCATCGGTCAAGATGAACGCTGCATTGCGCTGACATGCGTACTGAATCGGTGCATTGCCGTCGGTGCGCATGTATTGCTGTCCAATATAGTTCAGCGCGTCGCGCGTCGGGGTCCCGCCGTTGGAGGGGTTGGTGTACACCGTACCCAACAACTGACGATAGTTCTGGCTATCGGCCGTGGCGTTGAAGTCGTACATGGTCACGGTCGCCGTAGCATTGAACTTGACGACCCCGCCACGCACGTCGCGCACCTGAGACAAGACTTGGCCCATCGCCGCCGCCAGCATTAGCTTGCGCTTGCGGTAGTAGGTGAACCAGTTGGCGAAGTTCTGCAGCTCGGCGACGTAGGTGCGCCCCGAGGGGAAGGAGTTCCCCGACCTGATCTCGTAACGGCGCAATTTCTGTCCGTCCGGCGCGGTGGCGCAAGCGCCGCTGCTCAGATCGGCAGCCGTGCAGGTGCTGTCGATTACGTAGTAGGTCGCTGGATAGTAGGGAATCGCCACATCCCAGGTATCCCCGGCGGCGATCACGACGTTGGTCGTCACGCTGTTCCAGGTACCGCCGTTGCGCCGGCCCACGATGCCCGAGATGCTGGCGCCTGGTATGGTCATCCCCAGCAGCATGCGGAAAGTCCAGTTTGCCGCCGAGTTCGACAAATTAGCCGTGAGGTTAGTGGTGATGGGCGATCCGGCCGTTGGGAACCATGGATGACTGCGCGCCGCATTGATGCTGGCGGTGCTGAACGTACGTGTGGCGCCGCTGATATACGCCGGATCCCACGGCTTATAGGTGGTCAATGGATCGTAGTAGAGCGGGTTGTATTGGTGACTGCGGAAGAATGCGAACGCCGGGATTGGTGGAATGGCGAAATGATCGTAGTTGTTGTCCGTTAAGATGCGCGCGTCGGAGGTGCTGCCATTGGGAAACAGGTAGGCGTACTTGTACCAAGTATTCTCGGCACCGTCGCCTCCGGAGTTGCCATTGGCGTTAAACCACAGTTTCCCGCTTCCATCCGTGAACGACGAAGCGCCGGAGGAGGGTTTCAACCACCAGGCGGCACCGTCGTTGGTAGCGAGCAGCACCTCGAAGTCCATGGAACCGGAGTCGTCCAGGCCGAAGATGATATTGGGCTTGGCCGCACTACGGACGTCCAGCGGCACTGTGGAGATATCCATGTTGGCCACGGCTGCATGCGCTTCCCAGGACATCTGAAGGAGGGCGAGCAGCGCGCAGACGACGACAGTACGCGAGGGTATGCGCAGCATTTCCGGTACCTCTTGTATGTGGCAGTCGGATAGCCGCCGCGTGGCGGCAGGTCGGGATCTATTTCAGGACCAGCGCCTGAACGAATGCGTTGGCGCTCTTGGGGCCGGTGACCCGGACGGTTATGCGGTAATAGATACTGGGGGGCGTCTTGTACGCCAGTGAACCAGCCTTATTGCTGCCAGGGGCTTCGGCATCGCGCACCATGCAGTCGGCCAGTGGGTCCGCTACGGGCGTGATCTGACACAGCCGCTCGGCCACGTGTTGTACGCTGTAGTTGCCCACCGTCGCAGTGGGCACCATCGACCAGTCCACCGTTGTGGGTAGGCCATCGGCGTCCTCCGCTTGGCGCGTGGCAAAGTAGACGTTGGGAACATTGCCGTCCATGTTGACCATCGCGTCGAGCGCTTTGGCCGCATTGCTGATGCCGATGTCGGTTGCTTGGGTAGCGGCCTCCTTGAAAGACACGTTGCCGGCTACCAGCGACGACACCTCGCTGGAACGCAGCATGGCGAGAGATCCGACCAGCACTACTGCGAGTACGACGAGTACGACGATCAGGGAGACGCCTGTCTGGCGCTGAGCAGGGCTCATTGGGACACACTCCAAACGACGTTCTTGAGCGGTGCAATCGAGGCGTAGACCTGGTAGCGGTAGCAGCGCCAATCGGGGTCTGTCGATAAATCCAGCGGTGCGACATCTGGCCAGGGCGACGGCGCCACGGTGGTGACGGCGCATTCACCTGCAGTGTCCCTAAGCAACTCTTTGCGATCGCTGCGCACCACTACCGAAAAGCGCACCGCGCGGATGCGCGTGATGAGGTTCGGGGTGGGGTTTGCCCACTCGTCCGTGGCATCCACCCAGCGCCGGATCTCGTTGCTGATGCCGTCGGTGACACCGTATTGCGCTTGCAGGCTCACCGCGTTCGTCGCCACCCGTATGGTTGTGCCCGTAACCAGGTCTGTGGCGTTGAGGGCACCGTTAGTCACGCTGTAGCGTCGCCAAGTCAGGGTATTCCCGGCCTTGACCACCGCCCCCCCAGCGGAGTAAAGGGGAGCGTTGGAGAACGCGGCTACGGCATTGGGTGCGTTCCAGGGATGGTTGGCTCCGGAGGCTCGCGCCAGCTCGACCTCGGCGCCCATCGGAGTTATGGCGGAGATTTGCGCGACGGTGCAGGGGTCAGCGGCGGCCGGACTAGTGATGAGCACCACGTCGCCAATCTGGAGGCCCGACGTCGAATTGACGTGCAGGTTCTCACCCGGCATCGTGAGCCCACGGATCAGTTTCACCGGTGCGCTGCCCAGGACCGACTCAGCGAAGAACACGCTGACCGCGTCGGGGGCGACGCCGCCGTCAGTGATCTGCACCGGTGCGACCGCAGAGGCATCGGCCCGCGTGGCATTGCTGTAGTAAAGGTTCAGGCTGACGCAGCCCAGTTGCGTGGCATTCATCAGACCCACGCCGGCGTTGCGGAGGTCGCGCTGCATCATATAGCCAGCCATAACGCCGCTGTTCATCGCTGCATTTCCGGACAGAGAAGTCTTGCGCTGCCCTTCGAAGAAGGCTAACGACCCTGAGGCCGCCATTACGACCAACAGCCCAACCAAGATGCCAACCATCAGCTCAACCAGGCTGATGCCCGACTGACGTGTGCGCATGATCGTCACAGCCCCGTGCTCACCTGCGTTGCGGCGACGTAGTTGTGGACCATGCTGTCGCCTCGCATCCGCCACCGCAGCGTGACGGTGAGTTGCCCGCTGGCACTGTCATAGGACACCTGCGGCGGAACGGTCGCGGCATCCGGCAGGACGTTCATCACCTGATCGACCCACCCGGTTGCCTGAGCCTGGGCGTCGACGCTCACGCAAGCGGCCGATTGCGCGCTGTTGACGATGAAGCAGCCCACGTTTTGCGGGTTGGCGGCAGCCATTCCCAGGACGCTGGTGGCGAAAAACCCAGCCTGCATCCGCACGCGACTCTCGCTGTTGTCCTGAATGAGAGTGGCCTGCATGCCAATGAGAGCCAGGATTCCGACCGAAAGGACCACGAGGGACATGAGCCCCTCGACAAGACCGCCGCCGTTTTGATCGCGCCTCATGCGCTCTCCTGATTCAGTTGCAGGCTGTGGGAGTCCCCGGCTGCGCCACGGGATCGCAGCTGCGCACCAATCCACCAGCCGCCACCACGATGTTGAGGCAAGAGATACCGCCTTGCGGGCGGCACGCGCTGACTGTTGGCGCATCCAGGGTCATGTTCATGGCCTGGCCGAAGGGGCTGGTCCAACCCGAACCGTTGAAGGAAATGTTCTCGATGTCGGTGCTCACATTGACCTGTGCTTGGTGGCTCGCGCGTTGGGCCACTATTAGGTCCGCCCCGTTATTGGCTCCTGGCACGACGACTGTCCAGCCGGTGCCGTTGCGCTGGAATTGAACGCTCGCGTTACGCCGGATGGCTTCGGTGCGTGCCAACTCAAGTCCGCTGCGCATCTCCTCGGCAACGCCGCGAATGTCTGCGTTCGCCAAGTGCATACGCATGGCGGGCAGTGCTATGGCAGTCAGGATCCCGACCACCGCCAGTACCATGAGCAACTCGACCAAGGTGAATCCCGCGCTGCGCTTCATCGACACTTGTCCTTTTCCACCATCCAGCAGTCCACCGGGACAACCGCGCCTGGGAACGCCTCGGTGCGCCTCAATCCTTGCTCGTTGATGCTGAATACATAGCTGGCCACGCTGCCGGACCCGGTGGCACTGGCGGTGAACGCCTGGCCGTTCTGCGCTAGCTGGCAGGAGAATACGAAGCCGCTGACCCCGGTCGGCAAGCTCACGGCACACCCGCCGGCACCATAGTTGCCGTTGTCCTGAAACGCCTTCTCCATATGCGTTCGGAACTGGTCGAGTTGCTCCACAGCGTCGACGGCGCGAGCGCGCTTGACATACGAGCTGTAGCTGTTGGCAGCGAAGGTCGCAAGAACACTCAGGACGAGCAGCGTGACAACACCTTCGACCAAGGTGAAGCCGCATGCCCGCGGCGTTGGGGGAGCGCTCAATTCGCGACGAACCCTAGGAGCCCCAATGATGCGAGTGCGGCCAGCCCATCCAGCCCGGCTTGTAACCAACGATCAACCCTCCTCGACCGGACAGACCGCAGCATGGCAAGGGGGGCAGCCCATCCAAGCGGCTTGGGGACGGAAAGCGCGTCGGTCAATCGGGGAAAGCGCGAGGGGAAAAGACTGCCGAAGAGACGCACTATGGCGTCCCATGTCCGGCGGTCCCGCTGTCCTAGGCTCTGGCCCTTAGACCGGTAACTTTGCGCCCCCGGCTTTCGCTCGCGTTTGCCCTGGTCGAACATGCCCGCTGATACTGCCGCGGAGTCTTACATAAACCTGACTTACAGTTTTCTTACGTCAAGGCATGGTTGAACTTTAGGGCCGTGCTAAATGGCGGATTTCGTTTAGAGTTTCTGGGCTGGTCCGCCCTCAGACATCTGTATTGCCAGGTTTGTCACCCCTCTCGTACACGCTGCCGTCGGCAGCTGGTTTCCGCATTGCGGCACGCCTGGGTCCCGGCGTCCGTTGGGTATTTGGAGGACCGGTACAGCTCAACCGAGCGTCTAGCCAGCGATCAGTCGCGTCTCATTAAGACTGCCTCCAGCTTTCGAACACAACCTTTGTACGCGCCGTGGGAGGCGGAAAAACGTTTCTTCCACCTGAGAACTATCGCATTCGTGTGCGTCGGAGTCAGCGATCGGTCAGGTCTGCGTCGCGCGCAAACAGAGGCCGTATGGGTGCAAGGTGCTCAGAAATGCCACAGTGCCGCCACGCTGTAGCGCTGGGTTACACTGTCGGCGCACTCACCCATACGAGCGGGGCCGGGACTCAGGACAGACGCGCGAGCCCGCAGCCTACTACAACACCAACGGGAGCAATCGCATGATCATGGTCAGGTCCGGTTTCTGGCGCGACTTCTGGGCGCTGTTCAAGCCCTATTGGATCTCGGAGGAGCGGGTGATCGCGTGGGTTCTGCTCGTCTCCATCATCGCGCTCACTCTGGCGAGTGTGTACATGGATAGGCAGTTCAACGACTGGTACAACCTCTTCTACAACACGCTTCAAGACAAGAACAAGTCTGAGTTCTTCCGCCAGATCGGACGCTTCTGCATCCTCGCAGCAATTTACATCGTGATCTATGTGTACGCCACGTACTTGAATCAGATGCTTCAGATCCGCTGGCGCCGCTGGCTCACCCGCAGCTACCTGACGGAGTGGATGTCCGACCGCACCTACTATCGCATGCA
>Ga0187776_10001985_pt1 | contig 10376 bp, 8 predicted proteins | sample 0216_BV02_MP12_2_FD_132426 | JGI IMG/M metagenome (GOLD analysis project Ga0187776, IMG submission 132426) | Tropical peat soil microbial communities from peatlands in Department of Meta, Colombia - 0216_BV02_MP12_20_MG | ecosystem: Environmental > Terrestrial > Soil > Wetlands > Peat | place...
GACTACCTGATCAAGCCCTTCAAACCCCCGTTCCTCCGCGCGCGGGTCCGCGCCTGGCTCGTACGCGGAGACGCGCGGGCCACGACCGACGCATGACGTCGCCGCGCGACACCTTGCTCCGGTCGCCGTCGCCGGCGGCGAGCGTCTTTGCCCTCGCGCTCGGCGGCGGCGTCCTCCTGGGCTGGGCGCTCGACTGGCCGTATCTGCGGGCCCTGCTTCCCGGACACGTGGCCATGAACCCGCTGACCGCGCTCGCGTTCATCCTGGCCGCGGGTTCGCTCTGGTGCCGTACCGCGTCCTTCGGCGTTCGGCGTGAGCTCTGGTCGGCGGCGCGGATCGCCGCGAGCCTGGTCGTGCTGGTCGGAGTCGTCACGATCGCTGGGTATCTCATCGGCGAGAACCTGGGGCTGGATCAGCTGCTGTTCAGCGCTCGCTTGGGGGCCAACCGGATCGCGCCCAACACCGGTCTCAACTTCCTGCTCCTCGGTATCGCGCTGCTGCTGCTGGACTGGCAGAGCCGCCCGGGAGTGTGGCCTGCCCAGTTCGTCTTGTTGGCCCCGATCACGATCTCGTTGACCTCTCTCCTCGGCTACGTCTACAGCGTCGGCGCCCTGTACGGCATCGCGCGCTACATCCCCATGGCGTTGCCGACGGCGATCGCCTTCCTCGCGCTCTCCCTGGGGGCGTTGTGGGCCCGCCCGCAGCGTGGCCTCGTCGCCGTGGTGACCGCCCCCCATCCTGGTGGCGTCCTGGCGCGCCGACTCTTGCCCGCCGCCGTCCTGATCCCGGTCTTGCTCGGATGGCTGAGACTTCTGAGTGAGCGTCGGCGGCTCCTCCCGACCGAGCTCGGCCTGGCTATCGCGGTCGTGCTCACCATCTTGCTGTTCACCGTGTTGATCTGGGCCACGTCCCGATCCCTGAATCGCGCGGATGAGCTGCGCAAGGCGGGCGAGAATCGGCTGGCGACCCAGTACGTGACGACCGCCATCCTCGCCGAGGCCCCGACTCTCTCCGACGCGCTGCCCCAGATCCTGGAGGCGATCGGCAAGAGCTTGGATTGGAGTCTCGCGCTCCAGTGGACCATCGACCACGACCACCAGGTGCTCCGGTGCGGCGAGACGTGGATCGCGCCGTCAGCGCGCGGTCACGCCTTGGCCGAGCACAGCCGGGCCATGACCTTCGAGCGCGGCGTGGGCCTCCCGGGTCGGATCTGGGCGTCGGGGCACTCCGCGTGGATCGTCGACGTGCAGCGGGACCCGAACTTTCCCCGCGGCTCTGCCGCGGTCAACGACGGGCTCCACGGCGCCTTCGGGTTCCCCGTGGTGGGTCCGAGCGGATTCCTCGGGGTGATGGAGTTTTTCAGCCCGGAGTTTCGGGATGCTGATCCGGATCTTCTCCGGATGTTCGAGGCCGTCGGCTACCAGATCGGCCAGTTCATCGAGCGCAAGATCGTGCAGGCCGAGCTGGAGCGCGCCAAGCTGGCGGCCGAGGCGGCGGCGCAGGCCAAATCCGAGTTCCTCGCCAACATGAGCCACGAGATCCGAACTCCCATGAATGCCATCATCGGGATGTCCACCCTTTTGATGGACACTCGTCTCGACGCCCAGCAACGGGAGTTTGCCGAGACCATCCGGGCCGGCGGCGATCATCTCCTCACGATCATCAATGACATCCTTGATTTCTCAAAGATCGAGTCCGGCAAGCTGGAGCTGGAGGAGGCCCCGTTCGAGTTGCGCACCTGTGTCGAGGACGCGCTCCAGCTGGTGGCGTCCAAAGCTCGAGAAAAGCACGTGGAGCTTGCCTATCTCCTCGAGGACGCCACACCGGCGCTCCTGCGGGGCGACGTCGGGCGCGTGCGACAAGTCCTGGTCAACCTCTTGAGCAACGCGGTCAAGTTCACCGACGTCGGCGAGATCGGCGTCTCCATCACGTCCCACGTGATCGCAGGTCGGCAGCAGGAAGTGCATTTCGCAATCAGGGACACGGGCATTGGAATCCCCGCCGAGCGACTCGACCGCCTCTTCAAGTCGTTCAGCCAGGTGGACGCGTCGACGAGCCGCCGCTACGGGGGGACGGGACTCGGGCTCGCGATCTGCAAGCGCTTGAGTGAACAGATGGGAGGTCGGATCTGGGTGGAGAGTGAGCCTGGCAAGGGTTCGACGTTCCACTTCACGATCGTGGCCGACGCGGTCGAAGGACTCGAAGCAACGCGGCCCGACGCCGGCGCGGCCGAGCTCACCGGCCGCCGCGTGCTCATCGTGGATGACAATGCGACCAATCGTCGGCTCCTGAAGCTGCAGACCGAGAAGTGGGGCATGTTCAGCCGCGAGACCGATTCGCCGGCAGAAGCGATCACATGGATCCAGCAAGGGGATCCCTACGATATCGCGTTGCTCGACTACCAGATGCCCGGCATGGACGGTATCGCGCTGGCCCGGGAGCTCCGGAAGCTCCCAGGGGCGCGATCGCTCGCCCTCATTCTCCTGTCATCGGTGAATCGACCGCTTCTCGCTGACGAGGAAGAGACTTGGTTTGCGGCCGTGGTCTCCAAGCCCTTGAAGCTCTCTCAGCTGCAGGAGAGGGTCCGCGAGGCGCTCGGGGAGCCTCGCACCCCCTCGGCGTCGGTCGGCCGGCTGGCCGAGCCGCTTCCGTCGGCGGCCGTGTCCCTGCGGATCCTGCTCGCCGAGGATCACCTCCTCAATCAGCGGGTCGCTCTGCGGATGCTCGAGCGGCTCGGCTATCGAGCGGACGTGGCCACCAACGGGTTAGAGGTGCTGGAGCGGCTCACCCAGGCCCCCTACGATGTCATTCTCATGGATGTGCAGATGCCGGAGATGAGCGGCCTCGAGGCGAGTCGAGCCATCTGCGCGCGGTGGCCCGTTTCGGAACGGCCTCGCATCATCGCGATGACCGCCGAGGCGATGGAGGGCGACCGCGATATCTGTCTGGCGGCCGGGATGGACGACTACGTCGTCAAGCCAGTGAGCCTGGAGCAGCTGCGCCGTGCGCTCGCGGAATGCCGTGCTCTGGCGCCGAGGCCCAGCCGGCGAGCAGACGTACTGGATAGCGGCGTGTTCCACCAGCTGGCGGAGGACCTCGGCGGCGTCGACGCGCTCAGAGACGCCGTCGACCTGTTCCTGGGCGGGGCCCCAGCACTGCTGGCGGCGCTGCGCGACGCGGCCGCTCGGGGCGATGCCGCGGCGATCCAACGGGCGGTCCACACCCTGAAGAGCTCGAGCGCCATGTTCGGAGCATTCGGCCTGTCGAACCGCTGTGAGGAGCTCGAGCGCTTGAGCCGGACCGAGTCCCTCGAGGGCGCTCCGTCGAGAGTCGCTGGCATCGAGGCCCTCTATTGCGCCGTCGAGTCGGCCCTGCGGGCCGAAATGGGCGAGCCTCCGTGATCCGCGTCTCGCTGGGTTTGCGTCACTGCAGGACATCGTCTATGCTGGCGCGACTGAACGGATAGGATCTCCGACGGAGGAGTGTCCCATGACGGGCGTGAATCAACTCGGCTACCTCATCTTCGGCGTCAGCGACCTCGCAGCCTGGCGCGGGCTCGCTTCCAGCGTGCTCGGCATGGAGCTGGTGCCAGGCGACACCCGCTCGACGTCGTACCTCCGAATGGACGAGCACTCCCACCGCATCGAGCTCCGTAACGACGGGGTCGATGATCTCGAGGTCATCGGCTGGGAGGTCCCCGACGCTGCGGCGCTGCACGCGGTCGCGCAGCGTTTGGAAAGCGCCGGCGTCCGGGTGAAGCGCGGCACCCGCGACGAGGCGGATCAGCGCCGCGTGGTGGAGCTGATCCAGTTCGACGATCCCGCAGGGATCCGGACCGAGGTGTACTACGGCCCACCGCTCAACCAGCGGCCGTTTCACCCCCCGCGGGCGATCACCGGATTCAAAACGGGCACCATGGGCCTGGGACACCTCGTCGTCTACCAGCCCGACCTCGACGCGAGCGCGAAGTTCTACACCGAGCTGCTCGGCTTTCGTGTCTCTGACGTTGCCGGTCCCTTGGGCCGTCCTATGGCGGTTTTCCTACACTGCAACCCGCGGCACCACTCGATCGCGCTCTTCGGCGGCAGCGGACCCAAGCGAATCAATCACTTCATGCTCGAGTGCAACTCGCTCGACGACGTGGGTTCCGCCCGCGATATCGCCCGGCAGGCGGGGGCCCCGATCGTCATCGATCTCGGCAGGCACATGAACGATCACATGGTGTCGTTCTACGTGGCCAACCCCTCGCAGTTCGCGATCGAGTACGGGTGGGGCGGCAGGATGATCGACGACTCGTGCTGGCAGGTCGGTCGGTACGAATCCGTCGAGTCGATCTGGGGTCACCCGGAACTGTCGCAGCTCGTGGCGCAGATGGGGCAGACGGTCGCCGCCGCACGCGGATAAAGCTCGACAAGGAGTCGACCCCGCTCGCCTCTGGCCAGTTAGGCGCGGCGCCGGGCCGCCGCGACGACGATGTCCGCCGCCTCATCGGCCGCCCATGCTTCCGTGTTGATGACCAGATCGTAGTGCGTTGGCAGCTCGTTCTCGATGCCATAGAATCGCTGGAAGTAGTCCCTCCAAGCGTGGACCCCCGCGCAGGCTGCCCTCGCGGCTCCACAGATGGACGCGGTCACCAGCGGCGCTGTGGCGTCGGGGCTTCGGCAGAGAGCAAAGGCCGCCCTAATTTGCTATTCCCTCGTCGACCTCGAGACTGGCGGGAAGGTCTATATATGCTCGCTGGAGGAATGGACGAGACTACCGCCTATGGCCTTATGCGTGACGTGAGCAAGGTTGGCGCGCCGTCACAGGCAACGCAGCGGCCGCGCGGCGGCCTCCGGCACCCTGGACCGCGCCTCGTGGTCCAGGGTGCGCGGGCTCCGGCGGCGCGTCTAAGTGACCGTTCATCCTGCGGGGGCATCCGTCCGCGCATGACAGAGGCGACAGAGGGCGACCAGGCGGTCGAGGTCGAATCCCTAGCCGCCCTGGGCGCGCTTGACCCGGAACTCGAGATTTGCCTCGAGAGGGATTACCCGCGGGTGCTAGAACTGCTTCCACTCCAGCCTGCACTGGCAGGCGTGCATGTTGTCGGTATGCTTCTCCGCTTTGGAGCAGCGATGCCGCTTGCCGTCGTCGGCGATCTTCTCCTTCACGCAGCGTCCGGTCCAGGGCTCATCGGGTTTCACTTGCCCGCACCAGTTTGGCGTAACCTTGGGCTGCACGCGCGCCATGGCTCGTGTCCTCCTCGGGCGAGAGGTAGCGCACATGCGCCCCGATGGCAAGGGGATTACGCGTCGGCTGGGAAGCGCGCCCGGTCTGTTTAGGCGTCACGCGCGGAAACGCCGGGAGGAAGACCACCCGGTTCGCGCCCAGGGCGACGAGGGCTCCGGTGGTTCAGCGCGCCTGCCGATCACGTCCGCTCGTAGCGCCCGATGAGATCCACCCGCGTGAGGACGTGCCCCACCAGGGCTTTCAGGAGATCTGCTTTGCGCCGGCGGGGCGGTAAGGCGAGGGCCATGTCCAGGGCGTAGAGCCTGAAGAAGCACGTATGCGCAGATTCCGGGGGCGGGCGGGGGCCGCTGTAGCCGACTTCACCGAAGTCGTTCACGCCCTGTGTTCCGACGCCCGTCACGGTGTCCTGTCGCGGGACACCTTCTGGGAGTGCGCGGAGCGTCGCCCCGATTCCATAGAGCACCCAGAGCACCCGGAATCCTCCAGGGTCCGCGCGATCGTCCACCGTGAGCGCAAAGCTCTTGGTCCCCTCAGGGGGATCGGTCCAGCGCAACGGAGGTGAGACATTGGCGCCGTCGCCGGTGAACTTGCGCGGGATCGCTCCGCCGGGGCCGAAGGCGGGGCTCCGCAGCTTAAACGCCATGGGCGGTGCTCCTGTATTGCTACGCATAGGATACCGCCCCCGCTCGGGATCGGGCGGCCGTCCGGCCGCGGGACGACCATCGCACTGGCGAGCACACCAGGCGGGCGCAGGCGGACCGCTACTCGAGAAAATCGCCCCTGCCGTAGGCTGGAAGGCAGAGGGGGACTGCCCATGATTCGACAGCGGGAGAAGCAAGCGATCCAGCCGCAGGCGTCGCCGATCACGGGTCGGCGGTTCCGGCTGCATCGCGTACAGAGAGAAGGAGCGCTGGTGGCACATGCCGTCGTCGTGACGGTACTCACCGGCTTCGCGCTCGTGGTCGGGCTCGCGACGGGGTCGTCGGCGATCGCGCAGCCCGTGTCGACGACGTCGCCCGAGACGCTCACCGATGCACAGGTTCGCGCGGAGCTGAGGCGGTTGCACTCGGTGCGGACGGACTGTCTCGCCCAGGCCCAGCAGGCGCTGGCCCTGCAGCGTGCGGCGAACGGAGGTGGACGTCTCACTGAGGCCGAGGCGTATGGAAAGACCGTGACGGAGAAGATGGTGTGCGTCGACCATGTCAATCAGGATCTCCAGCGCCTGCAAACGCGAGCGGGCCCCGGCAAGGTCGGGCTCTTCGTCGCCGAGGACCAATTCCACCAAGAGTATCGACAGGGTCTGCTGGCTCAGGTCGGGATCCTGCAGCGGGTCATTGCGGAGCTGAACGACCCCGGAGCCCTCACGTACGAGACATTTGCCCAGCAGATGGACGCGCTCCGGCGGCAGACGGAGACATTCAAGAACCGCTACATTCGGCTCCTGAAAGAGGCCGAGACGCAAGAGCTCGCCCAGACTGTATTCCAGGCGAACGACGTGCTGCTGGGGAGCGCCCAGAACTGGCGCGACCAGGTGCGGGCCGAGCGCGACATCGCCGCCCTGACGCCGAACGGACCGACGGCGCAACTCTCCGGGGCGACGGCGACTCGGGACGCAGCCCAGAAGCAGCGGGTCGAGCAGTGGGAGACGGCGCGGCAGCTCGTCCAGCAGGCGACTACGCTGGCTGCCGCCCGATACCAGAGCCACTAGCACCCGGATCACGAACAAGTGCGATCTGGCGGACGACGCGATTGGCACGGGCGGCATGCTGGCCATGCCCGTCGGGGACATCTGTCTGCGCCTTGGCACGGGGGCCGAGCGCCACTAGCCGGTCGAGATGTGGGGGGCGACCCCCAGTTCCTTGGCCTCGCGAAGCACTCAAAGCGTCGTCGGCCCTCGGCTCGGCGCGGATCGCCCACCCACTTATTAGCTCCGCGGGTGACCTCGCAGGCGAAGCGCCCGTCGCCCAGCGGCGTAATGACCAACCGGCCCCGGGCGTAGGGGGCATCCGTCCGTGCGTGGCAAGGGCGACAGAGCGCCCCGAGGCGCCAAGTCGCTCCCCGAATCAGGTATTACTTGCCTCTAGCCCGTCTGGGAGCTGCGGCCGACGCTCCAGGATCTGAGCGCGGGCGGGACCGGGCGTGCCACCAAGCCTTGATCTCGGCTAGGTGCTCGCGTTTGTGGCTCCAGCCGGGGGCGGGGAGCCACTGGGTCACCGCGTATTCGTGAGCGGGGTCCCGCAAGGCCGGGGCCGGCAGGCGTCGGAGCCACCGGACGAGGTCGGCCTGGGCGCGGGCCCGCCGGCGCAGCAGCGCGCGCAGCCCCAGCCGTCGGAGGCGAGCCACACACCTAGCGTTGAACCGGTCCGCGTCGGCCATGCTTTCGAACCAATGGATACGCTTGGCGTGGCCACGCGCGATGAGCCGGAAGCGGCGCACCGTCTCCTCGTCACAGCCTAGCAAATGGCCGAGCACGTCCTTGACTGACCAGCGGTCCAGCGTGCGGGGACGCCGGACCTCGTGCTCTGGTAACCGTGCGACGAAGGCAAGGGTCGCCTCGCGCGAGGCAACGATGCGGCGGAGCGCATCGCGGCGCCAGTTCTCGAGCGTCCGGGATCGGCCTGCAGCCATGACGGCGACGGTAGACGAGGCACCGAGTGAGGTCAAGCGGGGCCGAGTATGCGGCTCCTGTGTGGTGCCGGCGCTGTCGCCGTCCTCATCCTGGTCGCCGTGGTCGCGGTCGCCACTTCTTCGCCAACGTGCCGGAGCGCACCGTGCTCCTGCGCATTCGCGCGGACTTCGACAACGACGGGATCACCGACCTCGCGCTGTCGGAGAGCTCGACGTGGGGCAACGCGGGGACCCTCTTCTTCAGCCCCGGCGCGGCCACCCTGCGCCCGCTCACGCTTGGGATTTCGGAGCTGGCCAGCTACGTACGCATGAGCGCCTCGCGCGGCACCCTTCAGCTGTACCGGGTCACGAGCACCGAGATCAGCCGCACCAGCGAGCTTTCACTTGATCTCGAACGTCCGAGCGATCGCGAACGTTACGAGGGGCTTCTCCCGATAGAGGGCAAGTTGCCCGTCGAGTACTGCAAGCTCCTCGAATATCGCCGGGATCCGGCGAACTGCTGGCGTCCTGGTCTCGGACTTCGGTAACCTCTCGGGGCCTCGAAATTGTTGACACGTCCGACGAGCGGGACGACTCGTTTTGGGACAGGTTGCGGCAGGTGTTCCCGATGGGGTCCGTGTCCGAACTCGTTGTGAAATCATACGGTAGTCCGACTGTGTGCCCGCCTGGCCGTAGATATGCAGGTCAACGGCCAACTTGTGCGTAGGAGGTTCCCCGGCATGATCCGACCGCTGCCAGCGTCTGGGAGCGTAAGTATGCCAGGAGCGGGCCCAGCATCAGCATCGAGCATGACTCGGCCACGGCCTCCCCGGGTTCACTCCCGGGTGTTCGACCTCGACGACTACCTGCCGGACCTCGCATTACCAGACCCGATGGGCCTGGGCCGGCGCGGCGTTCACGGCTTCCTCGGTGACGTGCGAGCGCTCTACGCGGACCACGAGGGGCGCCGGGCCTTGCAGCAGGTGGATGAGACCCTCGACCGCATCACGCATGGGCTGGCGGCCCGAGCGCGAAGCATTGCCTGGGACCGGGAACCTTCGGCGGCGCTCCTGGCGCACGGGCGCGCGTACACGACGGTCACGGAGGCTGCGGCCGCGATCGCCAAGACCCACGTCGTACCTGCGGGCACGGCGCCCGCGCTCTACCGCTTGTGGCTGATCTGCCGCGGTCTCCTGCGTGGCGCGGAAGCCGAGGGCCTGATCCTGGCGACCGTGGCGGCCTGGGTCAAGCACACGGGTCCCTTGGCGCTCGACGTGATCGGCGACCGCCTCCTGCGTCGACCCTATGGGGCGCGGTGGTGTGAGGAGTTTGACCGCCGCCGTGAGGGCCGCGCGGAGCCGCGCGGGGAGATGAGCTTCGTGAACATCCTGCTCGCCTTCCAAGAGTTGCCGCCGGCCTCGCAGCCCGCGGACCTGGACACGCTTGCCTCGCAACTCATTGAACTCGATGCCGTCGGCCCGCGGTATCCGATTCGGCCCGACGCGGACCTCGTCGCGCTCCTCGGCGAGTGCATGAGCTTGGATGACCGGGTGGAGCAGGCCCTCGCGCGCGGGCGTCACGGCCAACACCAGACTGGGGACGCCGACGACGTGGCGTCCCGGTCATTGCTCGCCGATGACCTCGTGCAGCTTGCCTGGGCCAGTAGTGACCTCGCGCGGGCTGCGAAGGCGTTGCAGTGGCTCGCGCGCCACATCGCCGGCCTGACGCCGCGTCAGCGGCGCAACCTGGATTGGGGAGCCGACTCGAGGGACCGGGAGACCCTCGCACATGGCGGGGCCCCGAGCCGCTGTGCCACCATCGGCGAAACCAGGAGGAGCGCCAGAGCCCGCTTGCAGGTCGACCTCGCCCACGAGGAACTGCGACCCGCCAGCTCCCCAAGGTAGGTGAGTGCCTAGACTATAGCCTCGCGGCGCCCGCCGTGGGCGTCGCGGATCCCCCGGCGCGCGGAGCCGGCCCCGCGCGCAGGGGCATCCCGGGTCTTGCCTCCCGACGCTCGCGGATGTGATGATTCGCCCCGTGTCCGATCCCCGCGCGTGGCTCCCCCGGTGGACGCTCTCCGCGGGCGGCGTCGTAGCCCCGGACGAGCGTCTGCCCGCGGCGCAGACGCTCGTGCTCGGCCTGCAGCATGTGGTCGCGATGTTCGGCGCAACCGTGCTGGCGCCGCTCCTCATGGGATTCGACCCGAACGTGGCGATCTTGTTCTCGGGCGTGGGCACGCTGATCTTCTTCGTGACGGTCGGTGGGCGGGTACCGAGCTACCTCGGGTCCAGCTTCTCGTTCATCTCCGTGGTCATCGCCGCCACCGCCTACCCTGGCCATGGGCCGAATCCCAATCTCGGCCTCGCGCTCGGCGGAATCGTCGCGGCAGGTGCGGTGTACGCGCTGATCGGCGCCGCGGTCATGTGCTCCGGCTATCGGTGGATCGAGCAGCTGAGGGGGCCAACCGGATCGCGTCCAACACCGGTCTCAACTTCCTGCTCCTCGGTATCGCGCTGCTGCTGCTGGACTGGCAGAGCCGC
>Ga0187776_10001986_pt1 | contig 10366 bp, 7 predicted proteins | sample 0216_BV02_MP12_2_FD_132426 | JGI IMG/M metagenome (GOLD analysis project Ga0187776, IMG submission 132426) | Tropical peat soil microbial communities from peatlands in Department of Meta, Colombia - 0216_BV02_MP12_20_MG | ecosystem: Environmental > Terrestrial > Soil > Wetlands > Peat | place...
ATCGGCTTGGCCGCGGGTGATCGCTGGGTCAGGCGGGTCAAACTCGCGCACCGGCCGTCGGCCGGCCGCGTCGCGGCGCTCGAAGAGCACTAGCTCCGTCGTCCCGTTCGTCTCCCGATCGATCATTTCCTCACACACGGAGACACGAGATGATTTTTATGATGGACCCCGAATTCTGGGCGCGCGTGTTCGGCATCATCGTGATCGATCTCACCCTCGCCGGCGACAACGCGCTGGTCATCGCGCTGGCCGTGCGCAGCCTGCCCAGGCGCCAGCAACTCCTCGGCCGCATCTGGGGCACGATGGGCGCGGTCGCGCTGCGGCTGGCGTTCATCGCGATCGCGACGTACCTGCTGCAGATCACCTTCCTGCAGGTCGTCGGCGGCCTCTTGCTGCTCTGGATCGCCTTCCGGCTGGTCCAACACGACACCGGCGGCGAGGGACACATGCGCCAGGGCGCGTCCCTGCGGCAGGCCATCTGGATCATCGTCGCGGCCGACGCCGTCATGAGCCTCGACAACGTGCTGGCCGTCGCCGCCGCGGCCCACGGTGACCTGCGCCTGGTCGTGTTTGGCATCGCGCTGTCCCTGCCGATCGTCGTCTGGGGCAGCGGGATCCTGGCTACCTTGATGAATCGCTTCGTGTGGATCATCTGGCTGGGCGGCGGCATCCTCGGCTACGTCGCGGGCGAGATGATCCTCAAGGATCACGGGCTGGCGCGCTTCGTCGATCCGTCGCTGCCGGGCCTCGCCTTCGTGCCGGCGGCGCTGGGCGTGATCATCTTCGCGCTCGGCTGGTGGTTCACCACGACGGGCGCCAGAAACAAGGTGCCCGGCAACGCCTGAGCGTCACCTCACTCGTGCAGAAAACGTCGGCCCGAAGCTCAGCACTGCGAATCCTGCGGCGATCCATACGATCTCCCGCAGGCGCCGCACGAAGGTACAGGTGAGGCCGACAGCGCCGCCGACGCTGAACGCGGCAAAGATGGCGACGTTGGCGCCCTCGAGCGCGCCAAGGCTGGCCGGAATCATAAAGCTGAAGAACCGCGCCGCGCTGCCGAACGCGCCGATCGCGAGCACAGCCGCCGGCGATATCGGGATCTTCAAGAAGCGAAGAACGAGATAGATCTCCAGAGTCTCCAGGGCGGCCGCTATGAAATGAAAGAACACCGAGCCTAGTAGTCGGGGGAGGCGCTCGACGTATGTCGACCGCAGCGCTCGGTCGAGTCCATCCAGCATCCCGTGTTGAGCGAGGGAGGCCAATCCGAGCCTCGTCATCAGGCGGCCGCCGCCACGAACGGCCCCGCAGACCTGGACGATGACGAAGCCACCGACGCAAACGATCTCGAGCAGGAGCAGGCCCGCCATAATCATCATGAGCGGATTCGCGAGAGGCAGGAGCCACAGCCCGGCGACAAGGCCGACAGCGAGCAGGACGATCTGGGACGCGACCAGCGTCGTCTTGTCGGCGATGACCGCCGCGAGCCCTTCATGAAGCGGAACCGCCGGACGAAGTAGCCACGCCTTGACCGGCTCCCCGCCGACCGATGCCGTGGGCGTGCCGAGGTTGACCGCTTCACCGGCCATACGCACAGCAAAGAGGGACGCGAATCGCGGCGGCCTCTTGAATGTGAAGCGCCAGGCCAGAGTGTCCAGAAGCAAGACACAGCCAGCCGGGAACACCAGGACGATCAAAAGCCGCCAAGACAGATTGCGGAAGGCATCCCATATCGACGCCGGTCCCACCTGCTGGAGCAGATAGCCGATGACGGCGAGTCCGGCGACAAACAGCAGCAAGCGTACGGCGACCTTGATCGCGCCGCTGGCTTCGATCGAGCGTCGCGTTCGCGCTAGGAGCGTTTGCCGAAGGCCCGCGGGAGAATTCGCGACAGGAGCGATCGCGGCACGGTCGGGTGCCCTACCTGACAAATCCCTGGCGCTCCAGGTATTCGAGGACGCGGCGGGCGTTCTGCTGGGGCGTGAAGACGACCGCGTCGAGCACGATGCTAGCGGCCTCCGGAGGCTCGTACGGGTCATCGATGCCGGTGAATCCTGTGATCTCGCCGCGGCGGGCCTTGGCGTAGACACCTTTGCTGTCGCGCTGTTCGCAGACCTCCAGAGGCGTGTCGACGAAGACCTCGATGAAATGCTCGGCGCCGACCATGTGGCGCACCTCGTCGCGGGTCGCTCGGTAGGGACTCACGGCCGCCGCCACCACCGCGCCACCGTGCCGAACAATCTCGGCGGCCACGAACCCGATGCGGCGGATGTTGGTGTCGCGATCTTCCTTGCTGAATCCCAGGCCCTTGGAAAGATGCGTGCGCACGACGTCACCGTCCAGGACGGTGACCTGCCGGCCCTTCTCGAGCAGGAGCATCGTCAAGATTTCCGCCGTCGTCGATTTACCCGCGCCGCTCAGGCCCGTGAGCCACACACACACGCCCTGGCGGTGCCGCGGCGGATAGGTATCCATGAGAATCTGGGCGACCTCGGGCCGCGTGAACCAGTCGGGAAGCTTCAGGCCCGCGCTGAGAAACTCCTCGCGGACCTGGGTTCCCGACATGGAGGCCGTGCGCGTCATCGGCGCGATGCGCGAGACTTCCTCGTAGCGATCCTCATCGGGCAGGTACATCATTTCGCCGAACGGCAGCATCTGGATTCCGAGCTCGGCCTGGTAGCGCGCCACCAGCTCCTGCGCGTCGAGCGCTCCATAGAACGGCTTGCCGGCCGAGTCAAGGCCCGGGCTGGCGTGGTCGCGGCCCACGATAAAGTGGCTCGCTCCGTAATTGCGCCGGATCAGCGCATGCCACACCGCTTCGCGCGGCCCAGCCATGCGCATGGCCAGCGGAAGCAGAGCCAGCAGCACGCGACCGCGCTCATAGTAACGGTCGACGAGCACCTTGTAGCTGCGCACCCGAGTGTAGTAGTCGACGTCACCCGGCTTGGTCATGCCCACGACCGGATGAAGAAGCAGAATTCCGTCGGCCGCCGCGGCCGCGCGCTTGGTGAGCTCCTCGTGAGCCCTGTGGAGCGGGTTGCGCGTCTGGAATGCGACCACATTGGCCGCGCCCAAAACATCGAGCCGGGCGCGGGTCTCGGCCGGCGTGAGTCGTAGCTCGCGGAAGTCGTGGCGTTCGGGCAGCGCCAAGATCTGAAGACGACCGGACAAGGCGACGGGGCCCCATCCCTGCATCTCGGCAACCAACGGATGGCGGAGGTCGCGGGTGCCGAGCCCTTGCTGCGCCAGCACCGCGCGGTCCCAGTCATATGCGTCTTCGACGGTCATGATCCCCAGCAACTCGTTGCGTGCGTCGCGGAGCGCCACGTCCTGGTCAAGCTTGACCGCGGCCGTCCGCTCGACGGGAAGGATGACGGGGACGGGGAAGAGCTGACCGTTCGCGAGACGCATGTCTTCGAGCACGCGCGCGAAGTCCGCGCGCGGCATGAACCGGCCGAGAGGCGAGAAGCCACCGGTGGCCAGGAGCTCCAGGTCGTACAGGGCTCTCTCCGAGACTTGCACCGAGGGAAGCCGGTTGGCCCGAGCACGTAGCTCCGCACGGGCACCGTCGGGCACGATGAGGTCGACGAGGACCCCGCCGATCGGCGAAATCAGTCGGGAATTCGAGATGGTCATGGTCGCCGTCCTCCGAAGAAGCGACAGAATTCGATCCCTTCGCGCAACCGTCGCGCGAGCATTCGCGGGTCGCGAACGGCCTCGCCAAGGAGGGAGGCGATCTTGGCCGGGCGAAAGTAGAACCGCCGGTAGAGCGTCTCCACGGCGCGCGCGATCTCGTCGCTTCCGAGGTGCGGGTAGGCGAGGGCGCTCACCTGACGCCCGGTGCCGTCGATGAGGGCCGGCTCGTCCCGGAGCCAGCCCGCCCCGCGGGCCTGACGGTGGAGAGCCGTCCCCGGATACGGCGCTGCGATGGACACCTGGATCGTGTGCGGGTCGAGCTCCACGGCAAATCGCGCCGTCTCGGCGATCGTGTCTCGCGTCTCCCCTGGCAAGCCCAGGATGAACGTGCCGTGAATCGTAATGCCCAGATCATGACAATCTTGCGTGAACCGCCGGGCGACGTCGAGCCTGACTCCTTTCTTCACGTTGTTCAGGATCTGCTGGTTTCCTGACTCGTAGCCCACGAGGAGGAGGCGAAGCCCATTGTTCCGGAGAATCTCCAATGTTTGGCGTGGCACGTTCGCCTTGGCATTGCAGGACCAGGTGACACCCAGGGCGCCCAATCGCTTTGCGATGGCTTCGGCTCGAGGCAGATCGTCGGTAAACGTATCGTCGTCGAAGAACACCTCTTTCACCTGGGGAAAGTAGCGGTGGACCAGCGCGATCTCTTCCACCACGTGGTCCACGCTGCGCGTGCGATAGCGATGGCCACCGACCGTCTGCGGCCACAGGCAGAACGTGCACTTCGAGCGACAGCCGCGACCCGTATACAGCGAGACGTAGGGGTGGAGAAGATACCCGATGAAATAATCTTCCACCCTGAGGTCGCGGCGGTACACGTCGAGGACGAATGGCAGCCGGTCGAGGTCTTCGAGCACAGCCCGGTCACGGGTGTGCGCGAGCCGAGAGCTGGTCCTGAAGCTCAGGCCGTCGATGTCTTCGAGGCGGTGCCCCTCGGCGACCTCTCGCACCGTGAAGTCGAACTCGTTGCGGGCGACGAAGTCGATTGCCGTCGAGCTCTGGAGCGCCTCGACGGAATTCACAGCCACGTGGGCGCCCACGAACCCAAGGATGAGCCGGGGGTTCATATCTTTGAGAGCTTCGGCGACGCGCACGTCAGCCGGGAAGGACGGCGTGCTGGTGTGGAGCACGACGAGCTCGTAGTCGCGGGCGAGAGGAAGGACATCGTCGAGACCGAGCCCCGCAGGCGGAGCGTCCACCAGCCGACTGCCGGGCACGAGCGCCGCCGGCTGCGCGAGCCAGGTCGGATACCAGAAAGACCGAACCTCGCGACGCGCCTGATAGCGCGAGCCGGCACCGCCGTCGAACCCTTCGAACGACGGCGGATGGAGAAAGAGCGTCTTCAGCACAAGAGAGTGCTCTTCACGCCCCCGGCCAGACCTCCGTGGGCGACCGACATGCGGTGCCCGCGCCACTCGACCGTTGAGCCGAAGAAGCTCGTGGCCCACACGACGAGCGACAATGCATCGCGCAGCGGAATCAGCCAGGGCGCCCTCCGGGAGGGGAGACCGAGTGATGACGGCACGAGCGCATGGACACCGATCCGAAGGGCTAAGGCCAGGCCCAGCATCACAGTGGACACCGGCGAAAAGGCCGAGACGATCGAGTATGCGGCCGCCAGTGGGATGGTGTGGGTAAGGCCGGAGAGCGTCCACCCGAGCGGCCTGACCGACCGGACGACGCGCGCCCAGCGAAGCTCGTGCGCGAAGAGAGAGCCGAAGCGCGGCTCGCTGACGATCATATCCACGATCGTACGTGACAGCACGATCCGCTGGCCGTGCTCGACGATCCGCGCGGCGAGCACATAGTCGTCGGCGACGTACTCGCTCAGGTTTTTGAAGCCTCCGACCGCCCTGAGGCTTGCCCGCCGTAGAGCCAGGGTCGAGCCGAACCCGAAGGGGCCCCGGCTGAACTGTGCCGCAACCAGGACCGCTGGCACGAACCACTCGTTGACGTACATCGCGCCGAGCGCTGCATACAGACCACCAACCGGGCGCGCGCGATAGAGACACGTCACCAGACCAACCTCGGGATCGGCCAGCGGCGCCACCACGCTTGAAAGCCATCCGGGATCGACCTGCATGTCGCTATCGGCAACGACCAGGACGTCGTGCTTCGCACGTTCGTACATATTCGCCAGGTTGCCGACCTTGGCGTTCGGCCCGAACATGCGACCATCGACGACCAGCTCGAGCCGGCAGCGATATCCCTCGGCGGCGAGCCGGTCGACCACATGGACAGCCGGATCATCGGATGTCCTCACGCCGAACACCACCTCGTACTCGGGGTAGTCCTGCGTGCAGAACGACCGCAAGTTCTCCTCGAGCAGGGGCTCGGCGCCGCACAGGGGCTTGAGCACGCTGACTGGCGGCCGCCAGCCGATCGTAGCCGGCTGGCGTGATGCGAAACGCGCAGCGCATCCGAGTACAACGGCGAGGTACGCGATGGAGATCAGGGTCGCGACGAACAGCAGGATCACGGACCCGGCTCCTCCTTCACGTCGAAGTACTCACGATACGTCTTGAACCGGTGTGCAATCGCTCCCGGATCCAGCCCGAAGCTCTCGAGCGAGTAGCGGTGCGGCCCGTGACGATCTTTTGGATGATTCCCCAGGTACATCTGCATGCGCCGTTCGGACTCGGCGTCGAGCGTCCAGCTCAGCTTAGCGTAGATCGCCCGAATCGATCCGATGGGATCGCGGAGCAGATCTCGGTACTGGACGTCCACGAAGCGCTCCGCGGGCATCGCCCCGCTTCGGCGGAATTGAAGGGCGCGCTCGAGCCCGTTGGACCACTGGTTCGTCACCTCGTGCCCGATCTCGAGGCGATCGACGACTTCGGCGAAGACGCCGCGCAACACCGCCGTCAAGCTCGCGACAGACGCCAGAACCGTCGCGGGATCACGGTGCGTTTGGACGACGATCGCGTCCGGATAGGCCGCGAAGAGCGCCTCGAGGCTCCAGAGGTGCGTGGGCGCCTTGAGGACCCAGCGCGATCCGGGATAGCGCACCTGCAGGTGCTGAAGGATCGCTCGGTGAAGCTCGTACGCCGGCCGCTGGTCCCGCTGCTCGAACCACGCCTGGTACGACGGGACACGATAGCTCGTGTTGAAGCGAGAGCTCAGGAAGGAATGGGCCAGCACGGCGATGCACTCGAGAGGCAATTCGGCCCCGAGAGGATGGATGGTCTTGAACTCCGGAGCAAGCCGGTCGAACCAGCGGAGGCTTCGCTGAGTTGCCGCGACCCGAGGATCCGCCGGGTCGCTCGCTGGATCGGGCGGCGGCGATGGCGAGAACACTTCCCAGGTGCGAAGGACGCGGCTCTTCGGGTCCTGCGCCAGCAGGTGATGAAGCAGCGTGCTGCCAGTGCGCGGCAGCCCCGCGACGAAGAGCGGGCTCACGATGCGGCCGTGCGCGATCTCGGGATATGACGCGCGATCGCGCACCACGCGCAAGCGATTGGCGAGGAGCGCGCGGATATCGTTACGGGCGAGGATGCGGCCGAGCCAGGACAGGCTCGCTTCGTGCTCGAGACTCTTCAGCAACAGCCGAAGCGGCTCTCGGAAATCACCCGGGCCGAAGTCGTCGAGGCCCGTCTGCCGCCGCGCCATCCCCAGAAGGGCCTCATCGTCGAAGCGTGTCGCGGGCCATCCCAGGCGGTGCAGCGTCCGCCCGAGGCCATTCAGCGCCCGGACCGAGGTGCGCACGTCCAGACCGATCAGCATCGGACCGATGCTATGGTTTTATCCGGATACGCCTAGTGGGACCTTGGTCGCATGAGTCGCCGTCACCGCGCCGGTGTAGCCTGTGTGACTTGAGGCTCCGCGACGCCGAGGCAAGCCCCGAGGATTCCCGACGGTGAATACCAGCCCACTCGCTGACGCACCCGCGCCGGAGAGATTGGTCGGCCGTTCCATCGCTCTTGTCACGAGGTTGTGCAGTCGCCGACCGTGGCTCACGGTCGGCTTCGCCACGCTGCTCGCATTCTGCTCACTGCTCTACACGTGGTATGGCCTCGGTTTCCTCACGTCACCGTATCGGCTCCTTCCACAGGATGCGCCCTACGTGATTCTTTTGCAGAAGCACCTGCGCGATTTTGGCGAGCTCAACGACATCGTCATCGTCGTGGCCGCCCCTCAGCCGGAAACGGCGAAAACGTACGCGGCGCGATTGGCCAGCGAGCTGGCCGTTGCCGGTCTCAGGCGCGTCTCGTATCGCCTCGAGACCGCGTCGCTGCAGCAGAACGCGCTGCTGTATCTCTCGCGTGACGACCTCCGAACACTGCGCGATCGGCTCTTCGACTACGAAGACGTCCTCAAGACCTACGCGGCGCACCCCACCCTCGGTCGCTTGCTCGAGGGCTTGAACGAACAGATGGCCAACGCCATGGCGCTGGGCTTTCTCGACCTCGGGCTCGGGCGAACCAGCGCCGGCGATCTCCGGTTCATCGACGCAATTCTCGACGAGGCGGTGGCGCGACTCGATGGAAAGACGAGGAAGACCGGGATCGTTTCCCCCTGGTCCCTGGCTCTGTCCGGGAGCGGCCTCGGACAACAGGACGCTGGCTGGTTCTTCTCGGCCGACCGCCGGCTGCTGTTTGTCTTCGTCAAGACGGAATCCGTCGAGGGCGACTTCACGGATAGCCGCGAGCAGATCGAGCTCATCCGCTCGACCATCGGACGGCTGCGCCGCCAGTTCCCCGGAGTGGAAGCCGGGGTCACCGGCAGCCCGGCCATCTCGAACGATGAGATGGTCACCGCCTTCGCCGATAGCGCGCGCGCTGGCGTCCTGTCGACCCTGCTCACCCTGGGGCTCATCCTCGTTGCCTTCCGGCGCGTTGTGAAGCCGATTCTCATGCTCGCGACACTGGCGATCGGGCTCGCCTGGTCTATGGGGGCCATCACCCTCGTGGTCGGCCGGCTCAATGTCTTCTCGGTGATGTTCATCTCGATCGTCGTCGGCCTCGGCATCGACTACGGCATTTATCTCCTCTACGGCTACGAGGAGGAGCTGGGCCGAGGGGCCGCGCTCGAACGCGCCCTGTGGAACGCGTCGGCGCGGACAGGGCCCGGCATTCTTCTCGGTGCGCTCACCGCGGCGGGCACGTTCTTCGTCCTTCGCTTCACCGACTTCACGGGTATCGGCGAATTTGGCGTCGTCTCGGGCATCGCGGTGTTGGCCTCGTTCCTATCGATGATCACCCTGTTCCCGGCATTGCTGGCCCTCATCGATCGGCGTCGACCCGAGCTCTCCACGGACGCCCGGCGAACGGGCCCCGAGGTCGAGGCAAGCTGGCTCGCACGGATCACGGCTCGACCCATACCCGTTCTGGCGGGCGCGGCCATCCTCACCGTGCTCGCGGCCTGGGCCGCTGTTCGGGTCGGCTTCGACGACAACCTGTTGCATCTGCAGGCGCGCGGGACCGAGTCGGTGCTCTGGGAACAGCGCACGCTCGCAACCGTCGGGCGCTCCGGTGTGACGGCGGTCACGACCGCCGCGACATCGAGCGAGCTCGAGCGTAAACACGAAGCGCTCGCGCGTCTCTCCTCGGTCGCGAAGGTCGAGAGCCTCCTGACGTTGGTCCCGAGCGATCAGGCCGAGAAGATCGCCATCATCGGACAGTTCGCGCCCTTGGTGGCGCCGGTCCGGATCGGCACGCCCGATCCGCTGGAGCCCGCACGCCTTCGGAAGCCCCTCGAGGTGTTGCAGCGGCGCCTCGCGATCGTCCTCGAAGGGCTCGGCGAGAGCCCGGATCGCCGGAATGTCGAGCAGACACGCACGAGGGTCCAGGCGTTGCTCCGTCGCCTGGTCGACCCCGAGTCGGCGGCGACGAAAACGGCGTTGAACGAGCTCCAGAGCGAGATGTCCCGGGACTTCGCCGAAAAGCTGCGTAGCTTCCAGCAGAGTCTCGCCCCGCGTCCTGTCACCCTCGCCGAAGTCCCGGAGCCGCTCCGGGAGCGCCTCGTCGGAGCCAGCGGGGAGTACCTCATTCGCATTTCCCCGGCGGTCGACATCTGGGAGCGTGAAGGCGCGACACGCTTCGTCACCGAGCTTCGTACAGTCGATCCGGATGTGACGGGCGCTCCGATCACGAGCTACGAGGCCATCCGCTTCATCCGCCAAGGCTACCTGCAGGGAGCTCTCTACGCGTTCGCGCTGGTGACGGTGGTCACCGGGGCTCTCCTGCGCAGCGCGACCGGAACGCTGATGGCGCTCACCCCGCTCGTCCTTGGAGTCGTGTGGACGCTCGGGATCATGCGACTCCTGGCGCTCGAGTTCAACCTGGCCAATGTCTGGGCGGTGCCTCTCATCATCGGCGCGGCCGTCGAGTACGGTGTGAACGTCTACCTCCGCTCCGCAGACGGAGAACAGGCGGAAGGCCCGACGCTTCCGCGTAGCGCCGTGCTGGCCGTGATCCTCAACGGCCTGACGACCATCACTGGGTTCGGGAGCTTGATGGTCGCCCGTCACCGAGGCATGTGGAGCCTCGGGGTCTTGCTGAGCATCGGCGCCGCCGCGAGCCTGGTGGCGTCGCTCGGAGTGCTGCCAGCCCTGATGCGCGGTTTCGCAGGCAAGCTGCGGCCCGGCCGGCGGAACGGTTCTCAGCCAGGCGGGATGATCACGTTCGCCTCCCGATAGAATACGAGGATCAGCGCGATCGCCAGCATCGCG
>Ga0187776_10001987_pt1 | contig 10364 bp, 13 predicted proteins | sample 0216_BV02_MP12_2_FD_132426 | JGI IMG/M metagenome (GOLD analysis project Ga0187776, IMG submission 132426) | Tropical peat soil microbial communities from peatlands in Department of Meta, Colombia - 0216_BV02_MP12_20_MG | ecosystem: Environmental > Terrestrial > Soil > Wetlands > Peat | place...
GAACCCGCTCTTGTGTCCATTGCGGCGCGATCGCGCCGGGATGGCAGCGTTTGCAATGCGCGTAGGCGTCGCCCTTGCCGTTCCGTGGCGCGGTGGGCGCCCCGCAGCCGCGACACACTCGGACGGTCGACGTCGTGGAGATGGCACCTTTGGCGAATACGAGGGCGCTCTCCTTCGCGGCCAACGGACCTCTCTGAGCATCAAAGCGGGGGCCGCTGACCTGTCCCGCGCCTGCGGTTTCGGCGTGCCCGCGGACGCACAAGAGCAGGGAAGTCGGACCCGATCGGCGACGGCATCCGACACCCGGCTACGCGGCGCGTGTCGCTGCTGGCGAATTGCGAGGCCAGCTTCGCGGGGCGGCTTCGCCCTGCTTTGGCGGCATGACGCGCATGTCGCGGCTTGCGCTTGCGCCGCGAGCCTGGCTCCGTCGCTGCTGAGTGCTAGCCCGTGCCGGCGTGGTCAGCGACCAAGCGCGGCATCCATTGCTCGCCGGGCGCGCTGCAGCGAGTCCGGGTTGCGGTTGAGCTGGAAGTCGCAGTTGGCTCCGACTGCCAGCGCGTTGATCGTGAACGCGACGTCCTCGGGCTCGGTACCGGCGGGAAGCTCACCGTTCTCGATCGCCGTGTTCGCCTCTCGCTCCAGGAGGGCCAGCCACCGCCGCATCACCTTCTTCACCGCGTCGTTGACCGGGCCCGGACGCGCGTCGAATTCCACCATCGCAGTGGTAAGAAAGCAGCCACCGGGAAACGGTGGGCGACCTAGATAGGCCACCCACGCGTCGCAGATGGCGTTCAAGCGAGCCAGTCCTGGCGCCGCCGCGGACGCGGGCTCATACACGGTGTGGCGGAAGATGTCGGCGGCTTGATCGAGTGTCGCCAGCTGGAGCTGCTCCTTGGAGCCGAAGCGGCCGACCAGCCCGCTCTTGCTCATGCCGAGGCGATCGGCCAGTCCGCCGATGGTGAGTCCCTCAAGGCCCACGACCGAAGCGAGCTGCACAGCGGCGGCGAGCGTCTGTTCCCGCGAGCCTGCGACTTGCGTGGCGGATCGGCGTGGCATTGCCTCGATCCTATAAAGCGAACGATCGTTTCCTATATATTGCGGACGATCGTTCTGTTTATCGTGGATGGCTGGATGGAGGACGCATGCGGATTAGGTGGCTTGGCTGGGCGGGTGTGGAGATAGAGGCGCAAGGCGAGCGGGTGGTGATCGATCCACTCCGGGACGCGGCGGCTGTATTCGCCTGGCTGGGGGAGCGAGCTGGCGCGACCCCGCTTCCCGATGTCGTCCCTGCCCAGCCGGGGGCGATTGCCGGTCTCCTCACCCACCTGCATCGCGACCACGCGGACGCCGGCGCGCTCGGCGCCGCTCTGGGCGCCGGCACGACCGTTTATGAGCCGGTCGACTACGGTGGCGAGAGCCACGAGCGGTTGGCGATCATCCAGGCCGACCACGAGCTGGCGGCCGCCGGACTGGCACGGCATCAAGCCGCGGTCTGGACCAGCACCAGAGCTGGGGCGTTCACCCTCACCGCGCTGCCGGCCGTCGACGGGACCGGAGATCCGCAGGTGTCCTGGCTTGTCGAGGCAGACGGCAAGCGGGTGCTGCACCTCGGCGACACCTTGTGGCACGGCTGGTGGTGGCGCATCCGCGACCGATACGGGCCGCCCGACATCGTACTGGCCCCGATCAACGGCCCCCGACTCACGTTCCCGCACCGGCGGCCGGCCAGCTCGCTGCCTGGTGCGATGGAGCCCGAGCAGGCCGCCCTTGCCGCCGAGTTGCTGAAGACCGACCGGCTAGGCCCGATCCACTACGGCGGCTACGACCTACCGGGCGTATACGAACCGGTCAGCGAGCCCTTGGAGCGGCTGGCTGCCGCCACCGAACGGGCCACACCGATGAAACTCGGCGAGACGATTGAGGTCTAGGTCCCGGCGGCCCCGGCCGCGCAGCTCCCGCTTCAGTCGCTGGACCACCGTGCTTCGCCACGAGAGCATCAGCGCGAACTCAACCGGACGATCGTGCCCACCTGGACGCGCTCGCTTGCCGGCCTGCCCGCCCCTCGAGAAGGAAGGGAGCCATCCGACTGGGAGTAGGTCCTCCGTGTGACGAATGCTCGTTCGCGGATGTGCGTCTCGGCTCGCTGGCACGGGCGCTAGCAAGGCTGTGTGCGGAGTACCCGGCGGATGGCCCGCTTCGCGGAACCCGCGGACGCCTATCGGTGTTGTTCGATCAGGAGCTTGGCCATCGCTTGGGCGCGTTTGGCGGCCTCGGCGTCGCCCGCGGCAGCGCAGACGATTGATCCTTTCATCAGGATGTGCCAGGAGCGCGTGAACGACTCGGTGGCGCGCAGGCTGGCTTCCTCGGCCAGTTTCGTGACGATCGCGCGGACGTTCCCGAGGTGCTCGACGCTGGCTCTGCCGGCGGGGTGGGTGGCACCGAGCTCGAGCAGCACGTTGACGAAGGAGTCGGCCTCGAAGTCTTCGCGATGAAACCATTCATCGAACAGGTCGAAGATCGTCAGCAGCTGTTCCTCCGGGTGGCGGCGCGGCGTCTGGCTTCCCCCTCGATCCAGTCCAGCGTCCAGCGCTGCTCGCGCAGGTTCAGGAATGCGAGGACAAGATCGTCCTTGGAGGCGAAGTGGTGGTAGAAGCTCGCCTTGGCGACGCCCGCTTGTCGGATGATTTCGTCAACGCCGATGGCTTGGATGCCGTGGCGGGCGAACAGCTCGTACGCGGCTTCGAGGATCCGGTCGCGCGCACCCGGCCTACTAGGGGCTTCGCGGCTCGTTGTCACCGCGCCAATGCTAGCAACCAGACCGGTCTTTCTCCAATATACATAACGGTCTGTCTACCAGACAGTGAGTCCAACGCGAGCCGCTGGTCCTATCCCGGAGCCCTCGTCCTGTGGCGATGGCGTCTCTCTAGCTTCGGTTGCATATCAACGCCATCCCGTACTGCGCTTGACGGACCGGTCGGTCTAGTGTAGACAGAGAAGTCTGTCTGTTCGAAAACTCGGAGGTGGCGAGATGGAAGACTCGACCGGCGAGGGGTTGCGTCGCGATGCTACCGGCGATCACGTCGCCGACTTAGCGGACCACCGCCTGGCGAGGATGAACCTGCAGGGACAGGCCGGGACGCGCGTCGAACCCACGCCTGCCCCGTTCGAAGTACGCCGCGTCGATCATCCGCTCGGCGTGGTCTTGACTTTGGGCGGCGAGTTGGATCTCGCTACCGTCGCGCTGCTGCAGGAGCAGCTAGATCGCGCCATCCGCGGCAGAGGGGCGGTGGTCATCGACCTGTCTGGCCTGCGGTTCATCGACTCAAGCGGTCTACGGATGCTGCTGCGCGCGGAGCGACAGCTGCGCGCCTCGGGCGAGCAACTCGTGCTGGTGTACGGATCGCGGGCTGTGCGCCGCGCCTTTGAGCTCACCAGCTTGGATCATTACTTCGCGTGGTGTGACTCCCCAAGCGCGGCTCTATGCACGGCGCGTGAGCGACGCATTGCGTCCCGGGGGATCCCCCAGCCCCCTGTCGACCGACAGACCGCGGCCGAGCTTGAGGGTGAGCTCGGAGGAGTGATGTGGTCATGAGTACCGCTCCGGCGGGCCGGGAGAGGTGTTCCCGCGGGTTGTTCGAACGCTGGCAACGCGACAAGGACCCCCGGGCTCGGGAGTGTCTGGTCGAGCGCTACCTGCCGCTGGCGCGCACGCTTGCCGCGCGCTATCGCGGCCGGGCGGGGGAGCCGTTTGACGATCTGCTCCAGGTCGCAAGCCTCGGACTGCTGAAAGCGCTCGACCGGTTCGACCCGGACCGCGGGACGGCGTTCTCCTCGTTTGCGGTACCGACGATCCTGGGCGAGCTGAGACGGTATTTCCGCGACACCGGATGGTCCGCTCACGTCCCGCGCGGCGCGCAGGAGCTGGCGCTCAAGGTGCAGGAGGCCGAGCAAGCGGTCAGCTCCCGACTCGGGCGATCACCGACGGCTGCCGAACTTGCGCAGTACATGGAGGTGACCGTTGACCAGGTGATCGATGGGCTGGAGGCCGCGGCGGCTCACCACGCCGCCTCGCTGGAGGAGCCGCACGACGAGCTCGACGGCGAGTCGCGGTCGCTCTCCGATCTGCTCGGCGAAGACGATCCTCGCTTTGAGCAGATCGACGCGATCCTGACGATCACCTCCGCGGCAAGTGCGCTCTCCGAACGCGAGCAGCGCGTCCTACAACTGCGCTTCTACGCCGAGCTCACCCAGAGCGAGATCGCCAAACGGATCGGCGTCTCACAGATGCAGGTTTCCCGGATCCTCCGCGGTGCGGTCGAGCGCCTGCGTGAGCGCGCCCTTACTGAAGATCACACGGCTCAGCCCGTGCAGTCGGCCGTAACCAAGGACGGAAACCACTAGGGGGCTGCCTCTCTCCCCACCCCGCGCGGCGGGACGCAAGGACGTTCAGCGTCCCGCCGCGCAACACGCAACACGCTCGCCCTCGACGAGTCGGCTAATCGAAGATCCAGCCGGACGCGATTGCGACCGGGTCCGCGATGCCGTCGCCGGCGCAAAGCAGCCATCGGATTCAGGGCGAGATGGCCTCAGCTGGCTGCCCCTGTCGGACGGAAGCAGTGGCGCGACAGACCCGAGACGGCGAGCCGGCCAGCGGGCGGCCGCGGCGCCGGCTGCGGTGATCGTTCACTTCCGCAAACACAAAGCCGGAGCTGTTTCGAGGCGCGGTTCGGTGCGGGTCCGCGGTCCCGACGGGGCTTCCCCTCCGACCAAGTAGGAGTCTGGTCGCCCCGCGATCAATCTGGGAGCCAGCGATTCGTCGCACGGGAACCACGGCATGATCAGGACGTGAGGACCTCACCGGGGGCCGGTGCCCTGTCGGCGTTCGGTTGGTCCCGTTACCGACGCGCCTGCCGGTTGCGGGAGCGACGAGACGAGCCCGGGATTCGGCCTACTTGCGGCGATTGACGGCGCGGTGGAGTTGCGCCTTGCTCATGTGGGAGCGGCCCTCGATCCCGAGCTTCTTGGCCTCGGCGTACAGCTGCTCGCGGGTGCCGCCCGAGCTGGTGCCCGAGCGTTGGCCGCCTCGGCGCGAGGACGAGGTGTCCTGAGTCGAGGTCCGCGACCGCTGGCGGGACTCCCCCGAGCGCGCGCGCTCCTTGTTTACGGTACGCGCGGCGATCTCCTCGGCGCGCGATTCGCTTGCGCTGCGCTCGAGTTCGCCCTCTTTGATGTGCTCGTACTGGCGAGCCCGCTTGGTTCCCTTCTTGACGCCTCGTGGCGGCATCGCTACCTCCTGTCTCGCGCCTTGCGGAGATGATTCAGCGGCAGCACGAACCACACGGCGCTGATCGCCACCGCCGTGAAGGCGCCGGCGACCGTGGCGACGACCCCTCCGAACAAAACGTGCGAGAGCAGCACAAAGATTCCGGTGAACCCGACCGTCAGGAACCCGGCGGCAATGATCACGAGCCTGTTACCAAGGTCCACGAGGTACGCCTTCTCGCGCTCTCGGAACAGGATCCGGTGGTGGATCGACGGCGCAATAAGTAGGGTCGTGGCGATCGCGATCGCGACGAGGGTGACGAAGTACTCGCGACGGTCGAAAGAAGTGACGTCCTTCCAACCGGTCTGGAAGGGCACTACCAGCAGGAACGCCAGCAGCACCTGAATCCCGACCGCGGCAACGCGCATCTCCTGTACGAGCTCGGTGGCGTTGCGGTCCAGTCGCTGTGGCGGCGTCTCATTCCGCCCGTCGTCGAAAGATCGCTTCGCGTCAGTAGCCGTCGCTGCCATCTCCAAATCATGGCTTGGCTACCCGAGCCGAAAGACGCGAAACCCCCCGTCGGGGGGCGTGGGTGGATTGCCGGCGTGTCCGCGAGACGATCGTCTGAGCTCTCGCGTCTGGCCTGGGCGAGGGCGACTGCCCTTCGTCGGTCGGAAGTGATGTGGCGGCGGGGGTCGCTCCGCTGTGTGATTCGATGCGGGGGTGGAGATCGAGCGCAAGTTTCTGGTGCGTGAGCTCCCGCCTGGCCTGGAGCGGTCGCGGTCGACGCGGATCGAGCAGGGCTACCTCGCGATCGCCGACGACGGCACCGAGGTTCGTATCCGCCGGCGCGACGGGGCTGCGGTGCTGACCGTGAAGGCCGGCAGCGGCCGTACCCGCTTGGAGGAGGAGATCGAGATCGACGCTGAGCGGTTCGCTCGGCTCTGGCCGCTCACCGAGGGTCGCCGGCTTGAGAAGACGCGCCACTTAATCTCTGCCGGGGTGGGGCTGACCATCGAGCTGGACGTCTATTCGGGGGCCCTGAGGGGGTTGAGGGTTGCGGAGGTCGAATTCGGCTCCGAGGAGGGAGCGGATGGGTTCGAGCCACCGGAGTGGTTCGGGTCCGAGGTGACCGACGATGCCCGGTTCAAGAATCAGAAGTTGGCCTGCGAGGGCGCGCCCGCCGACGCCCTACCGGGCGTGTGATGATCGGTGGACGACCGGGTATACCACCGGTGATGGCCGGTTCCAGGAACAGCAACGTCATGGCCGATGCGGCCCGCGACCAGAAGGTGCGTACCACGGTGGCCTCGGCCGCTGACGCGGCCGGGGGGCGGTCGCGGCGGGCAAGCTCGTCCGCGCCAGCGCCCTAGAGCGATCGGAGTCTCGCCGCCGGCGCAGCTACCGCCTGCAGCCTGACGAACCGATGGCCGAGGGCGTACGCAGGATCGCCCAAGGCCAGATCGATCTCGCGGTCGAGCTGCTCGAGAGCGCCGACGGCGGCGAGCTCGACGAGGCCATCCACGAGTCGCGCAAGGCGTTCAAGCGCGTCCGCGCCCTGGTCCGCGTGGCCCGCGATGGGGCTGTGCGACGAGACCTACCGTCGCGAGAACGAGACCTTCCGCGACGCGGGACGCGCGCTCTCGAGCGTCCGCGACGCACGGGTCATGGTCGACACGCTGGAAGATCTCACTGGCCGCTACGGCGACGAGATCCCCGACGGCGGCTTCGGCGGCCTGCACGACGCGCTGAGCGCCGAGGCGCGGGCCGCTCACGCGCAGATTGAAAACGACCCCACCGCCGTTCAGGACGTGCTCCTCACCCTCCGGGCGGCGCCTGCTTGCGTCGAGACCTGGCCGCTGACTGACAGCGAGGACCTCGGGTTCCTCGCGCCTGGTTTCGACCGAATCTACCGGCGAGGGCGCCGCGCCCAGCGAGCCGCCGCCGACGGAGCCACCACCGAAGCGCTGCACGAGCTGCGCAAGCGCGCGAAAGACCTGTGGCACGCAGCCCAGGTGCTGCGCGCGGCCGCGCCAAAGCCGATGAGGAAGCTCGCGCGCCGCGGGCACAGCCTGTCTGACGTGGCCGGCGAGGACCACGACCTCGCCGTGCTGCTCGACGGCGCCCGCGGGCGAGCGCACACCCTTCGACCGGGCGAACCCGAGCTGCTCGACGCGCTCGCCGCTCGCCGGCGCGCGGCCCTCCAACACGACGCACTCGCCCGCGGCCGGCGCGTCTACGGCCGAAAGCCGCGCAAGCTCGCGCGGCGGATAGCGGCCGCCACGATCTACTAACGCCCGCGGCGTCGACCACCCACATCGCCATCGCGGGAGGCAGCCCCTCAACCTGAAGGCGGCGCGCTGGCGGGCGGCGCGATTCACGCGAGGCGCGAAGCATTAGCGAGAGGGGGTCGGGCCCCCCTCTCGGCATCCCCCCGTTGGGTGCGGGGCGGCGGGCCGGCGAAGCCGGCCCTATCGGGGTCATGCTGCGTAGATGGGAAGCGTGGCGGAACATCAACGACGTGCTCGAGGGCCATGTGGCGCTCGAGATCGAGTGTGTCGACCGGCTGTACCTGAACGCGTATCTGCCGACGATGCAGGTCGGGCAGGTCGTGCGGTTCCTGCGGGGGCATCTCGGCTTCGAGATCCCCTCGCCGGCGCTGTTGGCGAAGATCGGTAATCGCTTTCGTCGGGAGGTGAGCGCGTTCGTTCGTGAGCGGGAGATTCCGGTGCTGCGATTGAGGAAGCCCGATCGGTCGCGGTGGGACGATCGCAAGCTCGATCACGTCCGTCCGTATTTGGACCGGGCAGAGCGCGAGGGTCGCTTCGGCGTGGTCGCGATCGTCGCCTGCCAGGAGTTCCAGTGGGTCCTCTCCGCGCGCGACCGAGCGGGATACGCCAAGGCCGCGAGCTTCGAGTACTTCCGGGTGGAGCGGCGCGTCGGGATCTACTACTTCTACATCCTCGACCCCGATTTCGGCGCCGGGTTCATCAAGCTCTGCACGTATGCCCCGTGGCCGGGGAAGGTGTGGCTCAACGGCCACGAGTGGGTCAAGCGCCAAGCCCGCCGCGAGGGGATCCCGTTCACCGCGCTTCACAACGGGTTTGCCAGCTGCGAGGCGGCCGCGCGGTTGCAGGAGCTCTGCGACAGTCTCGACCCGGGCGACGTGCAGGCGTTCTTCGACCGCGGTGATTCACGCGCCATGGCTCTGGCCGGCGCCCTGTCCAGGGTCCTACAAGCCCTCACCGGCTTCACCAACAAGAGCCTCCGCGCGCTCGTCGCTGACCACCTCGGACAGCGCTACACGCAAAGCCAGATGAGGTACGACCTCAGGCGCCTACGCCTGCATGGCCTCATCCAACGCCTGCCCCGCAGCAACACCTACCAGCTCACCAGCGAAGGCATCCGCGTCGCCGTCTTCTACACCAAGCTGCAGAACCGGCTCCTGCGCCCACTCCTGGACGCCAACAAGCCACCTGCCCGAATCGAGATCCGCCGCGCCCTCACCACCCTCGAACACGCGATGAACGAATACGTCCAAAACGCGCCCCTCGCCCCCGCCCCACAACTTCACGCCTTCCCGGGACGAAGTCGAACTAGCCCACTCGTCAGGTCTGCGAGCCCGATGTCCGAGTAGCTCGATTTCGCTCGGCGCATCCGTTCCACCACACCGTCGCGACGCGCTCGCCAGCCTGGCGCGGCACCGGCCCCAGGACCAACGCCGCCATTGGTCGAGCTACACCGCGAGGTAGAACAAAACTTGGCGGGTAGCCCGAGAACGTGAGCGTCGGCGATCGGACATCGGCAACCCGAACCAGTGGTCGCAGCGTCGTGCGTTCCCGCAAAACCGCGCGGGCGAGCCGCAAGACCGTGCTGATCGCGCTCGGTGCAAATGCGACGGTCACGGTGACGAAGCTGGCAGGCGGCCTTGTGAGCGGATCTGCCGCATTGCTGGCCGAAGCCGCGCACTCCATAGCGGACACCGGAAACCAGCTATTCCTGCTCGTTTCAATCGCGCTAGCCGCCCGCGAGCCGACGCCCGACCAGCCATTCGGCTACGGCAGGATGCGATTCCTCTGGACCTTCATGGCCGCGGTCGCGATGTTCCTGGCAGGTGCGATCTTCGCAATCGGGTATGGCGCATACCGCCTCATCTCCAACATTGAGTCCCGCGGCTATGTGGCGGCGTACATCGCCTTGGGCATCGCGTTGCTGGCAGAGGGCGCCTCCTGGATACGCGCGCTCCGCCAGACGCGCAAGGAGGCCGACCGGGCGAAGCTCCCACTTGTGGAGTACGTGCGCCAGAGCCGAGATCCCAATGTCAAGATGGTCCTGTTCGAGGACACCGCAGCCTTGCTCGGAATAGCCCTTGCCTTTGCCGGCGTCTTGGCCGGACAGCTCACCGGCTCGTCCGTATTCGATCCCGCCGCCTCGATCGCCATCGGCCTGCTCCTCGTCACGGTGGCGGTATGGATGGGCCACGACACCTCGGACCTGCTCGTCGGCGCCGCGGCCCGCCCCGCCGAACGAACCGCGATCGAGCGGACCCTCAACGAATTCGACCAAATCGACAAGGTGATCGAGGTCCTAACGATGGTGCTCGGCGCGAATGCGCTGCTCGTGGTAGCCCGAGTTGACTTCGCGACTGGGCTCGCCGACGGGGAAATCGAGCAAGCTTCGGAGGCGGTTGACCGCCGGCTGCGCGAAGTAGTCCCCGACGTCACCGAGGTGTTCCTCGACGCGACCACCGCCAACACCAGCCGAAATTCTGATCAACCCTGACGGGCCTTTTCGTCGACGCCGGCCGTCAAGACCGGCGCCACGCGCAAACGGACCGGAAGCACAACCCCCGCCCGCGCGCGCCGCGGCTCCTTCCGCCTGAAGGCCATCGCTCGCTCGTCGAGAGTGTCCGAATCGCGGCATTTCGAGCGGGAGTCCTCGGTTGGCGGCGTGAACGATCAGGCCGCGACCGGCTGGCGGACCGCCGCTCGAGCGACGATGATTCGCTCGATCTTTACCCCGAACGGAGCGCCAACTCGGCTGGAGGAGAGATGAAGAGATCGCCCGCCACTGTCCTCAGGAGTCCAATCGCCGCGATGGC
>Ga0187776_10001988_pt1 | contig 10361 bp, 8 predicted proteins | sample 0216_BV02_MP12_2_FD_132426 | JGI IMG/M metagenome (GOLD analysis project Ga0187776, IMG submission 132426) | Tropical peat soil microbial communities from peatlands in Department of Meta, Colombia - 0216_BV02_MP12_20_MG | ecosystem: Environmental > Terrestrial > Soil > Wetlands > Peat | place...
CGTGTTTCGCTCCAACTTCGACAGCGCCAGGTCATAGGGGTCGAGCCCCATTAGCCGAAGATTCTTCAATCGTCCGGGAAACAACTCTGTTAGCCGAGTCTCGTAGTCTTCCGGCAGTGTCGCCACGCCCACCCGCTGAAGGTGGAGTCCGTATTTCTTGTGCAGGGTGGACCCACGCCCCGCCAGTTGCAAGACCACCGTGGACTGATCTGCCGGGAGGATTCTTAGGTAATCGATATCCGAGGTGGGGCGAGGGAACCCGTATTGAAATTTGACCACAAATCCTCCCAGGCAATGCAACTCGACTGATTGCTTCAATGATGCGTCCAGTTCGTCGAGAAAGTTTGCCCACACCTTCTCGAGAGCGCCGGCTTTGGGTCGTTCAGGCATGCCGAATTGCCTCTGGGTTCCAGTCGGTAAGCAGGTTCCAGTGGAGTGCTCCGGGAGAACGAACTTTTCTCAGCCAATTTCGCTCTGCTTCAGACAAAGACTCCTGGCACAACGTATCTTCCCGTGCTAGGCGTGATTCTTCCAGTGCCGCCTGGAGCTCTGCGAGTGCTTGCAGCCCGCTGTGCTGTCGCCCGTGCCGTGCCACCTCCAGGGCCAGTGTCACAACGAAACCAAGTCTGTTCTGAAGGTTGTGAAGGCGAGCCTGGCCAACCAGCCACTGCCTATCCAGCTCAGGATAGTGCAATAAAACCCACGGCAGAGCCTCGGCTACTCGAGATTCGAGGTTTCTTCGACACAAGGCAGCGACCAATACCTCCGCGGGATTTCTCCGCTTTCGCGACCCCATGTAAGAAAAACCGGGGTACCCCAGTGCAGCGAACTGTTCAGCGAGAGTTTGAGGGTCTCCTGCTTTCAAGGGGTCGTAATCGACCACAACAGGAAGCGCGGTAAAAGCTAAGCCGTACAACCTAACCAAACGCTTTGCCAGCTGAGCAGGAATCCTGCGGAAGCCATTCTCCAACAGGGAAACGTAACCTTGTGATACGCCGAGACTGCGCGATACTTCGACTTGAGTCTTTCCCGCTCTCTTGCGTGCAGCTTTCAGCTCCGCACCACTCATCTGTGCTCCATTCTCCGTACCGAATATATTACTAAAATCGTAATATTTCAATGGCATTAGCGTCATTCAGTAGGCGAACAAACGGCGAACAATAGACGAAGCAGCCGATTCCACAGCTTTAGTATACTAAAGCGCAAGAATATGACTTTAAAGGGGATAACTTGCATATCGTCGAGCGCATGTGCTAGCCTGGCTAGGCCAGTTGTCGAAGCCCAGCCGGAGTGCAGCCGTCGGGTTACGAAGACCCCAGGGGAATGATGGCGGAGCCCCGGAAGTGCAATCTCCTGGATCTACGGCTGCTGGTAACGACGAATAGCTCGGAAGAGGGACAAGACATGCCAGAAGCAAAAGAACCAGAGCGGCAATGGGGGGTGCTAGACCTTATGCCGCTCGTCGCACAGACGATTCGGGACCGACTTCGTCAAATCGAGCAGGCTGAGGCGCAATCCAAAATTCCAAACAGGTGTGCAGCTCGCGAGCGCATGGAACTACTGAGATTAGCACTAGAAGCATATCAGGCCTGTCTAGGAATGCCGGTCAGGCGCCGCTGAGGGGAAGAGTTCATGGGGGACAAAATTATCACCGCCGGAATCCTGTTTCCTGACGCGGCCATCGACCAAATCCGCGGGAAGCAGTTTGCTCTATGGCAGGGAGGTCAGGCACGAGTAGTGTCGGTCGCAGACTATGGCGGTTATACCTACATTCCTGCGGGTCTCAGTTCATCCCTGGAACAGGCGCTTTGTCTTCCGGCAGGTATCGAGGACTTCGGCAGTCTCGAAGACTTGATCGGAGACTTGAGCAAAGGGGTCGCGTCCTGCGATGTGGGGCTAGACCAAGGCGCCACGTTGCTGGTTGCGACCGGAATCGCGGCAACGTGGGTTGCGGACTGCGCTCCAGGTCGTCTCGTCATTGATTTGTGAGGCGACGTTGGGGTCGAGAACACCCTGCTTGATTTCATGGGGTGCGTCTGCCGGCGCGCACTGCATTTGGTTGAACCATCCCCCCGTGAACTGGGTGGGCTGCCTAGCGGATTGATCCCGACCCTGATCTTGACTCGTCCTAACAGGCCTGCCCTCGGTCGGCTGGTGAGGGCCGCCAGCGGGTATTTTCTTTCGCGTGGGAATGTTATCAATCTGCAGTGCCCAATGGTCATCTACACGTCGCAGCCGCTGCAGGTACCGGCAATGGGCATTCCGCTGCCGACTGCTACGCATGCCTTGCGCAGGATCACCAAGCCCGAGGCACAAATGCTCGTGGACCGTTTTCAACCGCGGCTGCTCGACTATCGCCTGAAAAACTATCAAAATGTCGCCAATTCGCAGTTTGACGTCCCGGGATTTTGCCCAGAGGTCCGCCAGGTAGCGCGGGTTCTCGGTGCTGCCCTCGAGGGCTCGGCGAGCCTTCAGGCCAGTATCACGGACACGTTGCGGGACCTGAACGAACAGCGCAAGGGGGACCGGTCACAGACAGCGGCGGCGGCAGTACTGGAAGCACTATTGGCAGTGTGCCACGGCCAAGCACCCGGAGCATACGTTGGAGCGATCTGTGACCTGGCCAACGGGTTCCTTGAAGATCGCGATGAGACCGCGAGGCTGTCTCCGAAAGCGGTGGGCGAGATCCTGCGGCATGAACTAGGGCTGGCCGCGCGCCGGCGGCCCCTCGGTTACGAACTCGCTCTCGATGTGGGCACTCAACGACGGGTCCATCATCTTGCTATCGCCCATGACGTCCTGGAACTGGTTGCGGGATGCCCTCGCTGCCAAGAGATGCTGGGCACTATCCGAGAACCAGTCGGCGTCGGGCGTGAAGCCGCAAAAACAAGTTCATGACGTACACGAAGTACATGGTCATAAAGCACTGGGCTTTCCTCTAGGGACCAGCACTCCAAGTACCCCCAGCTGTTCGAGGGAATGGCGTCTGTTTCTTGGCAGCACCAGCAGCTAACGTGTCGAGCGCCCCCAGGGGCGAGCCTTCTGAGGCGACCGGGATGGACTCGTAACTTACCATCCTGGGTGCCACAGCAGTTGACGAGCTCTCTGACATTGAGCTTGGTGGGCGGCCGATGGCCGGTCGGCTACCGGCCAAGGGCAGAACCGGGGAAACATCGCCAAGAGCGCTCGTCGGGAAGCAAACGCAAGGTGGCTGACACTTCCCCTTCTCGCGGGTCTTAAGACCTCCGTAATCGGGGGCCACCGGACCGACAACACGGCGGATCCTCCCACGGTTGCTATGCTGATGCCTGCTGGCGGTGGGGGCGCTGTTCTTATGAACGTGTCCGATGAAATGAGATCTTCGGTGCCGCAAGAAGGGGACCACTCCCCGCGAGTGGTGATCCGGCTGCGTGTTCCCCTAGTTGTCCTGGAAATTCTGGTCGCTCTCCTTGTCGGAGCTGCCTGCGGTGTCCTCGTTTACCGCGCGACGCGGCTCTACACCAGCCAGCCGGCCGTGGCCCCGCCCTCTGTAGCGGCACCGCCAGCGGTGGCAAGCAACCAGCCGGCCGTGCGGCAAATCGACTACCAGTCGGTTAACGGAAACCCGCAAGTCACCATCGCTCTCGATCAGATGGTTGCTTACGATGCTCACCGGCTCGATCATCCCGACCGCGTGTACATTGACCTGCACGATGCACGGCTGGCGCCGGAGATCGCGGGCAAGACCGTATTCGCGAACAGCGGGAACCTCTCGACTATCCGGCTTGCTCAAACCCAGCTGGATACGGTCCGAATCGTCCTAGACCTGGACAAGAGATTAGATTACGTCGTAAACAAGCAGACGGACCCGGCAAGCTTGGTGGTGCAACTCACGCCCGCCGCTCCAGTCAAAATCCGTGCTGCTGCGCAACAGCCGGGCCGAACGAGCGGGCCCCGGGAGGCACCAGAGCCACAAACCGAGCAGGCTTCGATGATCTCGGAACCGCCGGCGCAGCAGGTCGCGCTGCCCGCGCCTCAGACCGCGTCAGGAGTGCAGGCGCAGACCGCGCAGGTGCCACAGCCTCCGGAGATGAAAGCGGCGCAGTTGCCAGAGGAGACACAAAGCCCTCAGGACGTCCAGGTGGAAGCACCCAAGCTGGACCTGCCGCAGGTTGCAACCCTCACCGGCCCAACCAGCCCAGCCAGTGCCGAGACCGCATCGCAAAACCGGGGTGAGGACGAGACAACCCTCCACCAGGCCGCCAAGGGCAACAGGCCGGGGGTGGTGCGTAACATCACTGTCTCCCGCGACAACGGTGCCGTTGAGGTGCACATCGAGGGCACCCAACTGCTGCGGCCTTCCGTCACAAATCTGAGCAATCCGGAACGGATCGTGATTGACCTTGCCAACATGAACCTGGATCACCATCGCACCATTGCCGTCAACGCCGGCGACGTGCGCAACGTCGACGTCTCGCTCTACCTGGTGAACCCATTAATCACGCGAGTAGTGGTGAACCTGTCTCGCTCGCACGGCTATCGGCTGCTCGATTCCGGCAACACGCTGACGCTGCGCATTTTAGAAGTGCAGGCTGAGACTAAACCCATCTCATAAGCCTTCCCGCGCCGGATTCGTGCGCTGGGCTGTGCGAAGCTCAGGTTTCCTACTCCGCCTACTTGGCACGACTTAAGTCGTGCCCTGGACCTTCGGCAGATTTATGAGATGACCAGATGGCCTGTAGCCAAGGGCGGAGATTCCTCCAGCTCTGTTATCCTCTGCCCCATGGACGTGGTCTCCCTCACCCGCCGTCTGGTGGACATCGAATCCATCAGCGGCAACGAGCGCGCCGTGGGCGAGTTCCTGTTCGCGCACCTCTCGTCGCTCGGCTACGCGGCCACGCGGATGGAGGTGACGCCCGAACGCTTCAACGTGTACGCCTGTGTGCCCGGGCGTAAGCCGGACGTAGTCTTCTCCACGCACATGGACACGGTGCCGCCGTTCATTTCCTCGTCAGAGGACGGCGAGCATATCTATGGTCGTGGCTCCTGCGACGCCAAAGGGATCATCGCGGCGCAGATCGCCGCGGCCGAGCGCCTGCGTCGGGAGGGCGCAATAACCCCAGCGCTGCTGTTCGTGGTGGGCGAGGAACGCGACAGCCTGGGCTCGGCGGTCGCCAATCAGCACGCACCCGGCTCCCGCTTCCTGATCAACGGCGAGCCCACGGAGAATTACATTGCCATCGCGTCGAAGGGCTCCCTGCGCGTTGAACTCACCGCGTGCGGGCGAATGGCCCACTCCGCCTATCCCGAACTGGGCGAGTCGGCCATCGACAAACTGCTGGACGCGCTCCACCGCCTGCGCCTGATGGAACTGCCCGTTAACCCCGAGATCGGGCCGTGCACCCTGAACATCGGCATCATCGAAGGCGGGGAGGCGCCCAACGTGGTGCCGCCGTTCGCGCGGGCGCAGCTTCTCTATCGCCTGGTCGGCCCTTCGGACGAGCTGAAGCGGCGCATCATCGAGACCGTCGACGACCGCGCCGAGGTCACGTTCGTCCTGGAAATCCCCTTTGTGCGACTGCGCACTGTGCAGGGCGTACCCACGATGGTGGCCGCATTCACCACGGACATCCCGCGGCTCTCCAACTGGGGCGAACCGGTGCTGCTCGGGCCCGGATCAATCCACGTGGCACACACCGAACGCGAGCGCGTCGAGAAGCGCCAGTTGCAGGAGGCGGTGGAGCTTTACTGCGCGGCGGCGAAGAAACTGATGGCTGGGTAGTTAGTGATCAGTCTCTTTATTATCAGCTACGGGAACAAGCCACCGATCCTGGCTGTCAGAGTGGAAACGGAGGATCTGGTTGACAACGATTACAAGACCGAATCCTGATCGTCGAATCGATACAGTCGAGTACTGCTGATAGTTGTCGATAAATCCCCATCTCACAAGTGATCCCCACGGTCCGTGTAATAGGTTCAACCGGAAATTGACCCACTACCAACAAGGCAGCCGCCCGCTGCATCGGTCTTCCTGTAGACTTGTTCGGCCATGGCCACCAATGAGCTCGCACAAGCAGCTTCCGCGTATCTGCGCTCGGCCATGCACCAGCCTATCCACTGGCGCGAGTGGAGTGAGGAGGCCTTCGCGGCGGCCGAGCGCGAGAACAAGCCCATATTGCTGGACATCGGCGCGGTGTGGTGCCACTGGTGTCACGTGATGGACCACGAGTCCTACGACGATCCCGAGGTGGCGCGCATCGTCAATGAGAATTTCATCGCGGTGAAGGTGGACCGCGACGAGCGGCCGGACATCGACAACCGCTATCAAGCCGCCGTTTCTGCCATCAGCGGTCAGGGCGGTTGGCCGCTCACGGCGTTTTTGACGCCAGACGGCAAGCCTTTCTATGGCGGCACGTACTTCCCACCCGATGAGCGCATGGGCCGTCCAAGCTTCAAGCGCGTGCTCCTGTCCGTCGCCGGCGCTTTCCGCGAAAAGCACGCCGACGTCCGTGAGCAAGCCGACATGGTGATGAACGCGCTGTCGCAAGCGGAGTCCTTCGCCGGGCGGTTAGCAGCGTTCTCTCCCGGGATCGTGGACAGCATCGTGCGCTCGGCCACGCGCTTGTTCGATGTGGAGCACGGCGGCTTCGGCACCGCGCCCAAGTTCCCGCACCCTGCGATCCTTGACCTGATGATCGACCGCTGTGCCCGCAGCGGCGAATCCCATCTTAAAACTGTCATCGGGACCACGCTCACGCACATGGCGCGCGGCGGCGTCTATGACCAGCTCGCTGGCGGCTTCCATCGGTACTCGGTGGACGAGCGCTGGGTAGTCCCGCACTTCGAGAAGATGTCCTACGACAACTCAGAGCTACTGAAGAACTACGTGCACGCGTTCCAGGTGCTAGGCGAGCCGTTCTTCGCCGAGGTAGCGCGCGACATCATCCGCTGGATGGACCAGGTACTCAGTGACCGCGAGCAAAGCGGCTTCTACGCCTCGCAGGACGCCGACGTCGGCATGGAAGATGACGGGGACTACTTCACCTGGACGCTCGCGGAAGCCCGCGCCGTGCTCGGCGAGGACGAACTCAAGGCCGCCGGCTATCACTACGACATCGGCGAGATCGGCGAGATGCACCACAACCCTCAGAAGAACGTGCTGCACGTGCGAGCCTCGGTGGAGGAGATCGCCGCCCGCATGAGCGTGTCCGCCGAGCGGGTGCGCACGCTCCTCGATTCTGTGAAACGGAAGATGCTGGCCGCCCGCCTCCAGCGCCCCACGCCTTATGTGGACAAGACCGTGTATGTGAACTGGAATGCGCTCTGCGTCTCTGCGTATCTCGACGCCGCTCGCGTGCTGCATCTGGAGGACGCGCGCCACTTCGCACTGCGCTCGCTGGACCGCATCCTGGGTGAGGCTTGGGATCCTAAATCCGGGCTAAAGCATGTCGTCGCCTACTCCGATCCGCAAGCCGGGCATCGGGACGTTCCCGGGTTGCTCGACGACTATGCCTTCACCACCATCGCCTGTCTCGACGCTTACGAGACCACGGCCGCGTTCAGCTACTTCAACTTCGCGCGCCACATCGGCGACGGCATGATCGAGCGCTTCTATGATGCCGATGGTGGTTTCTTCGACGTCGAAAAGAGCGCGTCCGTGCCGGAGATCGGCGCACTTTCCGCCCGCCGCAAGCCTTTCCAGGATTCGCCCACGCCCGCTGGCAACTCCGCCGCCGCGATCGCGCTGCTGCGGCTCTACGCCTACACCTACGACGAGAGCTACCGCGAAAAAGCACAGCAGACGCTGAAAGTCTTCGCCGGCGTGGTGGAACAGTATGGAATCTTTGCCGGAACCTACGGCGTTGCCGCCTGCCTGTTCAGCACACCGCACACGCAGGTAGTGGTCATCGGCAGCGGCGAGCCGGCGGACAAGCTCTACGCTGCGGCTGTCGCCGTCTTCGCACTCGGCAAATCTGTCGTATGGATTCCGGGAGAGAACGAGGCTACGCCGCAGAACCTGCCGCCGGCGCTGGCTGAAACCATCCCCAATCTGGCGGAGGTGAAGGCAGGCAGACCGGTCGCGGTGGTCTGCTCGAATTTCACCTGCCAGCCTCCCGTCAGTAATCCTGAGAAGTTGCTAGAAGCACTCGGTTGACTCACAGCCGATGATGTGCTGCACTCTTGTGCCACTTAGGAGGCAAGCATGGCGCGCATCACCCAGCTATTGATCCAGGCCGAGCACAAACCGGGAACCCTGGCCAACATCTGTTCCGAACTGGCCAGGAAAGCCGTGAACATCACCGCCATCATGGCGGCGCCAGACCAGCCTGGAGGCCTGCGCATAGTCGCCACACCCCTGGCCGCGGCCAAGAAGGTGCTGGACGCAATGCAGCTTCCCTATCACGAGGAAGACGCCATTGCGCTCCGCGTCACCGACCGGCCGGGCGCGCTGGGAAAGGTGACCCGCAAGCTCGGCGACGCCAATGTCAACATCCTCTATGCTTACGGCTCGATCGTGAAGGGTGAGCAGCGCGCCCTGATCGTGCTGGGCGTGTCCGACGTGGTCAAGGCTGAAAAGCTGGTTTGAAGGCCGGGATGTCTCTAGCTCTGGTGGATGTAGGCTCGCATCAACCTGACCTCTTCATCCTTCTCGGTCAGGTCGCGCAGCAGGATGTCGCGCAGCGACACGATCCCTTTCAGCTTCTTGCCGTCGCAGATGGGCAGATGGCGGAAGCTGTGGTCCTTCATTAGCATCATGCAGTGCTCGATGCTTTCCCGCATATCCACGGTGAGAGGATTGGCGGTCATGACCTCGGATACCCGAGTGCGCGCCGGGTCGCGCCCTTCGGCCACCACCCGCTTCATGATGTCCCGTTCGGAGAAGATGCCGACCAGTTCGCCCTCGCGCAGTACAGGGATAGCGCCAACGTTATAAGTCGCCATCTGTCGCGCCGCCTCGAGCACGGTCTGCTCCGCCCTTATGGTGTGCGTTTCGTTGTCCTTGATCAGGTCATAGATCTTCGGCATAAGGCTCCTCCCCTTGGCTGTCACCCCGACGAGGGAAGACATAATACTACTTGTGAGGACATATGCAGCAGTCTAGTAGCAATACGACTTACCGGTTCATGAACACAAAGTAGGAGCAGGCCCACAGCCGGGTAGGGATACTGCCCCGCGGACGTGCCGTCAGGATCACGTTGTAGTCGTCGGTTACCTCGAGATGTTCAAGCGCGGACTCGCCAGCGCTGGGTTCGACCAGGGCCAGGTAGCGCAGAAACTCGTAGACGTCGCTGGAGCCGCCGTATCCCGGGGCCGCGAAGGAGAGCTCGGTGGGCTCCTCGGCAAAGTGCCAGCCCAGGGACGCTGCCAGCGCCACCGCCTTCTCGTATTCCGCCTCCGGCACCACGCCGGGAGCCGGATTATCGAAGACGATGCGCAGCTTGCGTTCGTCCTCCCGGGTGAACTCCCGCACCATCAGCGACATGGACTTTGCCGTCGCCTTCCAGTCCACGTGGCGCGCGGAGTCCTCCGGCATGTGCTCGCGGATCCGGTAGAGGTCATGCCCGCGGCCGCGCATGAAGGTCTCGAACTCGCCGGTGATCATGGGCAGGATTTCGAACATTTCATCTGGGGGCTCGATCGGGGGATAAACGATGATTTCGCGTTCGAGCGCAATCCGCCGAGTCTTCACTAGGAAGGAAAAAGGGAAACGGGTGGCGATGCCGAAGCTCCCCTGCTGGTAGCGGCCACGGCAGTCGAAGTGCAGCTCCACGTCGGCGGTGGCGGCGCTCCGGGCGGCAATGTAGGGAAAGTACACCGGGGCGCTGAAGATGGTCGGCGCTGCAGCAGCGGCCTCGCGCTTGACCCTCAACTGCAGGTCGGGTACGCGGAACCATTCCCGACCGCGTTCGGCGCTCCGGGGAAAGGTGATGCTCGATCGCTCCCAGCGCCAGCGCTTGCTCGTTGTCTTCTGCCGAGATGGGACCACGCTGACGGAGAACGAAGGCGCGCGTCGGCGACGGTTATGCAACGTCAGGCGGGCCAGCGCGGTCGAGCCAGCGAAGACGTGCGCCGGCACGGACACATCCAGCTCCAATCCGCGCAGCAAGCCTGCCGATGCCACACCGGAAACCACAACGGCCGCGAGCATCGCCGAGACCACGATGAACAGCAGATTGTTGCCGGTGTTGAGCGCCGCGATCCCTATCACCAGCACGAACAGGCTGTACACCAAACCTTCGCGGGTGACGTCGTAGTCTAGGGCGTCGCGCACGCGGGCGATCGCTACCCGCCGCGCCAGATAGGGAACCACGGTCACGGCGACTACGCCCGCCAGCACCAGCGCCAGCGACGCCAGCACGGCGGTGGCCAGCAGGTTTCCC
>Ga0187776_10001989_pt1 | contig 10350 bp, 8 predicted proteins | sample 0216_BV02_MP12_2_FD_132426 | JGI IMG/M metagenome (GOLD analysis project Ga0187776, IMG submission 132426) | Tropical peat soil microbial communities from peatlands in Department of Meta, Colombia - 0216_BV02_MP12_20_MG | ecosystem: Environmental > Terrestrial > Soil > Wetlands > Peat | place...
CGACCTGTTCATCGACCTGGATGCGAAGGAAGACCAGCTCGACTTCCCCGTGCTCTACACCAACGCCAAGACGGGGACGGCGAGCGCCGACCCGGCCCGGCCGGGTACCGATCTGCGCCCGCTCTTCGAAGCCATTCTGAAGACCATCCCGCCGCCCGCGGGTGACGCAGCGGGCCCGCTGCAGGTGCTGGTCGCCAACCTCGACTACAGCGACTACCTGGGACGGCTGGCCATCGCGCGCGTCTTCCACGGCACCCTGCGCACCGGCGAGGAGGTGGCCATCGCCAAGCTCGACGGGCGGTTGGAGAAGGTGAAGATCACCAAGCTCTTCAGCTTCCGCGGGCTCAAGCGCGAGGACATCGACGAGACCACCTTGGGCGACATCGTGGCCGTGGCGGGCGTCGCCGGCATCACCATCGGCGAGACCATCACCGGAGCGGAAGAGCCAGCGCCGCTCGCGCCCATCTCCATCGACGAGCCCACCCTGGCCATGCTGTTCACGGTGAACACCTCGCCCTTCGCCGGGCGCGAGGGCAGCTACGTCACCTCGCGCAACCTGCACGAGCGCCTGGAGAAGGAACTGCTCACCAACGTCTCCATCCGGGTGGAGGAGACCGGCAACAAGGATTCCTGGAAGGTGATGGGGCGGGGCGAACTGCAGCTCGCCATCCTCATCGAGATGATGCGGCGCGAAGGCTTCGAATTGATGGTGGGCAAGCCCGAGATCGTCACCAAGCGCGTGAACGGCAAGCTGCAGGAGCCGGTGGAGCGGCTGACCATCGACATCCCGGAGAACTTCGTGGGAGTGGTGATCGAGAAGCTGGGCGGGCGCAAGGGCGAGATGCTGAAGATGCACAACCACGGCTACGGGCGGGTGCGGCTGGAGTTCCGCATCCCCAGCCGCGGGCTGATCGGGCTGCGCTCGGAGTTGCTCACCGACACGCGCGGCACCATGGTCATGAACGCGCTCTTCGACGGCTACATCGAGTGGCAAGGAGAGATCCCGCACCGGCCCACCGGCGCGCTGGTGGCCGACCGCCCCGGCACCACCACCGCCTACGCGCTGTGGGGGCTGCAGGAGCGCGGCGAATTGTTCACCGGGCCAGGGGTGGAAGTGTACGAGGGCATGATCATCGGGGAGAACGCCCGCGACAACGACTTGGACGTGAACGCGGTGCGGGAGAAGAAGTTGACCAACATGCGGGCCTCCACCGCCGACGAGGCCATCCGCCTGGTTCCCTTCCGGGCGCTGAACCTGGAGCAGGCCATCGAGTTCATCGCCGAGGACGAGTTCGTGGAGGTCACCCCCAAGTCGCTGCGCCTGCGCAAGAAGGTGCTGCCGTCCAACCGCCGGCCGCGCAAGAACCAGGTGCCGGCGGGGGTGGAGAAGGAATAGGCGCGGGGCGCCTCCCTTGCCCGCTCGCTGCGCTCGCGGCCTGTCGGCGCTGGAGACTATTCCGGCACGCGACCCCGGGGCTGACGCCCCGGGCTAACCCAAATGCCGCCCTCCGGGCTGGGTCGGTCGAGCGTGCTCGATCGCTGTACCAAGGAGATTTGTCTCCGTGCCTCCGTGTCTCTGTGTCTCCGTGGTGGGTCTTCCCTAGCAGGAGTCACGGCGGAAATAGATCCAGAACTGGACCTGGGCTGAGACCGGCTCCCGGCCCTTCCTGGCGGGCTCGAAGCGCCACTTGGAGATGATGTCGGCGGCGCGGTCGTCCAGGCCCAGTCCGAAGGGGTCGGTGATCAGCAGGGCGCGCAGGGAGCCGTCGGGACCGATTACGCCTGCCAGCCCCACCTCGCCCTCGATCTGGCTGCAGACGGCGATGGGAGCGTCGAGGGAGTCGCCGCGGCCGATCACCCGCGGCCAGGAGACGTCGCCGCGGCCGGGGGTGTACAGGGTCTCGCCAGGGAGGAAGTCGGCCAGCGCGAACTCCACCGACTGCCACTGGTTGGTGAGCACGAACCTCCAGTAGGAGGGGGTGAAGTCGGCGAGCCTCTCGTCGGCGCGCAGGAAGACGCGGGCCAGCAGGCGCAGGGCGTCGGCGCGGGTGCGCGGCGGCTCCGGCCACTGCACCTCCACCGTGACCGGCCCGGCGTTGTGGTGGCGCAGATGCCCTGACGAGCCGAAGAGGAAGTGCTGGCGGCGGCCGCGCAGCACGATGGCGTCGCGGGTGAGGGAGACTTCCTGCACGCGGATCTGGGCGTCGGTGGTCCAGGGGCCCACGGGGCCCGCTTCCAGGGGCAGGCCCAAGGAATCGAAGCGCAGCCGCTCGCCCGAGTAGAAGGTGCGCAGGGTCACCATCTGGTCGGCGAACGTCTGCCGAAGCTGTGCTTCCAAAGCCGCGTCCTGGCCCCGGGCGGGCAGGGGCAGAAGCAGCAGGACGAGGGCCAGCAGCCGGCGCATGCCCCCTATTCTAGCGGGCGGGAGGCAGGGGGCTTTCGTGTAACTTAGGGGCGCGCGGGGCGTCCCAGAAGCATCCAATCCAGGGACGCGGGCCACGTTCTTCCAAGCGAGGAAAGCGAGCATGCTGATCAAGAAAGCGGCAGACATCCTGGCATCGGAGATCACGCCCCAGAGCATCTACCTGAACCGGCGGAAGTTCCTGGCCGGGGCGGCGGCGGTGGGAGCGCTGGCCGTGGGCGGAGTGAAGCTCGCCGAGATGCTGCAGCCGGACCAGGGCGCGGCGGCCGCGGCCGCCAGGATCGATGGCATCCAGAAAAGCGCCTTTTCCACCGACGAGAAGCCCACCCCCTTCAAGGACATCACCAACTACAACAATTACTACGAGTTCTCCACCGACAAGTACGAGCCGGCGGGGCTGGCGGCGGCCTTCCACCCGCGTCCCTGGACGGTGAAGGTGGAGGGCCTGGTGAAGAAGCCGCAGACTTACGACCTGGACACCATCCTGAAGATGGCGCCGCCGGAGGAGCGCGTCTACCGCCACCGCTGCGTGGAGGGATGGTCGATGGTGATCCCCTGGGTGGGCTTCCCGCTGGGCGCCTTCCTCAAGCAGGTGGAGCCGCTGGGCAAGGCCCAGTACGTGGCCTTCGAGACCGTGTACCGGCCCAACGAGATGCCGGGGCAGCGCTCCGACGTGCTGGCGTGGCCGTACGCGGACGGGCTGCGGCTGGACGAAGCCATGCACCCGCTGGCGCTGCTGGCCTTCGGTCTCTACGGCGACACCCTGCCCAACGTGGACGGAGCGCCGCTGCGCCTGGTGGTGCCCTGGAAGTACGGCTTCAAGAGCATCAAGGCCATCGTCAAGATCAAGCTGGTGGGGAAGCAACCGCCCTGCTCCTGGAACGTCGCCATTCCCCAGGAGTACGGCTTCTACTCCAACGTGAATCCCAACAAGGACCACCCGCGCTGGAGCCAGGCCACGGAGCGGCGCATCGGGGAGTTCTTCAAGCGCAAGACCCTGATGTTCAACGGCTACGACCAGGTGGCCTCGCTCTATAGCGGCATGGACCTGCAGAAGAACTTCTGATGACGAACCGGCGGATCGTCGGGCTGAAGGTGGGAGTGTGGCTGGCGTGCCTCACGCCGCTGGGGTTCCTCGTCTGGAAGGGACTGACCGACCGGCTGGGGGCCAATCCCATCTCCGTGATCACCCTCTCCACCGGGCTGTGGACGCTGACCTTCCTGATGATCACGCTCGCCATCACGCCCTTGCGGCGGCTGACGGGGCAGGCGTGGCTGATCCGCTTCCGGCGGCTGGTGGGGCTCTTCGCCTTCTTCTACGGGTGCCTGCACCTGACCACTTACGTGTGGCTGGACCAGTTCTTCGACGTGCACAGCATGCTGAAGGACGTGTACAAGCGGCCCTTCATCACCGCCGGCTTCACGGCGTGGGTGCTCATGCTGCCGCTGGCGCTGACCTCGACGGCGTGGGCCATCCGCAAGCTGGGCGGGAAGAACTGGCAGTGGCTGCACCGGCTGATCTACCTGAGCGCGACGGCGGGGACCATCCATTTTTATTGGCTGGTGAAGAAGGACGTCACCGTGCCGGTGCGGTACCTGGTGGTGCTGGGGGTGCTGCTGGGTGCGCGCGTGGCGCTGTGGGCGTGGCAGCGGCGGCGGGTAGCGGCCCCGGCGCTGCAGCCGGAAGCGGCGGATTAGAAACGGTCGTTGGTCGTCAGTCGTTGGTCGTTGGCCTTCGGTCGTCGGCAAGAGTCGTTGGTCGTTGGCCCTACTCCCCTTAGCTCCTGGCAACCAGCTACTAGCTACCTCTTGCCAAGTATCGCGGCACAGGCCAGAATCTCTTCCCCGGAGAAGGCGATGGCGCGAGAGTACAGAACCGGCGACTGCGTGCTGGCCATGACCACGGGGCCGGACCTGGTCCTCTCTCTCACCTGCAACCTGGCGCAGCGCTGGCAAGTCACGGTCTTCGATTCCGCGAAGAAGAAAGCCACGCTCACCGACCACGAAGAGCCCACGCTGGAGGCCGCCAAGCGCTTTGCCACCGGCTTCGTCGCGTCCCAATACGGCGTGGATGTGGGCGGCGCCACCTGGAAGGAAGTGCTGAAGGTGCGGCCCTCGGGGCCCTCGGGATGAACATCCACAAGGCGACCAAGCGCTACGAGGCCTGGGTGGGCAAGCGCACTACGCTGGTGCCGGCCGACCTGAAGAGCAAGCACGAGCGCATGGCGGAATCGCCGTTCCTCTTCTTCCGCGGCACCTTCTACCGCTGGGCGCAGCTCTGGCCCAGGGTCTGTCCGGAGCTGGCCGCGGCCCCGGAGGTGCTGGGCGTCGGCGACCTGCACGTGGAGAACTTCGGCACCTGGCGCGACGTGGAGGGCCGGCTGGTGTGGGGCATGAACGACCTGGACGAGGTCTACTGGATGTCCTACGCCAACGACCTGGTGCGGCTGGCGGCCAGCGCCCAACTGGCCGCCGAAGCCGCTCACCTGGACCTGATCGCCAAGGACGCGGCCGAGGCCATCCTGGAAGGCTACCGCGAAGGCCTGGAGGCAGGCGGTCGCGCCTTCGTGCTCGACGGCCGGCATCCCTGGCTGCGCGAGGTGGCGGTGAGCGAATTGCGCGAGCCTGTCCGCTACTGGAAGAAGATGGAAGCTCTGCCCCGCGCCCGCGAGGTCCCGGAGAGCGCGCGCGAGGCCCTGGAAGCGCTGCTGCCGGAGCGCAGCTTGCAGTACAACCTGCGCACGCGGGTGGCGGGCATGGGCAGCCTGGGCCACCAGCGCTTCGTCGCCCTGGCCGAGTGGAGGGGCGGGCGGGTGGCGCGCGAGGCCAAGGCGCTGGTGCCCTCCGCCTGGGTCTGGGCCAGCGACCAGCTACGCTCACAGGAGATCCTCTACAACTCCATGCTCAGCCGGGCGGTGCGCTGCCCCGACCCCTTCGTGCACCTGCGCGGGCACTGGGTGGTGCGGCGGCTGGCCCCGGACTGCTCCCGCATCGAGCTGGCCACGCTGCCCAAGGAACGCCATGACCTCCACCTGCTGCACTCCATGGGCTTCGAGACGGCCAACGCGCACCTCGGCAGCGAGAATGCTATCCGCAAGATAAAGAAGGATTTAGACGAGCGTCCCGGCAACTGGCTGGGCAAGGCGGCGGCTCGCATGGCCGACGCCCTGCGGGACGATTGGAAGGAGTGGAAGGGTTAGCGGAGGGAGTTCCGCCCGCTCCCGCGAGGGGTGGTCGTCGTAGTATCCTTGGGGGAGCGTCAGGCGACCCGCTAGCCGGTTCCCGACCACGATACCGCTTCCCCAATACTGCAGCACCTCTATGGCCCGCATCTCGCTGGAAAACCCGGCCTGCTACCTGAACCGTGAACTGTCGTGGATGGCCTTCAACCGGCGGGTGCTGGAGGAGGCCGAGGACGAGCGCAATCCCCTGCTGGAGCGGGTGAAGTTCCTGGCCATCACCGCCAGCAACCTCGACGAATTCTTCGAGGTGCGCATCGCCGGCCTGCTGCAGCAGATCGAAGACGCCTACACCGAGCCGGGAACGGACGGGTTGACCCCCACGGAGGAGCGCGACCTGCTGGCGCGCGAGACCCACGACTTCGTGGCAGCGCAGTACCGCTGCTGGAACCAGCGGCTGCGTCCGGCGCTGGCCGAGCAGGGCATTCGCGTGCTGGGGCTGGACGAACTGGACGCCGCCAACCGCGCCTTCGTGCAGGAGTACTGCGACAAGGAGCTGGATCCCCTGCTCACCCCGGTCACCGTGGACCCGGCGCATCCTTTCCCGCGGGTGATCAACAAGGCCCTGTGCCTGGCGCTGCTGCTGAGGCGGCGGCGGCGCTCGGCGGCCGCCTACATGGGAGTGGTGACGGTGCCGCGGGCGCTGCCGCGGGTGGTGCCCCTGCCCTCCAGCCACGGCACCACCGACTACGTCTTCCTCGCCGACCTGGTGACGGCGCACGCCCAGCGCATGTACCAGGGTTACGAGATCGTCTCGGCGGCGGCCTTCCGCGTCACTCGCAACTCCAACCTCTACCTGGAAGAGGAAGAGTCGCGCAACCTGCTGGAGTCGGTGCGCACGGAACTGCACAACCGGCGCAAGGGGGACGCGGTGCGGCTGGAGATCGAGGCCGAGGCCTCGGCGGAGATCATCGAGCGGCTGCGCACCAACTTCAGCCTGGAGCCCTGGCAGGTGTATCCCACCGAGGGCGCCGTGAACCTCTCCCGCCTGTTCAACATCTACGAGCAGACCGAGCGCCCCGAGCTGAAGTACCGCGCCTTCGTGCCGCGGGAGCTGCACCTGACCGCCAAGTCCAAGGACCTGTTCGAGGAGTTGCGGCGGCACGACGTGCTGCTGCACCATCCCTTCGACAGCTACGACGCGGTGGTCTCGTTCCTGCAGGCGGCGGCCGAGGACGAGCGCGTGCTCTCCATCAAGCAGACGCTCTACCGCACCAGCGAGGACTCGCCCATCATGCGGGCCCTGATCGAAGCGGCGGCGCACAAGGAAGTCACGGTGGTGGTGGAGGTGAAAGCGCGCTTCGACGAGGCCTCCAACATCCGCTGGGCGCGCAGCCTGGAGGACGCCGGGGTGCAGGTCTTCCACGGGCTGGTGGGGCTGAAGACGCATTGCAAGCTGGCGCTGCTGGTGCGCCGCGATCCCGACGGCGAAGTGCGCCGCTACGCCCACCTGGGCACCGGCAACTACAACCCCGTCACCGCGCGCTTCTACACCGACCTGAGCCTGCTGACCGCCGACTCGGAGATGACCGGGGCGGTGCACGGCGTCTTCAACTTCCTCACCGCCTACTCGGAGCAGCCGCACTACGATCCCCTGCTGGTCTCGCCGCTGGACCTGGCGGAACGGTCGCTGGAACTGATCGCGCGCGAGGCCGAGCACGCCAAGCGCGGGCGTCCGGCGCGCATCGTGGCCAAGATGAACTCGCTCACCGACAAGAACCTCATCCAGGCGCTCTACCGGGCCTCACAGGCGGGAGTGGAGATCGACCTGATCGTGCGCGGCATGTGCTGCCTGCGCCCGGGGATGCGGGGCGTGAGCGAGCGCATCCGCGTGCGCTCCCTGGTGGGGCGCTTCCTGGAGCACAGCCGCATCTTCTGGTTCGCCAACGGCGGCGAGGAGGAGATCTACGTGGGCAGCGCCGACTGGATGCCGCGCAACCTCTACGAGCGCGTGGAGGTCACCTTCCCGCTGCGCGATGAACTGCTGAAGCAGCGCGTGCGCCAGGAGATCCTGGAAGCCTACCTCGCCGACAACGTGAAGGCGCGCCTGCTGCGTCCCGACGGCAGCTACCTGCCGGCGGGGCTGCTGGTGAACGGCAGCGCGCGCCGCAGCAAGGCGCGGGCGGCCTCCCCCTTCCATGCCCAGGAGTTTCTCATCGGGCTGGCGGAGGGCCGGCAGGTGCTGGACCAGATGCCCGGACACGCCCCCCGGCGCGCCCGCTCCAGTAGAATCAGGGAGACGCGGTAAGCCATCATGACCATCTACTTCCTCCGCCACGCCAGCGCCGGCCAGCCCAAGAAAGGGAACCCCGAGAAGGACGCGAAGCGCGCCCTCGACCCCGACGGCATCGAGCAGTGCCGCTACATCGGCAGCGCCCTGGCGGCGCTGGACATCACGGTGGAGGCGCTGCTCTCCAGCCCGCTCAAGCGGGCGACGCAGACGGCGTCGCTGGTGGGCAACGAGATCGGCTACGACGGCAAGATGCAACTGGAAGCGGCGCTGCGCCCCGGGGCCGGCTTCGAGGACTTCCGCGCCCTGCTCGCCAAGTACGCCAAGTGCGAAGCCATCATGGTGGTGGGCCACAATCCCAACCTGAGCGAGTTCCTGAGCCTGCTGATCAGCGAGGGGCAGTCGGACTCGGCGGTGGACCTGAAGAAGGGGGCGGTGGCGCGGGTGGAGATGCGCGGCAAGAGCGGCACCCTGGAGTGGCTGCTCACCCCCAAATCGGTGCGCACCATCCTGGCCAGCGCGGCGGGGAAGAAACGATAGGACCGAGTAGCGAGTACCGAGTTCTTGCCTTTCGCCTTCTGCCTCTAGCTTCTTCCGCGCGCAGCGCGAACCCCTGACTCCAGACTCCTAACTCCCCGTTCACGCCAGCCCCGCCGCCAAATCACGCCCAAACACCTCGCGGAAGTAATTCCGCTCCTTGGCTAGCGCCCACAGCTCCAGCTCGGCGCCGCGGCGGGTCTTGAGCTTCAGCAGGACGCGTCCGCCCTCCAGGCGAGCGCGCAGGCCGGTGACGGTGGCGCGGCGCCCCTGGTTCAGCGCCCGGGCCAGGCGCAGCAACACCACCGCGCGGGGCACGAAGCGGCGGTCCTCGGGCGCCAGCTTCTTCATGATCTTGTCGGCGGCAGCGGGCCGGGAGTTGCCCACGTAGCGCGCGATGGTGGCGATGACGCGGCGCTGCCGCGGGGTATAGCCGAAGATCTCGGAGTTGGCGATGAGGTAGTAGGCGTGGCGATGGCGGCCGGTGCGGTTCAAATAGCTGCCCACTTCCTGCAGCATGGCCGCGGCCAGCAGCCACTCCTGGTAGTCGGGCGGGAGGTCGTGGACGGGCCGGAGGGCGGCAAACAGCCGCGCGGCCAGGCGGCGGACGTGGAGCGAGTACTTGAGGTCGGCGTCATAGCGGCGGGCGACGGCCAGCAGCGCGTCCCAGCGCTCGGACTCCACCTGGCGGCCCAGGCGGGTGGAGCGGTCGCAGTCGGCGGCCATCTGGGCCAGCACGCCGTCGCGCAGGCCCAGCGGGGAGTAGCGGAAGGCGCGCAGGTTGCAGCGCTCCATGAGCCCGGCAAAGACTTCGGCGCCGGCGATGATGATCTCGGCGCGGCGCGGGCCGATGCCGGCCAGCGCCGCCCGCTCCTCCAGCGGGAGCTTGGCCAGTTGCCGGGCCAGCTTCTGCGTGACCGCGCGGGAGACGGTGCCGGAGGCGGTGCGGCCCAGGCGGCGGGCGCGCGCCGCCAGCGCCGCCGCTGTCCCTGAGGTCGCCACCACCCGCTGCGGGCGGCCGGCGGCGATGCGCCGCACCACCCGGCCCACCTCCTCCCCCACGTACTCGCGCAGGCGCTCCAGCTCCTTTTTCTTGGGAGGGTCGTGGCCCAGGAACTCGCCCGTCAGCCGCACCGCGCCCAGGGGCAGGCTGAACATGTGGCGGATGTGACCCTTTTCGGAAAGAGTGAGTTCGCAGGAACCGCCGCCCAGGTCCACCATGAGCACGCGGCGGGCGCGCACCCGGCCCAGGGTGAGCAGGCCGAGATGGATGAGGCGGCCCTCTTCCAGCCCGGTGATGACCTCGACCGTCCAGCCGGTGGCGGCGCGCACCCAGTCGAGGAAGGCCTGGGCATTGCGGGCGTCGCGCAGGGCGCTGGTGGCGACCACGCGGACCTGGTCGGCGCCGCGCGCCAGGGTGGCCTTGCGGAAGCGCTCCAGGGCTTCCACCGTCTGCGCCATGGCGTCGGGCGAGAGCAGGCCGGTGCGGAAGACGGAGGCGCCCAGGCGGGTGACCTGGCGGTCCTCGTGCAGCCTGTGCAGGCGGCGGCGAAGCAGGCGCGCGATCTTCAGCCGCACGGAGTTGGCGCCGATGTCGACCGCGGCGAAGGTGGGCATGGACGGAAGGATTGTAAACGTTTCAGGTTTCAGGTTTCACGTTTCAGGTGGAGTAGCTCCTAGCTCCTGGGCTTGGAGGCGGGCAGCTGGGAGAGCTTCGCGACCAGCGCCTTGAAGCCTGCTTCGTTGCGGAGGCGGTCGAAGGCGGGGTCGTCGAGGAGCTTGGCGTTGGTGAGGCCGCGGTCCACGGCCTTCTGCAACTCCTGGATGGCCGGCTTCTTCTCGCCCAGTTGGGCGTTCGCGGTGGCCAGCAGATAGCAGGCCCAGGCACTGTCGGGCAGGATGACCTCGCTGGCGCGGAACAG
>Ga0187776_10001990_pt1 | contig 10345 bp, 8 predicted proteins | sample 0216_BV02_MP12_2_FD_132426 | JGI IMG/M metagenome (GOLD analysis project Ga0187776, IMG submission 132426) | Tropical peat soil microbial communities from peatlands in Department of Meta, Colombia - 0216_BV02_MP12_20_MG | ecosystem: Environmental > Terrestrial > Soil > Wetlands > Peat | place...
CTGCCGGGATTCGCGCAGCACGCGAAGGGCACGGGGCACACGCTCACCGTGACCGATCCGGACGGCGTGGTGCGGCGAGTCCCGCTCTTCGTCCAGGCCGGGGAGCGACGGATCCCCGCGTTCGGCCTGGCGCTGGCGGCCGCGCTCGCCGACGTCGACGCCGCGCGGATTCCGGTCGATCGCCGCGGACAGGCGCTGGTGCCGCCGATGGGCGCGCGAATCCCGCGCGAGCGAGTCGTCGGCTTCACCGATGTCTGGACTCCGATCGAGGAGCGCCGGCCCGATGCGCTGAGGAATCTGGCCGCCGACCGGGTCGTGCTCGTTCTCGCCGAGCCCGGAGCGCCACTCGCTCGCGCGAGCGTTCAGGCGAGCCTCTTCGACAGGATCCGGAGCGGCACGTGGGTGAGGGAAGCTCCGGTGGGCCTCGCCCTGCTCGGCTGCGCGCTGCTCTCGGCGCTCGCGGCCCTCCTGTGGCTCACGCTCCGGTGGTGGAAGGCCGCGATCGCGGCGGTGGTCCTGGCGCTCGGCTACGTCGCGAGCGTCGTCCTGGCGGGAACCCTCGGACTGCTGCTGCCCCTGGCCATCCCGCTCTGCGCGTCCGTCGTGGCCTCGGCCGGCGCCCTGCTCTGGACCCAGCTCCGGGCGTCCCACCGGATGCGCCACCTCGAGGGAGAGGTGACAACGATCCGCGAAGGTCTCATCCGTCAGGAGTCGGCGGTCGAGGCACTGGAAGAAGATCTCGAAGCCGCGCGCGCCGCGGCGGCGCGCTCCGCGGGCGGCGAGGAGGCCCTGCGGGCGCAGCTCGCGGCGGCGCGCGCCCAGGAGGAGCGCACGCGCGCCCGGCTCGAGGAGCTGGAGCAGCGCGTGCGGGCAGCGAGCGCCGCGGACGTCCGCGAGGCTCCGCCGGGCGACGCCGAGCTCGAGCGCGTGCAGCGAGAGGCCGAGCGGCTCGGCATCGTCACCCGCGATCCCGCGCTGCTGGCGCTCTTCCGGGATCTCGAGAAGGCCGCGCGCTCGCTGCTGCCGATCCTCCTCGCCGGCGAGCCCGGCACCGGCAAGGAGCTGTTCGCGCGGGCGGCCCACCGGCTGAGCGCGCGCGCCGAGGGACCGTTCGTCGCGGTGAACATGAGCGCGATCCCGCCCGATCTCTTCGAGAGCGAGATGTTCGGCCACGTGCGCGGCGGCTTCACCGGCGCCGTCGCCGACCGCAAAGGGTTCTTCGAGCAGGCCAACCGCGGCACGATCTTCCTCGACGAGGTCGGCGAGCTACGGCCGGATCACCAGAGCAAGCTTCTCCGCGTGCTCCAGGACAAGAGCTTCTATCGTGTGGGCGGCTCGCGGCCGACGACGGTCGACGTCCGGATCGTCGCCGCGAGCAATCGCGATCTCGAGCGCGGCAGCGCCGAGGGCTGGTTTCGCGAGGATCTCTACTTCCGGCTCAAGGGACTGGTCCTCCGGCTGCCGCCCTTGCGCGAGCGCCCCCTCGACGTGCCGCTCCTGGCCGCTCGCTTCGTCAGCGACGCCGCCGCCGAGGTGCGCCGCGCGCCCCTGCCCCTGTCCGAGGGGGCCCTGACCGCGCTCCAGCGGAGCGACTGGCCCGGCAACGCGCGCGAGCTCCAGAACTGCCTGCGCCAGGCGCTGGCCCTGGCCGACGGCGCGGCCATCACGGAAGCCGATCTCCGGCTTCCCACCCGGGAGCCGATCCGCGAAGACTCCGGCACCGACGAATCTGTCCTGACCTCCCTGCGCCGGCACGGCTTCGACATGCAGGCCACCGCGCGGGCGCTCGGCTGGGACCGCAGCACGGTCACCCAGCGGCTCAAGGGTCTGGGCTTCCGGGCGCTGGTCGAGGCGCAGGGCGATGGCGGCAAGGCAGCCCTCTCCCTGGCCGGCGACCCGGCGCTCGGCCGGACCGTCGAGCTGAAGCTTCGCGAGTACTCCGACCACCTGCTGAGGGTCGTGGACGGCTTCGAGTCGCCCGACGAGGCCGTCGCCGCCTGCCGCAAGCGCTTCAAGAATCTCCCCGAGCGTCACTTCCGCTCGCTCGAGCGCCTCGTCCGCCAGCACTTCGACCGTCGCGCGTCGACCACCCGAGCCTGACGCCGCTCCCGGCTTGCGCGGGAGCTGTGCGGGGATGCGGGGATTCCCCGCGTCCCGCCGGACGGCCGACTGCGCCTCCCGCGCGCCAAGTCGCTGACGTCGCTGCATTCCCGCATCCCGATCGCGCCTGGGCGCGGTGGCGTGCGCGTTGCTCCTACCCCCGGGCCGGACGCCGGCCGCACGGCGGCACGAGCGATCCGAACACGAGACGCGTGGACGTCTCGAGAAAGAGGAACAGGGCCATGGGTGAGATGCAGCGGAAGGAGATCGGTGGTGTGAAGGAGCTGGTCGCCCTCGTCGCGATCCTGTTGACGGTGATCGCCGGCGCGATCGGAACGTACTGGGTGCGCTCGCAGGGCGTCGAGGCGGCGCCGGGCTCGGCCGCGATGGGCCCTCATGTCGTGATTCCCGCGCCGCTCGCGGGGGTCTTCCACGCCGACGTCTACTTCGACTTCAAGAGCACGCGCCTGCGCGCCGACGCGGCCCGCACGCTCGAGGAAACGACGGGACGGATGGATCTGAGCAATTCGTGGGTCGTGCTGGTTCAGGGCTACACGGATAGCCAGGGCCCGGTCGAGTACAACCGCGGGCTGGCCCAGCGCCGCGCGCTGGTCGTGAAGCGCTTCCTGGTCGACCTGGGCGTTCCCGAGCCGGCCATCAAGATGGTGACGATGGGTCAGGACGGCTCGATCTGCGACGACCCGGGCAAGGAGTGTCAGGAGCTCAATCGCCGGGTCCACCTCGAGTTTCGCCGGCTCGCCGCCGCGGCAGCGCCGGTCGAGCCCGCCTCGCCGGCCGGCGATCGGTAGTCCGGCCCATGAGGTCCGTTCGCGGGCTGACGGCCTTCGTGAGCCTGATCTTCGTCCTGGCGGCTTCGGCCGCCAGGGCGGAGGTCGGCGGTGACGCGCGCGGGCGGACCGGCCGCGTCACCGAGGGCACGTTGTTCTGGCGAAGCGCCGAGCAGAGCACGCCCGTCCCGGCGCCGGCGCTCACGACCGACGTGAGCATCGTGGTGACGGGGATCGTGGCGCGGGCGAGCGTGCGTCAGGAGTTCACGAACCCGAGCTCGGCGTGGGCGGAAGGCATCTACGTCTTTCCGTTGCCCGAGGACGCCGCGGTCGACCATCTCCGCATGAAGGTCGGCGACCGGGTGATCGAGGGCGACATCCAGGAGCGGGCCGCGGCCAAGGCGCGGTACGAGCAGGCCAAGCAGGAAGGCCGGCGCGCCGGCCTCGTCGAGCAGGAGCGGCCCACCATCTTCACGACGTCGGTCGCCAACATCGCGCCCGGTGCCGCGATCACGATCGAGATCGAGTATCAGCAAACCATCCGATACGACTCAGGCCGGTACCGCCTGCGCTTCCCGATGGTGGTCGGGCCCCGCTACATCCGGGGGGCGCCGATGGCGGCACCACCGGTCGGGACAGGATGGGCGCCCGACACCGCGGACGTGCCGGACGCGTCGCGGATCACGCCGCCCGTCGCGCATCCCTCGCGCGGTCCGCTGAATCCCGTCCGACTCGCGGTGGAGCTCGATCCGGGCGCGCCGCTGGCGCGGCTGACGGCGTCGTATCACGCCGTCCACACGACGCCGCGGACCGATGGCCGCTACCGGATCGAGCTCGCGCAGGGGCCGGTGCCGGCGGACCACGACTTCGAGCTCGTGTGGCAGCCCTCCGTCGAGGCCGTCCCGATCGCCACGCTCTTCACGGAGCGGACGGGCGCGGACGCCTTCGCGGTCCTGATGGTGAATCCGCCGGCGTCCGCCGCGCTCGACGGGCTCCGTCTTCCGCGCGAGGTGATCCTCGTCCTGGACAACTCCGGCTCGATGGCCGGCGCGTCGATCGAGCAGGCCAAGGCCGCGCTGACACTCGCGCTCGATCGCCTGAAGCCCGGGGACACCTTCAACGTGATCCGCTTCAATCACACCACCGACGCGGCGTTTCCGGCGGCCCAGCCCGCGACGCCGCCGAATCTCGCGACGGCCGGTCGCTACGTCGGCCGGATCCTCGCCGACGGCGGCACCGAGATGCTCCCGGCGCTCCGGCAAGCGCTCGACGGTCGCGAGCATCCGGGGCGATTGCGCCAGGTGATCTTCCTCACCGACGGCGCCGTCGGCAACGAGTCGCAGCTCTTCACGGCGATCCACGAGCGCCTCGGCGACAGCCGGCTCTTCACGATCGGCATCGGCTCGGCGCCCAACAGTCATTTCATGCGCGAGGCCGCCCGGCTCGGGCGCGGCACGTTCACCTATGTCGGCAGCATCGCCGAGGTGAAGGAGAAGATGGTCGCGCTCTTCGCGAAGCTCGAATCGCCGGCCCTCACCGACGTCGAGATCGAGCCCATCGCCGGGGCCGACATCGTGCCCGCGCGAATCCCGGACGTCTATCTCGGCGAGCCGATCACGGTGGCAGTGCGAGCGCCGGCGCTGCCATCGCGCGTCGTGCTGCACGGCCGTCTCGGCGTCGAGGTCTGGGAGCAGGTGCTCCCGCTCCATCCGGCCGGTCAGGGCGCGGGCCTGTCGTCCTACTGGGCGAGCACGAAGATCGCGGGGCTCCTCGATCGGCGCCGCACGGGAACGCCCGAGGACGAGATCCGCCGCGCGGTGCTCGATCTCGCGCTGACCTTTCACCTGGTGAGCCCCTACACCAGCCTCGTTGCGGTCGACGTCACGCCGGTCCGCCCGGGAGACCAGTCAGTCGAAAGCCACGCGCTCGAGACGAATCTTCCGAGCGGCTGGGACTACACCGCGGTGTTCGGGCTCGGTCAGGGCGCGACCGACGCGCCCCTGCACCTGATGCTCGGGGCGGCGGCCTGCCTGCTCGCGGTCGCGGTGGCCGTGGCGGCGCGACGCGCGAGACGCCGCTGAGCCTCCGCGCGCCCGTCGCCGGCGCCGCGGCCCTGCTCGTCGTGCTCGGCACGTGGCAGCTGGGCCACGGCGCGTGGATCCTCGTCAAGGCGCGGCTCGCGCAGCACCTGCTCCAGCGAGCCTGGGCGCGAACGCAGCACGGGGAGCCAGCCGCGAAGCCGTGGCCCTGGGCCGATACGTGGCCGGTCGCGCGACTACGGGTGCCCGCGCACGGCGTCGATCTCATCGTGCTCGCGGGCGTGAGCGGACGCACGCTCGCCTTCGGTCCTGGCCACGCGCCGCAGAGTGCCGCGCTCGGCGGTTCCGGGACCGCGATCGTCACGGCGCATCGCGACACCCATTTCCGGTTTCTGCGGGACGTCCATCCGGGGGAGCTGATCGTCGTCGACACGCCGGGGCGAGCCGCCGCGCGATTCCGGGTGGAGGAGGTCGCGATCGTCGACTCGCGCACCGCCGCGATCCGCGTCGAGCCGGGCGCGACCGCGCTCGTGCTGATCACGTGCTATCCGTTCGACGCGCTCGTGGCCGGCGGCCCGCTGCGCTACGTCGTCACCGCGCGCGCCGCCGGCGAACAAGCTCCACCGTCCATCGCGCGGCCGTGATATAAAACTGTCCTGCGGCACCAACTCCAAGGAGACGAGACTTTACCGTAGTGGCGCGTCGGAGTCGGTCCCGGCGACGCATCGGAACGTTCGTCGTGCTGTCGGTCGCGATCGTGGCCGTGGTCGGCCTGATCGTGCTCGCGATCCCCGCCCGATTCATCGGCGAGCACTGCTTCAGCGTGAAGGTCGCGAAGCGCGAGCGGCCGGCGGATCTGGTGAACGCGACCATCGACGTGCCCGGCTACCGGCGCAAGGGCTCGTCGACCTTCCTCACCCTGCCCGCGTGGTACGTCGTCTACAGCGCCGACGAGTACGCATCGTTCGTCACGTCGCACGCGCCGAGCCGGTTCCCGTATTTCGGCGCGATCCGACAGTACTGGCGGTACTACGCGAGCTCGTGCGGCGGCACCAAGCGCATCTATCCGTTCGACGTACGCACTCACGTGATCCTCGGCCTGACGGGGCTGGCCTTCACGCTCGACAACGTCGTCAAGGGAGCCTACGAGAACACCGTCGGCGTGGTCACGGAGAGCATCGGTTTCTACCACACTGAGGAGGACGTCTTCGCCCGCAAGACCGCCGACCAGTACGCCGAGTTCGTGCGTACGGCGCCCTGGTACGAGTTCCCGTTCGCCGACCGGCTCGAGGCGCTCTGGAAAGAGACCCCGATGTGGGGGCTCGACATCGTCCGGAAGTGGGAGCGGCGTGGCACCCTGAGCGCCGAGTACGCGCTGATGGCGGTCTACGCCGAGATCGCGCGGCTCGGCGCCCGAGCCATCCGGCTGCCGGAGGACCGGGTCATCCACGCCTGGGTCGACGACGCGCCCGACCGCATCTTCGACGACCACCGGATCCGCAGGATCAAGGTGGTGGGCAATCGCTCCTACATCATCGCGATGCCGCGCCACGAAGCCTTCACGCCGCTCGTCACGGACCTGATCAAGCAGGGCGTACGCTTCCGCGAGATCGCCGGCAACGACGAGATCTTGTTGACCGTGCTCGCGCCGACCGCGCTGGACGTCCACCTGGAGACGGGCGACGTGCTCCTACGCGAGCCGCTCCTGACCAATCCCGCCGCCACGCGGATCGCGGTGCGCGCGCGCGTCGCCTCGCTGAACGCGATCGTCAAGGATCTGACGCGAAACAACCTCACGATCGAGCGTCTCTATGACTACTGAGCGCCGATCGCTCGTCTGAGTGCCGACCAATCGCGTCGCGTCATGCGGCGCCGCCGGAGATGAGAGCCCAGGCAGAGTCCGCCAGCGGGCGCGCTCGCCGGCCGCGCTCCTGCGCGTTGGGGTCGTTCGCGGTGCCGGCGACCACGCGGCCCATGATGCCCTGGGCGATCGCGGCCAGCCGGAACATGGCGAACGCGAGGCAGAACTTCCAGTCGGCGATCGCCCCGCGCCCGGCGCGGCGGCAGTAGTCGGCGACGTAGTCCGCCTCGCTCGGCAGCCCGAGTTCCGTCAGGTCCTTGTCGGCCAGCCCCTCCCACTCGCGCGTGAACCGATAGGGCAGGCAGAAGTAGGCGAGGTCCGCGAGCGGATGGCCCAGGGTCGAGAGCTCCCAGTCGAGCACGGCGACGACACGCGGCTCGGTCGGATGGATGATCGTGTTTCCGAGCCGGAAATCGCCGTGGACGAGCGTGGTCTCGTCGCCGGCCGGGATGTGCTCGGGGAGCCACGGAATGAGCCGCTCCATCGACTCGATCTTCTCGGTCTCCGAGGCGCGGTACTGCTGCGTCCACCGGTGGATCTGGCGCGCGAAGTAGTTCCCGGGCCGGCCGAAGTCGGCGAGGCCGAGCGCCTGCCAGTCGGCGGTGTGCAAGCGCGCCAGCACGTCGATCAGCGATTCGTAGATGGCGCGGCGCTCGTGCCGCGTGACGGTGGGAATGGCCGGGTCGGTGAAGATCCGCCCGTGCACGCAGTCCATCACGTAGAACGCCGTGCCGATGACCGAGTCGTCCTCGCACAGCGCGAACGTGCGCGGCACCGGAAACCCGGACGTGCCAAGCGCCGTGATCACCCGGTACTCGCGGTCGACGGCGTGCGCGGAGGGCAGCAGCTTACCCGGGGGCTTGCGCCGCAGGACGTACTCGCGGCCGCCGGCCGCCAGATGGTACGTCGGATTCGACTGGCCGCCCCGGAACTGGCGCACCTCGATCGGCCCGCGGAAACCGTCGACGTGGACGCTCAGGTAGCGCTCGAGCGCGGCGACGTCGAACCGGTGGCCTTCGCGGATCTCCGCGGTCTGCGCGATCATCTCACTGGGCCTCCTCCCGTGCGCGCGTCAGTATAATCCCACTCGCGCGATTTCCACTCCCGGAGGACACGCCACATGCAGGCACTTGGAACGGTCTCGTGATCCGCTCGGTACCCGGCCGCACACCCCGTGTCGATCCCGACGCCTACGTCGATCCGCAGGCCGCGGTCATCGGCGACGTCACGATCGGCGCCGGCTCGTCGATCTGGCCCTTCGCGGTCCTGCGCGGCGACCAGGACAACTACGTCACGCTCGGCCGCAACTCGAACGTCCAGGACAACTCGGTGCTCCACGTCACGCCCCAGCATCCGTGCATCGTCGGCGACGGCGTCACCATCGGCCACCGCGCGGTCGTCCACGGCTGTCGCGTCATGAACAACGTGCGCATCGGCATCGGCGCGGTCGTCCTGGACGGCGCGGTCATCGAAGAAGGCGCGCAGGTCGGCGCCGGCGCGCTGGTGGCGCCGGGCAAGATCGTCCCGGCCGGCTGGCTCGTCATGGGCGTCCCGGCCAAGCCCATCCGCAAGATGGACCCGGCCGAGCTCGAAGATATCCTCCAGAACGCCCGCGATTACCTCAATCTCTGGCGCCGCGACTACCGCCCCTGAGATTCGCCGCCAAGCCGCTCAGCGGCCCGGCAGCCCACAGGTGCGTGCGCCCGCGTCGGTAGATGTCGATATGGTCGCGCAACCGGGCGATGAGTTCGACCAACTTGCAGTTCTTGCGATCTGCTGTGGATACCGACAGCGCTCGCATCTATAATCCCGTGCGTGGCGTGCCGACCGGCGACCCATGAGGGTTATCCCCCGCCGGAATCATTGGGATGATCTCGAGCAAAACGGTTGCTTCGGTTCAAGGACTCATCGTCGAAGTCGGGAAGGACTACCCCGAATGGAAGACGGGAACCTTCCGACCACCGGATGGCCGGGATTACGTACTCAACCGTGTTCCCGGAACTTGACGGCCTGACCGCCCACCAGCGGTCTTGGTACTAAGAGGAGAAATCAATGTCCGAGTACATTCCGAGTCCCCGACAGTGGGTGCGCGAGCAGGTCGAGCTCTATGAGAAGAGCGGCGGCAAGGAAGGAACCACACTGCGCGATACCGGGTTGCCGGTGGTCATCGTCACGCACCGGGGCAACAAGACCGGCGCGGTCCGCAAGACTCCGCTGATGCGCGTGAAGGATGGCGCCCGCTACGTGCTGGTCGGCTCGATGGGCGGCGCACCGACCAACCCGGTGTGGGTGTACAACCTGCGCACGAATCCCGCCGTCGAGATTCGTGACCTGACCGTGGTGCAGCCGATGCGCGTACGCGAGGTCGAGGACGCGGCCGAGCGAGCGCGGCTGTGGAAGCTGGCCGTCGCAGCATTTCCACCTTACGAGGAGTATCAGGCCAAGACCACGCGGCGGATCCCGATCTTCATCGCCGAGCCGAAAGCCTGACCTCGCGCGGCGTAGACTCCTTCCTCGCGATTTCAGTTCGGTCCCGAGACGCCGAAGTGCGAGACCCGCAGGAACGGCGTGGCGTGTAAGCTCTCCGCTGCGGCGGACACCTCCCGCGTGGTCAGCGGCGATTCTCGACGGTAGGCGTCCAGACGGTCCGGAACCGGCGCCGAGGGGCATTCGGACGAGACGCCTGGTCGGCTCGGCGCCCCGCCTCCCGCGAACGCTAGTGCCCGTTACCGCGCACAGCTTCGCCAAGCGCCACGGCGAGGTTCTGCCGAGCCCCACCAAGCCGCGGATGCACGCCGAGCGCGCGGCGGAACATCGAAGCAGCCTCGCGATGCCGCCCGAGCGCCATGTAGCAGAGGCCGGCCCCGGAGAGCGCACCGAAGTGGTGCGGATTGCGCGCCAGCGTCTCCTCGCAGTCGGCGATCGAGCCCTCGTAGTTGTCGGCGACGTACCGGACGGTCGCGCGCTTGTTCCAGCCCTCGGCGAAGGACGGAGCCTGCGCGATCATGCGCGCGAAGATCGCCTCGGCCCCGGCCAGGTCGCGCCGCTCCATCAGCGCGATACCCTCGCGCAGGAGCGCGTCGATCTCGCGATCGCCCGAGCGGTGCCACATCTCCCACAGTGCCGCCTCGGCGCGCGCGGCCGCCGCCGGGTCGTCGCCGCGCAGCGCCTTCAATCCTTCGTCCTCGGTCATGGCGCCCCAAGCTTGCGTCGAGTCGGCGCCGAGAGCAAGATGGCGCCTGCATGGCGGGGCGATTCACCGGCAAGGTCGTGCTGATCACCGGGGGTGGCGGCGGCATCGGCCGCGCCGCCGCCGTCCGCTTCGCGTCCGAGGGGGCGCAGGTGGTCGTGGTCGACCGGGCCGCGGCGGCGCTCCAGCAGAGCGTGGCGGCGGTCGAGAAGGTCGACGGCGAGGTGCACGCCGTCGAAGTCGACGTCACCCGGCTGGCCGACGTCCAGCGCTACGCCGACGCCGCCGTGAAGCGGTTCGGCGGCATCGACGTGTTCTTCAACAATGCCGGGGTGCTCGGCGCACTCACGCCGCTGGTCGACTATCC
>Ga0187776_10001991_pt1 | contig 10344 bp, 10 predicted proteins | sample 0216_BV02_MP12_2_FD_132426 | JGI IMG/M metagenome (GOLD analysis project Ga0187776, IMG submission 132426) | Tropical peat soil microbial communities from peatlands in Department of Meta, Colombia - 0216_BV02_MP12_20_MG | ecosystem: Environmental > Terrestrial > Soil > Wetlands > Peat | place...
AGAACCCCTGGCAGGCGGTGGCGATCGCGGCGGGCGTAGCGTTCATCATCGGGTTGCTTGTCAGCCGCCGTTGATGGCCGGCCAGCAATCCTCGAGCGGCCCCGGTAGGGGGCTCGGCTTGGTCGACTCTGTGAAGGGGTTGCTGGCCACGCTGATAGGCATCGCCCACAACCGCTTGGAGCTGCTGTCCACCGAGCTCCAGGAGGAGATCGGACGGGTTGCGTTGCTGCTGCTGTGGGGGGCGGTGGCCCTGTTCTTTGGTTTCCTCGCCATCGCGTCGTTCGCGCTGGTTGTTCTGATCGCATTCTGGGACGATCACCGCTTGCTCGTTGCGGTGCTGCTGGCGGTGTCGTTTCTGATCCTGGCACTGGTCGCGGGTTTCGCGTCCTGGGGCCAGATCGCGACCAAGCCACGCCCGTTTGACGCCAGCTTGAGCGAGCTGGCCAAGGACCGCGAACAGCTCACGCCAAAGTCATGAAGGCGTACACAAGGAATCTGGCCGCGCGGCGCAGGGCGCTGTTGGCGCAAAGCGCGGTGCAACGTGAGCAGGCAGCCGAAGCGACGGCCGGCATTCGCCACGGGCTTGCATCTGTCGAGCGCGGGGTGGACCTTGTACGCCGCCTCGCGCACAAGCCGGTCGTGCTCGGGCTTGGTGTCGTCGTTGCCGCGCTGCTCATGGCCAAGCCGCGCCAAGCCATGACCTGGCTTGGCTATGGTCTCACCGCTTACACGATGTTCCGGCGCGCACACAGCCTGCTCTCTTCCCAAGACCCGAGCTGAGTGCGAGCTGCGTATTGCATTCCGCCCCTCAACGCAAATAGAAACGGCCGCTCACGCGGCCGTTTCCGTCTCGATCCAGCTCTTCGGCTGAAACCGAAGCGTCAGTTGCTCTTCGCTCCCTCGATGCCAGCCGCCTTCGGCTGCGCCGCGGCGTCTCCGCCACGCTGCATGTTGGTACGCGTCGCCACATCGGCGTCGTAGGTGACGCCTACCTGGTTGTGTGTAGCCTGCCCGCGCGCCATGTTGGTCCGCGCGGCCACATCGGCATCATAGGAAATACCGACCTTGGTCGCTCCCGCTCTCAGTGCGCTGATGCGATCGGAATCGGTGAGACCGCCCGCACGCCCATACCACTTGTCGATGGTGCTCAGGTCACCCGAAGTGACCACATCCTCAGCGTGCGCACTGACGGCAAACGCGGCGGCGGCTGCAATGGCAGAAATGAGTAACTTGCTGTTCATCGTTTCTCCTTGACATCTGGTGCTGCGATGATCCCGACGCTCAATGCTGCAAGAGTCTGCGCGTCGGTGCTTCTTTCGACCGACCCCAATGCCATGCATGGGAGCCGGCGCGATGAAGCAGCAGTCTAGGCGCGCAGTTTTACGTGCTCTTGAACGCTATTGCTTTTTTTTTGGACATTTTTGTTATGGAGTGATTTCTACAACAGCGACTGATTCCTGCGAAGCATGTCAATCATGCCTGCAAGACATCAGGTTGAGTGAACTGTCACCGCAGGGAAACAAAACAGTCTGCAAATGTTCCTCGCGCGATCTTTGATGACTGTGGGCGCGCAACTCGTGTGATCTGCGTCACACGATTCCACCTGTTTAAGTTTGAGGCCGATCGGCAAAACACCAGGAGTACAATCGCGCGGGGTTTCGCCATCGTTTAGTGCGAAGCCTGCGCTGTGCGGAGGGGAGGCGCTGCTGTCCAATCTGACTTTGTTCCTGATATGCGTGGCTATCTGGGGCTCTACCTGGCTCGCGATCACCTTTCAGCTCGGCACTGTCGCACCAGCAATCTCGGTGTTCTACCGTTTCCTCCTGGCCGCGCTCATCCTATTTGCGTTCTGCCGCTGGCGGGGCTTGGGGCTGCGCTTCGGTCTGCGTCAGCATCTGCCGCTGGCCCTGCAAGGCGTGCTGATGTTCAGCCTGAGCTACCTATGCGTTTACCAGGCGGAAGAGCTCGTCGTATCGGGATTGGTTGCGATGGGATTTTCAGCGAGCCCGTTGCTCAACATGCTGGGCGTGCGCATCGCATACGGCACGCCGATGAGCTGGCGCGTTGCACTCGGCGCTCTCCTGGGCATAGCGGGCATCGTGCTGGTGTTCTCGCCCGAGCTGGGTCCTCTCACTCCAGACTCTGGGCTGGTGCGCGGAACGCTGTTTACGGCTCTTGCCGTGCTCTCAGCCGCGGGCGGCAGCGTCATCGCCACCCGCAACCCTGACCGCGGTGTCGCTGTCTGGCAAGCAATGGCGTTCGCCATGCTGTATGGCGCGCTGTGCTCCCTGATGGTCGCCCTGGGCTCGGGTCACGGCCTCGGCTTCGACGGGTCGCTGCGCTATATGGCCTCCTTGCTCTATCTGGCCATACCAGGGACTGTAATCGCCTTTGCCGGATACCTGACGTTGCTGGAGCGGATCGGCGCGGCGCGCGCAGGGTACATAGGTGTCATGGTGCCGACCGTCGCACTCCTCATCTCTTATCTGTTCGAGGGGTTCGCGTGGCAACCGGCAACCTGGATCGGGATCGGTTTATCCGTAGCCGGAAATGTGGTAATCCTGCAACGAAGAGCTTGACGAGGTGCTGTCCGACACGGGCGGCAGCTGGCGCGACAAAAAAAACGCCCCGCGGAAGCGGGGCGAGACCTCACTCAGGGAGGAGACCCTGCGGAAAGAAGAGCAGATTACTTGCTGACGCCGGTAGTCTGGATCGGTGTGGACTTTTCGCTGCGCGGAAGGTTCGTCCGCTCCGCGACGTCTTTGTCATAAGCAATACCGACGTCCTTGCTCGATGCGGACTCGCGCGGCATGTTGGTCCGCTGTGCGACGTCCTTGTCGTATGCGACACCAACCTGCCGGTTCTCGATCGCGCTCTTACCGAGGAATTGGACGCGGTCGGACCCCTGCAGACCTCCGGCATTGCCGTACCAGTGGCCCATCTGATCGACATCGCCGCTTCTCAGCACCTCGCCGCCCGCTACGGCAGATCCGATGGACAGCGCACCAATGGCGGCGGCTGCGGCCAGCTGTACTTTCAATTGAGACTTGAGTGTCATAACAACCTCCTGTGACTGCACACGGGCAAAGTCGCCCGACTCCCGCACCCCTTCGGCTGGCACCCTGCCACATCTGCGCGTCTCCGATTTCAGCGCTTGACGACGAATTGATCGCTCGTCGACGGAGCAGGATCTGGCTGGCACCTCAGGTCCGTGCTGCGATGCGTGCGCGGATTCTGCGCGGTGTGGGCGCGGCATTCCATTTCGCTTTCGGCATAGTCCGGAGGTAATAGAAAAAGGTTAGATGACAGCCGACGGCCGCGCTGACGCGGGCATGAAACGTGCACATCGCCTTCGATCCCGTTCGTGCAATGCCCAGCGCTTCGACACCATGCGCACTCTGGAGCAGTACCGCGACCTCATTGCGCGAGCCGAGCGCCTCGCCTCGGAGCATCCGCTGCGCTACAAGCTGCAGCTGATCGTGCTCGCGGCTTGCGGCATCGGCTACATCGTGCTGCTGGCGCTGTCCGCTGCGCTGAGCGCCCTGTTCGTGGTCGGCCTCATTGTGGTGTCCAAGAGCATGGCGCTGATCAAGATTGCGCTGCTGCCTTTCGGGTTCGCCTGCTTCCTGGCGCGCGCGCTCTGGTTCCGCCTGCCACCACCCCAGGGGCGGCGCATGAGCCCAGCCGAGGTGCCGGAATTGTTCGCCGAGATCGAGCAGGTGCGCCGCAGCGTGAAGGCCAAGCGAGTTCACGACGTTCTGCTCACGCCCGACTTCAACGCTGCACTGGTCCACACTCCGCGCCTGGGCATGCTCGGCTGGGCCAGGCGCTATCTGGTCATCGGCTTGCCGTTGCTGGCGAGCCTGCCGCCCTACCAGTTCCGTGCGGTGCTCGCCCACGAGTTCGGCCACCTGGCTCAGAACCATGCCAGCTTCAGCAACTGGATTTACCGCATCCGGCAGACGTGGTACCGCATACTGCAGGCGCTGAAGCCTGGGCGCAGCGCGGTGACCGGTTTGCTGACGCGCTTTTTCGAGTGGTACGCACCCTATTTCAACGCCTACAGCTTCGTGCTGGCGCGCGCCAACGAATATGAGGCCGACCGCGAGAGCGCGCGCGTCACCAGCCGCGAGGATGCGGGCGATGCGCTCACCGCGGTCTATGCCAAGAGCGAGTACATCGAGTCGCATTTCTGGAGCGAGTACTACGAAAAGGCCGAGAAACAGCCCGAGCCCCCGACTCAGCCGTTCTCAGACTACGTAACGGCGCTGCGCAGCGTGCCCGCCGAGCACGCCGCGACGGCGCTGGCCAGCGCGCTGACGCGTGACACCGGGTTGGGTGACACACATCCTTCGCTCAAGGACCGGCTGGAAGCGCTCGGCGCGGAACCCAGCGTTCCGCTCAGCTTCCAGCTGTCGGCAGCACACACCCTGCTGCGCGACAAGCGCCTGCAACTGATGCACGAGTTCAACGAGCTCTGGCACGAGTCGATTGCCGGCCCGTGGAAGGAGCGTCACCGGTTTCTGACCGAAACGCGCGCGAAGCTGATCCAGTATGAAGCAGCTCCCCCTGGTCGGCTCGACGAAGAGCAGCTCTGGGACTACGCATGCGCGGTAGAGGCACTGCGCGGCGGGCAAGCTGCGCTACCCTTGCTCGACACGCTGCTGGCGCGCTCACCAGCGCACGCAGCCGCCTACTACGCGCGCGGGCGCATCCTTCTGGAGGCAGGTGAGGACCGTGGCGTGGAAGATATGGAGAAAGCCATGCAGCTCGACGAGGCCACGCGCGAGCCCGGGTCGCAGCTGCTGTACAGCTATTTCTACTCTCGCAACCAGCTGCAGCGCTGCGACAGGTATCGACAGATATTGTCTGAGGCGGCGCAGGAGCGCAAGCTCGCCGCCGCCGAGCGCGGCGAGCTCAAGCGCCACGACGCGTTGCTGCCGCACGGTGTGCCGGCGACAGAGCTGCTGCCGTGGCTTGATGCGCTCTCACACCACAAGGAATTGAAGCGCGCCTGGTTGGCGCGCAGAAAGGTGCTCTACCTGGAAGCGGTTCCGGCCTACGCGCTGGCAGTCGAATTCGGCGGGCTGGGCTTGGTGAGCCACGCCACACTGCAGCGGATCGCGAACTCTCTGCCCGAGGGTGTGAGCTGCCTGGTACTGAACAAAGCTACTAAGCGCCACGCTTGGCGCAGGATCGCAAACATCGACGGCTCGCTGATCTTCGCGCGCAGCGCGCGTTGATCCACAGCGTCTGCCCCCACGCTCCGGGGGCAGCATTCCAAAAAGTAACCTGTCGAGCTTAGCGCAAGCCAGGCTCGCCACGGTAAATTCTCAAGGCAACACCGCACTACCGCCGCAGCGGCCGAAAGAACTCTCTGACCTCCTTCACCAGCGCTTCCGGCTGCTCCAGGGCGGCGAAGTGGCCGCCCCTGTCCATCTTGGTCCAGCGCTGGATGTTGTAGACCTTCTGTGCGACCGAGCGCGGCGGGCGCAGCATCTCGTGCGGGAACTCGGCGTAGCCGGTCGGAACGCTGATGTACGCGCCTGCGGGCACCGGCCATGCGCTGCGCATGCGCGCGTAGTAAGGCCAGAACGAAGATCCAATCGCCCCGGTGAACCAGTACAGGGAAATATTGGTCAGCAGCTCGTCCTTGCTGAAAACGCTCTCCGGATTGCCGCCGCAATCGCTCCATGCGCGGAACTTCTCCATGATCCATGCGGCCAGCCCCGCGGGCGAGTCGCTCAAGCCGAAGGCAAGCGTTTGCGGCCTGGTGCCCTGGATCCACTGGTAGCCCATGTCCTCCTTGATCCAGTGCTGGAGCTGCTCGACGAACACCTTCTCCTCTGGCGTGGGGTTGGCAAGCATGCTAGGGTCGCGGCGCACCGCGAGCATGTTCAGGTGAATGCCGCAGAGGCGATCGGCGTGCATCAAACCCAGGCGCGAGGTCACGAAAGCGCCCCAGTCTCCGCCTTGCGCCGCAAAGCGCCGATACCCAAGGACGGTCATCAACTCGGCAAAGATATCGGCGATCTGCTCTACTCCGAAGCGCGCCTGGCCGGGTCGGAACGAGAAGGTGTAGCCCGGCAGCGAGGGCGCGACGACGGTGAAAGCATCGTCGGGGTCGCCACCGTAGCGCGCCGGATCGGTGAGCATCGGAATGAGTTTGTGGAACTCGAACACGGAACCAGGCCAGCCGTGGGTGAGCAGCAGCGGAGTGGGGCTCGGCCCCTTGCCTGGCTCATGGATGAAGTGCAGGTCGATGCCGGCGAGCGGTACTGTGAAGTGCCGGAAAGCGTTGAGTTTGGCCTCCTGAGCGCGCCAGTCAAAGCGCTCTCGCCAGTAGTCCACGAGCTGCTTCATGTAATCGAGGCTGGTCCCGGTGCTCCACGGGGCAATGGGAGGCTCATCGGGCCAGCGGACGCGGACCAGGCGCGCGCGCAGGTCGTCAAGCGCAGCGTCGGGGATGTGAACCTTGAAGGGCTTCGGGATAACGGCGCTGTCAGCCATTGCTTTTCCTCGATGCGGTGTGCGGCCCTCCATTGTTCCAGTCGGCTTACCGCGCGTCCAATGCGAGACTGGCGCAGTTAGTGCATGCCGGCTGGAGATCGGTCGCGCACTCCCGCTGATGATAAACCTGCTCTGAGCCGAGGAAGGAGATGGATATGCGATACGCCCTCGTGGTTTTGGCCGCTGCGTTTGCACAGGCCGCCTGCGCCGGCGAAGAGTTCAGCGGCTTCGGTATGAGCCAGCTTTCGTGCGCAAGATACCTCAGCGACCTGTCCACCAACCGCAAGTTTGAAACGGCCTACAGCTGGTGGGTTGCCGGCTTCGTGACGGGTACCAATCTCGCGAAGGGCAGACTTCTGACCACGGACAACGAAGCGCACATCGCGTGGCTCAAGCAGTATTGCCAGGCACACCCCAGCGACCTGTTCGCCAACGCCGCCGTCGAGCTCGACCGCGAATTGGACCTCAAGCGCGAGCAGTGACGCGTCCCCGTCGGCGTCCGCCCCTGACTCCGCCGCGGAATGCCTGGAACGCGTTCAGGAGACCCTAAGTCAGGAAAAGCCGGAAATCGACTGCAGCCATGCCTCATCGTGCCCGACCGCGTGTCGTCGCATGAACCGCCGATCGATCTCGACCTTCCGCGTTTCAGCCCCGCGTCAGCTTCCCGGCCGCACGGTCCCAGCGCCAGAGCTTCGCGCCCTTTTGCAGATGCGTGCCCCCCAGCCAGCGGTCGATGCCATTGAGCTCGACGGCGTCGAGCTTCGCCGCCAGCACTTCGCGACCCGAGGGAGTAAGGCGGAAGCGCTGGGCGCCGAAAGACGCCGCGGCCGGCACCTCGGGTGGAAACCGTGGGCGCGCGCCGCTCGCCAGCTCGAGCATGGGCCTGGTCCCACTCGCCAGCCGCGCCAGCACGCGCCAAAAGCTCCAGTCACCCATGAACGGCCGCTCTTCGTGCGTGTGGACAGCGACGAAGATTTCCGCCGGAGCCCGCGCACCCTCCGCGACTGCCGCCAAGGCAGCGTGTTCGGTGCGAGACAGGCCGTTAGCCCTGGAAGGGAGCTCCTCGAGCAAGCGCTCGAGAGCCGGCGCCAGGACAGGCAGGGCCCCTGTACCTTTGGCTCGCAGCGCATCGAGAGCCAGCGGCTCCGGTGCACGAAATGCATCCCATGCGCGGGCTGCAAGCGCACTCAGCGGATCGCGGACTCCGGCCCTCGACTCATACAATGCCTTGATGTTGTCCGCTTTCAGCTGGCTCAGGCCTCGAAACGCGCCATCCGCATCCTTGTCCACGCAGATCAACGACATTTTCCGCGGCGTCGAGGGCTGCCCGCGATACCAGGCCAGTACCTGGCACAGCTGCAGCTGGTCGTAGAGGTCGGACTCGAACCACAGGACCACTTCGTCTTCGCCCAGCGAGGCCTCCAGCGCTGCGTCGCGCGTGTGAAACTGGCGATTGACCTCTTCGGCCTTGCCCCACCCGCACGAGACGATGAACTCCGCGCGCAGATGCGAAAGCTCACACAGGCTCATCTCCGCAGGCACCGGCCCCTCGTGCAGCACATCGCGCCACGGCAGGTAGGCACCAGGCAACTCCGCGCTGCGCAGGACACCGACCGCCATATCGCCATTGGTGATGTGAAGCATGGGATTAGGTAAGGCGGCGCATCGCGAAGGGGAGCGGCTTCGGATCAGCCGCGCAGGAACGTCCGCAACTCGGTCGTCAGCTCCTCGGGGGCCTCCTCGGGGATGAAGTGACCGCAGGGCAGCGCGTGCCCGCGAACGTTGAGCGCTTTCTCGCGCCAGCTCGCCAGCACGTCGAACAGGGTGTGCATCTTTCCGTACTCGCCCCAGATCGCCAGCACCGGGCAGCGCACCTTCAGAGCGAGATCGCGCTCGTCGTCCTCGAAATCGCGAGCGGCTGCGGCACGGTAGTCTTCCAGTCCAGCCCGGATGGTTCCGGGAAGGGTGAATGCGCGAAGATACTCTTGCACCATCGCCTCCTCGATGGCTCCAGCGTGGTAAGCCCATCCTCGCAACATGTAGCGCAGGAAAGGCTCCGGCGCCGCACCGATCATCAATTCCGGAAGGTCGGGCACTTGGAAGTAGAACCAATGCCAATAGGCGGCAGCGAGCTCTCTTCCAGCGTCGCGAAACACGGTGTGCGTCGGCACGATGTCGAGCACGCACAGCCTGTTCACCGCTTCGGGATAATCCAGCGCTGTGCGATGCGCCACCCGCGCACCGCGGTCGTGTCCCACCACAGCATAGCGCTTATGCCCGAGCGACTCCATCAGCATATGGACATCGCGCGCCATGGTGCGCTTGTCGTAGCCGTCGCGCGGCTTGTCCGAATCGCCGTAGCCGCGCAGGTCGGGGCACACGATCGCGAACTCGTCGAGCAGCCGAGGAGCGACCTTGCGCCACATCTGTCCGGTCTGGGGGTAGCCGTGAAGCATCAGCACAGGGGCACCCCTGCCCCCAAGCCAGGCATTGATGCGGATGCCGTTGGCGCGCACCACGCGCTGCTCCATTCCGGTCATGAAGTGCGCAGCGGGCATGATCGTTATCTCGCGTGACACCGCGTCATTTCTTCACCTTCAAGTACTCGGCCAACCTCCGCACCCCCTCCTCGAGCACCTCCACCGGTTTGGGATAAGAGAAGCGTACGTGGTGCCGCGGATCGTTGTGACCGAAGTCCAGGCCTGGCGTGATAGCTAAGCCGGCCTTTTCCAGCACGTCCCAGCAGAACGCGTGACTGTCGTCGGTGAAGCGCGCGCAGCTGGCGTAGACGTAGAACGCGCCCTGGGGCATCACTGGCACCTCGAAGCCGAGAGCTTTGAGCGCCGGCACCAGGAAATCGCGCTGCTGCCGGTACAGTTCACGCCGCTGCTCGAGCAGTGCGATCGTGTCGGGCTCGAATGCCGCGAGCGCAGCGCGCTGGGCGATGTCGGGCGGCGAGATATAGAGATTCCCGGCGAGCTTATCGACGTCGACCATGAATGCGTCCGACGCCACCACCCATCCGAGACGGAACCCGGTCATCCCGAAGTACTTGGAGAAACTATTGATGACGAAGACGTCGTCGCCAAGGGAAGCTGCCGTTGGCGCGCTCCTGTCGTACGTGAGCCCGTGATAGATCTCGTCCGAGATGAGCGCGCCGCCGCGCCTGCGCACAACCTCGTGGATCTCGTGCAACGCTTGCTTCGAGATCATCGTCCCGGTCGGGTTGGACGGCGAGCAGACGAGCACCGCCTTGGTGCGCGGCGTCCAGTGACGCTCGACCAGTTCGGCGGTCAACTGGTACGCTGTCTGCGGCCCGACCTCGACGCCCACGGGCACGCCGTCCATGGTGCGCACGAAATGGCGATTGCACGGATAGCCGGGATCGGCCAGCAGAAGCTCGTCGCCCGGATCCAGCAGTACCCCCATGGTGATCAGCAGCGCGCCGGAGGAACCCGTCGTGACGGCGATGCGCGAGGCCGGGACCTCCACGTCGTAGCGGGTCCGATACCAATTCGAGATGGCCTCGCGCAACCGCGTGATGCCCAGAGCCGGCGTGTAGTGCACGTGTCCAGCCTCCAGCACGCGCAGCGCAGCGTCTCGGACCAGCGGTGCGGTGGGAAAGTCGGGCTCGCCCACCACCATATTGACGATCCTGCGACCCTGCGCCTCCAGCTCCTGCGCCCGCGCGATGATCTGCATCACGTGGAACGGTTCGATCTCGGCCATTCGAGCTGCCGAGCGCAGTGCGGCGCCGGTCGTCAGGCGCTCAGCCAGATTCACGTCATTGGTCCGCTGAGAAAGGGCTGCATCAGAGGCAAGGCTAGGCCAACG
>Ga0187776_10001992_pt1 | contig 10343 bp, 6 predicted proteins | sample 0216_BV02_MP12_2_FD_132426 | JGI IMG/M metagenome (GOLD analysis project Ga0187776, IMG submission 132426) | Tropical peat soil microbial communities from peatlands in Department of Meta, Colombia - 0216_BV02_MP12_20_MG | ecosystem: Environmental > Terrestrial > Soil > Wetlands > Peat | place...
CGCGCGCAGCCACCCGCTGTAGGTGTCCTCGACGATGAGCCGCTTGAGCCGGAAGCCGATGCCCGCCACGGCGCCCTAGCCCGGGGCTGCGTCGATGAGGTCGGTGTAGATCTGCCGGTAGCGTCGGATCAGGTCGGCCTCCTGGTAGTGGGCCCGCACCCGCGCGCGCGCGGCCCGACCCATCTCCTCGCGTAGCCCCGCGTCCTGGGCGAGGCTCAGGATCGCCCGCGCGGTCGCGCCCGGGTCCGCCAGCCCGGTCACGAGCCCGCTCGGCCCGAGCTCCCGGTCCGCGAGCTCTCGCCCCTCGAGCAGCTCCCGGCAGGCGCCCACGTCTGTGGAGACGACCGGCAGCCCGGCGGCGGCGCCTTCCAGGATCACGAGGGGCAGGCCCTCAGAGACGCTGGTGAGCACGAGCACGTCGATGCGCGGGTAGATCTGCTTGACGTCGACGCGGCCGGTGAACTCCACGCGCTCGGCGATCCCGAGGGTCGCCGCCAGCGTCCGGCACTCCGCGAGGTACTCGGGGTCCTCGTCGCCGGGGCCCGCGATCACCGCCCGCGCGCCCTGCAGGGTGCCGCTCACGATCTTGACCGCGCGGATGAAGGTCTTCACGTCCTTGATCGGCACCACCCGCCCGACGAAGCCGATCCGGAACTCGCCCGGCGCCGGCGCGACGCGCGGGAGCGCGGCGAGCGACTCCATGTCGACACCGTTCGGCACCACGAGGGTCTTGGTGGGATCCGCCCCGTCGCGGATCTGGGCCTGCCGGTTCCCCTCGAAGATCGTCACGATCTGATCGGCGTGGGCGTAGGTGATCCGCGACAGGCGCTCGAAGAGCCGGGCCCAGAGCTCCTTGAAGAAGGCCGGCCCCGACGACAGGGTCATGGGCGCCTGCCGCTGGACGTAGATCCATTCGGCCTGATCGATCTCCATCCGACGCTCGCGCGAGTAGATGCCGTGCTCGGTGAGCAACATCGGCCGGCGGCGGCGCACCCGCTGCGTCGCCGCCACCAGGCCGGCCCAGCCGGTGGAGACGGTGTGGTACACCGCGGCCTCGGGCACCTCGGCGTGGAGCAGCCGGAAGATCGGCAGGTGCGTGAAGCGCCACGTCCAGAAGTAGTCGAGGAAGGAGATGTCGGCCGCGCGCTCCTCGTACAGCTGGCGGACGATCTCCCACGCGGGCTTGCCGTAGATGAGCTCGTGGACCGACGGGCCCGCGCCGGCGTGGGGACAGACCTCCGCGAGGAGGTCGCCCAGGCCGTCGGAGCGATCGTGCTCCAGCTCGTCGTGGTAGCGCCGGATCGCCTCCCACCCCGAGGCGGGCAGGCGCAGGCCGGACCCCGGCGGCTCGTCGCCGCCGTGGATGCCCACGTCCACCAGGCTCACCACGTTGGACGGCAGCCGGTAGCGCGGCTCGTGCGTCTCGCCGCGGGTGGCCGAGATGTGGAATATCGCGAACCGCAGCTCGGGCAGCGCGTTGACGAGCTGGTGGATCCACGCCGACACGCCACCGGTGACGAACGGGTACGTGCCCTCGAGGATCAAGCAGACATCGGCGGCCGGCGCGGTCACGCGGGCGACTCCGTCCCGGCCCACCAGCGGAGGGTCTCGTCGGCGCGGCCGGCCGCCACCGCCTCGCGCGAGAGATCGTGCAGATCGCGCCAGCGCCGCTGGTCGAAGAAGATCTCCGACAGCAGCAGGTCGAGCTCGCCGGAGGGCGCCGAGGCCCGGGCCTCGAGCGCGAGGCCCAGAGCCTCGTCGACGCGGCCGAGCGCCAGGAGTGCCCGGGCGAGCGCTTGCGCGGTCGAGCCGGGACGGAGCGCGTGCGCGCGGCGGTACGCGGCCTCGGCCTCGCCGAGCCAGTGGCGACCCATCGCCGCGTCCGGCAGGCCGCTGCCCTGATAGGCGATGCAGGCGTCCCCGAAGGCCACCAGGCGCTCCGGCGAATCCGGATCGAGCCGCAGCGCCTCGCGTGCCTGGGTCATCCGCCCCACGAGACCCTCCTCGATGCGCTGGAGCGCCCCGGACGCGGCGATCTGGGTGTCACGGTCGGGCGCCTGCAGCACCTCGCGGAGCAGCTCGACGGACGCGCCGTCGCCGCGGCGGCCGAGCAGGTCGACCCCCCAGCGCTGGGTGCGCGGGTCGGCCGAGCGGATGAGGTCCGCGACCGGCTGGACCGATACCTGCGCCTGTAGCCACTCGAGGACGCGATCGACCGGCTCCGGCGTCCGGTCGGGACCGGGCAGCTCCGCCATCTCCGAATGCACGCCGGTGTAGAGTCCGGACGGCGGCGCGCAGCGCTGCCAGTATCGGATCACGCCGACCCCTGCGAGCCCCGCGACCGGCAGGGCCAGCACCAGCGCCGCCACCACGAAGCGGGCGTCGCGCCGCTCGCCGCGACGGCTGCGGTCGACGAGCCACACCGCGGCCAGGTGGGCCACGAGGGCCAGTGGCCACCACCGCGGGCCCCGGAGCGCGCAGCCCAGGGCCAGCAGCTCGCCGACCCACGCGAGCGCGAGCGCCACCGCCGCGCTCAGGACGCGACTCCGCCCGAGCGCTCCCGGACCGCGAGCACGCGAGCCGAGAACTCCAGGTCCCGGGTCTCGTCGTCGCCGTAGGGTGCGAAGTGGAAGTTGTGGATCTCTCGCGAGAGCCGATCGAGCACGGTCTCGGCCCTGGCCGGCGCGGTCTCGGGCAGGATGATCGCGAACGAGTCCTCGGTGGCGTACCGGCACACGATGTCGATGTCGCGCAGGGTGCGCGAGAACACCATCGCGAGAACCCGGCCGAGCTCGGTCCGGCGCTCTGGCGCCACCGCACCGTAGCGGTGGATGCGGAAGATCAGCACCGAGAGGGGACGGCCGTAGCGGTCGGCCCGGACCTCTTCCTCGTGGATGCGGCGCTGGTAGTACGCGTAGGTGTAGGCCCGCACCAGCTCGTCCTCGATCGTGCGCGCCCGTGTCTGCTCGTGGGTGCGCGCGTTCTCGAGGGTCCGGGCGCCCCAGTCCGCCACGAGCCCGAGCCGGTCCAGAGACACCGGGCTGAGGCGCAGGAACGGCAGCGCGGTCACGGTGACGCACCCGAGCAGCGCGCCGTCGGTGGAGAGCAGCGGCGCGGCCATCAGCGGGCCCGCCGACGCCGGCTCCTCGCGCGGGGACTGCAGCGGGTAGTCGCGCACGCTGACCGGGCGGCCCAGGCGAATCGCCAGGCCGACCAGGCCCTCGCCGGGGCCGATCTCGGTCCGCTCGGGGGGCGGGCCCTCGGCGGCGCGGAGCCGGAGCCGGTCGCCCTCCAGCACATAACACTGGCAGGCGTCAGCCTGGAGGAAGCGGCGCGCGGTGACCGCGATGGCCGGATAGAGCCGCTGGGCGTCGAGCGTCTCCAGGGCACGTGCGGCGGCGTAGAGACTGGACAGCGACGCCCGCTCGTCGGCCACCCGGCGCTCCAGCTCGTGCTTGGCCTCGGTCGCGGCCATGAACCGCACCGCCTGCTCGGCGAGCTCCTGCTCGAGCCCTTCCGCCCGCGTCCGCAGCGCGCGCGCCTGGCGGATCTGGGCCTCGCGGAGCGCGCCGAGCCCGAAGCCAGTGGCCACCAGCAGCATCGGCGTCAGGTAGTGCTGGAGCGTCCGGAGCTCGGTCCAGCTGCGGTAGTCCATGCGGGCCACGACGCACGCGGCGACCGCACCCGCGGTGACGAGCCCGGCGACGAGGCCGGCCCGGAGGCCGTGGCGGGCCGCCACCACCGCCACCAGCACCAGGCCGGGATGAAATCCGACGTCGAGGAAGCCCAGGTCCTCCGGCCAGAGCAGGACGTTGACGAGCGCCAGCAGGAGGAGCCCCGCGCCGACCTCGACGAGGTAGGCGGGAGCGCGGACGGGAAGCGCTGGCACCCGGCGCTTACCGCGCTGGGACTTCGCCCAGAGCGCCGGTGAGATGGGCGGCCATGTCGTGAATCACCTGCTGCGCGACCCGCGCGAGACCATCCTCGCGGAACCAGGACAAGCCGACCCGTGCGTAGGCAGCCGTCCACACCACCTCGCCCGAGCTCACCTCGACCAGACGCGCGGTCAGGCCGACCGCGGGCGTCTCCGAGATGCCGGGCTTGTAGCGGTACTCGGTCACCGATCCCTGTAGCACGTGGCTCACCTGCAGGAGCCGTCCGACTCGCTGGGCCGAGGGCAGCCGGGCCGCGTCGGTCGGGTCGAGGTTCTCGCGGCGGAGGAGATCGGCGACCTCGCTCGGATCCATCACCGCGATCGCGCCGGTGGCCAGTAGCTCGGAGACCACCAGGTCCGAGGCGGCCTGACCCGCCCGCAGCGACGTCGTCTGGTTCTCGAAGGAGAGGACGGCGACGCGACTGACCCGACCGGCGCCGGGCTTCACCCATTCCTGGACGGCACTCGCGCATCCGAGCGCCGCGATCAGGACCGCCATCACCAGCGCGACTATCGAAGACCGCCACATGGTCTGTCAGTACAGGATCTCGAGACGACCCAGGAACGACTGCTCCAGGCCCCCGATCGTGGTCGATTCGGTGTTTCGAGTATAGAGCACGCGTCCCTCCAGCCAGGGACGAATTCGCCACCGCCCCTCGCCCGTCACCTCCCACGACGTGATCGCGCGGTACACGTCCCGGCGCCCGACCGCCCCGGCCTGCAGCCGGAGCGTCGAGGTCACGTCCCAGCCGAATAGCCCTCCGATCCCGAGGATCTGCTCCCGCCGGATGAAGGAGACCTCCTCGCGCAGCGGGCTGCCCGCGGTCGGCGTGTACTCCGCGAAGAACACCTGCGGGATCAAGGTCACCTGGACCCGGCTGCGCACGAGCTCGATCTCGGTCCGGGCCGCCGCTTCCCACCGGTTGCCGAGCTCCTCGTCGGATGCCCGGTAGTGCCGGTAGTCGTAGTGCAGGCCGAGCACCACCGCGGTCAGGATCCGTCGAGCCACGTCCACGCTCACGCGATCGGTCGAGCCGTTCTTCGGCACCGCGGACACCGGGTTGGTGAGCAGCTCGCCGATCGCGGCGTCGAGCGTCGCGGTGGTGGCGCGCGCGTCGTCATAGGCGGCGCCGAGGCGGCCGGTCGTCCGGAAGATGTCCTCCCGCCGGCGCGACTCCTCGATGCCTCCCCAGAAGGACAGCGCGCGGGTCGCCTGGAAGCCGAGGGTGGCGAAGACGGTCCCGACGTACTCCGTGAACGGGCCCTGGTCGGCGGTGCGCTCCTGGTGATAGGTCCCATAGCGGGCCCCCGCCCGCACCCACCAGCGCTCGGCCACCCAGGCTCGCCACGCCGCCTCCTCCACGTGCTGCTCGGCCGACGTCTGCAGCAGCGAGTAGTGGCCGAGCTCGACACGGGGCGCGTGCGCGAGCACGATCTCGCGGTGCGCGTCGAGCAGCGCTCGGTTCTCCGGATCGCTCTCGAGCAGGCGCCCGTACAGGTCGAGCGCGCTGCGCCACCGTCCGGCCGCGAGCTCCGCTGCGGCGAGGTCCGCGGCCAGAGCGGGATCCGTCGGCGCCTCGGGGCCGAGCGAGTCGGGACGGCGACCGCTACCGGCGCCCCGTGCGACGTCGACGCGCGCCCGGAGGCGGCGCAGCCGCACCGAGGTCGGATCGTCGGCCAGATACCGATCGAGCGTCACCGCCGCCTGATCGAGCAGGCCCGCGTCGACTAGCAGCTCCGCATACTCCTCGCGCAGCGGACGATCGTCCGGATGACGCTCGAGCAGCGCGCGGTAGGCGGCCAGCGCCTCCTCGACGAGCCCGAGCCGCGCGAGGATCCGGGCGCGCATCATCTCGGTCTCGAGCGGATCGCCGGCCGGCGCCTCGGCGCCCGGGGCCGGGGCTGCCGGCCCCTGCGCGGGCAGGCCCGCCGGAGCGCCGGCGAGGATCAGACAGGACAGCAGCGTGCCGAGTGGCCGGGGGCCGATCCGGATCACCGCGCGAGTATGGCGGGCCACTGGGGCCGGTTCAAGGCGGACCGCCACGCCCGCTCAACGGGGCCGTGCCGGGAGCAGACGGAGCGCCCGCTCGTACTCGGTCCGGGCACGCTCCTCGTCGCGGTCGGCAGCGTAGAGCTCGGCGAGCAGGTAGTGCACCTCGTAGTCCCCACCCTTCACGCGGTTGAAGCGCTCGAGCGCCGCCTGCGCGCCGCGAGCATCGTGGCTCCAGGCCATGAGCTGGCCGGCGCGCTTGAGGGCCTCCGCGTCGTCGGGCTGCACGTCGAGCAGCGAGCGGTACGCGCGCAGCGCGACGTCGTTGCGCGACATGGCGAGGCTCCGACGGCCCACCTCCCGGAGCACCCGTGGATCTCGGGGCCGGTCGCGCATGAGGGACTCCCACTGCCGGAGCGCCGGCTCGGACGCACCGGTCCAGTCGTAGAGCTGGGCGAGGGCGAGGCGCGCCTCGGCCGACTCCGGCCCCTCGCGGCCGCCCGGCCCGGCCAGCACCGCCTCGTATTCCGCGATCGCCTCGGGATAGCGTCCCAGATCGGTGAGGAGCTTGGCCGCCTTGAGCCGGTATGCCGGACCGGCGGAGGCCGCGAAGCGCCGATGCAGCCGCAGCCCCTCGTCGGGGCGGCCCGCCTGGGCCGCGATCGTCAGGTAGCGCAGGACGAAGGCCTCGTCGAGCGGGCGGCGCTCGACCACCGGCTGGAGCAGCCGCAGCGCGTCCTGCGGGCGGCCGAGCCCCTCGGCAGCCTGCGCCGCGGCGTCACGCAGCGTGGTGTCGTCGGGTCGCCGGGCGAGGAGTCGCTCGGCCACGCGGAGGAAGTCGGCCGGCCGATCCTGGAAGCGGTAGAGGTCGGCGAGGCGCGGCAGGGCGGCATCGGGTAGCGCCCCCCGCCGATCCAGCCCTTCGTAGACCACGATCGCCTCACGCTCCTGGCTGCTCCACTCGTAGAGCTGCGCGAGCTTCAGCGCCGGGCCGACCGCGCCGGGCTCCCGCTCGGCCAGGTGTCGCTGGCGAGCGATCGCCTCGGGCAGGCGGCCGGCCCCGACCAGCGCGTCGACGGCCTGCTCCCCGTACTTGCCATCGCCGGGCGTCAGCGCGCCGAGGCGGTCGAGCGCGCCGAGCAAGGCGGCGGATTCGCCGACGCCGCGGGCCAGCGCGGCCACTCGCTCCTGCAACACCCGATCCGTGGGACGCTCCCGGGCCACCCGCTCCAGGAGGTCGAGCGCCCGCCGGGGCTGGTTCGTCCACTCGTAGAGCTGGGCCAGGGCGAGCGCGATGTCCTGGCGCTGCGGCGCGATCGCCGCCGCGCGCTCGTAGATCGGGATGGCCTCCGGCCCCCGATCCCGCTCGACGAGCAGGCGGGCCAGGCCGACCAGGACCTCGGGATCGCGCGGGCGCAGCGCCGCGAGCTCGTGCTGGACCTCGAGCGCGCGCGGCCCGTCACCGAGGGAGCGGTAGAGCTCGACCAGCCGGCGCCGAGAGGCGTCGTCGCTCGGATCGGCGCCGCGCTGGCGCTCCAGCAGGGCGATCTCCTCGGTCTGGGCGGCCCCGCCCGGCGCCGGTAGCAGCCGGTCGCGGGCCTCGACGTCGGTCGGCGCGATCCGGGCCAGCACCTTCCACTGCTCGAGCGCGCGATCCCCCTGCCCGACCGAGTCGTAGATCTGGGCCAGCCAACGGCGTCCCTCCGGGTCGTCGGGCCGGCGCCGCACGTAGGCCTCGAGCACGTTGATCGCCTCGTCCTGTCGGTTGAGGTTGCGAGCGGCGGTGGCGAGCTCCAGGACCACCCCGGGATCGGTCGGGGTGAGGGCCGCGAGCTTGCGCAGCACGACGAGCTGGCCCTCGTAGTCGCCGCTCCAGAGGTACGCGGTCAGCAGCCGCTCGAGCAGCGGGCCGTCGCCCGCGTGCGGCTCGGCCGTGAGCTGCTCCAGCACGCGCGCGGAGGCTGCGGGATCCTTGTTCCACTCGTAGACGTCGGCCAGCTTCACGAGCAGCTCGCGCCGCCGCGGCAGCAGGCGCGCCGCGTCCTCGAGCGCGGCGATCTGCCGGGCCGGATCGCCCAGTGCCTCGTAGGTGACGGCGAGGCCCAGCCAGAGATCCGCGTCGCGGGAGTTGCCGGCCAGCGCCTCGCTGAACATCCGCTGGGCGAGCGCGTACCGCCGGTCGGCGAGGTACGCCCAGCCCAGGTCGCCGCCCCACGGCAGCGAGAGCGCGAGCAGCACGAGGACCACCAGCACCCCGGTCGCCAGCTTCCAGCGCTCGATCCTCACCCGAGCCGGACCTCCACCTCGCCCGCGTCGCCCGCCCTGATCGTGACCCGCCCTTCGGGACCGCTGCGGGCCGACTGCCGTCGCACCGCGCCGCCCTCGCGGATCTCGACCGCCACGTCGCGATCGGGCTGCAGACCCGCGATCTCGACCACCTTGCCGCCGACGCCGGTCAGCGTCACCTCGATGCGACCCGCACGCTGCGCCCACCCCGTGACCCGATGGCTGGCCTGCGCCAGGTAGGGCGTCCCGGGCGCCCGGTCGGTCAGCACCAGGTGCACGGGCTCGGGCCCCGCGAGGTGGACGTAGAGCGCACCCTGGTGGTGGACGAAGCCGAGGACACCCTGGGAGCGGCCGAGGTCCACGAAGGCGCGGGTGTCGTCGAAGCGCACGGTCCGAAGGGCGCCGTGCTCAGAGATCCGCCAGCCCTCCGCGGTGCGGGCGATCCGCGCGGTCCGAAAGCCGTCGACGATGGCCAGGTACTCGCTCGTGAACACGAACGCGAGCGGCTGGCGCGAGACCCACTCGTGGACTTGGTGCAGCGCGTGCAGCGATGCGATGCGCTCGCCCGAGTAGTAGTGATAGTAGACGTTGACCGGGGCGACGCGGCGCGGAGTCTCCGTGTTCTCGAAGGTCTGGACGACGTACTGGAAACCGTAGAACGGGCCGGTCCAGAGGTTGGTGTACAGGTTCTCGTTCGAGGCAGAGGTGTAGGTCTGCCACTGCCGCCCCACCTGTCGCATCAGCGGTGCCACTCGGGTGTAGCTCGGCCACTGCCGGTCGCGCATGGTGTCGCCGCCGTTGATGTTGGGCACTCCGAGCCGAGTCAGGATCGCGATGGCCTCCTCGGTGACGCGCGTCGACCCGGACCACTGGAAGAGCCGCACGCGCTTTCCGGCGGGAAGGAGCCGCTCCTCCATGTAGCGGATGGCGCCCGCGGTCTCCGTCTCGACCGAGTAGGGCACCTGGGACAGCGGGAAGCTGCGGGTGCGCTTCTCCCAGTCGAGCGGGTGCGTGTAGGAGTGGCTGCCCGCCTCCACGCTCGGGAGCGCGTAGATGGCCCGGGCGAGCTCCTGGAACTCGGGCGAGCCGAGCAGGGTCGGCTCCACCTCGGCCACCACCACGGACACGCTGGTCGGCAGCCGGTACCGGCCGAGGATCTCCTCGAGGATGATCTGGCCACTCGAGGCGCCGGGTCGCACCTCCGAGCGGTTGCGAAGGCCGTCACCGTCGATGTGGGAGTAGAAGATGCGGCGCCCGTTCAGCGTGGTGGTATCCGGCCGCGGCCAGTCCGCCACGCCCAGCGCGTCGCGGAAGAACGTGAAGGGATCGATCCACCACTGCGCCCCGGACTCCCCGGGGAACTGGAAGCGAACGTACTCGGCGGCCCCGAAGCCGCCCCACGGCCCGGTCACGACCAGGTGGCTCTCGGAGTCGGGCAGGTCGCGCCGCGCCAGCACGAGGTGCACACGGCTGTCCGGCCGCCGCGAGATCACCTGCTGGTAGTACGGCAGGCCCGGCGGCAGCTTCCGCTCGAACTCCATCATCCGAGGGTCCTTGCTGCGGAGCTCGATGAGCTGCTGGTTGCCGGTCCAGTGGCCGAGGAACTGCAGTCCGGTCGGCGCGAGCGCCTCGTTGACGACGCCCAGGTCGATCGTCCTCAAGGTCCGCCGATCGCGGAGGGCACCCAGGTAGCCGAGGATCACGATGCGTCGCCCCGCGCTCACCTGGGCGCCGAGCCAGCGCAGGTAGGCGAGTGGCTCTGCCATCTCCTCGCTCTGGAACCACGTGATGATCGCGCGGTACCGGGGCATGATCGCCTCGTCGGGCAGGCCCCCGTCGATGTCGTGATACTCGACCATGAGCCCGAGCCAGTTCAGCGGCATCTGGGCCCAGCCGTGGATCTCGTTGGTCGTCGCGGTCTTGGGGCGCCGGCCCTCCACGTCGTTGTAGAGCTCGCTCGACTTGTAGAGGGCGAGCACGTGGCGGGGCAGCTCGCCGGTCGCCGGCGGGGCCGCGGCGGCGGTCCCGGCCCCGGCGCCGGGCCGCAGCACGAGGGCGCCGGCCGCGGCGGCCGTGCCCTGGAGCAGCGCCCGCCGCGAGATCCTCCCGCTCATGGCGAGAGCGTGAGCACCG
>Ga0187776_10001993_pt1 | contig 10342 bp, 7 predicted proteins | sample 0216_BV02_MP12_2_FD_132426 | JGI IMG/M metagenome (GOLD analysis project Ga0187776, IMG submission 132426) | Tropical peat soil microbial communities from peatlands in Department of Meta, Colombia - 0216_BV02_MP12_20_MG | ecosystem: Environmental > Terrestrial > Soil > Wetlands > Peat | place...
GCGGGATCGAAGCCCTGGCCAGGGTCGGAGACGATGATCAGCATTCCCCGCAATTCGTCACAGGCAACGCAGCAGCGCACCTGCTTGGAAACGTCGGTGCCGCAGCCGTGCGTGATAGCGTTGGCGAGGGCTTCGCGAAGGGCAGTCTCGATTTCAAACTCGTGGCCGCGGGCGCATCCCATCCGGCGCGCTATGCCCAGCACGGAATCCACTATGGGGGAAATAGCGGCGGGGTCTGCGTTGATCGTGACGTCGAGCCGTACGATGAGCTTGTCGGCCTCGAAATGGCAGGATTCCGCCATGGGTTAGCTGCAGTTTAAACCGATATTCGGGATGTGACAAAGTTGCTTGCCAGGGGCCAGTCGACTAATGACCTTGCACTGAAGCAGTTTCAATCCGGCTATGTTAACTACCTGGCGCTCTTAACTTCGGAACAAGCCTATCAGCAGGCCGTGATTAACCTAACGCAGGCCCAAGCCGATCGGTATGCCTACACAGCAGCATTGTTTCAGGCTCTCGGAGGAGGATGGTGGAACCGTGTTGATATTCCGAAGAACTGATCATGGAGGGTTGATTGTGGGACCGCGGTTTTCTCTGGCGAGGCCTGGATGCAGCTTCCACGGGCGCACTTTGGCCGCCGGATAAGCAAGCCAGGCTACACGCTAGCGCTGGAACAGCGCCGCAGGCACCCGGGTGAAGAGCTGAGCACAAGAAACGGCGGGCCGTGGCGAGCCCGCCGGCGAGACGAGCAAAGGAACTGTAGTCTTGGCTCAGTGCAATAGGTTGAGGGTGTTATCCCCGTCGTCCACGAAGTAGATGCCCTTGCCCCCAGGGGCCACGGCAAGTCCAAACAGCGTACCTGCGTTCCCTGGGGGGGCGTTCGCGGTGGTATCGATGGTGATGGGCGTGAACTGGAAGCCGTGGGGCGTCAGTTCAACCAGGTTGCCGTCACCGCTGTTGACGGTAAGGATGTTGCAGTTGGGCGCGATCGCCAGTCCGAGAGGACCATTGAGCCCGTTCCCGACGGACACGGTTTTTCCGGTGCCCGCGCTGGTAAAGCGCAGCACGGCATCGTGAATGGCGGCAATGCGATTGCCCAAGGTATCGGCTACGTAAAGCGTTCCATCACAGCCTAGTCCCAAGCCCGTCGGCCCGATGACCAGCGCCGCCGGATCCGTCCTCTCCGCGAAGCCTGAGCCGATCACCGTGCGCAGCAGCTCCCGCGGAGGCCCGTCGTCGGGCACAAGGAGGATGATGCGCAGCACCGTGCCACTGTTCACCGCCTTGCCGCTCGCCTTTACCGTGCCATTGAGCACATTGGTGACGAACAGCTCGGCGAGACCATCGTTCTCGACCGAGGTCATGTCCCAGGGACCATTAATAGCACCGCCGGAGAGGGTCTCCACCACATGCCCCCGGCTGTTGAGAACGATCAGGCATCCGGCCTGAGCGGTAGCGGCAGTCCCGTCGACCGTAGGTAAACTGCCAACAATGACCCAACCCTTGCTGAGCACCACCAGGGCGGTGGTCAGGCCGACGCCGCCAGGACAAGCTCCGGGCAGGTTTTCAGCGCTGATAGTGGCGAATACCTTGGTCTTTCCATCCGGCGCAATGTCCATGATGGTTGTGCCGGTCCCCTGCTGGCCGCCATTGGCGCCGTTGTTATTGAAGTTGCTGACCAGTATGTGTCCTTGGACCAGTTTTCCCGTGGACCTCTGAACCACCGCGACGCCGTAAGGATTCTGGTCGCCGTTGCCCGGAACGGTGGACGCAATCTTCGTGGCAGGCGTGGTGAAGTTTGCGGTGAAGGCCTCGTCATCGGCGCTGGCTAGGATGGCTGCCAGGGCCATGACGAGCCCCAAAATTGAGACGTATATCAAGCGAAACATCGTATCCTCCTTCCACAGTGGGGGAGGCATAAGGCTGCTTCGTCGGGCCCTCGCATTTGTCATCAGGATGTAACCGACTGGTAATTTTTGTTCCCTTGGGAATTCCCGGTTATGAGCCCGTATTGCCCGTACGGAGCGATGGCAACGTCGCGCCGTAGGGCGCTGCCGCTCGATGCGCCAGAAGCCCAACTGCCCAACGATTAGCAATGCTTCAGGCAAGTTTCGAGCGGATCAAAGGGAAGAGAGCTACGAATTGTGAATCGCCGCCGTCGGGACTGTCGTAAACGGCCTGACGCTGCAGGACAATCACAGCCCCGGCGATAGCGCATAACAAGGGGGGAGCGCGAAATGGGAGACAATCTTACCTACATGGCGGCTTAGGTGTTGCGAACAGGGCTTATCGGCACAGACCCCTCACTGGTACAGTTTGCCGCTGGCGATGGGCCACGAAGCCGAACTATCCCGATGATTTGCGGTTCTTGATGAGAAACTTTTTACACTTACATGACAAACGTTGCTTTGGTGTTGGTTAACCTGGCCTGCGGAGGCACCTCGGGGTCGGTGGCTTGAACCTGATAGATCTCTGCTGACGAGGGGCAAAGGAAGGATCTTGCGTGACAAAACCCACGCCCATTAGAGCCACTACAGACCGAATCTTTCACTGAGGTCCTCAGCAAGTTTGACGAACACATTTGCTTGCGTGCCTATGAACTTTACGAGCAGCGCTGGGGCGGGACGGGCACGCATTAGACGATTAAGCCGAAGTGGCGAAAGAGATGGCAGGCCAAGCTCCAGAAAACCTGTCCCAGAGGATGGCAAGACTTTGTGAGCCTCACGCTCCGCACCACCCTTGCTCAACCCATTCAGAGGGGTCGCGCCTGGTGTGCTAGGAGATTTTCGGGGAGGACGCCGCGCCGCCGCTAGGCGCATATGCTTGCTATCGCGCAAGGAGGTTGTGCGTCTGTCAAGTAGCCTGGCGCATCCAAAGCTTCAATGGCGGGCCAGCCAGGTGCGCGTATGGAGAGGATACTGGTCATTGAAGACGATCGCGCTGTCCAGCGAGCGCTGAAACGATTGTTCGAGTCAGAGGGTTATGACGTTCACTCCAGTTTCGACGGGCCTTCAGGACTCGAGGCCTTTAGGACCGCGCCGCCAGGGATCGTGGTCCTCGATCTTAGGCTTCCTGGAATCAGTGGCAGCGACGTTTGCCGCACTATTAAAGAGAGTTCCCCATCAATGCCGGTCATCGTGCTCAGCGCAGCCGCAGACGTGGCGGACAAGGTTTTGCTCCTGGAGCTCGGTGCCGACGACTATGTGACCAAGCCCTTCAGCCCGCGGGAATTGCTGGCGCGGGTGCGCGTCGCCATGCGTCACGCGGGCCGCAACGCGAAACCCGAGATGCTTAGTTTTGCGGATGTCAGCGTGGACTTTACTCGCATGCAGGTCACGCGAGCTAGCCGTCCGATCGCCTGCACGCCGCAGGAATTCAAGATCCTGAAGTTTTTCGCAGCCAACCAGGAGCGCGTCGTCACACGCGAGGAGCTGCTCAATGAGGTCTGGGGGTACCAGGCATATCCGACTACGCGCACCGTGGACAACCACATCCTGCGGCTTCGGCAAAAAATGGAGAAGAACCCGGCCTCTCCTGTCCATTTCCGGACAGTCCATGGCGTGGGCTACAAGTTCGTAAAGTAGGCTGGTACGTCGCAGGTGCCGAGCATGAACAGTTAACGCGTATGGAGAATGTTCGATTGCGGACGAAGTTACAGCTTTCCCTGCTGCTGATCTCGTCCCTGCTTCTATGCTCGACCCTGCTGATCGTCCACCACACAATCAAGACACAGGTCCGGCGGCAGATCTTCGAAGATCTGCACAACTCCGTCAGCACCTTTCAAAACGTGATGCTCCAGCGCGAAATGATGCAGGCGCGTTCGGCCGCCCTGATCTCAGAACTCCCCAGCCTGAAAGCATTGATGACGACGCATGATGCCGCCACCATCCAGGACGCGTCCCGCGAGATCTGGCACCTGGCAGGAAGTGATCTGTTCATCTTGACTGATCGGGAAGGAAAAGTCGTCGCGCTGCACACTTCCGCTCCCGGCTTCAGCCGCGCGACGGCGACAGAGCAAATCCGCGTGCATTCAGCTCAGGACGAGATGGCAACCTGGTGGTACGGAGGCGGGCGCCTCTACGAAGTGTTTCTTAGGCCGATCTATTTTGGCTCTGCAGCCGAAGACCGCCTCCTAGGGGTGCTGGCGGTCGGCCAGGAAGTGGATCGTCGGATGGCCACGGAAGTGAGCCGCATCGCCACCAGCGAAGTGAGGATTACCTACGGGAACTCGGTCGTCGTGAGCACCCTCCGACCATCACAAGAGGCGGATCTGACTACAAAAGCTGGGCTTCCGGGGAGCCCAAACGAGCTGCCAGCCGAAATCAGGCTGGGCGGGGAACGTTTCCTGGTTTTTTCCATCGATCTTGATACGTCTAAGCCTCCGTTGGCGCGGCTGACGGTTCTGAAGTCGTACGACCAGGCCGCGGCTTTCCTCAACCAGCTCAGTCGTCTCGTCTTGGGTCTTGGTCTGGCGGCCGTGATCTTTGGCAGCGTTCTGATTTATTTGATCTGCCTCAATTTCACCCGTCCCTTGGAAAACCTGGCCGCAGGCGTAAAGGCCCTCGGGAAGGGCGATTTCAGTTTTCCGCTGGAGAGCAAGGGCGACGATGAAGTCGCGGTGGTGGCCAATGTTTTCGGGGCGATGCGGCGCTCGCTGAAGCAGACCCAGGAGAAGTTGCTGGAGGCGGAGCGGCTGGCAACCATAGGGCTCATGGCTAGTTCCATATCTCATGATCTGCGCCATCCTCTCACCGCCATCCTGGCCAACGCGGAATTTCTCTGCGAAAACCGACTCAATGGCGCCGGACGCGAGGATCTGTACGAAGAGATCCGCTCCGCAGTGAACCGCATGATCGACTTGATTGATTCGCTGCTCGAGTTCAGCCGTGGCCGGGAGTCTTTGCAGCTCACGAGGGGCCGGGTGGACGAGACCGTCAGCCGCGCTGTGCAAGCCATACGGACACGCCCGGAATTCCATGGGGTGACCATCGATGTCGTCGGCCATTCTTCCGAATCATGGTTCGATCACAGGAGGCTTGAACGCGCGATCTACAACTTGCTGCTGAATGGCTGTGAAGCCATTCCACCGGACGGCAGGATCGAGATATCTGTGGCGGAGACGGATGGCAAAGTGCGCATGATGGTGACCGATAACGGGCGCGGTATCGCGGACGCGATCCGTGAAAAACTGTTCCAGCCGTTCGTCAGTTTTGGGAAGGAAAACGGCACCGGCCTCGGACTGGCCATCGCGCAGAAAATCGTCGGCGACCACGGGGGCACCCTGCGGGTGGCAGGCACATCTACTGCGGGCACCACATTCGAGTTGGTGCTACCGCTCAACAACAGCACGCTGACGACGCCGGTGGTTCACGCCGCCATCGCCTCTGATTTGGGGTTAGGCCGCCGCGGCGAATAAAAAGAGCGGATGACCGACCGAGTCGGCTTGGGCAACCAGCAGGGATTCAGCTTCCGGGAGGTCCTATGTCGCACTTAGCAAGTCCCCGAGTGAGGCGGGCAGGTCTTGTATCCATCCTTATAGTGACCACCGCTCTCGCTTGTGCGCAAACCCCTGACGACGCATCTTCCAGCCAGGAACTGGGTGGTGTCATCCGCGACTTGCAGCAGGAGGTTCGCAAACTGCGAGAAGCGGTATACGAGTTGCGTGCCGAGTCGGAGCGGTATCGGGCTGAGACGGAGCGATTGCGTCGCCAAGTCGAAGCCGTTGCACAGGTGGCAGGTCCGCACGGTGGCGAACCAGCCACGCCCTCAATTCCAACCTCCGGCTCATCCACCGATCAGCGGCTGGCCGCTGTAGAGGAGGAGCAGGAACTCCTGAAGGCGAAGGTGAATGAGCAGTATCAAAGCAAGGTCGAGAGCGCCTCCAAGTACCGCATTCGCCTCTCCGGCATCGTGTTGCTGAACGCCTTCAACAATCAAGGGGTTGTCGATAACATCGATGTCCCAACTCTGGCCGGGTATCGGACTCCGCTGTCAAGCGGCAGCGCGGGCGCGACGCTCCGGCAGTCCGAGCTTGGGGTAGAGGGGTTTGGACCAACTCTCGCGGGCGCGCGCACCAGTGCCGACCTTCAGCTGGATTTCGGGGGTGGAGTGCCAGCGATTCCGAATGGCGTCACCTCGGGCCTGCTGCGTATCCGGACGGCGACCATGCGGATGGACTGGGACCGGACTTCGATCGTCGTCGGCCAGGACGGGCTATTCCTCGCGCCGCAATCGCCCACGTCGTTTGCTTCGCTGATCGTGCCAGCCCTGGCCTACTCCGGCAACTTGTGGGCGTGGGTGCCACAAATCCGCGTTGAACACCGGCTCGAGGTTGCGGAGAAATCCGGTCTTACGCTGCAAGCTGGCTTGCTGGATTCTCTCACCGGTGAGTTGCCGGCGAACGAGTACTACCGCATTCCAAGCGCGGGCGAGAACTCGCGTAAGCCCGGCGTGGGCGCCCGCGCAGCCTGGTCACAACGCCTGTTGGGCAGAGACCTCGTTCTCGGAGTGGCTGGCTATTACAGCTGGCAGAATTGGGGATTCAATCGCAACGTAAACGGGTGGGCCGGCAGTTCAGATTGGCAGATCCCCTTCACCTCCTGGCTCAGATTGACCGGGGAGTTTTATCGAGGCAGCGCGATCGGGGGCTTCGGTGGCGGGATTGGCCGCAGCGTGTTGTTCAATGGTCCGCCCACCGACGCTACGACACTAGTACGGCCCTTGAATACGATCGGTGGCTGGACGCAGTTTAAGGTCGCCCCGGCGCCGAAGATCGAGTTCAACGTAGCCGCGGGCCAGGACAACCCGTTTGCCAAAGACCTCCGCTTCTTTGCCAACGCGCAAAGCTATCTCGACCCATCCCTGAGCCGTAACCGGGCCGAGTTTGTCAATTTTGTTTACCGGCCGCGCTCTGACTTGCTTTTCTCCGCCGAATTCCGGCACCTGCGAACGTTCGAGATCAACGGTGATTCGAATACGGCGAACCATGTGAACCTGGCAATGGGATTCCTCTTTTGAGGAGGCAGTAAACGGTAGCATGAGCAACAAGCTGTTATTAGCGATTCTGGGCCTGGCATTGCTCGCGTCTTCGAGTGCATTCGCGCAGACCCGGACTGTCACCGCACACTTCGATGTGGTCCGCAAGGATGGCAGGACCAAGACCAAGGATTCGTCGAATGTGGTCGCCTGGCTCACCCCTGTTGCGTCTGCAGCCAGCATGACTCCCCTTGCAAAGGGAAGCCCTGTGCCTCGGCTCGTACAGAAGGGCAAAGCCTTCTCGCCGCACATTCTGGTTGTACCGGTCGGTTCGGTGGTCGAGTTCCCCAACCGGGACCCGTTCTTCCACAATGTGTTTTCGCTCTTTGAGGGCAAGCGCTTCGATCTGGGGCTCTACGAATCTGGAGGCACGCGCCTGGTACACTTCGATCGCGCCGGCGTTTCGTACGTGTTCTGCAACATCCACCCGGAGATGAGCGCCATCATTGTGGTGGTTGACACGCCCTACCACGCGGTCTCGAATCCTGCAGGCGATGTCTGGATTCCGGATGTCGCACCCGGTCAGTACGTGCTGCACGTCTGGTACGAGGGTTCCTCGCCAGAGCAACTGCAAGCCCTGACGCGGCATGTGACCATCTCCGAGACAGCCCACAGTCTCGGGAGCTTGCGCTTGACCGAGACGCCCGCGTTACGCGTTTCACACAACAACAAGTATGACCAGCCCTACGAGACCGCGAGTCCCTCGAGCCCGATTTACGTCCAGCGTTAAATCCTTTGGCCGTGACAAACCAAGCCCATTCTTAACCGTATCCCAAACTCTCGAGTAGGCACGGGAGAGCACAGCAAGAATTCTGTGCTGGAGCGGAAGCGCCTCAGTGGGGCTATGGCTATGAACCAGACAAATTTGGCATCGCCGAGTTCACTCCGATGGAATCGCATTTGGTCGCACCATCGAACGCGCGTCTCGGCGAAGTAGGCATTCAAGCTTTAACAATCACAAAAGGCTGACAAGAAAGTTACACAAGAATGACATGCGATCGGTCCCGTCGGTTCATCAGAATTACTGATTCAGATCGACAATTCTGGTCACGAGATGCTACGAATGAACAAGACGTTCGCATCTGCAATCGTCCTCGCACTCCTGCTCACTGTGTGGCTGAGTGCGGAGAAAAGAGAGCTTTCGCTGCAGATGAATCTGGTTACGAGCTTTGATTTTGACAGCTATCCCACGTGCGCAGCGGCCAGACGCTCCAATTGCATCCAGGCAATCCGTTTCTATGACGCCGACTCCGCCAAGCTTCTCGCAGAGGTGCCGGTAAGCTACTCTATGACGGGTTTGCAGCGGATCGTCGGAACTGCGACCGTCAGGTCCATCCCGCATCGCGCGTACGCGGTTACGGTCTATCTGGACAACAACAGTCGCAGGCAGGAAGGCGCGCCCGGGCCGGTGAGCGAGTTCATCGATGCACGCTAGTGAAACCAGACACGAGACGGAGCTTGCCGCAGAGATGGCGCTCGTCCATGCCGCCAAATTGGGCGACATGGCTGCCTTCGAGCAGTTGGTTCGGTTTCACCAGGGGCATGTTTTCGCATCGCCCAAAACATCATGGGATCGCGCGAGGACGCTGAAGAGATTGCACAAGAAGCGTTTCTGAAGGCCTACGTAAATCTTGGCAGGTTCGAGGAACGATCGCGATTCTCCACATGGCTTACGCGCATCGCCGTGAACACGGCGCTGATGGAACTCCGCCGTCGGCGCGAGGACGAGGCTGAGGAATTTAGGGTGTGCCCGCCGCAAATCGCGGACTGGTGGCCCAACCCTGAGAGCTTTACGGCCGCTTGGAGTTGCGGGAGATCCTGGCCAGGACGCTGAACGCATGGTCTCTGCATCAGCGCACGGTTTTCCCGCTCAGCACCAGGGTCGACATCCTGGGTCACGCTGACCTTCACTTTTCCTGAACCTTTGCCAGTGACCGCTCCGTAGCTTCGAGCAGGGCTTCGGCGCCCACGGGCTTTCCAGTCGCGTTGATCATCCACATGTCGGGGGTGACTCGGCCTTCGTTGGCCATGCGTTCGAATTCGTCTCCCACTTTGCCTGTCTTCTTCATATGCTCTTCGATTTGGAATCCGATCAGGTGGCCGATGGGGTAGTCGGGCAGGTAGAGGAACGAGTCGACCATGTGGGAGTAGATGCCCAGCAGCACAACGTCTTTCTTGCCGAACACGGGAGCGTAGTAGCGGTTCCAGATGTCTTTGGCGATCCGGACCGTCGCGTCGCGGAGCTGGGTGGGCGTTGAGTCGGGATGATCGTACATCCAATGCCAGACTGCCATGTCGACCAGCGCGACTCCACTGATTTCGTAGGTGTTCCAGAAATCGTTGAGAGTGCGGAAGGCTTCGCTTTTCTCGTCAGGAGATGAGAGGCCGAGTACTTCGAGATCGCGTCCCTGAAGCAGCATGGCCAGGGCCTCGGTGAACGCCGTATTGGGCACGCCTGCGAGCAGGGTGTGATCGACTTCGTTGAGCGAGAAGGTTTGCTCGACGTTGTGTCCCATTTCGTGGACGGCGATGTTGAACCCCTTATAGTTCATGCCGGTTTTCTCGACGCGAGTGCGCAGGTGGGCCTTCTCAGAACGCATCTCGGCGCCCATGGCGTGGCCGGAACCGCGGGCCGGGTCCACAATGATGTGGTTCCCCAGGTACTGCGCCTTCTCGGGCGAGAAGCCGAGCTTGACAAGGATGTTGGGAATATCTTTCTGATAGGCCTCGGGTGTGGGGTAACGCATGGAGACGATAGCATCGAGCTCGGCCTGCGGGTAGGTACCCCGAGGAAGGAAGCCGTCGTACCAGATGTCGAAGGGCTCGAGCGGACGCCCTAGGCGCGCTTGGATGAGCTTGGCAACTTTCGGCACCAGGGGAGAAGAGAGAACCTGCACCAACATCGCTTCTACGCGTTTCTCGGGGATTTCGCGGTCTTCGTCGAAGCGGCGGTCAATCAGCGTGGGCGCAGCGGGTGAGTATGGGTCGGCTCTCTTCGAGGCTTGGAACGTCTGAAGCAGCTTCTGGTAGCGGGTGGACGGCTCGGGTGCGTTGCTGATTTTCTTGTCCGCTGGCGCGGCAGTGTCGGAATCTTTCTCGGTGGCGGGTTTGACGTCGTTGGTGAACGGGTTCCAGTCGATGCTCGGATTGTCGATCACCCCCTGCGGAATGGTCTGGGTGACGATGCGTTCCATCACCGCTTGGATAGTGCGCTGCTTAGCGAGACCGTTCTGCTTGTCAGCATAGTCGGCCTTGATTTCGTCGCGCAAATTCCAGTGGCTGAGCAGGCGGAGTTTGGGCGGGAACA
>Ga0187776_10001994_pt1 | contig 10341 bp, 9 predicted proteins | sample 0216_BV02_MP12_2_FD_132426 | JGI IMG/M metagenome (GOLD analysis project Ga0187776, IMG submission 132426) | Tropical peat soil microbial communities from peatlands in Department of Meta, Colombia - 0216_BV02_MP12_20_MG | ecosystem: Environmental > Terrestrial > Soil > Wetlands > Peat | place...
AAAAAATGAGGGAAAAGGTTGAGGAGGCGTTAGAGAAAGTCCGGCCTGCCCTGCAAGCGGATGGAGGCGATGTGGAGCTGGTTGACGTGAATGACGGGGTGGTGAGTGTTCGGCTGACCGGGGCCTGCGGCAGCTGCCCCATGTCCACGATGACCCTGAAGATGGGAGTGGAGCGGGCCATCCGCCAAGCAGTACCGGAGATCAAAAAGCTGGTGGCGGTCTAGGCCCCGAGCCAAGGGGAGGAGATCGCCTGCCTTCCTGGGCTCTCACCCCGATGAGGAACCGAGACATGAGCGATGGATTCCGCGATTTCATCCGGCAAGCCAAGCCCCTGCGGCTCAAGGACCCCCTGGCCGAAACCCTGGGGGCCTTTACCGACGAGGGGGCGGTTTTGACCTATACGTTCGCCGATGCGGTCAAGCTGGCCGGCCATGCCTGCCCGACAGTGACGGGAGCTTACCTGGCCTGCCAAAAAGCCCTGGAGAGACTCTATCCCACGGAAATCCCCGTACGAGGGGAGATTGCCATCACCGTCTACGGCGAACCGGATGAAGGAGTGTACGGGGTTATGGCCCAGGTTTTCAATTTGCTTACCGGAGCCGCTCCGGCCACCGGCTTTCGCGGCCTGGGACCCAAGTTTAAAAGAAAGGACCTGTTGAAGTTCGATCCCCGCAAACCCGATCCCCGGGCCCTGTGTTTCGAATTCAAAAGGACGGACACCGGCAGGTCGGTCCTGGTCAAATTCCATCCCCACCAGATTCCTTTCAGCGAAGAAAAAGGCAGGCGCATGGGAGAACTCCTTGAAAAGGTAATCTGGGAAGCGGCCCGGGAAGAAGAGAAGAGGGAATTCCAGGAACTCTGGACGGAAAAAGTAAAAGATATGCTCTTGGAACAGAAGGATATCGACCGGTGGCTGACTGTCGAAGAAAGGAGGAATCAGGTATGAACGCCGTAAAAACGATCGATGTAAAAGGGCTCGCCCATGTGGAAAGGGAGGGTTTGATTTTCCCGGGCATTGAATCCCTCCAGCCCCAGGAGACCGCGAGAATCGTGACCGAATTCAACCCCGTGCCCCTCGTGTATCTCCTGAATTCCCGGGAAGGCCTTCGGGTGGCCTACGAAAAGGAGGGTCCGGATGAATGGGTTCTGCAGGTGACCCGCACCGCGCCCAACCAGGCCCAGGCGCTCGATAAGGAACAGCTAAGAGCGCTGCTTCAGGAACTGAAGGAGGGCGCCGTCTCCGACCGGACCAAGGAGAAAGCCAGGTCCCTTCTCCAGGCGGTGGACGCCAAGACCCTGGGGGTTCTCGAGCAGGAGCTGATCCGCGAAGGGGTTCCCCATGAAACGATTCGCAAAAGCCTGTGTGATATCCACCTGGACATGATGAAGGACAGCCTGGTGGCCAAGAGGCAGGAAGTATCGGCCCCCCATCCGGTTCATACCCTGATGGAGGAGCACAAAGTCATCGTGAAAAGCCTGAGGGAATTGGCCCTTCTATTGGAAAGGCTCAAGGGGGTCCACAGTTTTGCCGAGCTGGGAGCGGACGAGGAAAGACTGAAGGAGATTGCCCACCACCTGGTGGAGGCCGAAAGCCACCATCAGCGCGAGGAGGATGCGCTTTTTCCGGCTTTGGAAAAGCACGACATAACCGAGCCCCCCCAGATCATGAAGATGGATCACGTGGAATTCCGCAAAAGGAAGCGGGCTCTCTACCAGATTGCCCAGAACCCCCCGGATACCGATTTCTTCGCCTTCAAGGCCAAGGTAACCGAACTGGGAGAATACATTGCCCGGGAGCTGGAAAGCCACATTTTCAAGGAAGACAACATCCTCTACCAAATCGCCCTCCAGGTCCTGACCCCGGAGGACTGGGAGAAGGTCAAGAAGGAATGCGACAAAATCGGGTACTGCTGCTTCACCCCCGAAGATCAAAAGAAGGAGGAAGGAATAATGGTTGAGCTGGACCTGCGATCGATCATGCCTTTTGAGAGGCACGAACTCATCTTTCAGAAATGGGACGGCTTGAAGCCAGGCGAGACGCTAAAGATCACCAACGACCACGACCCCAAGCCCTTGCGGTACCAATTCGAGGCGGAATACAAGAATCAATTCGAATGGGAATACGTGCAGAAAGGCCCGAAGGACTGGATCGTGAAGATCAAGAGGATTTAAGGGAAAGAGTTCTCTTCGACATGGCCATGCGGAGAGAATTGAACGCGGCATGATACTTTCTGATCCGAGAGGAAGAAAAGAGGAGAAAACAGGGCGACCAAACTGGATCCGATTGCGGAGTTCCGGCAGGATCACCGGAAAGGGAGAGACCTCTTGCTCAGTCTGGCGCAAGCCTCGAGAAAGGACAATTGGATAAGGCAAGGAGCACCCTAGCGGAAAAATTAACCCCCGCCGCCCTGGACGATCTGGCCGCGAGGTATGAAGCCTCCAGGCGGGCCGGACTCTCCCTGCTCAAGTGGGCGGAGACTGTTCGTACCCGAAGAGCAGCCTGAGCAGCTCACCTCTGAGGCCGTGTAATATTGAAAAAAGGATTCTCATTCCCTTGAAGCGTGTCCCCGTTGAAACGGGAGCGAGAATCCAGAACAACCCTCACCTTCGCTTCGCTCGGCAGAAGCCCAGGAGGGGAGAATTCTACTCTGACTCCTTACGCTTTCCTCGTTTTTCCAAGGGAAATTCGCCTCCCTGAAGAATTCAACCCTTCCATCTGCAAAGTATGAGAATTAAACTCCTAAATAAGCTTGCGGTTTCCGATTGAAAGTGTGCATAACAGCCGGACTGAGCAACGACTCCCTTCGCTAATTTCTTTGTGACCTTTTTTATCTCATCTTTTGGATCCCGAAATCCCTGATCGACTGCCCAAAATTTTTCTCAAGAGTTCAAGGGCTTCCTCCGTCTTCCCCTGTTCCTTGAAAATGAGGCCCATTTCATACCTCACCGACAAGATATTTCCGTGAGAGATTCCATCTACGCTCAAGGCTTTCTCGAACGCTTGGAGGGCCTCTTCCCACATGACCTTCTCCTTGAAACACAAGCCTAATAAATACGCTGCGTCAAAAGGTTTCTGTCTCTTTTCATAGGAAACCCGCAAATGTTCGATCGCATCTTCAAAGAACCCCAATTCTCGACAGGCCACACCCAAGTTGTAATTCCAATTGGGGTCCGCCAAGTCTGGGCCACTATCCTCTTTCAGTTTCCTTAAGATCTCTTTTAATCCGTTAATTTTTTTTGAGATTTCGATTTCTTTTGGACCGCCGATTCCTTCAGGTTCGACCATTTCCAGCTCAGCACCCAAATCGAAGCAGGTTTCCCGCCTTTTCTCGCCAAAGGATTCTTCTGGATTAACGGCTTTTCTTGGGGTGGTAAATCCGACCTCTCTGTCCTTTAACTTCATGAGGTGTTCTAAGCCTGAAATCTCTTTTTTCAGGTCGGCCTCCCTTGGGTGCATCTGGGTCATTAAGGCCATTACTTTGAGGGCCTTATCCTTCTTCCCCAAGGATTTATATTGCTGGAAAAGAATCTTATACTGAGCGAGGGCCTCTTGCCGAAAGCCCATCTTCTGGTAGATTTCCGCAAGTTCAAGAGAAACAGGTTCCGCTGCGGGATCTTTCGTCGTGAGCATTTTTTATGCCCCCATGAATGTTTGCTTTTTGCTGGATTTGATTCTGTCGCGGTCTTGCTAATTCCAGACGAAACCGATTACAGAAATTAGAGCCACGAATGCCAATTTTCGTACACCCTTTATCTCCGTATATTAATTTGGAGATATAATTTGTTCTTTGCTGGGTATTGGCTGGTTGTCTGCTTTTCCATAATTCTTCGCTGATTAGGAATATCGCCAAACGAGAAGTGGGTTAGGAGGTACCCTTGTCCAGTCATTCTGCAATCAGTGTACCAAAGGAAAAGAACTGCTAAGGAGACAAAAAATGATTAAAAATCAGAATAATACCCCCAAAAATGGAAGGCGGCTTGTGCCAGATAAGCAATTTTAAACGAACATTTTTGTGAAGTAATCGCCGCGGTTGTACAAATGAAGAGGATTGATTTGGCGGTCCGTCGATTAATGGTGAACCAATCACTAGCCCATTCCCAGTCCACAAAAGGCCTTCCTCTTTTCTAAGGAGTTTTTTATAATTTTAAGGGTGGCTTTTTTGCCCCTGGTTTAGGGGAGAGGTCCGATTTTTATCGAATTTTATCTGGTGAGGCTAAAGGGCATTCTTAAAGGGCTAATATAAAATGGAGCGAAGGAGGGCGAAAATGGCTGAAGAGTTCGGGAAGGAACAGAAGAAGGACATCATGAAGGATATCATCCGGAAGCTCCATGAGGGGCTGAGCCTCGAACAGGCCAAGAACCGGTTTGAGAAAGAGATCGGCAATGTCACCTCTACGGAGATTGCCGAGATTGAACAGGGTCTCATGAACGAAGGAATATCGCCGGACGAGATCAAGAAATTCTGCAACGTCCACGCATTGCTTTTTCAATCGGCCCTGGAAAAGTCGATGGACAAAGAGGAGTCTCCGGCGCACCCGGTATACCTCATGAGGCAGGATAACCGGGAGATCGAGAGGATTACCGGGGCACTGAAAGAATTGGCTCAGAACGGACAAAAATACAGGCCGGCCCAGTTTAAACAAAAAGTCGGGGAATTGCTGGGCAAGCTGAAGAACCTGGACATTCACTACACCTGGAAAGAACAGATTCTTTTCCCTTACCTGGAGAAATATGAATTTTACGGCCCGTCCAAGGTCATGTGGGGGAAGGACGACGAGGTCCGTGCCTTGTTAAAACAAAGCCTGACCGGCATCGAAACCTTAAAAGAAGAGAAGGAACTGAAAGAGTATGTGGCCAAGACTCTCAACCCCCTGATCGAAGAGGTGAACGGGATGATTTTCAAGGAAGAGAAAATCCTTTTCCCCGCTTCCCTGGAAAAGCTGAAGGTCCAGGACTGGGTGGAAGTACTGAAGGAGACGGAAAACGTGGGGTACGGGTTCATCCAGAAACCCAAGGAAACCTATTCGCTTATCGAGGAATTGCGCCGAGCGGTGACCGAGGAGCCCAAGGCCGAGGAGCAGACCATCACCCTGCCTACGGGTTCGTTTAAGCTGGAGGAGCTTCTGGGGGTTTTAAATACCCTGCCCGTGGACATCACCTTCATCGACAGGGACGATGCAGTGCGGTACTTCTCCGAAGGGAAGGAACGGATTTTCCTCCGGACCAAATCGATCATCGGCCGCAGAGTTCAGAACTGCCATCCTCCGAAGAGCGTCGACGTGGTGGAAAAAATCCTCCAATCCTTCAAAGAGGGGAAAAGAAGTTCGGTTGACTTCTGGATTCTTTACCAGGGGAAACATGTCTATATCCAGTACTTCGCCGTCCGCGACCGGCAGGGAAATTATTTGGGTACGCTGGAGGTTTCCCAGGATATCGCCGGGATCAAAAAGATAGAGGGGGAAAAGAGGCTTCTGGATTTCAGCTGAAGGCCGGCAGAAAAAGAAAGGATCCCCCCCTCCCATCCTTTAATATTTGCTCCGCTTGACTTAAGTCAATTACCTGAATATTTGAACCCAGGGATAATGGGTCTTACAGGTCTTCCCTTATCCTTTTCCCCGCAGCCCGCGGGCAGAAGGAGAACAGCGAGAAAGCGGAAGAAGGGCGAAGCCTTCCAAAGAGTTTAGGGATTTTTCGTGGGAACAGAAAAAAAGAGAGAGGGAGGTGATGAAAGGTCTCGGCTAATTTTTCTTTCGGGTATCCATAAAACAGATCAGAAAGGAGGTTCAGGATATGGCTTTGACGAAACGAGCGGCGTTCTGGATTTTTTCGCTCGGAACCTTGAGCTCGACGGTTCTCTTTCTGGCGCTCACCATCGATACTCATCGCCAGGTCGAGACCCTCACCCATGCGGACAAGCTCTCCGACCAGGTGGTGGCGGGGAAGCGGGTGTGGGAGAAATACAATTGCAATGACTGCCATACTATTCTAGGGTTCGGCGGGTATTACGCCCCGGACATGACGAAAGCCTATAAACGGCTGGGGGAAGTGGGCATTCGGGAAAGGGTGACCAAGCCGGAGGTCATATTTGCCAATTCGTGGAGAAAGATGCCCCAGCAGAACCTATCCCCCGATGAGGTCGAAAAGTTAATTCATTTCTTCAAATGGGTCGGTGACATCGATACTCACGGTTGGCCTCCCCAGGACAGTGAGAAGAGGTCCTCTTCCTCGGTGCGCAGGCTCATCGCCTCGGTGGGGATGAGTCCGGGGGCCGCCCTGTTCAAGGAAAAGGGGTGCTTGGGATGCCACCGGATCGGCGAGGCGGGGAGCAATGTGGGGCCGGCGCTGGACAAAGTAGGTTCAAAATTCGATAAGGAAACCCTGGCCCAGTATGCCATGGACCCCAAAAAGGTCAATCCTCAATCCAGCATGCCAGCCCAGGATGTTCAGCCTCAGGAAGGCCGACAGATCGCCGAATTCCTGGCCGGATTGAAGTGAGGAGGAGAAAAAAAATGGAATACCAATCCCAAAGAGTCGCTCTGCCGTATTTTGCCCTAGCTTTGTTGCTGTTCGTCCTGCAGGTGCTGATGGGCCTCTGGCTGGCCATCAATTATTTTGCTACCCTTCCCCAGGGCCTGGTTAACATTTTCCCCTTTGCCACGGCCAGGGCCATGCATACCAATCTCCTGGTGTTGTGGCTGCTCCTGGGTTTCATGGGGGGCACGTATTATATCATCCCGGTGGAAACCAAGAGGGAGCTTTACAGCACTAAACTGGCCTACGTCCAGTTGGTTATCCTGGCGCTCACCGGGGTGACCGCCCTGGTGGGATTCCTATTCGGGTGGAACCAGGGGCGCCCCCTTCTGGAAATTCCCACTGCGCTCGACTTCGTGGTGGTGATTGGGGCCCTCATGTTTCTGTTCAACGTGGGCATGACCATGTGGAAAGCCAAAAACTGGACCGTCATCCAGGGAACTTTGTTGGGAGGACTGACTTTTCTGGCCCTGCTGTATCTCTTCGGCATTCCCTTCTACCGCAACCTGACCATCGATTGGTATTACTGGTGGTGGGTCATCCATCTGTGGGTAGAGGGGGCCTGGGAGCTGGTAACTGGCGCCATTTTCGCTTTCGTCCTGATGCGCATCACCGGGGTGGAAAGGCAGGTGGTGGAAAAGTGGCTCTACGTGGAAATCGGCCTTTTCCTTTTCACTGGGATCGCGGGAACGGGCCATCACTACTACTGGCTGGGGGCTCCCCGCTACTGGCTCTGGATCGGGGGGATTTTCAGCGCCCTCGAACCCCTTCCCATCCTGCTCATGGTGATCGACACGATGAACCATGTAAAGCATCGGAAGCTGGAGGTCAAAAATTCCCTGGTCTGGACCTACGCGATCGGGGGAGCCTTCTACCACCTGCTCGGGGCCGGGCTCTGGGGGTTTGCCCATACCCTCCCGCAGGTCAATTACTACACCCATGGAAGCCAGGTGACGGTTTCCCACGGGCATCTGGCCTTTTTCGGAGCCTACGCCATGCTGAACCTCATGGTCTTTTATTTCGCGATGCCCCAGCTGAAAGGGATTCCGAATTACGCCGACGGGCGGGGGAAATTTGGATTCTGGACCATGACGTCAGCGATGTTCTGCATCGGCCTGGGCTTTGGGGTGGCCGGAATCCTGCAGGCCTACCTGGAGAGAGTGCTGGGAATGGGCTTTATGGTCGCGCAGGAGCAGATGAGGTTATGGTTCCAGGTGGTCTTCTTTTGCGGGATCGCCTTTCTGGTCGGGGTAATCGTGACGGTTTATGACCTTCTCTTTTTAAAGCCGAAGCAAGAAGCCTCTCCGGCAAGGGCGGCGGCAGCCCAACCGGCTTCGTAATCCCTTGCCCTTGAAATGGTACGCTAAAGGCAATAGAAGTTTTAAGGGATTTAGATGTAGGGGCGACCAGCCGGTCGCCCCTACATCCAGGATAAACGCAGACTCGTGGAGAAAGAAAAGGCGGTCTCCCCGCAGTAGGGTAGGAGGCATTCACGAATAGCCCGGGCAATCGGGTCCATCTCTCAATCCCGTGTAGGGGCGGGTTTCAAACCCGCCCCTACTTAGGTAATTAACAGCCCTCCCATCTCATATAAGTCCCGCTTGCTCTTTTCCACGAATCTTTCCCCCATCTTCTTCCCTTCCTGCTGAAAGACCTCCAGAAGCCCCCGGTATTCATCCCAGGGAAATTCCTTTTCCACCATGGGGTAGAAGACATGATCTTCCTTGTGAATATGCTGCCGCAAGAGGGATATGTAGGCAGCCAGACTCTCCAGAAGGATCAAGGTTTGGGCTTCCCGCCCCTGACCATATCCCTCCAGCGCCTTGGCCACCTCACCGATCAGGGCTCTACCCCGCTCATGCTGGTATTTCAGGGATTCCACCTCGGCGTCGATTTTCCCCTTCTTTTTCATGGCCAGGCGGTTGAAGAGAATATGCTCTTCTTTGAAGTGATGGTATTTGTCGGTAAAATCCCGGGCGAATGAAACCGCTTTTTCGAAAAATTTCTTCGGGGGCCGTTCCCCCTGTTCCATTTTCTTCAGCGAAAGAACCAGATTATCCAGAAACTGACGGATGATGCCGTGTTCATCGATTAGAATATCCAGGGCTTCCATAAGCGTACTCCTTTCTTGAATCCAGACCTTCCGGGATTCCCTGTCCGTTCCCTGATCCGCGCCCTGCCTCCTTCCTTCCGTCCTCTCTTCTCCCTTCCGTAGCGCGGACCCATCACGGCGTTAGAGGCGCAAATCCCTCCAGTCGGCAAAAATGGCATATTCTCTCGGGAAAAGAGCCACCCGATCCCCGGGCAGGATCAAATGATCCGGAGGGACCGCACGATGATTGACCATCGTCAGCTGAACCCGGCCCCGTGGAATCTGAAGACGGTCCAAAAGATCGGGAAGAAGAATGGGCTGCTCCAGATTGCAGTGGATCGGAAGCGCTTGAGTTCCGCTTGACTCTCCGTTCAAAGACCCAAACAAAAAGACTTCGGTCAGGTTTTTCATAAAGGATACCTTGATTGATAATGAGTAGGATTACGAGGAAGGGCCCGAAGCCAAAAAAGACCCTCCCCCTTCCTGCCTTGGGATGCCATGAAGACTCTTCGAGAGGCCCGGTCGGGGGCGGACCTTCTCCCGGGTTGAGGAAAGAAGGGAAAGCTTAGGCCCATTCTTCCTTCAGGATTTCTCCCTGAATCCCAGCCACCACATATTTCACCGGGACTTTTCGCTTGGCACCCTTGGCCGCCTGCTGCGCTAGGTTCAAGAGGCCCATGCAACAAGGGACCTGCATAATCAGAACAGTTAGGGTGTTGATCTTGGCGTCATCGATCCATGATTTGATTTTCTCCTGGTAGATGTCCTGCCCTTCGTCCAGCTTGGGGCAGGCGATGGCCAGGGATTTGCCCTTTAAAAATTCCGGGTGGAACCCCCCCAGAGCATAGCCTACGCAGTCGGCGGTTAGCAGCACGTCCGCCCCCTGGTAATAAGATGCCGTGGGAGAGATTAGATGGAGTTGAATTGGCCACTGCCGCAACTGGGACTGGATTTTCCCCTTGGCTTCTTCTTTATTGTGTTCGCTTTTCTCCCGGAAATCAACCATCCTGGACCCTGGGCAACCGCTGAATTGAGCCATGGTTTACTCCTCCTTCTTTCGATATTTTCTCTCTACGCGAGAGATGAAATCTTCATATTTTTTCTGGTAGGAATCCATCCGCTCCTCAACTTCCAAGAATTTAGAGAAGATTCCTCCCACCTGGGAAACGGAAAGCTGGTTGTCCATCCAGGGCAGCATGATCTCGTCTTCCCGCTTGATGTGCTGGGACAGAAGGTCTCGGTAGGCGCTGAGATGGTGAACCACGGTCTGGCGGTCTTTGCCTTCCAGGCCCTCCACGATGGCTTTCACGTGGTTTCGGGCCGTCTTGTGGTCCTCGCGCATGACCTTCACCATGTCCAGGTTCTCGTCGAAAAATTTGAATAGAATGTCTTCTTCTTTGGCATGGTGGAACCCGTCCGCATAGGAGCGAATGAAATCGACCCCGTCCCGGATCAGCTGCCGGCCTTCCTCGGATTCCAGGTCCAGCCGGGGGAGAATCTCGGGGATCAGAGCCAGCCACTTCTTGATGAGGACGTGTTCATCGACCAGCTTTTTCATGGGGGGAGAGTATCTGAGCTCCTTTGGCTTGGCCTCGGGTTTTCTCTCCGCCCTGGGAATCTGGACCTTCTGCCCGGGTTGGATCACCTGAGAAATCCTGCCCATCATCTCCTGCTCTTGATCAGCCGGCAGGTTGTGGATGCTCACGATATCTTTCAA
>Ga0187776_10001995_pt1 | contig 10339 bp, 8 predicted proteins | sample 0216_BV02_MP12_2_FD_132426 | JGI IMG/M metagenome (GOLD analysis project Ga0187776, IMG submission 132426) | Tropical peat soil microbial communities from peatlands in Department of Meta, Colombia - 0216_BV02_MP12_20_MG | ecosystem: Environmental > Terrestrial > Soil > Wetlands > Peat | place...
AGAAGCGGGAAATAATCCGCCGGAAGGGAGATGTACCTCAGATAAGGGATGGCCACTCTCCGCAGGAAAAGGTAAGTAACCGAACCCAGGAGTAGGCCATCCGTCAAAAAAAGAGTTGGTACCCCGATTTCAAATAACCCGTCGAGAGTTGCCAGAAGATTCACGCAGCCGGGAACAGGTTCGAAGAAAAAACGAAGATGGCGGAAGACGATGATGAGAAAAGACCAATGGAAGGCAAGCCCTGCCAGCCAGAGCCATTTCGCCCCCCCGTACATCGGGTTTCCTTCTCTCAGCTCGACCTTGGAGTTCCGGAAAAGGGAGCGGAACAGGAGTACCTCCAAAATCATCCTTCCAATGACTCCTGTCGTGCTGTGAGGGCTCTCCAATGGTCTGGATTTGATCCAGGGCAGGGATTTCTGCTGCCCGCAGGTGGTGGGGATGCGGAAAGGGACCGGGGACTTGGCCCAGACCGTGACCCGATACGTCACCCCCGCCAGAAAGACGATGAAAGCCGCATAGGGGATGACGATTCCGAAAAGAGAATAGGCCCCTATCCCGCCCGCTCCGCCAAGAGCAATTAGAGAAAGAAGGATAACGGCAGCGAGAGAAACTCCGAGATTCAGACTTCAACCCTCCGATCTTGATCCGCTCCTGCCCTTTTTCCCCAATCCCTGATCCTTAGCTGATTCACTTTCTCCCGGCACTCGGAGTAAAGGTTGATGCCCAGGAGAGATAGATGGTTGATTCGTGAATTCAAATCGAGCCATTCCTGGTGATTCGATAGAGGCTGTTTCTTTCCGAACTTCGAACTATATTACTCCGAACTGTATTTCGTGGTTATCTCCACATCGATCACCGGCCCCTTCTCCAGGGTGTTCCGGACGATGCAGTTTTGAGCTGCCCGCAGAAGCGCTGCGCTCCGCTCGCCGGGATCCTTAGGAAGGGCTACATCTATGGTGACGGTATGGATCCTTTTTCGACCCTGTTCTTCCACCAAGTTGTAAACCAGGTTCATCTCCATCCCCTCGCAGGAGAGACCAGCGGTCTGGCTGTAGAGGGCCATATGCATGCCCATACAGGCCCCCAGGGAGGCGGCCAGCAGGTCGGAGGGGGAAGGTCCCTGGTCCTGGCCCTTCGATTCCCTGGGCATATCCACAAGGAACCTGTGCCCTCGGACCTGAACGGAAAAGCAAAGACCTTTTTCGTGTTTCAGGGTGATGAGGTCCATGTGAAAAGTGTCTCAAGTGTACTTAAGTGAGCTTAAGTGCCTTAAGTAAAAAGCGACGAAAATGGGCTGGAGCGGCTCACATTGTCCGTTCCTGGTTCCCCGTTGCCGGTCGGAAACCAAAACCTGGCAACCGGAAACTAAAAACTGGATATTCTCTTAAATAAGACGGGGGAATTGCTTTTCTGGCAACCTATGCGCGGGGGCACGCTGCGGCGTGCCCCTGCAAATGCTATATGGGTGGGTTTCAAACCCGCCTCTACTTCGAACCAATAACTCAGAGTCATTTGGCCCTTCTGGGCCAATTCCTCACACGCACCCTGTCGGCTTGGCCAAGCCAGCCAGTTTGCAGGCTCCCTTGGCTGGGCCGGAGGGGAAGAGATCGTAGATCTTTTTCAGGTCGAACCCCGTGTCTTTACAGAGCTTGCGGATCATGGGGGCGATGCCGAACTTGGCGTAATATTCCCTCAAGTAGTTGATGACTTTCCAGTGCTCTTCGGTCAAAATCCCCTCGATTCCCTCCTCCTTGGCGTATGCACTGGCGAAATCCGCATTCCATTTGTTCAGTTCCTGCAAGAAACCATCTTCATCTACTTCGTAAGCTTTCCCTGCCAGATTGATGGTCGGCATCCTTGTTCCTCCTTAGTTGATATTTTTAGTATGACACCCCTTCGATTCCTCCGCCCCGGAGAAGAAGGAGAGAGTGTATACTCAATGATCAATGATCAATAGCCAATGGTCAATGCTCATTGATCATTGTTAATTGGCCTTTGCTCTATGCCAGTTTGTTGTATATTTCCGGGCGTCTTCGTCCTAAGAAGAATCCCTTCGAATTCTCTTTTACTCTGCGGAGCGTATCGCTCTTGAGCTCGGCGAGAATGATCCCTTCTCCCCCGTTCTGACTCTCCGCCAGCACTTCCCCCTTGGGGTCCAGGATGAAGGCGCTGCCCGAAAAAACAAAGCCGGACTCGGTCTCTCCCAGCAAATTACAGGCTACAAGGAAAACGCTGTTGTCATAAGCTCTTGCCGGCAGATAACGCATCCATCGCCCTTTCTTCTCGGCTGAAGACTCCCGCGGAGACGCGTGGGGAATAAAGATGACCTCCGCCCCCTTAAGAGCAAGCAGGGTACTGAGCTCGGGGAAGTGGCCGTCAAAACAGAGTTCGATTCCGAATCGGGCCCTGCTGCAAGAAAAAACCGGACACTCCGACCCGGCTTGAAAGACCCCCTCTTCCGGAGGACCCAGGTGAATCTTTCGGTAAATCCCGATCAGCCCCTCCGGCCCGGCGGCGTAATGGCTGATGAAATACCGATCCTTTTCTGCCTTCTCCGCCAGCCCCGCCAGGATCACAATATCATATTCTCTGGCCATTTTCAGAATGGCTTCGGTGGAAGGCCCGGGTATGGATTCGGCAAAAGACCTCATCTCCTGCCTGAGTCCATAGCCGCTGATATTCATTTCCGGGAAGCAGACCACGTGCGCTCCCCGGCGGGACGCTTCCCGGACCAGGACCTCCATCCTGGCCAGGTTCTCCGCGTTCCCGCCCGTGACAGAGCGCATGACCGCTGCGGCCATCTTCAGGTCTTCCATCTCAGACCGCCGCCATGGAATAGCCGGATCGGCTCTCCATCGCTTTTCGAATCAGCCCATCCGCCCATTCTTCGCAGCCCAGGGCGTGGACATGAGAATAGGTAGCCAAGACATTCTTGTACCAGAGGCCGTCTTGATTTTCCTTTATCCCCGTGCCCCGTTTGACCCGGAAGGCAAAATGAATCCGGCCCTCCTCCAGGGACCGAACCCGGGAATAATGAAACTCATGACCCTTCAGAACCCGGCCGACAGCGTAGAAGGGATTTTCCCTTTCCACTTCCAAAAGGGTGTAACCGTGCCCCTGCGGCCGCTTTTCCATGGAGAAGCTCACGGGCAGGACTCCGGCCATCGGAAAAATCCGGGTATCCATAGCCAGGCTCTCTCCCAGGTACATGAGCCCGCCGCACTCCGCATAAACCGGCAACCCGTTCTCGATTGCCTCCCGCAAAGATTGGCGGAAAGAGAGGTTATCCGCCAACTGCTCGGCGTGCGTCTCCGGAAATCCTCCGCCAATGTAAAGCGCATCCAGCGACGGCAAGGTTTTCTCCCGGACGGCGCTGATTTCAATCAGCCGGGCTCCCCGGTCGGCGAGGGCTTGGAGGTTCTCCGGGTAATAAAACTGGAAGGCCGAGTCTTTCATGATCCCGATCTCTGGCTGGTTCCCTGCAGCCTTCAGGATCGGTCTTTTTTCTTCCGGTTTCCAGCAGAACGGAGGAGCGGTTTCCGCAATCTTCCAGAGCGGTTCCAAGTCCAAATATTTTTCGGCGACTTCCGCTGCTCTCTCCAGGGCCCGGGAAACCCATTGGTGTTCCTGGGGAGGGAACAAGCCCAGATGCCTTTCGGGAAACGGAAAATCGTCCATCCTGGGCACGGCCCCTAGAACCGGGAGTCCACAGGTTTCCTCGATGGATGCCCGCAGAATTTTTTCATGACGGCTGCGCGCCACCTGGTTCAGGATGACTCCGCGAATGTCCACTTCGGGGTCCATCCTCTGGCATCCCAGGACCATGGCCGCCAGGGTCCGGGTTACCTTGGCGCAGTCCAGGACCAGCACCACCGGAGCCTTCAGCAGCTTGGCCAGCTCCGCCGTGCTCTGTGTGCCCCGAGAGTCCATTCCGTCGTAGAGACCCCGGTTTCCTTCGATCAAGGATATTCCCCGGGATTCGGCATTCCGCCCGAAGGACTGCTGGACTTTCTTGGGCCCCAGGAGGAAGGTATCCAGGTTTCGGCAGGGTCGCTGCGCGGCCAGCGACAGCCAGGCCGAATCGATGAAATCCGGCCCTTTCTTAAAGGCGGCCACGTTTCGGCCAAGTCTCTTCCAGGCGGCAATCATACCGAGGGAAAGCGTGGTCTTCCCCGCTCCCCCCCGCAATGCCGCCATAACCAACCGAGAAAGAAACCCGGCCATGGCCTCAGGCTATTCTTCTTTGGGGAAATACTCGGCCAGCATGAGGTAGGTCGTGCTGCCGCTGGACCAGTACTTCAGGGTCCCCTCATCCAGAAGTTCCTTCACCACATCCTGTATGGCGTGGCGGTCTTCCTGGGGGAGCCCCTTGACCACGTCCTTGATGTAGAACTTCTTCTTCTCCCCTTTGGATTTATCCTGGAACCATTCCAGGACCTTCGTTTTCGTTTCGGCGTTCATCATCAACCCCACTTGAACTGGGTGGTGGTCCGATAGGTCCCCGGAGCCATGGTGAAATCATCGATGTGTTTGTCGGTGAACTCAATCCCGGTCAGGCGGAAGAACCTCTCCCAACCGACCCTTTCGATCCACTCCCCGATGCGCTCGTGTTTCCGCGCATTTTTCGCGTAGGTCTCAACGATCTTCTTCACCGCTTCCACGGTCTCCGGCCAACGCGGCGGATTGTTGGGCAGAAAAGGAATGGCTAACTTGGAGAACATAGGTGCGCTCCGCGCGTTGGACACCTTGCCTCCGACCCAGATGGAAATGCCGTCGTTATCCGGGTCTGCCAGGGGCAGGGCCGGGCAGACCGTGTAACAGTTGCCGCAATACATGCACTTCTCTTCGTTGATGGTCACGCTCTTGGTCTTGGGGTCGGGACGGATCGCCCCGGTGGGGCAGGCCGCCACGGTGGTGGGAATCTCGCACACGTTGGGAACCCGGTTGTGGTCGGGCTTGGGAACGGTCCGGTGGATCCCCAGGATGGCGATGTCCGAGCAGTGCACGGCTCCACACATGTTCAGGCAGCAGGCCAGCGCGATCCGCACCTGGGAGGGAAGGGTCATGGACTCGAAGTAGCCGATCAGCTCGTCCATGACCGCTTTCACCGGGCCGGAAGCATCCGTGGCCGGAGTGTGGCAGTGAACCCAGCCCTGAGTGTGGACGATATTGGTCACCGAATGGCCGGTCCCGCCTACGGGATAATTCTTCTTCTTCAGGTCGGCGATCAAGGGTTCCACCTTGCTCTTGTCCGTCAGGAGGAACTCGATGTTGTGCCGGCTGGTGAAGCGGAGATAGCCGTCGCAGTATTTCTCGGCGATATCGCAGATTTCCCGGATATGATCGGTGCTCAGCAGCCGGGGGGAACCCGCTCTTACGCTGTAGAGTTCCTCTCCCGACTCGGCCACGTGTTTCAGCAGGCCGGGCTTGAGGATTTCGTGGTACTTCCACTTGCCGTAATTCTTCTGAATCACGGGGGGCAGCATTTTTTTATAGTCAGGGGGCCCGATGTCGGTCTTGGCCATGGTTATTTTCCTCCCTTCTTGATTTCTTCCGGCCAGAAGAACACGTAGGGGTTGGACCGCGGATTTTTCACCATCTGGGGCACCGGCTTCAGTCCGATAACCTTGAGGAAAGTCCGCATCCCCACCCGGTTGATCAGCTCCCCGATCCTCTCGCGGGATTTTGCGTTTTCATCCCACCAGTCTTGGATCTTGCTGATCAGCTCTTTCAATTCATTGTACGGCGGCTCCATCTTCATGAAAGGAACGATCACCGTGGAAAGCAGGGCGCCCTGCAGGATGGGCGCCTTGCCGCCGATCAAAAGGGTTGCCCCCTTTTCTTTTCCCTGGCGGAGGGCTTTGGGCATCAGGTTGATGCAGTGCATGCAGCGGTTGCAGTCGGCATCCTCGATGGTCAGACTCTGGGCCTTTTCATCCCATTTCATGCACTTGGTCGGGCAAAAGTCGACAACCTCTTCCCGAATGTTCAACCCGGATTTGGCGTAGGCTTGGACTTCTTTCTGATCGATCTGGATCTTGCCCTTCCAGGTTCCGATGATGGAAAGGTCAGCCCGGGCGATCGAGGCCACGCAGTCATTGGCGCAAGCAGAAGTCTTAATCTTGAATTTGTACGGGAACATGGGACGATGGATCTGGTCCTGGAAATGCATGGTGAGGTTGTAGCAGATATCCAGGCTGTCGATGCAGGCCCATTCGCACCGGGCCGGTCCCACGCAAGCGCTGGGGGTCCGGAGGGCGGAACCCGACCCCCCCAGGTCGAACCCCGCCTCGCTCAGGTCGTCGAAGCAGGGCTGCAGGTTTTCCGTCTTGGTCCCCAAAAGAATGATGTCGCCGGTGGATCCATGCATGTTGGTGAGACCGCTTCCGTGCTTGTCCCACACATCACATAGGGTCCGCAGGGTCTTGGTGTTGTAGAACCACCCCGTGGGATGGTTAACCCGCAGGGTATGAAAATGTTCGACTCCGGGAAACAGGTCCGGGCGGTCCGAATAACGCCCGATGACTCCTCCGCCGTACCCCTTGACTCCCACGATCCCGCCGTGCTTCCAGTGCCCGATCTTCTCCTTGTAGGAAAGCTCGAGCTGGTTCATGAGGTCCGCGGCCATGGGCTTTCTCTCCGCTGCCTGCTTCATGTCCTTCACGAAGCTCGGCCACCGCCCTTTTTCGAGCTCATCCAAAAGGGGAGTTTTTGGTTTTGGCATTTGATCCCTCCATTTGTGTTTAAATCCATCCTAATAAATAGATATCCTCAATGGACGCCTTCTTATCCCTTAAGCTCTGTACCTCCGTCCACCTGCTATTGATTTCGTTTGGCTTCAAAAGGCCAATAGAAAAAAGACCCCAATACCTCATCCCGTCCCTTTGCCGAGGATCCTTTTTTCTTTCGCTAACGAAGGATTTAAAAATTTTAATGATGAGCGGATACTGGGTCAAATAGAAAGGGGTTGAGAGAGGCTGCCTCTGGCTGGGCCCTTCGAGACCCCACCCTCTGACCGCAAAACACTCGGTTCCCAAAACAAATGAGCCACGCCATCCATATTTTGCATGGCAATGGCTAAGGCGATCCTAGAAGGGAAAAACCGAACGAAAATCTCATATCAATTATTGTTCACGCGGGCGTTGGCGTCAAGGAATTTTTTAGGGGATTGCGCCCATCAGAGGGCTAAAAGGGGATGTCCCACTCATTTTCCCTCAAAGGAAAGGCGAAATTTCGATCCTGCAGGCGAATACGGCAAGGAGCAGTAAACACGGATAGGTCAAATCCGATCTCCCCTGACGGGGTTGATCGGCATCTTCAACCCCATACGGAAGCGGCTTTTGCAGCCAGGGCAGATCAGATAGAGTTCGGCTTCCCAGCTCTTCTGATTCAATTCAAAAGATATGTGGAAACCTTCTGAATAATTGCATGAGGGGCACTGGTAAATTTCTCGTTGTGCCCCGATCGTCCCAATCTCTTTCTCAGAACCCATTTTCATAATCTCCTCCGATCGAAAAGACTAAGACCTCATCCCGCGGCATTTAAAAATGAGGTTCATTTCTTCCCCTGGGGTCTGCCAACCCCTAAGGGATTGGGTGGTATCCCTCATAACCAAATTTGGTTTTCATCGTCAGAAGGGCCTAGAAACCTTCCTTGAAAAAGGCTTCCCGGTCGAAATCAGGGATGCCTCCTATTTTCGGATCCTTACCCCACGGCCGGAACATGAGCTAGCTTGGCCGCCCGGTAGCGAATGTAGATCTTGGTTAGCTCGGCCGCAACGGAAGCCATTAGGATGAACGGGATCATCAATATCCAATCGTTCAGGTCCAAAGCAACGGTGTCAAAGAAGGGCCGCAGGAAGGGGACATAAACCACAAGCAGAACCAGGAGAAGCGAACTTCCATCTGCCCAGAGCATCCACTTGTTTGAAAAGACGCCGATGCTAAAAATTCCGTAACGCTCCGACCGGGCGGTAAAGGCTCGCAGCAGCTCAGACAGGCACAGGGAAACAAAGGCAATCGTTTGGGCCCGCTCCAGCTGTTGGGGGTAGACCCGCAGGGCCCAGAAATAAGCGGAGAGTACGGCAGCCGTCATGACGACAGCCTGCACCAGCGTGCCAATCCGCATTTCCCAATTTATGACCGGCTCCTTGGTTGGCCTGGGCGGACGCTTCATGATGTCCGGTTCGCCCTTCTCCATGCCCAGAGCCAGGGCCGGGGCGCCATCGGTGACCAGGTTCAACATCAACAATTGTACCGGCCTCAGGGGCAGGGGCGCACCGGCCAGCATGGCCAAAAAGATGATCAGGATTTCTCCGATGTTGCAGGAGATCAGGTAATACACAAACTTGCGGATGTTCGAGTAAATGATTCGCCCTTCTTCAATGGCCGAAACGATGCTGGCAAAATTATCGTCGGTGAGGACCATGTCGGCCGTTTCTTTGGACACGTCAGTTCCGGTAATCCCCATGGCCACGCCGATGTTGGCCCTTTTCAGAGCTGGGGCATCGTTTACCCCGTCGCCGGTCATCGCTACAACGTGGCCCTTGGCTTTAAGGGCATCGACGATTCTGGTCTTGTGCTGCGGTGAAACCCGGCAAAAGGCATCCACTTTATCGATCATGCCGGTCAGTGCCTCGTCGCTCATTTTATCCAGTTCTGCCCCGCTAAGGACCCGCCCGCCCGGGGTTAAAAGGCCAATTTCTTTGGCGACAGCCTCCGCCGTATCCTTGTAATCCCCGGTTACCATGACGCTCTTCAAGCCCGCGCCCCGGGCCAACTTTACGGCTTCTTTCGCTTCAGGCCGCGCTGGGTCAATCATGCCCATAAGTCCGATGAAGGTAAGGCCTTTCTCGATGTCTTCCCACCTGCATTGGTTGGGAATTCCATCCATAGGACGGTAGGCAGCTCCTAACACGCGGAGGGCCTGCCGGGCCATATCCTGGTTCGCCGCCAAAACATTTCTCTTCATTTCTTCCGAAAGGGGAATGGTCTTTCCATCCATGATGATATGATCGCAGAGGTCTAGGACAATATCCGGTGCCCCTTTCACGAAGGCCACATTGGACGGACAATCAAAATAGAAATTGACGCTGTCGGTCTGCTGCTGGTGGATCGTGGTCATCCTCTTTCTTTCCGAGTCGAAGGGGATCTCCTGCATCCGGGGAAGGGCTTTTTCCATCTCCTTTCGCCAAAGGCCAGCTTTGGCTGCTGCTACGACCATAGCGCCTTCGGTTGGGTCACCCACCATACGCCACGCCTTCTCCCCTTTTCCTTCACTCCCCTCTTCCAGTTTGGCGTCGTTACAGAGCATGGCCGCATGGAGAAGAAGAGACGCGTTCGGGTCTTTGGCCGCATCGAAAGACTTCCCTTCCAGGGAGAACTGCCCAACGGGGTTGTATCCCTCACCCGATATTTTGAAACTCTTGCCTCCCGCCCATGCCTGAACAACGGTCATTTCGTTCTGGGTAAGCGTTCCAGTCTTGTCCGAACATATAACGGTGGCGCACCCCAGCGTTTCCACCGCCGGGAGTTTGCGAATCAGAGCATGCCGGCGGATCATGGACTGCATCCCGAGGGCCAGGCAGATCGTGACCACTGCGGGCAGACCCTCCGGAACCGCAGCGATGGCCAGGCTTACGGCGGTCATGAAAAGTTCGATGATATCTTTCTTCTCCGCCCGGAGGTAAGCTATGAACCCTTCATTCATAATCGTTCCAAAATGCGTATCCCGGATGAGGCCATAGACAAAAATAATCCCGCAAACTGCCAGGCAGATGATGCCCAGCGTTTTGGCCAGCTGATCGAGCTTCTGTTGCAGTGGGGTTGCCTCATCCTCATAGGACTGGAGCATCTCGGCAATCATGCCGATCTGGGTGTGCATCCCGGTGCCAGTGACCAGCCCTTTGCCTCGCCCGTAGGTTGCCATGGTGCTCATGAAGGCGGAGTTCTTTCGGTCGCCGATCGGGATTTCTTTGTCCAGCACCACTCCGGCCACCTTCTCCACTGGAACGGATTCCCCTGTCAGCGAGGCCTCTTCCACCTTAAGGTTTACGCTCTCCACCAGACGCATGTCGGCGGGAATATAATTCCCTGCCTCTACCAGTACAAGGTCTCCAGGCACCAGTTCCCGGGAGGGGATCGTCATCTGATGGCCATCCCGTATTACTTGGGCATTGGGAGCGGACATTTTCTTCAGAGCGGCCAAGGCTTGCTCAGCTTTGGATTCTTGAATGACACCCACGATTGCGTTCAGGATAACGATGACCATGATGGCCGTGGCGTCAATGATCTCGCCCAGCAGCAAGGAGACGACTGCGGCGATAATCAGGATGATCACC
>Ga0187776_10001997_pt1 | contig 10336 bp, 7 predicted proteins | sample 0216_BV02_MP12_2_FD_132426 | JGI IMG/M metagenome (GOLD analysis project Ga0187776, IMG submission 132426) | Tropical peat soil microbial communities from peatlands in Department of Meta, Colombia - 0216_BV02_MP12_20_MG | ecosystem: Environmental > Terrestrial > Soil > Wetlands > Peat | place...
ATAATCTTCCGACTTGGCAGCGTTATCGGAAGTACATCCACCGAGAAGAAAGCGACCCCGCTGCGATGCGGCGCACCCTGCTCAATGATGTCGTTCTGCATCGTTCCCTGTTCCGCACTAGCAAGATACGGTGGCTGCGTCACACGTTGATCTTCTGGGGCTTTATCGCGATGTTCGGGACAGAGCTCCTTGCCGTCATTGTGCGAGACGGCTTTCCGGCCTTTGGATGGCGCGATGTTTGGCACGAATCAGGCCACCCGATCCGACTGGCGTTTGCGTGGATCTATGACGTGACAGGAGTCATGATTGCCTTGGGTTGCGTTCTCGCAATCGCTTGGCGGTTGGCAGTCAATAGACGGCCGGAACGCAAGTACAGCGACACACCGACCACAGTTTTCCTGCTTTTCATCGTCACGACGGGTTTTGTTGTCGAGGGTCTGCATCTGGCACCTACGCTCAGCGATCCAGTCAACAACGCCACATTCTTCGGAGATGCGATCGCGAGGCTCCTGTTGAGCAGCGGGCTCGTTCACGATGCGCTCTACGAACCGCTATGGCTGATTCACGTAATCGCAGCGTGTCTATTCATTGCTTATGTCCCGGTGATGCGATTAGTGCATTCATGCGCTACGCCTTTTGGCCGACTCGCGAACTCCCAAAAGGGAATGCTTGCTGCAAAAAAGAGAGGCATACTCGGCGGCATGCTACGAAATCGCATAGGTTCGTCGAATATGGGCACACCGCTTCCGGCATCGTTCGGGAAGGACGCCCCTTAGGGGGCAACCGTAGCTACAGAAAGTTGGGCACACTCGCGCCTTGAGGCGAAGTCTAGAAGGTAACAGCCATGGAAAACATCATCGCCGTCTACGGCAAGACCTGTTCCTTGAAGACTGAAGTTGCTCAAGAACTGTCGCGTATAACGGGTTTCAAGCTCACCAACCGTGGCGAGTTTGCAACGACGCAAGCGAAACTCACGAAGACACTTACCGCAGCAGGCCTTCCTGAGACTTTTCATCGTGAACTCGACGATGAGACGCGGCGCATGGCGGAGCGCGACGAGGAGCTCATGATTTTCGAAAGCGCATTCATGGATGCCGTCCTGAGGGATAAGAGCAACGCCTTTTTTGTCCATCTGCACGCGAACGATGCGGTGCGCAGTACTCGCTGGGCCCACCGCAAGGAGACGGGTGGCGGACGCACGCGCCAGCTCGGTGAAAGTGTCGTCGAACGCGATCGGGAAGACGCCGAACTCCGCGCGAAGCTTTATGGCTCGTCCACACCGATGGTCCGCTCCGCCTTGGACATCGATACGTCGGAGCGGACGGCCCTTGAGGTGGCTCTGCAGATCTGGGAAGCCTTCGAAAAGGAATCGGGGATTCAGGTAGTCACCGCCAAGCCAGCCATGGACAGGGGTGCCTCGCGTGGTATCTCGCCCGGACCGACGACAGGACGGGTAAAGAAGTACAACGCAAAACAGACGCCTTTTGGAGGCTACATCACGGATGACCGAAGCGGCCAGGACATCTATGTGCATAAATCTGCGCTCGCTGAGAGCGGTTTCAGCGAGCTCCAGCCGGGGCAGCAAGTTGCATTCGACATCGCTTCCGACAGCTTCGGAAGTTTCAAAGCCGTAAAGGTTCGAGCCCGCAACTGAGGGGCGGCGATCGCCGGATTTCATTGACTCGGCGCCTCTGGTCGCGCCACAGCAGCCAGCATATCTCCAAGGAGGTTTGCCTAAGAGCTTGCTGTTCGATGACTGCCATTCAACGGCTTCTGTGGCCCATCGGCCCGCCCTGTCGGAGCCTCTTACGGTTGTGCTACCATCGAAATGAGGAGGGAAGTCTCAAGCGGGCATGTACGATCCTGCGCCCAAGCGGAAGCGCGCCGCGAGCGAGGGCAGCCGCACCGTCGAGTGGGGCCGGCTACCGGTATTCCAGGCTGTGGCCGAAGCCGGAAGCTTTACCAAGGCGGGCCGGAGGCTCGCCCTCAGCCAATCAGCTGTCAGTCGAAAGATCTGCGCGCTCGAAGCGGAGTTGACCGTTCCCCTGTTCTACCGGCACGCGCGTGGTCTCGTCCTGACGGAGCAGGGCGAAGCGTTCTTCCGAGCGGTAAAAGAGATGGAAAGCCAGCTGACTCAGGCGGTTGCCCGGATCGCCGCCAGTCGCGCCCGTCCCGAAGGACCACTCAAGGTCACGACGACCGTCACTTTTGGCTCAGCATGGCTTACGGCGCGCATGAACCGCTTTCACCAGCAATATCCCGAGATCTCGGTGTCACTGGTTCTCGTCGATTCGCCGGATCTCGAGCTCGATCTTTTCTCTGGAGAGGCCGACGCAGCGATCCGGTTCACGCCGCAGACGCATCCCAAGATCATCCAGCGTCGCTTGATGACGATCCGCTACCACCTTTTCGCGAGCAAGGAATATCTGCGGACTCATGGAACGCCCAAGTCGACCAAAGACCTCGACACCCATGAGCTGATCGTCTATGGGGAAGAGGCTCGTGCACCGGTGGAAACGATGGACTGGCTGCTGGAGGTTGGACGTGACCAGGGAAAACCTCGGCGGGCCGCACTGCGCGTGAACAGCGTGTACGGAATGTATCGCGCCGTGAAGAGCGGATTGGGTATCGCGGCTCTGCCCTATTACATCAGCGATGAGGCTCCGGAACTCGTCGAAGTGCTTCCAGAACTCGTCGGCCCGACGATGGAGGCTTACTTCGTCTATCCCGAAGAGCTCCGCTGGTCCAAGCGGGTGGCCGTGCTCCGGGACTTTCTGCAGCAGCAAGTCGAAGAAGAGCAACGTGCTCACAGGGCATAGCTGATAGTAGTAGCTGGCTTGGCGATGTAGACGTCAGCAAGTCCAGCGCACCGGGGCGGTTCCGCAAGTAGCTGAAATTAGGGTATGTGCGGCGCGCATAGCTGCCATGTCGCCGGGCAAGTTGACGCGTTCGGTTTCGCAGTTAATGTTGCCTATCCGGCTCACAAGGCCACCGTACTCGACCGATTCCATTGGATCGCCTGGCCTTTAGTGGCCATCGGAGACCTCGATTAAGCCTCCGCAGACGACTGGCATGCTTCCGGTCTCACCTCAGAGCGGCCCATACGCCGTGGAGGTGATCGAGGGCAAGCGGTATCGGTGGTGTAGCTGTGGGTTGAGCGCTAGTCAGCCATGGTGCGACGACTCCCATGCTGGTAGTGACATGGAACCCATAGAATTTGTAGCTCCCTTCACCGCGGTCTTTTATATGTGCGGGTGCAAGCAATCGCAGAATGCGCCCTATTGCTTCGGCACTTGCCGAGGCCTTACGCGCGCAAATTCTTGAGTGAGATCATCTCTGTTCGGATCGCACGGTGGCTGAAACGTACGTCGTCGTGATCGAGCATAACCTTGTGACGGCAGTGCAGAAAGTGACACAAGGCATGGTTCTGCCAGTGCCGGAGACCAAACTGGAAATCGGTACGGAGCTCGCCAATAACTACCGCATGCGAGGTTGCATCGATGGTCGCTACCATTTTCACAGTGCGCAGCGTGCGCGCGTCTTTGCGACGCTGTGCCTAGAGTTCACCAAGGCCGTTATCGACAAACGGCTAGATGCCCTCAAACTGCTAAACGCCGATGGGGAATATCGTGCCGACGATCGATCTTAACCATAATCCCACAACGTAGGACGAAGCATGCTAGCCGACATCGAAATCGCCCAGCGCGCGACCATGAAGCGCATCTCCGAGATCGCGCGCGACCGCCTCGACGTCCCCGAGCGCTACCTCGAGCCGATCGGCCATTACAAGGCGAAGCTGTCGCTCGAGTACGTCGAGTCGCTGCGGAATCGTCCCGATGGGAAGCTCATACTCGTCACTGCCATCAGCCCCACGCCCGCCGGCGAGGGCAAGACTACCACCACCGTAGGTCTGGGCGACGCGCTCAATCGCATCGGCAAGAACGCGATCATCGCGCTGCGCGAGCCGAGCCTCGGACCGGTGTTCGGGATGAAGGGCGGCGCCGCGGGCGGCGGCTACGCGCAGGTCGTGCCGATGGAGGACATCAATCTGCACTTCACCGGCGACTTCAACGCCATCCAACTCGCCAACAACCTGCTCGCGGCCGTGCTGGACAACCACGTCCACCACGGGAACGCGCTCGGCATCGACGTCCGCCGCATCACTTGGCGCCGCGTGCTGGACATGAACGACCGGGCGCTGCGCGAGATCACGGTCGGGCTAGGCGGGCCGGCGAACGGATTCGCCCGCCAGGACGGCTTCGACATCGTGGTGGCCTCCGAGGTGATGGCAATCCTGTGCCTCGCCACCTCGCTCAAGGACTTGAGGCACAGGCTGGGCAACATCGTGGTCGGCTACACGACCGATCTCAAGCCGGTGCGGGCGCAGGACTTGAAGGCGCACGGGGCGATGACGGTGCTGCTCAAGGAAGCGCTCAAGCCGAACCTCGTGCAGACGCTCGAGAACAACCCGGCGTTCATCCATGGCGGGCCGTTCGCCAACATCGCCCACGGCTGCAATTCGGTGATCGCGACCGGCACCGCGCTCAAGCTCGCCGACTACGTCGTCACCGAGGCGGGGTTCGGTGCCGACCTCGGGGCGGAGAAGTTCGTCGACATCAAGTGCCGCAAGTCGGGATTGCGTCCGTCGGCGGTGGTGATCGTCGCCACAGTGCGTGCGGTCAAATACCACGGCGGCGTGGATCTGAAGGAGCTCGGCGCCGAAAACCTGCGCGCGCTCGAGGCCGGTATCGCCAACCTCGAGCGGCACGTGAACAACGTTCGCAACCACTACGGACTGCCATGCGTGGTGGCGGTCAACCACTTCGCCAACGACACGGCCGCCGAGCTCGAGCTCCTCAAGACGAAGATGGCGCACCACACCGTGCCGGTCGTCGTCGGCCGGCACTGGGCGGAAGGCGGCAAGGGCGCGACCGAGCTCGCGCACGCCGTGGTCGACCTGATCGAGGCCGCGCCGCCGGATTTCCGCTACGTCTACGAAGACTCCCTGCCCCTGTGGGAGAAGATGAAGGCGGTGGCGACCAAGATCTACGGCGCTTCGGACGTGACCGCCGACACCAAGGTCCGCGCCCAGATCAAGAAATTGCAGGAGAACTACGGGCACTACCCCATTTGCGTGGCGAAGACCCAGTATTCGTTCTCGACCGATCCGCTGCTGCGCGGCGCCCCATCTGGGCACGCCGTCAACGTCCGCGAGGTACGGCTCGCGGCCGGCGCTGAGTTCATCGTCATGGTGTGCGGCGACATCATGACCATGCCCGGGCTGCCCAAGGTGCCCTCCGCCGAGAAGATCGATCTCGGCGACGACGGTAAGGTCGTGGGGCTGTTCTAGCGCCGCGCGACGCAGCTCTCGCGCCCGCGCGTCGAGGGAGGGAATGGGTGACGAGCGTGCGTTTCCTCGGGTCGGGCGATTCCTTCGGCAGCGGCGGCCGCATGCAGACCTGCATCCTGGTCGAGGCCGACAATGGCCGTTTCCTCCTCGACTGCGGCGCCTCGTCGCTGATCGCGATGCGCGCGCAAGCCATCGAACCCAACGACATCGACGCGATCCTGCTCACTCACTTTCACGGCGATCACTGCGCCGGCGTGCCGTTCCTGCTGATGGACGCAATGCTCGGCAGCAAGCGCAAGGCGCCGCTCGTGGTCGCCGGCCCGCCGGGGACGCCGGAGCGCATGCGTTCGCTGCAGCAGGCGCTTTTTCCCGGCAGCGCGGGGATGCAGCCCAGGTTTCCGCTGCAATTCGTCGAGATGGAGCCCGGCTCCACGCACGACGTACGCGGCTGGCGCGTGACGCCGTACCCGGCCCTGCACACGCCCGAGACCGTGCCCACGATCCTGCGGGTTGAGGTCGACGCCAAGGTGGTCGCCTACAGCGGGGACGGCGACTGGACCGATGCCCTCGCCGCCGCAGCCGAGGACGCCGATCTTTTCATCTGCGAGTGCTACTTCTTCGACAAGCGCGTGAAGATGCATATGAACTACGCGACGCTGCGCACGCACATCGGTCAGCTGCGCGCCAAGGCCGTCGTCCTCACGCACATGTCGGAAGAGATGCTGCTGCACGCCCACGAAGTGCCGGAGCGCTGCGCGACCGACGGCATGGTGATCCGCCTGTGAGGCCGGTGCCGCGGCCGCCGTTCCGCAGCAGGCGTGGGAGCGCCATGCGTCCGCCGCGCTTGCCTCGCGTCAAGGCCCACGCTACGATCCGCTCCCAGCAGGTGTCCGCCGCGCGACTCTCGCCCGGCGGGTGAAACGGGAAGCCGGTGCGCGGCGAATAAGCGAGACTCCCGCCGCAATCCCGGCGCTGCCCCCGCAACGGTGAATCGGCGCGGGTTCCCCACGGTGCGCTGCATCGCTTCGCACTACCACTATTCGCTACCCGGCGAATGGGAAGGCGGGGAACCAAGACCGATGAGCCCGGAGACCGGCCTGTGCCGGAACGCGTCGAAAGGCGCGTTCCGGGGCCTTGAGGCGCATCGCGGGGTCGCGATGACGGACTGCTCCGGGGCGCTGTCGCGAGAAGCCGACAGCCGTCTCGCCGTCCTCTGTCGTGCGTTCCGCGGTGCTTCGATCCACCGTCGTGCGGGGATGCGCGGCTCATGCGCAAAACGATCATGTCTCGTCCCGGGTTGGTGAGGGTCGCGGCGCTTGGAGTGGCGTTGGGTGCCGCGGTCGTGAGAGCGCAGGGTTTGCCGTCTCTCGTTCCCAAGGCCGCGTTCGAGCCGATCGTCGTCACCGCCACGCGGCTGGCGCAGCCGCTCTCGGATGTCCTGGCCGATGTGACGGTGATCGGTCCCGACGAGATCGCGCGCGCGGGACAATCGAGCGTCGCCGACCTTCTTGCGAGGCAGCCCGGCGTGGAGATCTCGACCAACGGCGGGGCGGGCGGAGCGACCGCGGTGTTCCTGCGCGGCGCCAACGGCGACCACACGGTGGTGCTGCTCGACGGCATGCGCATCTCCTCGTCGACGACGGGCACGGCGTCCCTGGAGGCCATTCCCATCGATCAGATCGAGCGCATCGAGATCCTCCGCGGCCCGGCGTCGAGCCTGTACGGGCCGGACGCCATCGGCGGCGTGATCCAGATCTTCACCCGGCGCGGTGGGCAGGAGGGTGCACGGCTCAACGCGAGCGCCGGCTACGGTTCGTACGACACCGAAAAACTCTCGGCCGGCGTAGCGGGCGGCGCGGCGCCGTGGACCTACGCGCTGCAGGCGGGCGCGTCGCGCAGCCAGGGCTTCACCGCGATCTGGAACCCGCAGTACTTCAGCTACAACCCGGATCGCGACGGCTACCGCAACGGCAACGTCTCGGCCAACGCCTCGTGGCACTTCGCTGCCGATCACGATCTGACGGTGCAGGCGTTCCACAGCCGTCTCGACGCGCAGTTCGACGAGTCTCTGACCTTCGACGATCGTACGATCACTACCATCGACAGCTACGTGCTCGCGCTTCGCGATCGTTGGACGCCGGTCTGGACCAGCCGCCTCAGCGCCGCGCAGACGAGCGACGACAGCGACAGCAGCCACTCCACGTTCGGCGGCATCTTCCGCACCCGCCAGCGGCTCTATACGTGGCAGAACGAGCTCACGCTGCCGGCGGGTATTCTGCAGCTCATCGCCGAGCGGCGGGAGGAGCGGGTCACCAGCGACACCGCCTTCGCGGTGACGGAGCGCAACACGAACGCCGTCGGAGGGATCTATCAGCTTCACGAAGGGCGGCACGACCTGGAAGCGGTCCTCCGCTACGACCGGAGCTCGCAGTTCGGCGGCGAGACCACGGAAACGGTCGCTTACGGCTACCGCTTCGCTTCGGCCTGGCGGGCGACGGTGAGCGCCGGCACCGCGTTCAAGATTCCCACTTTCAACGATCTGTACTATCCGGGATTCTCGAATCCCAACCTGCAGCCGGAGAAGTCGCGGAACGTCGAGGCGGGACTCTATTACACGGACCCGGAGCAGCAGGCGCGGATCGTCGCCTATCGCAACCGCGTGCGCGATCTGATCGTGTTCCAGTGCGACGTGAGCTTCAACTGCGCGCCCCAGAACATCGCGAGCGCCACGCTGGAGGGCGTGACGCTCGGCTGGGAGCGCTCGTGGGGCGACACGAGCCTCAAAGCCAGCGTCGACCTGCAGCGGCCCGAGGACGAGGCGACGGGCGCGCTGCTTCCCAGACGGGCGCGGCGGCACGGGGCGCTCCTGCTCTCGCACGCGTTCGGGCCGTGGCGCGTCGGCGTCGAGGAAACGGCCTCGTCGGCCCGCTTCGACGACCTGGCCAACACGCGGCGCATGGGGGGCTACGCGCTCACGAATTTGACGCTGGAGTATGCGTTCGCCCGAAGCTGGACGTTCTTCGTCCGCGTGAACAACCTGCTCGACAAGCGCTACGAGCTCGTCGCCGACTACAACACGCCGCGCGCCAACGCATTCGTGGGCGTGCGCTTCCAGCAGTAGGCGCGCTCGCGGCGAACCATTCCCCGTGACGGAGCGATGCCCGTGCCGGAAGTTGCATTTGCCCCTAGCGGATGCTACGGTACTAAAGGCACCGCGCCCGACGCGTCAGCCCGGCACATCTTGCGGTGTTGCAGATCTGCAAAACCAACGAAACGGGATACCCAAATGGCCGATATCGAATCCGTCCTGCGTGAAACTCGCGTTTTCGAGCCTTCGCCCGAGTTCATCGCTGCGGCCAACATCAGTCGCGCCGACTACGAGGAGATGGTCGCCAAGGCCGACAAGGACTACGCGGGCTACTGGGCCAAGCTCGCCCGCGACAATCTGGTGTGGCGCAAGCCCTTCACCAAGGCGCTCGACGAATCCAGTGCGCCGTTCTACAAGTGGTTCGAGGACGGGTTGATCAACGCCTCGTACAACTGCCTGGACCGGCACCTCGACACGATCCCGAATCACACGGCGATCATCTTCGAGGCCGACGAAGGGAAGGTCACGCGCGTCACCTACAAGGAGCTGTATCACCGGGTCTGCCAGTTCGCCAACGGCCTCAGGAAGCTCGGGGTGCAGAAGGGCGACCGCGTGCTCGTCTACCTGCCGGTGTCGATCGAGGCCGTAGTCGCGATGCAGGCCTGCGCGCGGATCGGCGCGTTGCACTCGGTGGTGTTCGGCGGCTTTTCGGCCAAGAGCGTGCAGGAGCGCATCGCCGACGGCAAGGCCAAGGTCGTCGTCACCGCGGACGGCCAGTTCCGCGGCGGCCGCGAGATCCCGCTCAAGCCTGCGGTGGACGAGGCGCTCGGCATGGGCGAGTGCGAATCGGTCACCCACGTGGTCGTCTACCGGCGCAGCGGCTCGAAAGTTGCTTGGAACGCCAAGCGCGACCTGTGGTGGCACGAGCTGGTGGCCGACATGCCCAAGGAATGCGAGCCAGAGTGGGTAAGCGGCGAGCATCCCATCTACATTCTCTACACCTCGGGCTCGACCGGGCGGCCCAAGGGCGTTCAGCACGCCACAGCCGGATACCTCCTGGGCGCGATCGTGTCGATGAAGTGGGTGTTCGACATCCGGTCGAATGACGTCTTCTGGTGCACCGCGGACGTCGGCTGGGTGACGGGACACACCTACATCGCCTACGGGCCGCTCGCGCTCGGCATCACCGAAGTCATGTTCGAAGGCGTTCCAACGTATCCCACGGCAGGCCGCTTCTGGGAGATGGTCGAGCGGCACAAGGTGACCGTGTTCTACACCGCGCCGACCGCGATCCGCTCGCTGATCAAGGCTGGCGCAGACATGCCGAAGCGTTCCGATCTCTCCAGCCTGCGCGTTCTGGGAACGGTGGGCGAGCCGATCAACCCGGAAGCGTGGATGTGGTACTACACGACGGTCGGGAACTCGCGCTGCCCGGTCGTCGACACGTGGTGGCAGACCGAGACCGGCTGCCACATGATCTCGCCGCTTCCGGGCGCGACTCCGCTCAAGCCCGGCTCCTGCACCTGGCCGCTGCCGGGCATTCAGCCGGCGATCGTCGACGAGACCGGACACGAGGTCGAGAAGGGCAAGGGCGGCATGCTGGTCATCAAGCGGCCGTGGCCGTCGATGATCCGCACGATCTGGGGCGATCCCGAGCGCTACAAGAAGTCCTATTACCCCGAGGAGCTCGGCGGCAAGCTCTACCTTGCAGGCGACGGCGCGAACCGCGACCTGGACGGCTGCTACTGGATCATGGGGCGCATCGACGACGTGCTCAACGTGTCGGGCCACCGGCTCGGCACCGCCGAGGTCGAGAGCGCGCTGGTCGCGCACGACGCGGTGGCCGAAGCCGCCGTGGTCGGATACCCGCACTCGATCAAGGGGCAGGGGATCTACGC
>Ga0187776_10001998_pt1 | contig 10335 bp, 9 predicted proteins | sample 0216_BV02_MP12_2_FD_132426 | JGI IMG/M metagenome (GOLD analysis project Ga0187776, IMG submission 132426) | Tropical peat soil microbial communities from peatlands in Department of Meta, Colombia - 0216_BV02_MP12_20_MG | ecosystem: Environmental > Terrestrial > Soil > Wetlands > Peat | place...
CGGCTGCGGACAGCGGGTACTGATGCTCGATACGCAACTTGAGGTCCCCGCTGGCGATCATGTTCATCACCTCGGTGGCGCGATGCTCCAACTCCTCGCGGGTGGACACGTAGTGAGACAGGGTTGGCCGGGTTAGGAAGAGCGAGCCTTTCTGCGTCAGTAACATGGGATCAAAAGGCGGAACCGCGCCGCTGGCGCCCCCGAACAGCACCAGGTAGCCGCGCAGGCGCAGGATATTCAGGTCCTTGTCGAAGGTGGTCTTGCCCACGCCATCGTAGATCACGTGCACGCCCTTGCCCTCGGTGAGGCGCTTCGTCTCCGATTCGAAGTCCTGCTGGGTGTAAACGATCACCTCATCCGCGCCCTGACTCTGCGCCAGCTCCGCCTTCTCGGCCGAGCCTACCGTGCCGATCACCCGGGCGCCGATCTTCTTGGCCATCTGGACCAGCAGCAACCCCACTCCCCCGGCGGCAGCGTGTATCAGGCAGATCTCGCCGCGCTGCAGAGGATAAGTGCTATGCGCCAGGTAGTGAGCAGTCATCCCCTGTAGCATTGCGGCGGCCGCCTGCGAGAAATCGAGGTGACCGGGAATCGCCACCAGCCGGTCGGCCGGAACTGCCGCATATTCGGCATAGCTGCCGAGCACGTTGGTGTAGGCGACGCGATCCCCGGGCTTCACGTTCACTACATCACGACCGACTTCGCTTACGATCCCGGCGGCTTCTTGTCCATCCACGAAGGGCAGAGGCGCCGGGTAGCGTCCTTCGCGCACATACACATCGATAAAGTTGACGCCAGATGCCTTCACCTGGACGACAGCCTCGTTGGGCTTGGGCTTGGGGACGGGAAGGTCAACCAGCTTAAGGACGTCGGGTCCGCCGGGCTGCGAGACTTGAATGGCTTTCATAACGTACCGGATTACTCCTATGTCGCTAGAGTTGCGATATGAGCGGTAATTCTACTCGTATTGGCAATCCGCGCCGACCGGCGCGGCCCGCAGGGCAGTTCCTGCTGCCTTTACCGGCCTGGTCGAATAGAATCTGCGCATGCGAACAAGACTGGCGGTAGTGTTGGCAGGGATGCTTTTGCTGATGGGCATTGCTTGCACGAAGTGGTCTAAGCCTGTGCCCGGATGGTCCGGCGCAACCGGAGGCGAAAACCTGGAGCGCCAGTTTTGGCAGGACGTCAAGCAGAAGAAGTTCGCCGAGATCGAGCGGCGCCTGGCGCCCACCTTCACGCTGGTTACCGGCGAGGGTTTTCGCAATCGCGCGCAGACGCTCGAATATCTGAAGCAGCTTAGCCTGGAGGATTTTTCGTTGGGCGAGCTGAGCGTGCACCCCAACGCAAATGACATGGTGGTTACCTACACGCTGTGGCTTCGCGGGAGCCGCAATGGGCAAGCCCTGGACGCGGCGCCCCTGCACATCCTCACGGTGTGGCAGCAGTCCAGCGGGAGCTGGGTTGCGATCACGCAATCGGCGGCGCCATCTCGGAAATCCGAACAGACAGGCGCAGCCGACTAGGACCTTCCAGGGCCAGGAGCAGCGGGCTCCAGCCGGTTGGGCGTTTCCCGGCAAGGGGAGCATCTTACAGTTGCCGGCTATTTTACGACTTTCTTCGCGGCGGCCTTCGCCGCTCGCGCTTGCAGCTCGTTGACCACGGCGAACTGCATGTCCGCCGCCGGAGCCGGCTTTCCCGTCCAGATTTCAAACTGGCGGGCTCCCTGCTGCACAAACATCTCCAGGCCGGTGATGATCGCCAGCCCTTTTTCCTGGGCGATCTTCAGGAACCGTGTCTCCAGGGGGTTGTAGACCATATCCATGGCGACGCGAGCATTCATCTCCCGCTCATTCAGCACGGAGGCGTTGGTGCCCCCCATGCCCACCGGTGTGGCGTTGATAATCACGTCAAACGCGAATTTGCGAAGATCGTCCCGCTTGATCGCCTTGGCCTGTGCCCGGCGAGCAAGCTTCTGCGCATTGGCCGGCGTGCGATTCAGAATGAAGACCTCCGCGCCGCGTTCCTTGAGGCCGAAGACCGCTGCTCGCGCAGCTCCACCGGCTCCTACTACCAGAATCCTGGAGCCGCGCAGGGGAATTCGCTGCTCCAGTGGACGCACCACGCCCGCCGCATCGGTGTTGAAGCCATAGAGCTTTCCGTCCTGCGAGCGGATGACGGTATTGCAGGCGCCCACCTTCTGAGTAAACGCATCGCAATTATCCAGATGGTCGATGATGGCTTCCTTGTAGGGCATGGTGATGCCGAGGCCGTGGATGGGAATGTCGCGCGTGCAGCGCAGCAAGTCTTCCAGTTTCTTTGCATGCAGGGCCACGTGCACGGAATTCAGGTTCTCGCGACGAAAGGCAGCGTTCATCATCAACGGCGACAGGGAATGCTCGATGGGATCCCCGGCTACCCCATAGACGCGGGTGGCAGCATCGATCTGGGCGATGCGGTAGGTGTCTCGCAGCGTGCGCGCGGTCATCTGTCCGGAGGCAGTTTCCTCGCCCGCGCTCAAGGAGGCGAAGGTGAACATGCTTCCCGCCCGCACGCACAGAATGCGGCTGATGATGCCCTGTTCTCCCATGCAGAGCCCGACCAGCGAGTAACCGTCGCTTTGTTCCTCCAGCAGCTTCATCATGTCCACGTTGTCATGCAGGCTGGTGGCGGTGGTGACCAGCTTGAAGACATCGGCGGGGTAGGAGGTCATGTTGTGAAAGGTTTCTTCAAGCCGCTTGGTCGCGCGAAAATCGTGGAACGACAGGGCCAGGCTGGCTCTGGCCCTTATCTTGTCAAAATCACTAGCCTTCAAGGCGGTTGCGCTCGGCAGTTCGATGTCGACCATCTGACAGCCCGCCCCCGCTGCCTTCATCAGAATGTCGATCTGGGAGGCCACCGTTCCCCGGAACTTTCCTCCATTAACCGCCCGGCGACAGGTTGCGATCGCCGTGACTTCCGGGTGATAGGACATGAAATTCTTGATCTTCGGGACCGCCAGCATCGGCGTGCGAAGGTAGTCTAAGCGGAACTCAATAAAGGGGTTATCCCTTATCGTGGCCTCCGCTCGCGCCATCAGCTCTGCGGGGTCGCTACCGATGATCGCGACGCACACTCGCGGCGGACGCAGCGGGAAGGGCCGCGGCGCGTAACTGGGTGCGTGGGCAGTCATTTCCTGGCGAAAAGTCGCGCCATATTACAGTTGCACTGCTGCATATGCAACGATTTGCTTGGAGGTACACGGCCGGAAGGGCAATGTGTGTACCGCTTCGGTAACTAACTGCTTCCTTGACTATAACTTACGGCTTTGTTAGCTTCCACCAGTCGGGGAGAAAAAACGGGGAATTCGACGCTGATTGAGTACTCTCCCCTACAGCTGCGGCTAAGAAGGGGCTTCCCGGCTTGGGGAGTCAGGAGAGGGTCATGAGGAAATCGGCATTGTTTTTTTTCACACTGGTTGCAGTCGGCCTGATGGCACAGGAGGCACCGGCTCCGGCACAGCAGCCCACGCCACAAATTAGCAGGACGAACCTGGTGGAGAGGGCCGCGGGCCCAAGCTACTCCGACGTCTACTGTGCCGGTTTCATCACCAGGCCGCTGATCAGCCACGTGAACGCGGTCATCGGAGGCCTGGGCACACCCCACGCCATCCATTTCTCCGAAGGAGAATACGTTTTCCTCTCCAGCAGCGGGCTGCAGGAGGGCACGCGCTACGCCATAGTGCGTGAACTGAAGGATCCGAACGAGTACGAGATGTTCCACGGGCAAAGAGCCGCTATCAACGCCGTCGGTCAGCCCTACGCGGAACTGGGGTATGTGCGCGTCCTGCAGAACCGTGGAAATATTTCGATCGCGCGGGTGGAATTCAGCTGCCAATCCATCACAGCGGGCGACTTAGTCGTGCCCTTTCAGGAGAAGGCGCCGCTGTTTTTCCACGATAAGCACAGCCTTGATCAGTTTCCTAACGATGCTCCTAAGGTTTCCGGCCGCATCGTGCTGACCAAGGATTTCGACTCTGAAGCCGGTACCGGCGACAAGATCTACGTCAATGTAGGTGCGGAACAAGGAGTGAAGCCGGGCGACTACTTGCGGGTGATGCGGTCCTACGATCCCGACAAGATGGATTATGTGGACGCGCTGTCCTACCAGAATCCCGCTGGCGAAGACACGCAGAAGAACTACCCCAAGATCAACAAGGCCGAATTAAAGCTGATTCCCGGCCGCGCGATTGGGGAAGGCATCGTGCTAAGCGTGACCCCTGCCGGTTCTACCTTGATGATCACCTTCGCCCGCGATGCCGTTCAAGTGGGGGACGTGGTGGAGATGGAGAGCTTCGCCAAGTAATCCACGGAAATCTGCGAACACTGGGATCAAGCGGCGGCACATTTTGTGCCGCCGCTTTTTGTCTAAGTGGGAATATCCGGGGTTCCGAAGATCTCAGCCGTAAACGCTTCCAGGGTCGCTCCCCGCTGCCAGGCGTCGGGAGGGAGCCCGGCCTTGATACAGGTCTGCGCCAGAAACGTCAGCCGATCCCAGTGATGCTCGATGGGCACCTGGGGCAGCAGCAGGCCGCGGCGGCTGCCGAAGGTCACCACCAGACCATGCCGCCCGACCTCCACGTCCTCCGCTTCCAGCGGCTGTAGGGGAGAGAGCACGCTGATCTGGATCTCGAGTCCTTCCGCTTCCTCGGGTTGCAAGGGAGGGAAGCGGGTATCGTGAAAAGCCGCTGCTACGGCGGTTTCCGCGACCGTGCGGTAAAGCGAGTGGGTGGGAAAGACGTAGCCCACGCAACCCCGCAACTCGTGCCCGATGTGCAAACTGGTGAAGGCGCCGCGCCGCTCAGCCAAGTGCGCGGTAGGCGCGGCGAGGTCCAATTCACGCTGATCGAACTGGGCGAGAATCGCCTGCCGGGCCACCGCCAGCAGTAGGCCGCGTTCTTCCTGCGAGAACTCGTGAGGTTCCCGGTCGGAGTCCGAAACTGCCGTCGTGGAATCAGGTTGGCGCGACATCGCGTTTCCGGCGGCGGGAGAGCACGAACGTGCGCCGCCGCTGGCTCCGAACTACCTGCCGGTCGATCTTCGACCAGAAGGCTACAAAGTAGTCGATGGCCGAGGCTAAGGAAAGAGCAACCATAAACCAGATGGCCATGCGCGCGATCAAGTCCACCGGAAAGATGAGCACGCGTGAGGAAGTGAGAGGAATGGGCCACTCGTTCCAGCGATGTTCCAAGATGGCAGCCACCACGGCCACAATCTGCACCACCATTTTTGACTTGCCCAGGTCGCTGGCTTCGATGGTGAAGCCCTGCGCCGCCGCAATGGAGCGTAGGCCGCTGACGAGAAATTCGCGTCCGATGATGACCACTGCCATCCACGCGGGCACGATATGAGGGTTGTATTGCACCAGGGTGATGAAGGCGGCGGCGATCATGAGCTTGTCCGCCAGCGGATCCAGCAGCATGCCCATGGTGGTGATCTGCCCGCGGCGGCGGGCGAGATAGCCGTCGATCCCGTCGGTGATCGAAGCGGCGATGAAAACCGCGCACGCCAGCAGCTCCTGTTCTCCGTGCACGCCCACAATGCGGCGAGTCGTCAACAGCCACATGAAAATCGGAATGCTGAGAATGCGGGTGAGCGTAATGTAGTTGGGAAGGTTCACGGCTTCCAGAGGCGGCCGACGCACACGTCCAATCGCACATTATAGCGCTGTTGAGCTCGGCATCCAGTCCGATCGCTGGCCCTAAATGGGAAGCGTCCCGCTGACGAGGAACTCCCGCACTCGCCCGGGGCTCGGGATGCGGCAGCGCCTGCGTGTTGAAACCAGGGGCCGCGGCCCCGCTACCGTGTTTACTGTATGGGTAATATCTTCGTGATGAATTCAGAAAGTTCCCGCTGCCTTCCCTGCGGCTCAAACCTATCGCCTTGCAAACGTGGAGTCGACTGCCTGGCAAGCGTCGTGCTTTGGTGCTGGCAGCGCCAATGCTCTACTCACTTTGCATTTGGAGGATCAGGTGAAAAAAGAACTGACGATACTTGCTACGCTCGCGCTGGCAGCATCCCTGACCAGCTTTGCCCAGGCTCCTTCCCGCACCCCGGCGGGTTCCGGTTCCACTGCCCAGCAGCCCATTTCCGATCCGAGTATGCAGGGGCAGCCTGGCGCCACCACACCAGGCTCCGGCTCGGGGATGTCGCAAGCCCAATCGACCTCCATCTCTGGGAAGGTGGAGAAGTCCGGCAAGAAATTCGTGCTGAAGGCCAGCAACGGCACCAGCTACCAACTCGACGATCAGGAGAAGGCCAAGAATTTTGAAGGCCAGCAGGTGAAAGTTAGCGGAAGCCTCGATCCGACCACGAACACGATCCACGTCTCCGATATCGCGCCCTCAGGGTCCTAAGCCCGCCTGGGACTGCAAACAGAAGGGGCGCCCAGCAGGCGCCCCTTATTGATTCTCGAAGAAGCTCCGTCGTTCAGCCCGGCTTAATCTCGTCACTTTCCAGGATTCGCTGACCCAGCGCAAACCGCCAGGCGGCGTCTGAAAAAGGCGCGCTCTCTGGCCGCCGGGGATATACTTCCCCTCACCCGCACAGGGCGTTATCTTTGGCGTGTGCCAGCCTTCAGTCTCGGAAAGGGAGTGATTGTGCGGCTTCTCCGGGGAGGTTAGACGGTGGAGCTCGAATTTCGGATCGTGTGGCGGAGGAGTGTAGCCGTGGTTTACTGTCGCGGCCGCCTGATCTACGGTGAAGACACGCGTGAGTTGGGCCGCGCGCTGCGGCATCTTCTGGAGAGCAGCAAACAGGTCGTACTGCAATTGGCCGCTGTCAGCCAGATCGACAGTGGTGGCGTGGGCGAATTGGGCGCGGCATATCTGGCCGCTCATCGGCGCGATGCAGAGATCAGCATGGCCAGTTTGTCACCACGAGTCTCCGAAGTCTTGCGAATTACCGGCCTGGAGCAACTCTTCCAGATTCACCCGTCGGAAGAGGAAGCTGTGGAGGCGTTTCTTCTGCCGGCAGCCATGCAGAAAGCCGGCTGAGGAAAGTCCGTTGCCAAGGCATCTGCCGGTCGACGCCGATGCCCGTATTCGAAGTCACAAAGGCGCGGCGGGAAATCTCTCGCGCTAATTCACCTTTCACTCTGCCCATCGCTAGTCTGCGGAACTTTCCAACCTTAAGCATGCTCTACCCATCGCATCTGGCCGCCAGCAGAGGTGAATAAGCCGTTGGATTACAGAGTTCACTGTATTTACCGGCTGGCGCGGCTTTTCTATGTTCTATTCGACCACTTCAGAGGCGTCGCCGGAAAGGTGAACGAGTCGCGCGCCTCCTGGCTGGGCGCGTATTCATGGCGACTCGAATTCTGATAGCCGATGACCACCCCTTTGTGCGCAGAAGCCTGCGCACCCTGCTCGAGGGTAGCGCCCACGACTGGGAGGTTTGCGGCGAAGCCGAAAACGGCCAGGAAGCGGTAGCCAAGGCGCAGAACCTCTGTCCCGACCTCATTATCCTGGACTGGGTGATGCCGGGGGGCGATGGCTTGCAGGCGGCGCGGGAGATTCTGAAAACTCAGCCCTCGGTGCGGATTGTCATGCACACCTTGCATAACGGGAGAGAGATTGAGAACGAAGCAAGAAAGGTCGGAGTGCAACACGTGGTATCGAAAACCCACGGCGGCAGCGCGCTGATTCGCGAGATCGAGACACTACTGCAGGAAGGATTACCCCTGGAACAGGCCGCGCCAGCCCAGAAGAGCACTCCCCGCGTACCGGAACCTGGGGCTCCTGGGACTCGAGACGGGGAAAGCGATCCGCCGCTGAAATGCGGAGGCAAAGAGCAATCGTAAGGTTGGCTGAGTCGGCCCCCGGCGAAAGCAACCCCTCTTTTTCCGTTCCTCATCGGTCCGGCCCGCCAACACGGTCGCCGGCCATCCGCAAAAGCGAATCGAGTCCGGGACCAGCCTCATCCAAACGGCCAAACCCGATTAATCTGCTTAAGCCGGTAAGCGCGCCAAGTCTCTTCAGGTTCAAGGCCCAGAAATAGATCGAGTGGTCCACTTTTCCTTGCTCGATGGGTTGGATAAACTGAGTTCACCAGGAGCGTGGGGACTTGAGCGGCGCCAAGTCATTTTCTTCCGAGAGCTCCCCCCCGCAAGAAATCGGCAAACGCTTTCCTGAACGCGCGGCATGGGCTGCGGTCGGTATCGCGTTGCTGGTGTTGTGCGTGATTGTCTTTTGCGCGTATCGGACTATCGCTGCCCTGGTGCGGAGTGAGGCGGCGGTGGCTCACAGCCATCGCGTGCAGACCGCCCTGCAGGATTTCCGCGCCGACCTCCTGACTACGCAAACCGCCCGCCGGGGATATGTGATCACCGGAGACGCCGCTGAACTGCAGCCGATTCGCCCCCTGCTGGAAGTGATTCCAGCAGAATTGGAGGGGCTGAAGAAGCTCACCGCGGACAATCCCACCCAGCAACGTACCCTGGCTCAATTGAGGCCGCTGGTGCAGGAGCAACTGGACCTTCTTCATCAGTCGATCGCCAGCGAAGCCGGGGTCCTGGGCCCTGAAGACCAGGCTCGTATCACTCACGACGGAACGCGCCTGGTTGGCCAGATCTCCGCCTTGCTGGCCCAGATGGACAGTGAAGAAAGCCGCTTGCTGCAAAAACGGCAGAGCCGTTCCGGCGAAACCTACAGCCGCACCCTGCTGCTTTTTACCGCCGCGTTCGTGATCGCGGTGGTGGTCCTTATGGGCGGTTTCAACGCGCTGCTCCACGAACTTCACCGGCGCAAGCTGGCGGAACAGACCGCCCGATCGCAAGAGGATGTGCTGAATGCCTTCTTCGCTTCCTCCCCTCTGGGACTCGCCATCGTGGATGCCGGCCTGCGCTTTCAGAAGGTCAATGCTTTCCTGGGAGAGATCAGCGGGTTGCCAGGCGAGCAGCATATCGGGCGGACAGCGGGCGAGGTCTGGGGTGAATTCGCGGCGGAGATAGAGCCCATGTGCCGGCAAGTACTCTCCACCGGCCAGCCGGTCTTGAATCAGGAACTCAGCCGCCCGCCGGACGGCGGCTCGCCCGGCACCCACTGGATTGTGAACTATTTCCCCCTGCAGCCCGAGCAGGGGCAGTGCCAGCAGGCTGGCATCGTGGTTCTCGATATTACCTTGCGACGCCAGGCGGAAGACGCGGCGCGCCGCCTGAGCACTCGCTTGCTGCACCTGCAGGATACGGAAAGGCGCCGCATGGCGCGCGAGTTGCACGACAGCCTGGGTCAGTACTTGACCGCCTTGACCATCTCCATCGAGCAGCTGAGTTGCGAACACCCAAGCCCGGCGTTTACCGGAGAGGAAAGAGCGAAATTGTGGAGCGAAGCGCGCGAGGTGCTGCAGAGAGCGCTGGCGGAGACGCGAACCATCTCGCATCTGCTGCATCCGCCGCTGCTCGACGAGACAGGCCTGACCTCAGCCGCCCGCTGGTACGTGGAAGGCTTTGGCAAACGCAGCGGGATTGAAGTGAACCTGGAAATCCCGCCTGACCTCGGCCGGCTCCCCGAGGGTGTGGAACTCGCGCTCTTCCGCGCCCTCCAGGAATGCCTGACCAATGTTCATCGCCACTCCGGCAGCGACACCGTGGACGTGCGCATCACGCGTGATGCGGCGGAGGCCGGCCTGGAGGTCGAGGACCACGGCTGCGGCATGCCCCAGGCTTTGCTCCGGCGGCTGCGGGCTTCGGGCAGCGATGCCGGCGTCGGCTTGGCCGGCATGCGCGAGCGGGTCCATGATCTTCGCGGAAAGCTGGAAATCGACTCGGGTCCGGCCGGAACCAGGGTGCGGGTTCGCATTCCCCTGGGCCGGGAGACCTCGCCGGAGTCTGTTGTCCCCTCCCCCTCAAAGACTCGAGTCTCCGCGGCCTGATACCGCTCCTGTGCTTGCCCTTTCCTCCTGTACCATATACCGAAGTATAGGGTTGAAAATAGGACACCATGCGCATTGGGGAGCTGTCCCGCCAGGCGAGAATCAACGTCCAGACCATTCGCTTCTGCGGCTCCTGCCGCGGCCCGCGCGCACCCCTTCCGGATACCGCTGCTACAGCGATGCCGATCTGGAACGGTTGCAATTCATCCGCGAATCGCAACAACTGGGTTTCACCCTCAACGAGATCAAGGATCTTTCGCATTTCCACGAGGCGATGATGCGGCTGCCGTTGCGGGAGGGAACTCCGTCGGCAGAATTGCAGGCGATTATCCGCATCGCCCAGGACCGGGTGGCTCAGGTCGAAGACAAGATCGCCATGCTGGCGGCCATCCGGCGTCAGCTCCTTTCCGCTCTGAAGCGTCTGCAGAGC